>Ga0207691_10006495_pt1 | contig 11291 bp, 12 predicted proteins | sample KBSM13metaG_FD_184327 | JGI IMG/M metagenome (GOLD analysis project Ga0207691, IMG submission 184327) | Miscanthus rhizosphere microbial communities from Kellogg Biological Station, Michigan, USA - KBS M1-3 metaG (SPAdes) (version 2) | ecosystem: Host-associated > Plants > Roots > Rhizosphere >...
TCGCCGTGGAAGGTCAGGAACACGAGCCGGAACATGTAAATCGCCGTGAGGAGCGCAGTCAGGATGCCGATCGCCCACAGGACCTTGTGGTCGCTGGCGAACGTCCGATAGAGGATCTCGTCCTTGCTGAAGAAGCCGGCCAGCGGCGGAACACCGGCGATGGCAATGGCGCCGATCAGGAACGTCCAGTAGGTGAGCGGAATGTCCTTCTTCAGGCCGCCCATCTTCCGGATGTCCTGCTCGCCGTGCAGCGCGTGGATGACCGCGCCCGAGCCGAGGAACATGAGCGCCTTGAAGAACGCGTGCGTGTAGAGGTGGAAGATGCCGCCGGCGAAGGCGCCGACGCCCATCGCCAGGAACATGTAGCCGAGCTGCGACACCGTCGAATAGGCCAGCACGCGCTTGATGTCGTTCTGGACCAGGCCGATCGTGCCGGCCATCAGCGCGGTCGCGGCGCCGATGACGGCGACGATCTGCAGCGTCTGCGGCGCGTGCGCGTAGAGCTCGGCGTTGCGGCCGATCATGTAGACGCCGGCCGTGACCATGGTCGCGGCGTGGATCAGGGCCGAGACCGGCGTCGGGCCCTCCATCGCGTCCGGCAGCCAGACGTAGAGCGGGATCTGGGCCGACTTGCCGGTCGCCCCGATGAAGAACAGCAGCGTGATGATCGACAGCGTGCCGAAGGTCGCGACTTCGGTCGCCATCGGTGCGGCCTTGAGCGCCAGCTCGTGGAAATCGACGGTGCCGAAGGTCACGAACGTCAGCACCATGCCGAGGATGAAGGCGAAGTCACCGATGCGGTTGACGACGAACGCCTTCTTGCCGGCCTCGTTGGCGGACGGCTTCTTGAACCAGAAGCCGATCAGCAGGTACGAGCAGAGGCCGACGCCCTCCCAGCCGATGAACATCACCAGCAGGTTGGCGCCGAGCACCAGCATGAGCATGAAGCTGGCGAACAGGTTCAGGTAGGAGAAGTAGCGCGCGTATTCGCCGCTCGTCTCCTCGTGCATGTAGGCCGTCGAGTAGATGTGGATGAGCGAGCCGATGCCGGTGACCACGAGGATCATCAGCATCGACAGCGGGTCGAGGCGGAACGCCAGGTCGGCGTGGAAACTGCCGGCGGCAATCCACGTATAGAGCCGCTCGTCGATGACGCGGCCGGGCCCCGGCTCGATGGCCAGCAGCCGCATCGCCGCTGCCGCCGACAACCCGAACGCGCCGAGCATCGCCAGGCAGGCGACGGCGCCGGACACGCCCTTGGTCAGCCGCCGCCCGAGGGTGGCGTTGATCAGGAAGCCGGTGAACGGAAGGAGCGGGATGAGGGAGAGCATGGTCACCACTTGAGCGACGTGAACACGTCCGGGCTCAGCGACTCCTTGTGCCGGAACAGCGCGATGATCAGGGCCAGGCCGACGGCGGCCTCGGCCGCCGCCACCGTCATCACGAAGAACACGATCACCTGGCCGTCGACGGTGCCGAAGTGGCGGCCGGCGGCGACGAAGGTCAGGTTCACCGCGTTCAGCATGATCTCGATCGAGAGCAGGACCGTGATCAGGTTGCGGCGCAGGAAGACGCCGGCGGTGCCGATCGAGAACAGCACCGCCGAGAGCGCGAGGTAGTGGGTCAGCGTCGGTTCCATCCGCTCAGAGCCTTTTCTTCGCGAGCACCACGGCGCCGACCATGGCGACGAGGATCAGCACCGAGGTCGCCTCGAAGGCCAGCGAGTAGTCGGTGAAGATGGCGATGCCGATCTGGCGCACCGACGAGACGTGCGCGGCGGCATCCGGCCCGGACGGCTGCGACGCGCTCACGAACTGCCGCATCGCCAGCACGAGCTCGACGACCAGGACGACCGAGAGCAGCGCGAAGGCCCGGCGCGGGCCGGTCGTGAGCGTGACGTAGGCGGGACCGTACGGCGAGGCGACGTCCTCGCGCGGCGCGTTCAGCAGCATCACCACGAACAGGAACAGCACCATGATCGCGCCGGCGTAGACGATGATCTGGGTCACCGCCGTGAACGGCGAGTCGAGGTTGATGTAGAGCCCCGCCAGCGCCAGGAACGAGCCGATCAGGAACAGCACGCTGTGCATCGGGTTGCGCTGCGTGACGACGGCGAGCGAGCTCGCCACGGTGACGGCCCCGAACAGGTAGAAGAGGATCGCGTCGAGGGAAATCATGAGAAGTAGACGACGCCCGCCGCCACCAGAATCACGTTGACCACCGCCGCCGGCAGCAGCCACTTCCATCCGAACGACATCAGCTGGTCGTAGCGGTAGCGTGGCAGCGTCCACCGCATCCAGATGTAGAAGAACAGCAGGAAGGCGACTTTCAGCAGCCAGTTGAGGACGCCGAAGGGCCAGCCCCAGGCGAGCGGGAACGGCCAGTGCCAGCCGCCCAGGAACAGGTTCGTGGCCAGCGCCGACACGGTGACCATGTTGATGTACTCGGCCAGGAAGAACAGCGCGAACGACATCGAGCTGTACTCGGTGTGGTAGCCGGCGACCAGCTCCTGCTCGGCCTCGGGGAAGTCGAACGGCGCCCGGTTCGTCTCGGCGACGCCGGCGATCATGTAGATGACGAAGCCGAAGAACGACGGCCACAGGAACCAGCCGGACGGGATCAGGCCGCCCAGCATCGTCGCGCTCTGCCCGTCGACGATCTCGCGCAGCGACAGCGAGTTGCCGAGGAGGATGGCCGACGCCAGGGCGAGGCCGTAGGACAGCTCGTAGGACAGCATCTGCGCCGACGAGCGCAGGCCGCCGAGCAGCGAGTACTTGCTGTTGCTGGCCCACCCCGCCAGGACGATGCCGTAGACGCCCATCGAGGTGATCGCGAACACGATCAGCACCGCGACGTTGACGTCCATGCCCTGCAGGTTGATCGGCTCGGGCAGCAGGCCGAAGAGATCGGTGGGCGGCCCGAACGGGATGACCACGAAGGCCGCGAACGCCGTCGTCGCCGAGATCACCGGCGCCAGGTAGAACAGCCAGAAGTCGGCCGCCTTGGGCCGCAGCTCCTCCTTGAACAGGAGCTTCAGGATGTCGGCCAGCGGCTGCAGCACGCCCCACCAGCCGACGCGATACGGCCCGAGGCGCTGCTGCGCGAAGGCGGCGACCTTGCGCTCGGCCAGCACCAGCACCGCGGCGGAGATCTGCAGCGAGAAGAAGACGACGAAGATCAGGACGACGTAGGCGATCGTGATCGGCGACGTGACGAAGTCGATGAGGGGCTGGACGGAGACACCCATGCTAGTGCGCTCCCGCCGGCGAGGCGCTGCGATAGTCGGCGGGCGTCGCGATGCCCTGCTTGATGTAGGCCTCGTACTCGTGCCGGAAGTGCTGGATGGTGCTGACGACCGGCGCGATCTCGGCGTCGCCGAACGGGCACAGCGTCTTGCCGCCGATGTTGTTGCACACGTTCAGCAGCAGGTCGATGTCGCGCATCTCGCCGTCGCCGCGCGAGATCTTGTCCAGGATCTTGTAGAGCCAGTCGACGCCCTCGCGGCACGGCGTGCACTTGCCGCACGACTCGTGCTTGTAGAAGTGGATCAGGTTCTTGGCCGCCCACACCATGTCGGTCGTCTCGTCCATCACGATGCAGGCGGCCGAGCCGAGCATCGTGCCGGCGGCGACGAGCGCGTCGAAGCTGGCCTGGGTGTCCAGCTTGTCGGGCAGGATCACGTTGACCGACGAGCCGCCTGGAATGATCGCCTTGATCTTGCGGTCGTTGCGGATGCCGCCGGCGTAGTCGTAGATCAGCTCGCGCAGCGTGATGCCCATGTGCGCCTCGTAGGTGCCGGGGCGCTTGACGTGGCCGCTGACGCAGAACAGCTTCGGGCCCTGGTTCTTCTCCGGCCCGATGGCCGCGAACCACGCCGCGCCGCGCTCGATGATCGGCGGCACGTTGCACACGGTCTCGACGTTGTTGACCACGGTCGGGCAGCCGTAGAGGCCGACCACGGCCGGGAACGGCGGCTTGATGCGCGGCTGCGCCCGCTTGCCTTCGAGCGACTCGATGAGCGCGGTCTCTTCGCCGGCCTCGTAGGCGCCGGCGCCGCGGTGCACGTAGATCTCGCAATCCTGGCCGCTGCCGAGGATGTTCGGCCCCAGGTAGCCGGCGGCGCGGGCCTTGGCGATCTCGGCCTCGAGCTGCCGCTGCATGTGGTAGAACTCGCCGCGGATGTAGATGTAGCAGACCTTGGCGCCGATCGCCCGGCAGCCGATGACGCAGCCTTCGAACAGCAGGTGCGGGTTGCGCTCGAGCAGCACGTGATCCTTGAACGTGCCCGGCTCGCTCTCGTCGGCGTTGATCAGCAGGTACTTCGGCTTCGGGTTGTCCTTCGGGACGAAGCCCCACTTCATGCCGGTCGGGAAGCCGGCGCCGCCGCGGCCGCGCAGGCCGGACTTCTTCAGCTCGTCGATGATCGCGTCGGGCGTCATCGCGACCGCTTTGCGCATGGCCTCGTAGCCGCCATGCTGGACGTGGAAATCGAGCGTGTAGGAGCCGGGCTCCTTCACGTAGCGCGTCAGGACGGGCTCGAACTGGGCCATGGTCGCTGTCTTGGGACCGAGCGGCGCGCTAGCGCGGCTCCCGCTCGCCGGCGGGCACGAGGTGGCAGCCGGACAGGGCGCTCAAGCCGCGCCGGCGCAGGTCTTCGAGGAACCGCGGGATGTCTTCCGGCCGCTGGTGCTCCTGCCAGTGCTCGTTGTTGATCATGACGACCGGCGCGCGATCGCACGCGCCGAGGCACTCGAACTCCTGCACGGTGAACGTGCCGGTGGCGTCGGTTTCGCCCGGCCGCACGTGCAGGTGCTTGCAGATCTCGTCGGTCACCCGCTCGGCGCCGTTCAGCGCGCACGACAGCGTCCGGCACACCTGCAGCACGTAGGTGCCGACCGGCTTGGTGAAGAACATCACGTAGTAGGTGACGACGTCCTCGACGTCGGCCGGGGTGCAGCCGATCACCTGGGCGACGTGCCGGATCACGTGGCGCGAGACGTAGCCCTGCTGCTCCTGGGCGATGTAGAGCGCGGCCAGGATCGCCGACTTGCGCTGCTCGGGCGGATAGTGCGCGGCGATGTCCTCGAAGCGGCGCCGGTTCTCGTCGCTGTAGGCGAACGGCGGCCCTTCCTCGGGCAGCTGGCGGTCGGACTTGTGCCAGCCCTCGCCGTAGGGCATCCGCGGATGGAAACTCATCGATCGCAATCTCCCATGACGACGTCGGTCGAGCCGATGACCGCGATCACGTCGGCGATGAGCCCGCCCACGATCATCTTCGGCAGCGCCTGGATGGCGAGGAAGGACGGCGGCCGCGACTTGATGCGCCAGGGACGGTTGCTGCCGTCCGACACGCAGTAGAAGCCGTGCTCGCCGCGCGGTCCCTCGATCGGCACGTAGACCTCGCCGGCCGGCACGGTGAACCCCTGCGAGTGGATCAGGAAGTGCTGAATCAGCGCTTCCATCTCGGTGTAGACCTTGTCCTTCGGCGGCGGCACGATGCGCGGGTCGGCGACCGCCCACTCGCCCTGCGGCGTGATCCGATCGAGGGCCTGGCGCGCGATCTTCACGCTCTCCCGCATCTCCTTCACGCGAACGAGATAGCGCGCGTAGACGTCGCCGTTCTGCTGGGTCGGGACCTCGAACTCGTAGGTCGAGTAGTTCAGGTAGGGGAAGGTCCGGCGCACGTCGTACGGCAGCCCGGTGGCGCGGGCGATCGGGCCGACGCAGCCGCTCTCGATGGCCTGCTCCTTCGTGAGCACGCCGACGCCCTGCGTGCGGCGCTTCCACACGTCGTTCTTCGTCAGCAGGTCCTCGAACACGTCGATGCGCCCGGGGAAGCGATCGAGGAACGCCTTGACGGCCTGGTGGAACCCGATCGGCAGGTCCTCGCGCAGGCCGCCGATGCGCAGGTAGCTCGGGAACAGGCGGAAGCCGGCGATCAGCTCGTTGATGTTGAGGAGCAGCTCGCGCTCCTGCAGGCAGTACAGCAGGATGGTGACCGCGCCCACTTCCATGCCGTGCGTGCCCAGCCAGATCAGGTGGCTGGACAGGCGGTTCAGCTCGGCGAGGAGGACACGGATGTTGGTCACCCGCTCCGGCATCTGCGGCTCGAGGCCGAGCAGCTTCTCGACCGCGAGCACGTAGCCGAGCGAGTTCGACTGCGGTCCGAGGTAGTCCATGCGCTCGACCAGCGGGACCACCTGCTGCCACTTCTTCTGCTCGGCGGTCTTCTCGATGCCGGTGTGGAGGTAGCCGATGGTCGGCAGGGCCGAGACGATGGTCTCGCCGTCGAGCTCGATGATCAGACGAAGGACGCCGTGCGTGCTGGGGTGCTGCGGCCCCATGTTCACGGTCATCGTCTCGGTGCGAATTTCGGGCATGGCGACTAGGAGCTGGTCACTGGTCAGCGGGGAGCGGGCGGCTCGGACGCGACGAGCGCCGACTCCACCAGGTCGCAAATCACGTGGAGCACCGTCAGGTGCCCCTCCTGGATGCGGGCCGTCGACGGCCCGCCGACGGCGAGGACGAGATCGGCGTGCGGCGCCATGTCGGCGGCCGACGCACCCGCGACCGCGATCGTCGTCAGGCCGGAGGCCCGCGCCGTCCGCAGGCCGTCGATGACGTTGGGCGAGCGGCCCGACGTCGAGATGCCGACAGCCACGTCGCCGGGGCGGCCGAACGCCTCGACCTGGCGGCCGAACACGCGCTCGAAGCCGTAGTCGTTGCCGACCGCGGTGAGCACGCTGCTGTCGGTGGTCAGCGCCAGCGCCGGCAGGGCGCGGCGCTCGCGGGCGAAGCGGCCGGACAGCTCGGCGGCGAAGTGCTGCGCCTCGGCGGCCGATCCGCCGTTGCCGAACACCAGCACGCGCCGATCGGCGGCCAGCGCCGTCCAGCAGATGGCGGCGGCCTCGGCGATCTCCGGGGCGAGCGCCTCGAGCCCGCGCTGGACGCCGACCGCGTCGGCCACGGCGCGGCGCACGGCGTCGATGGCGCCCGGGGCGAGCGCGGGCGCACCGGCGGCCAGCGGTCGTGCCCCGGTGCCGGCGGGCGCGTCGGGCGCAGTCATCGTGGAGCCCATGCCCGCGCTCACGCGCCCGGCCGGGCTGTCGTCCCGGGCGCGGCGCCTCCCGCGTGCACCCGGCGCGATTCGATGTTGCGGACGAACTCGTCTTCGGTGATCTGCGTGGGCGACGCGAACGTGACCGGCACCTTGACCTGCACCGGGTAGTCCTTGCGCGCCGGGAAGCCGTCCCAGTCCTCGGGCATCAGGATGCGCCGCAGATCCGGATGGCCGGCGAAGACGACGCCGAACAGGTCGTAGACCTCGCGCTCGTACCAGTCGGCGTTGGGCCAGATGCCGTGGATGGTCGGCAGCTCCGCGGCGTCGCCCGACACCCGCACCTTGAGGCGCAGGCGGCGCGCCGTGCCGGTCATGCCCGGCCGCGGCCAGTCCTGCACGCCGATCGAGGCCAGGTGATAAACCACCTCGAAGCGCGGCTCCTTCGGCCAGTAGTCGGCGGCGGTGAGCTCGGCGAGGAACGAGAAGTTCAGCTCCGGCGTGTCGCGCAGCACGCGGCAGGCGTCGACGAGCGCGCCGGGCGGCACCACCACGACCGGCTGATCGGCGGCGTCCCAGCTCTCGATCGCCACGCCGGGCAGGGCGCGCTGCAATGTCTCGGCGATGTCGGCGGCGGGCATCGGCGGGCTCCTAGGCGAAAGCCCGCGTCTGGGCGATCTTCCGCTGCAGCTGCACGATGCCGTAGATGAGCGACTCGGGCCGCGGCGGACAGCCCGGCACGAACACGTCCACCGGCACGATCTGGTCGACCCCCTGGACGATGGCGTAGTTGTCGAACACGCCGCCGATCGAGGCGCAGGCGCCCATCGAGATGACCCACTTGGGCTCGGGCATCTGGTCGTAGACGCGGCGCAGCGCCGGCGCCATCTTCCGCGAGACGCGGCCGGCGACGATCATCAGGTCGGACTGCCGCGGCGAGCCGCGGAACACCTCGGCGCCGAAGCGCGCGATGTCGTAGCGGCCGCCGCCCATGGCCATCATCTCGATGGCGCAGCAGGCGAGGCCGAACGCCACCGGCCAGATGGCCGAGCGGCGCGACCACTGGACCAGCTTGTCCACGCTGGTGGTCAGGAACGGCTGGTCCTTGAGGAGTTCGTTGAGTTCGGTTTCTGACATGGTGCAATCAATCGTGCCGCGGTCGCCGGGTCTACTCGTCGCGCCGGCTCCAGTCGAGCACGCCCTTGCGCCAGATGTAGATGAAGCCGGTGAGCAGCAGCCCGAAGAAGACGACGATCTGGATCAACCCGACCCAGCGGAGGTCGCGCAGCGCCAGGGCCCACGGGTAGAGGAACGCGACCTCGATGTCGAACAGCAGGAACACCATCGCCACGAGGTAGTACTTGACCGACTGGCGTTCGCGGGCGTCGCCGACCGCGGGCATGCCGCACTCGTAGGGCGCCGATTTCTCGACCGACGGCTTGCTCGGCCCGAGGAACTGCGACAGAAAGATGTTGCCGGCAGCGAAGCCGCCGCCGACGAGCAGGATGAGAACGAGGCCGAACCAGCCTTCCACGTGGGTTCCTGGGGATCGTGTGCGCGCTGGACGGTGCGACGCCCCGTCCCAAACCGCCCCATGCTATGCGAGCGCCCCCGCTTTGGCAAGGTTGAGCGCCACTTGTGCGGGTGCGACGAACCGTCGACACTGTGCTGGTCGCCACTGGCCAGAGGGGTTGGTCGCCGCTGGCCAGAGGGGGCTGGTCGCGACCGGTCAGAGGGGCTGGTCTCGCGCAGCTTCGCCACCCGTCCAGATGCGTCTCGCCTGGTTCTCGCCGCTCGCGCCGGTCCGCTCCGGCATCGCCAGCTACAGCGCCATGGTCCTGCCTGCGCTCGCCGCGCGCCACGACATCGCGCTGTTCGTCGGCGACGACGTCTGGACGGCCCGGCGATCGGAAGCCCGCGTCGGCACGGACGGGTTTGCCGCCGTCGCGTCGCCCTGGGGCCCCGTTCGCTCGGCGTACGACTTCGCACCGATTCACCAGGCGCGGCCCTTCGATCTCGTGGTCTACCAGCTCGGCAACGCCGGCTGCCACGACCACATGTGGGCCTATCTCACCCGGTATCCCGGCCTGATCGTGCTGCACGACGCGCAGCTGCACCAGTCGCGGGCGCACGCCCTGATTGCACGCGGCCGGACCGGCGATCTGCGCGCCGAGCTGCGTTTCGGCCATCCGGACGCGCCGCCGGGCGTCGCCGAATGGATCATCGCCGGCCTCGGCAACCCCGGCGCGCCGATCTGGCCGTTCACTGCGGTGCCGCTGGCCGCGGCGCGCGCCGTCGCCGTCCACTTCCCGGCGCTCGCCACGGAGCTCCGGGAGGCTCACCCGGGGCTCGACGTTCACGTGGTTCGCCATGGTTCGCCGGACTTGCTGGCGCGTGGGGGCGTCAACTCCCAACTCCCAAGTCCCAACTCCCAAGAACCCCAACCGACTGCGAGCCCGGCAGGGTTGGAAGTCGGGAGTTGGAAGTTGGGAGTTGATCGCCCAGTCACCTTTGCGGCCTTCGGGCTGGTGACCCAGGAAAAGCGCGTCCCGCAGATGCTGCGGGCGCTGGCCGCGATCCGCGGCGCGGTGCCGAACGTCCGGCTGCGGCTGGTCGGTGACGTGACGCCGTATTACGACGTGCTCGCCGACGCCCGCGCGCACGGCGTCGACGATCTGGTCGAGGTGACCGGATGGGTCGACGACGACGCGTTCGACCGCGCGATTCTCGAGAGCGACGTGTGCCTCTGCCTGCGCTGGCCGACCAACCGCGAGGCGTCGGGCCCGTGGCTGCGCGCGCTCGCCGCCGGCAAGCCGACCGTCGTCAACGATCTCGTGCATCTCGTCGATCTGCCGACGCTCGATCCGCGGACGTGGGAGGTGCAGGTGGCGTCGACCGCGGCCGCCGACGCGACGCGCGCCTGGCGCCGCGAGGAGGCGATCGCCGTCGCCATCGACATCCTGGACGAGGACCACTCGCTGGCGGTCGCCATGCGGCGCCTGGCGCTGGACGCCGGGCTGCGCGCCGGGCTCGGCGCCGCTGCACGGCGCCACTGGGCCGCCGGCCATACCGTCGAGCACATGGCGGCCGACTACGAGCGCGCCATCGAGGCCGCCGCCGCGGCTCCGGCCGTCGTCCCGTCCGGGCGGACCGGCCGGCCGCTTCCGCCGCACGTCACCAGCGACGGCACCGCGCTGGCCCGACGCCTCGCCGCCGAGGTCGGTGTGGCTGTAGACTTCCTGTAAAGGGCCCGTCACGACGGGCTCGATGCAAGGCCTATGACCATCAGACTGAACGGCGACCCGCACGATCTCGCCCAGCCGCTGAGCGTGAGCGCGCTGCTGGCGCAGCTCGACATCGACGCACGACGCGTGGCCGTCGAGCGCAACCAGCTCGTGGTGAAGCGCGCCGCGTATGACTCGACGGTGGTCGCCGAGGGCGACGAGATCGAGATCGTGAACTTCGTCGGCGGCGGCTAGCGCCGGCACCGGTCCGTCCCGCTGTTTGTGATCGTGAAGATCCGCAATGACCAGTGATCCGTTCGTCATCGCCGGGCGCACCTTCGCCTCGCGCCTCATCGTCGGCACGGGCAAGTACTCGTCGCACGCGGTGATGGCCCAGGCGCACGCCGCCTCCGGCGCCGACATGGTGACCGTGGCGGTCCGCCGTGTGAACCTCGCCGATCGCAGCGGCCAGTCCCTGATGGACTTCATCGATCGCGATCGGATGTTCATCCTGCCCAACACCGCCGCGTGCTACACCGCGGACGAGGCCGTACGCACGGCGCGGCTGGGCCGCGAAGCCGGGCTGTCGAACTGGGTGAAGCTCGAGGTGATCGGCGACGAGAAGACGCTGTTCCCCGACTCGGTGGCGCTGCTCGAGGCGACGAAGACGCTGGTCAAGGAAGGCTTCGTCGTCCTGCCCTACACCATCGACGACCCGGTGCTGTGCCGCAAGCTCGAGGACGCCGGCGCCGCCGCCGTGATGCCGCTGGCGGCGCCGATCGGCTCCGGGCTCGGCATCCAGAACCCGAACAACATCGCGATCATCAAGGAGTTCGCCCGTGTGCCGGTGATCGTGGACGCCGGCGTCGGCACCGCCTCTGATGCCGCCATCGCCATGGAGCTCGGCGCCGACGGCGTGCTGATGAACACCGCGATCGCCGGCGCCGCCGATCCGGTCGCGATGGCCACTGCGATGCGCCTGGCCGTTCAGGCCGGCCGACTCGCCCATG
>Ga0207691_10006500_pt1 | contig 11288 bp, 9 predicted proteins | sample KBSM13metaG_FD_184327 | JGI IMG/M metagenome (GOLD analysis project Ga0207691, IMG submission 184327) | Miscanthus rhizosphere microbial communities from Kellogg Biological Station, Michigan, USA - KBS M1-3 metaG (SPAdes) (version 2) | ecosystem: Host-associated > Plants > Roots > Rhizosphere >...
CTCGGCACGAACGCGCGCCGGATCGTCTCGACCTCGTCGTCGCTGAACGACGCGCGTTCGGACAGGTACGTCCGCAGGACGTCGAACGGCGCCGGGGCGGCGCCGCAGTGTCGGGTTCGAGCGTGAGACAACATGCCGCCACGATACGAGCGCCGCGCCGCCGAGGTCGTCACGGCCTCGTGAGCGAACGGTGAAATTTCGGTAAGATGCAGTTATGGGAACCCGTTACGTCACCGCGCTGGCGGCCTCATTCACCCTCGCGGCGGTGGTGTCGGGTTGCGGCGGCGGCAGCCCCTCGACCCCCTCCGAGAACGAGCCCACCGTCACGATCAGCGCCAACGGCGTCAGCCCGACGCAGGTGCACATCCCGGTCGGCGGACGCGTGAACTTCCTCAACAACGACATCCGGCCGCACGCGATGAGCTCCGACCCGATCACGACGCATACCGATTGCCCCGCGATCAACGACGTGGGCACGCTGACGCCGGGGCAGAACCGCAGCACGGGCAAGCTCGACGTAGCCCGCACGTGCGGGTTCCACGATCACACCGACGAAAGCAACACCGCCTTCAAGGGCAGCATCGTCATCCAGTAGCGATTCAGTTGTGGCCGGCGTGGCCGGCGTGGTTGCCGCCGCGATACCGCACGAAGACGTGAAAGGAGACGGGGGAGCCGTAGCTGTCGCGCAGGTTCGACGGCACGTGGTAGCCGGTGACGTCAGCGCCGATCCCGAACAGGCCCGCGCGTGAGTTCACCAGGTCGAAGACGTGGCCGACCGTCAGCGCGCCGACGCGCGACAGCGGATGAAAGTGGACGAACCCGCGCGGGTGCGGACCGCTGGCGCCGAGGATGTCCTTGGTCGAGAGCTCGGCGCGGAGGTACCACGACTGGCGATCGCGTGGACGCCAGAGCGCTTCGGCAAGATAGGCGTCGAGATCGCCGTGCACCTCGCGGTTCTGCCCCCACGCCAGCGTCGTCGCCAGCTTGCCGTCCGCATTGGTATACGCCAGCGACGCGGTGAGCCGCGTCACGTCGTTGAACGGCTCGACGAATTCCGGCGTCTTGAGGTGCCCCGCGCTCGCCTGCAGCTGCCAGGCGCCGCGCGTCACCGTCACGCGGCCCGAGTAGGAATCGAGCTGGCCCATCTCGATGTCCTTGCGGTTCTCGTCGGGCTCCTTGCCGCGAAACCAGCTCGCCTCGAACATCACCCCGCGGTGCTCGATGCCGCCGGTGACGACGCCGTGCGTGATGTGCGTGGAGTCGAGCTGATGGTGCGACAGCGGCGCGGTGGGATTCTCCTGCGCCGAGGCGCGGTGCATGAACGGCGGCGGCCCCAGCGCGGGAGCGCCGACGGCATCGACCTCGACGAAGGCGTGACCGGTGCCGGTCTGTTTTTCCCACGTGCCGCCGAGGTCCATGAACAGATCGTGTGGATGCTGGTAGTCGATGAGCGGCACCTTCGCGTAGGTCTCGCCGGTCTGGAACACTTCCGGCGATCCGAGCGCCTCGATGGTGAACGGCTCGAGCGACAGCATGCTGTGGAACCGCACCCGCCCGGGGCCGAGCTTCCGCTCGCCCGCTCCCATCAGCCAGTTCTGCGACTCGATCGCGTCGAAGTCGCGGAACTTGCGCAATTGATAGTTCCATCCGGCAAACACGTTGGCGCCCCATGACCACGTCCACGCAGGCTCCGCCGGAGGGGTGTCCTCGTGATGGTGGTGTTCGGCCTGGCCGAAGACAGGCACGACGCTGACGGCGGCGATGGGCAGGGCGAGCAGGAGACGCCCGAGGGGTCGCAGGTTCATGGACGAGTCGGTTCGTCAGCAATTCGGCTGCCGAAGGCCGGCGCGGGCTCGCGGCGCGAGAGGGCCGACGAGCGCGCGTGTACTTTCGAGATTCGTAAGGGTACGACAAACCGCGGCGGCGGCGCGGCCCGAACTCTGATAAGAACGGGGGCTGCATTCCATGTCGCCGCAGAAGCCGGACACCACCGGCCGCGATTCGCCGATCGTCCGTCAGCTGGCCAACCAGGCGTTCTCGCGCGCGTCGGGTGCGCCGCTGCGCGAGCACAACCACGTGCGGCTGCTCCAGGACGCCGCAGAAAACTACCCGGCGTGGCTCGACGCGATCCATGGCGCGCGGCGCACGATCCACTTCGAGATGTACATCATCCACGAGGACGACCAGGGGCGCCTGTTCGCCGACGCGCTGATGGCCAGGGCGCGGGAAGGCGTGCGGGTGCGCCTGCTCTACGACTGGATGGGCGGCTTCGGCAAGACGTCGCGCCGCTTCTGGCGCCGGCTGCGCGACGGCGGCGTGGAGGTGCGCTGCTACAACCCGCCGCGGCTCGACAGCCCGCTCGGCTGGACCAGCCGCGATCACCGCAAGATGATCGCGATCGACGGCGCGGTGGCGTTCGTCACCGGACTCTGTGTCGGGCAGGCATGGGTCGGCGATCCGTCGCGCGGCGTCGCGCCATGGCGCGACACCGGCCTCGAACTGCGAGGGCCCGCGGTCGCCGATTGCGAGCAGGCGTTCGCCGACGCGTGGGCCGCCGCGGGCCCGCCGCTGCCGCCGGAGCCGACATTGTCAAACGCGGGCACCGACGCGGGGTCCGACGCGGCACTTCCCATCGCCGGCGACGTGGCCGTCCGTGTCGTGGCGACGGTGCCCTACACGGCGGGCCTCTTCCGGCTCGATCAACTCGTCGCCGCGCTGGCGCGCCACACGCTCTGGCTGACCGACGCGTATTTCGCCGGGACGACGCCGTACGTGCAGGCGCTGCGCGCGGCGGCGGCTGACGGCGTCGACGTGCGGCTGCTGGTGCCGGGCGCGTCCGACATCCCGATCGTCCGCCTGTTCTCGCGCGCGGGCTACCGGCCGCTGCTCGAGGCCGGCGTGCGGGTCTACGAGTGGAACGGGCCGATGCTGCACGCCAAGACGGCGGTGGCCGACGCGAGGTGGGCGCGCGTCGGCTCGACCAACCTCAACATCGCGAGCTGGATGGGCAACCGCGAACTGGATGCGATCGTCGAGAACGGGCCGTTCGCGCAGCAGATGCAGGCGATGTTCCTCGCCGACCTCGAGAGCGCGACCGAGGTGGTCCTCGACGCGCGCAACCGCGTGCGCGCGCCCGGTCCGCGGCCGGGGGCAGGCGCGCACGCCGCGAGTCCGAAGGGCAGCCCTTCGAGTGCCTCAGGGCTGCCCCGAGCTGCGCCGAGGGGCAGCAGCGGCCGCGCGCTCGCCGGCGCGGTGCGCATCGGCAACACCGTCTCGGCCGCGATCACCAATCGCCGCGTGCTCGAGCCGGTGGAAGCGCACATCGCGCTGATCTCCGGCGGCCTGCTGCTCGCGCTCGCCGCGCTCGCCGTCAAGTTCCCGCGCGGCCTCGCCTATCCGCTGGCGCTGGTCGTCGCGTGGATTGGCGGCACGCTGTTGTATCGTGGAATACGTCTGCACACGAAGCACGATTGACCGTTGAGATGGACGTCGCCGCCGGCACGCTGACCGCGCTCTACTTGTTCGACGTCGCGGAACAGATCGATCTCCCCCGGGTCCGCGACGTGCTCGGCGCCGGCGTGCAGCCGCGGCTGCCGTTGAAATCCGCCGCCCCCGCGTATCTGCAATACCAGGTGCCGCCGCTCGTCGTCGACGGCGACGTCGCCGGCGTGACGCCAACCGCCGGGTTCTCCACGCGCCTCAAGTTCTTCGACTACGGGGTCATGTCGCTCGCGTTCTCCCGGCCGTTCAAAGGGTCATGGGCGGAGCTGACCGCGCTGGGGCAGGAGTACATCGAGAACCCGACGCTGGAAGCCGCCGCGGAAGAGGCCGTCCGCCGCCTGGTCGCGCGCTGCGGCGGCGCGATGGCCAAGGCGCGCACGTCGTGGCTGTCGGAAGACTACCTCGTCGTCGCCGTGCACGACCTGGCGGGGCAGCCCGCGGCCGACCAGCTGCTGGCCGCGCGCGGCGCGCAGATCGCGCAGCTGCTGCGCGGCGAGTCGCAGCCGCTGAGCGCGCAGGAGCAGGAAGAGGTCCTGCGCAACCGCCTCTCGTATCTCGCCAGCGATCTCGTCGTGCCGACGTGGAACGCGGCGTTCGTCTACGACACCGAGGCGGGTGCGGCGGCGGCGCTGGAGCTCTTCGAGTTCGCCAACTCGCAGCTGCTCGAGTTCCGCTATTACGACGCGCTGCTCGACGCGGAGCTGACCCGGATCTATCCGACGCTGCCGCGGACGACCTGGCGGCGCAGCCTGTTCGGCGGCGGCGCGGTGCGCGCCGCCAACCAGCTGCACTCGCTGTTCATCGACGTCAACGAGCTCACCGACCGCACCGAGAACGCGCTGAAGATCGTCGGCGACATCTATTCGGCGCGGGTGCTCGCGCTGGCGGCCGCCCGTCTCGGCCTGACGCGCTGGAAGCAGAGCGTCGAGGACAAGCTCGAGACGCTCGACGAGATCTACCGATCCGTCGTCGAGCAGGTGTCGATCTCCCGCGGTCAGTTCCTGGAGCTGCTGGTCGTGCTGATCCTGGTGCTGGAGCTGATCCTGTTCTTTTTGGGCGTGATGAAATAGGCACGCCCGTCCGCACCGGCGTTCACCCCGTTGTTGCACCCGGTTTGCGTCAGCGTCGCGGCGGACGGATAATCTCCGGCCATGCTCGCACATCCATGCGTTCGCCTGCTGTCGCTCTGTCTCACCGCGCTGCTCGTCGGCGCGCCTGCCGCTTTCGCACAGTTCGATACCGGGACGGTCGTCGGCACCGTACGCGACGCGTCGGGCGCCGCGCTCCCCGGCGCGAAAGTCACCCTCACCAACGTGGAAACCGGCATCTCGACGGTCAAGACGGCCGGCGACGACGGCAACTACGAGATCACCTCGGTGAAGCCGGGGCAGTACGTGGTCACCGGGGAGAAGACCGGGTTTTCCCTGGCGCTCGTCGAGAACGTGCGCGTACAGGTGGCGGCGCGGCTGCGCGTCGATCTGCAGCTCGCCGTGGGCCAGGTCACGGAGAAGGTCGAGGTGACCGCGGCGCAGCCGCTGGTCGAGACCGACTCGAGCCAGCGCGGACAGGTCATCACCGGCGACCAGACCCGTGCCCTGCCGCTCATCACGCGCGAGTACTCGTCGCTGGCACTGCTCACGACCGGCGTCAAGCTGGGCGGCTCGTCGCTGACCACCGGCAACACGCCGCGGGAAGGGGCCTTCAACGTCAACGGCCTGCGCAGCGTCTTCAACAACTTCCTGATCGACGGCGTCGACAACAACGCCTACGGCACCAGCAACCAGGGGTTCTCGAACCAGGTGATGCACCCGACGCCGGACGCGATCGGCGAGTTCAAGGTCGTCACCAACAACATGAGCGCGGAGTACGGCCGCGCCGCCGGCGCCACGATCAACGTCAGCTACCGCAGCGGCACCAACCGGCTCAACGCCAGCGCCTGGGAGTTCCTGCGTGACGATGCGCTCAATGCGACCGGCTTCTTCAAGCCGGCGACCGGCAAGCCGGCGATCGACCGCAACCAGTTCGGCGGCCTGTTCGGCGGACCGATCGTCCGCAACAAGGCGTTCTTCTTCGCCGACTACGAAGGGCAGCGGCAGACGCGGAAGGTGACGGCGATCTCGAGCATCGCCACCCCGGCGCAGCGCCAGGGGGTCTTCGCGGTCGACATCCGCGATCCGCGCACCGGCACGGTCTATCCGGCGGGGACGCCGATCCCGGTGACCTCCTTCGCGCAGAAAGTGCTTGCCGGCCTGCCCGACACCACCGCGGCCGGCAACGCCAACAACTTCGCCACGCTGCAGGAGCTGACCGCCGACTACGACAAGGCCAACGGCAAGATCGACCTGCAGGCGACGCCCACCGTGTCGTTCTTCGGCCGCTACGGCTTCCGCAACCTGAACACCTTCGACAACCCGCCGATTCCGCTGCCGTCGGGCGGCTCGGGCAACGGCGCGATCTACGCGCGCAACCGCCAGCTCGTGCTCGGCACCACGTGGATCCCCGGCGGCACGTCGCTCTTCGAGGCGCGCTTCGGCTACTCGTGGACGCAGGCGGGCAAGAACCCGCCGGCGCTCGGCACCGACAGCGCGTTCTCGCAGTTCGGCCTGCCCGGCCTGCCCGACGATCCGCGCATCTCCGGCGGGCTGCCGACGATCCTGATCACCGGCTACTCGGACCTGGGGCGCCAGGCGACCAATCCGCAGTGGCAGTACCCCACGGTCTACAACCCGAAGGTGAACTACACGTGGACGCGCGGCGCGCACTCGCTGAAGAGCGGCTACGAGATGCAGTGGATCAACACCGAGGTCCAGGACGTCAACCCGCTCTACGGCCGCGACACCTACAACGGGTCGTTCACCCGGCCGACCGGCGCGGCGGCGAGCAACCTCTACAACCTCGCCGACTTCGAGCTCGGCCTGCGCGCGCAGTACGCGCTGAGCAGCGTGCTGGTGGCGCACCTGCGCCGCAACATGCACTTCGCCTACCTGCAGGACGACTGGCGCGCGTCGCGGAAGCTGACGCTGAACCTCGGGCTGCGCTACGAGTACTCGACGCCGTACTGGGAGCGCGACAACATCCTGTCGAACTACAACCCGTCGGCCAACAACATCGTGATCGCGTCGGACGGATCGCTCAGCGATCGCGCGTTGATCAACCCGGACCGCAACAACTTCGGGCCGCGCCTCGGCTTCGCCTACACGGTGAGCCCGGGAACGGTCGTCCGCGGCGGCTACGGCGTCAGCTACGTCCACTTCAGCCGCGCCGGCGGCGGCGACCTGCTGCCGATCAACGGCCCGCAGGTGGTCAACGCCGTCGTCAACCAGACCAACCCCTCGTCGCCGTCGTTCGTGCCGGCGGAGCAGGGCTATCCGGCGGGGCTGGCCGATCCGTCGCAGTTCAATCCGCTGACCGCCAACATCACCTACATGCCGAGCGACTTCCATTCGAGCGCGGTGCAGAGCTGGTACCTGTCGCTGCAGCGCGAGCTGATGCACAACATGCTGCTCGACGTCGCCTACGTGGCCAACCGCGCCGACGACCTGCTGCTGTTCGCCAACTACAACCAGGCCGCGCCGAACAACGCGGCGGGCACGATTCCGCTCGACCAGCGCCGGCCGATCCCGGGCTTTGCCGACATCACCTACGCGTTCAACGGCGGCAAGTCGCGCTACAAGGCGTTCCAGACCAAGGTCGAGTGGCGCGTCAGCCGCGACGTGACGGTGCTCAGCTCGCTGACGCTGTCGAAGGCCGAGGACAACGGCTCGCAGTCGCTGGAGAACGCCAACGGCAACTTCCCGGCGCCGCAGGACTTCCACAACCTCGCCGCCGACTTCGGGACCTCCGAGTACGATCAGCCGGTCAACAGCACGACCAGCTTCGTCTGGGCGCTGCCGTTCGGCCGCGGCCGCCACTGGGGCTCGGGCGTCTCGGCGCTGACCGACGCGATCGTCGGCGGCTGGCAGCTCGCCGGCGTCAACCGCATCAACTCGGGTGAGCCGGTGACGTTCACCTACACGCCGGGCGCGACCTTCGTCGTCTCGGGCATCGCGCAGGACTTCCGCGGCGCCAACAACTACCGCCCGAACGTGACCTGCGACAACCCGTACGCGCAGGGGGGCGCGCAGACGATCACGAACTGGTTCGACCGCTCCTGCGTCTCGCTGCCGGCGGATCCGAGCCAGCCGTTCGGCAACGCGACGCGCAACAGCGTGCGCGGGCCGGTGTTCTGGCAGCTCGACACGGCGCTGTCGAAGAAGTTCGCGGTCGGCGGGCCGGCGAGCTTCGAGTTCCGGCTCGAGGCGTTCAACCTGCTCAACCGCTCGAACTTCCGCGCGCCCAACGGCAACCGCAGCTCGGGGGCGTTCGGCACGATCACCTCGACCTACGACGCCCGTCAGCTGCAGCTCGGCTTCAAGTTCCTGTGGTAACGGGTCTCCGGCACTTCACCATGCTGCTGCTGATGCTTGCCGCATCGGCAGCAGCCGTCCAGCGGCCCGCCGGCCTCATCATCATCGGCCACCGCGGCGCCAGCGGTCATCGGCCCGAGCATACGCTGGCGTCGTACCGCCTCGCCGCCGAGATGGGGGCCGACTTCATCGAGCCGGATCTCGTGTCGACGAAGGACGGCGTCCTCATCGCGCGCCACGAGAACGAGATCGGCGGCACGACCGACGTCGCCGATCGCTTCCCGGATCGGAAGACGACGAAGACCGTCGACGGGCAGGCGATCACCGGCTGGTTCAGCGAGGACTTCACGCTCGCCGAGATCAAGACGCTGAAAGCGAAGGAGCGCCTGGCGACCCGCTCGCACGCCTACGACGGGCAGTTTCCGGTGGCGACCTTCGACGAAGTGATCGAGCTGGCGAAGGCGCTCGGGCGCGAGCTCGGCCGCGCCGTCGGCATCTACCCCGAGACGAAGCACCCGACCTACTTCCGCGGCATCGGCCTGCCGCTCGAAGAGAAGCTGCTCGCGAGCCTCGCGAAGGCCGGCTGGGACCGGCGCGAGTCCCCGGTGTTCATCCAGTCGTTCGAGGACGGCAACCTGCGCGAGCTGCGCAGGAAGACCTCCGTCCGCCTGATTCAGCTCGTGGCCTATCCGGCGACGCTGGACGATGCCCGGCTGAAGGACATCGCCTCGTACGCGGACGGCGTCGGGGCGGAGAAGCGGCTGGTCATTCCGGTGACGGCCGACGGCACGCCGCAGCCGCCGACCGATCTCGTGAAGCGCGCGCACGCGGCGAAGCTGCTCGTGCACATCTGGACGATCCGCATCGACAAGGAATTCCTGCCCGCCGGCTACCACGGCAACGCCGACGCCGAGTACGCCCAGTTCCGCGACGCCGGGGTCGACGGCGTCTTCACCGATTTCCCGGATGCCGCGGCGCGAGTGTACGGGGTGAAGCCGGCAACGTCGAAGTAACCGGCCGCCGGATCACAGCGTGGGATCGTCGTCGCCCGGGCCGCGGGTGTGCAGCGCCCGATCGATGATGCCGCCGCCGACCAGCAGCAGGAGCGCGATCAGGACGGTGGCCACCGCCGACCGCCAGAGGCCGCACCCGCAGGCAACGCCCGCAGCCGCGACGATCCAGATCGACGCCGCGGTGCTCAGCCCGTGCACCCCCTTGGGATCCTCCCGCCGCAGGATGACGCCGCCGCCGATGAAGCCGACACCGGCGATCAGCCCCTGCGCGATCCGGCCGACCGCGCTCGGATCGCGGCCGGCGTCGAACTGGGTCAGCGCCAGGCCGACCAGCGTGAACAGCGCCGAGCCGAGCGCCACCAGGGCGTGGGTGCGAAGACCGGCCGGCTTGCGCCGGAGTTCCCGGTTGAGACCGATGGCCATGCCCAGCCCGGTGGCCAGGAGCAGGCGCAGCACCAGCATCGCGGTGGTCGCCGGGATGGTGACCATTTCCATCTCGACGGCGATTATCAGCGATTTCGCCTAATCGCGAACTTCTTCCCCTCAGCGTTTTGGGGGAATGACCTGTGCAGAGTTTACCGACTGTTTACAGACTCGTTACACGGCGCTGAGGTAGAAATGGGACTTTCTTTTTGAGGCAAGGAATCATCGAGATGTTTGCGAAAGAGCTTCGACAGGCCGGTCACATCAGGAAGTTCTCCATTACGGACATGGGCAATGCCGGGTGGGAGGTGCGCGACGTCCAGGACGACCGCGTGCTGAAGCAGATCTGCTACACCGACTGGCACCGCGTCGAGCGGGCCCTGAGCATGTTCAACCTGCAGATCGACGAGCTCGAGAGCAAGGGCTGGGCGTCTATTCGTTGAAGCGGTAGCCGAGCCCGATCACCGTTTCGATCTGCTGGCCGGCCACGCCCAGCTTGGCGCGCAGGCGGCCCACGTGCACGTCCACCGACCGCGTCTCGATGAAGCGGTCGTAGCCCCACACCCGCTCGAGCAGCCGATCCCGCGACAGGACGCGGTTCCTGTTCTCGACGAGAAAGCGGAGCAGCTCGAACTCGCGGCGCGTCAGCCGCAGGGCGGCGCCGTCCACGGTGACGGCGACGGCGTCGAAGTCCGCCTCCAGGTGCTTCCCCTTGTAGGTCGCCGCGCGCGTGGCCTCTTCCGGCGCGCGCTTGCGGCGCAGCACGGCGCGGACGCGTGCCCCGAGCTCGCGCAGGCTGAACGGCTTGGTCACGTAGTCGTCGGCGCCGAGGTCGAGGCCGGCCACGCGATCCGACTCCGACGTCCGCGCCGTGAGCATGATGATCGGGAGCTGGCGTGTTTCTTCGCGCTGGCGGAGGATGCGGCAGACCTCGTCGCCGCTCAGTACCGGCAGGTTCAGATCGAGGATCACCAGGTCGGGGATCCGGCCCGTGATGGAGCGGAGCGCTTCGTCGCCGCGCCCGACCACTTCGACCGAGGCGTCGCCGGAGCGTTCCAGCGTGTGCTTGATGAGACCGGCGATGTCCTGCTCGTCCTCGACGACCAGTACGCGGGGCGGAGTGACCACGGCATGCAGCGTACTGGCGGATGTTCTCACGAGTGTGACACCCCTGTTACCGACACGTTAAGTTCCACTCACCCGCCCCGCTGCATCCGCTCCATCCGCGCCGTCGCCAGGCGCGCCAGGAGCGAGCAGGACAGGACCATGCCGACCAGCACCAGCGCGCCGGCCCACGCCTGGCGGTGCCAATCGGGGTACGGAGAGATCGCGTAGGTGTAGACCTGCACCGTCAGCGTGGAAATCGGCTGCCGCGGGTCCGTGGTGAAGAAGGCGTTGTTGAGGGAGGTGAAGAGCAGCGGCGCCGTTTCCCCCGCGACGCGGGCCACCGCCAGCAGGATCCCGGTGAGAATGCCCGGCAGCGCGGCCGGCACCACGACGGTGAACACCGCGCGGGCGCGCGTCGCGCCCAGCGCCAGCGCCCCCTCGCGCAGCGTCTGCGGCACCAGCAGCAGCAGCTCCTCCGTCGTGCGCATCACCAGCGGCAGCATCATCACGCCGAGGGCGAAGCCGCCCGCGGCGGCCGAGAAATGCTGAAAGGGCAGGACGGCCACTCCGTAGGCGAAGACGCCGATCACGATCGACGGCACGCCGTTCAGCGTATCGGCGGCGAAGCGGACGGCCGCCGCCAGGCGCGTCCCACGATATTCCGAGGCGTAGATCCCCGAGATGACGCCGACCGGAATGGCCAGCAGCGCACCGATCCCGATGACGATGAGCGAACCGACGATGCTGTTGAGCATGCCGCCGCCGGTCTCGCCGATCGGCACCGGCATGCGCGTGAAGAACGCGGTGTTCAGCGACGAGAAGCCCTGCGTGACCACGT
>Ga0207691_10006501_pt1 | contig 11285 bp, 7 predicted proteins | sample KBSM13metaG_FD_184327 | JGI IMG/M metagenome (GOLD analysis project Ga0207691, IMG submission 184327) | Miscanthus rhizosphere microbial communities from Kellogg Biological Station, Michigan, USA - KBS M1-3 metaG (SPAdes) (version 2) | ecosystem: Host-associated > Plants > Roots > Rhizosphere >...
CAGCGGCCCTCGCCGGTGTTGAAGCTGAAGCGCCCGGCGGCGTAGCCGCGCGCCTTGGCCTCCAGCGTCTCGGTGAAGAGCTTGCGGATCGTGTCCCAGAAGCCGATGTAGGTGGCCGGGCAGGAGCGCGGCGTCTTGCCGATCGGCGTCTGGTCGACCTCCAGCACCCGGTCCACGGGCTCGAAGCCCTCCAGCGAGTCGCAGCCGATCCACTCCGGCGCCTCGCCCTTCACCAGCTTGTCGCGCCCGGCCCGGGTCGCCTTCAGCGTCACCGCGGCGTGCACGTTGGCCAGCAGCACGTCGCGCGCCAGCGTGCTCTTGCCCGAGCCCGACACGCCGGTCACCGCCACCAGGCGGCTCAGCGGCACACGCAGGTCGATGCGGCGCAGGTTGTGCAGCGAGGCGCCGTAGAGCCGCAGCGCCGCACCGCCGGGCGCGACGGCGCGGCGCGGCTGCAGCGGGTGCGACAGCGGGTGCTCGAGGAAGCGGCCGGTCAGCGAGTCGGGGTGCGCGCTCAGCTCGGCCACCGTGCCCTCGGCGATCACGCGGCCGCCGCGCCGGCCCGCGCCGGGGCCGATGTCGATGATGTGGTCGGCGCGCCGGATGGTGTCCTCGTCGTGCTCGACCACCACCAGCGTGTTGCCCTGCGCGCCGAGCGTGTGCAGCGCGTCGAGCAGGATCCTGTTGTCACGCGGGTGCAGGCCGATGGTCGGCTCGTCGAGCACGTAGCACACGCCCTGCAGGTTGCTGCCGAGCTGGGCCGCGAGCCGGATGCGCTGCGCCTCGCCGCCCGAGAGCGTGGGCGCCGCGCGGTCCAGGGTCAGGTAGCCGAGGCCGACCTGCTCCAGGAAGGCGAGCCGCGAGCGGATCTCGGCGATCACGTCGCGCGCGATGGTGGCCTCGCGGCCGTCGAGCTTCTGGCCCTCGATCCAGCGCCGCGCCTCGGTCACCGCGCGCGCCGCGACCTGGGCGATCGACTGCTCGCCGGCGCCTGCGCCGTCCTTGCCGAACCGCACCGCCAGCGACACCGGGTTGAGCCGTGCGCCGTGGCAGGCGGCGCAGGGCGCGTCGGCCACGTCCTCCACCTCGGGCTCGGCGAAGGTCCTTTCGCGGCCGCCCGGATCGGCGTCGCGCACCGAGTCGTCGAGCGCCTTGCGCTGCTCGCGCGTCAGCGCGAGGCCGGTGCCGACGCAGTCGGGGCACCAGCCGTGCTTGCTGTTGTAGGAGAACATGCGCGGGTCCAGCTCGGGATAGCTGGTGCCGCAGGCCGGGCAGGCGCGCTTGGTGGAGAAGACCTTGACGCGGCCGATGCGGTGCGTCGGGCTGCCGGCGGCCATCGCGCCCTGCAGGCCGTCGAGCGGCGCCAGCAGGTGCACGACGCCCTTGCCGAGCTCCAGCGTCTTCGCCAGCAGCTCGCGCAGCTCGGCCTCGCGCTCCGGATCGACCACGATGTCGCCGACCGGCAGCTCCAGCGTGTGCTCCTTGAAGCGGTCCAGCCGCGGCCAGGGCGAGGTCTTGAGGAATTCGCCGTCCACGCGCAGGTGCGTGTGGCCGCGCTGCGCGGCCCACTTGGCGAGGTCGGTGTAGACGCCCTTGCGGTTCACCACCAGCGGCGCCAGCAGGCCGATGTGCTGGCCGCGGTAGTCGCGCAGCAGCTGCGCGGCGATCGACTCCGGCGTCTGCGGCCGCACCGCCACGCTCGCGTCCGGCGTGCAGACCGGGCAGTACTGGGTGCCGAGCTTGACGTAGAGCAGGCGCAGGAAGTGGTAGACCTCGGTGGTGGTCGCCACCGTGCTCTTGCGCCCGCCGCGCGACAGCCGCTGCTCGATCGCCACCGTGGGCGGGATGCCGTAGACGGCGTCGACCTCCGGCCGCCCGGCCGGCTGCACGATGCTGCGCGCGTAGGCGTTGAGCGACTCCAGGTAGCGCCGCTGGCCCTCGTTGAACAGGATGTCGAAGGCCAGCGTGCTCTTGCCCGAGCCCGACACGCCGGTCACCACGCTGAAGCGCCCGCGCGGGATGTCGACCGACAGGCCCTTCAGGTTGTGCTCGCGCGCGTTGACGATGCGGATCGACTCGTCCTGCCTCGCGCGCTGGCGGCGCCGTGCGGCCAGCGCCAGCGTCTGCAGCGGGAGGCCCTCCTCGACCGCGTGGCCGCCCTCGCCCAGCGCCTTGGCGTACTCGCGCAGCGCGGCGCCGGTGTGCGAGCTGGGGTGCTTCGCCACCTCGTCGGGCGGGCCGTCGCAGACCAGCGCGCCGCCGGCCTCGCCGCCCTCGGGGCCGAGGTCGACCAGCCAGTCGGCGGCGCGGATCACGTCGAGGTTGTGCTCGATCACGAACAGCGAGTGCCCGGCCTCCAGCAGCTTGCGGAAGGCGCGCATCAGCTTGGCGATGTCGTCGAAGTGCAGGCCGGTGGTCGGCTCGTCGAACATGAACAGCGTGCCCTTCCTCGCCAGCGGCTGGCGCGCGCCGGCGCCGCTCTTGGCCGCCTCGGCCAGGAAGCCGGCGAGCTTCAGGCGCTGCGCCTCGCCGCCGGAGAGCGTGGGCACCGGCTGGCCGAGCTTCACGTAGTCGAGCCCCACGTCGGCCAGCGGCTGCAGCGCGCGCAGCACCTCGCGGTCCTCGGCGAACAGCCGCACGGCGTCGGCGACGGTCAGCTCCAGCACCTCGCTCACGTTGAAGCTGCGGCCGCCGCGCTCGATCTTCACCTCCAGCAGCTCGGGCCGGAAGCGCTTGCCGTCGCAGTCCGGGCAGCGCAGGTAGACGTCGGACAGGAACTGCATCTCGACGTGCTCGAAGCCCGAGCCGCCGCAGGTCGGGCAGCGCCCGTCGCCGGCGTTGAAGCTGAACATGCCGGGGCCGTAGCTGCGCTGCCGCGCCAGCGGGGCGTCGGCGAAGATCGCGCGCACCGTGTCGAAGGCGCCGACGTAGCTGGCCGGGTTGGAGCGCGCCGTCTTGCCGATCGGGCTCTGGTCGACGAACACCGCCTCGGCCAGCTGCTCGGCGCCGAGCAGGCGGTCGTGCGCGCCGGGCGACTCGGTGGCCTTGCCGAAGTGGCGCGCCAGCGCCGGGAACAGCACGTCCTGCATCAGCGTGCTCTTGCCGGAGCCCGACACGCCGGTCACCACCACCAGGCGCTGCAGCGGGAACTCGACGTTCAGCCCGCGCAGGTTGTGCTCGCGCGCGCCCTCGAGGATCAGGCGCGGCGTGTGGTCGCTCACCGGGCGCTGCAGGCCCAGGCCGATGCGGCGCCGCGCGCCCAGGTAGGCGCCGGTCATGGTGTCGGCGCGCTTGAGGTCCTCGGGCGTGCCGTCGAACACGATGCGCCCGCCCTGCGTGCCGGGGCCGGGGCCCATGTCGAGCACGCGGTCGGCCGACAGCATGACCGCCGGGTCGTGCTCCACCACCACCAGCGTGTTGCCGGCGTCGCGCAGCCGGTGCATGGCCTCGACGATGCGGTGCATGTCGCGCGGGTGCAGGCCGATCGAGGGCTCGTCGAGCACGAACAGCGTGTTGACCAGCGAGGTGCCGAGCGCGGTGGTGAGGTTGATGCGCTGCACCTCGCCGCCCGAGAGCGTGCGGCTCTGGCGGTCGAGCGTGAGGTAGCCGAGGCCGACGTCGCACAGGTACTTCAGGCGCGTGCGCACCTCGTCGAGCAGCAGCTCCAGCGCCTCGTCGAGCAGCGTGCTGGGCAGCGTGAGCGTGTCGAAGAAGCGCCGCTGCCGCTCGATCGGCAGCAGCATCAGGTCGTGCAGGCACAGGCCGGGCAGCGCCTCGAGCTGCGCGCGCGTCCAGGCCACCCCGACCGGCAGGAAGCGCCTGAACCCACGCCCGCCAGGGCCGCCGCCCTGCGGCGACCCGCCCCCCGAGGGGGTCCCGGCCTCCTGGGCACGGCCGGCCGAGGCCTCGGCCGGCAGCACCGCGTCGGCGCCCTCCTTCGTGCCGAGCCGCCACAGCAGCGACTCCAGCTTGAGCCGCGCGCCGCCGCAGGCGGTGCAGGGCGTGTAGCTGCGGTACTTCGACAAGAGCACGCGGATGTGCATCTTGTAGGCCTTGCTCTCCAGGTACTCGAAGAAGCGGCGGATGCCGTACCACTGCTTGTTCCAGCTGCCCTTCCAGTTCGGCGTGCCGTCGATCACCCACGCGCGCTGCGCCTCGGTCAGCTGGCTCCAGGCGGTGTCGCGCGGGATGCCGGCCTCGCCGCCGTACTTGAGCAGGTCGTCCTGGCACTCCTTCCACGCGGGCGTCTGCAGCGGCTTGATGGCGCCGCCGCGCAGCGTCTTGCGCGCGTCGGGGATGACCAGCCCCCAGTCGACGCCGATCACGCGGCCGAAGCCGCGGCAGGTCTCGCAGGCGCCGTAGGCGGAGTTGAACGAGAACATCGCCGGCGTCGGGTGGCTGTAGCGCGTGTCGCTGTCCGGGCAGTGCAGGCCCGAGGAGAAGCGCCACACCTCGGGCTCGCCATCCTCGCGCAGCGCGTAGACGTCGACCCGGCCGCTGCCGCGCTTGAGCGCGACCTCCAGCGCCTCGATCACGCGCGACTTCTCCGTGCCCTCGAGGCGGAAGCGGTCGGCGACGACATCCAGCATCTTCCTGGGCCCGGTCGGCGTGGCGATCTCGCGCTCGGCCTGCACCCGCGTGTAGCCGCTCGCGGCCAGCCACTGCTCGATGTCCTCGGCCGAGGTGCCGGCCGGCAGCTCGACGGGGAAGGTCACCACCAGTCGGCGCGCCGGGTCGGCGCGGCGCCGCAGCTCGGCGTAGATCGTCTCCGGGTCGTCCTCGCGCACCGGCCGCGCGCTCTGCCGGTCGAACAGCTGGGCGGCGCGCGCGAACAGCAGCTTGAGGTGGTCGTTCAGCTCGGTCATCGTGCCGACCGTGCTGCGCGAGGTGCGCACCGGGTTGGTCTGGTCGATGGCGATCGCCGGCGGCACGCCCTCGACGTGGTCGACCGCCGGCCGGTCCATGCGGTCGAGGAACTGGCGCGCGTAGGCGCTGAAGGTCTCGACGTAGCGGCGCTGGCCCTCGGCGTAGAGCGTGTCGAACACCAGGCTCGACTTGCCCGAGCCGCTCGGGCCCGTGACCACCGTCAGCTCGCCGGTGTGCAGGTCGAGGTCGAGGTTCTTGAGGTTGTGCTGCCGTGCGCCGCGGATGCGGATCAGGCCGGGGGCGCGTTGACCGTTCGGCATGGGGGTCCCAGGGGTGAGGCGGAAGATTCTAGGCAGCCGCCCCGGGCGTGCCGGCGCCCCCGCCGGCGGCCTTGCGCGGCGGGGGGACTTGCGGACCCGCCCGGTAGATGCCGGCCCGCGCCGCCGCGCCCGGCCTGCGCGGCGCCTGCGCCGGGCCTGGGCGCCGCCGGGTCCGGGCGCCGCCTGCGGCCGGTCCCGCCCGCGGCCGGGCGCCGTCGAGCGGGTCCTGCGGCTACGCGCCGCCCCTGGAGCGCGCCGAAATGGAAACGGGGCGCGGTCCCTCAGGAACCGCGCCCCGTCGATCGGGCGATGGGCGTGCGACGCCCTACCTGGAAGCCGGCACCGGCGGGAGCGTGGCCGAGGCCGGCCCCTCCGGTGCCGAGGAGGCCGCTTCGGTGCCGTGCTTCTCGCCGCTCATGTCGACCTGGCCGCCGCTCTTGGACAGCACCCAGACGACCAGCACGGCGAACACGACGAAGGCGGCAGCGATCTTCCACATGGCGTCGTTCCCCGTTCAGTCGTTGGCGTAGATGTCGACGTCCTTCGTCTCGCGGACGAACAGCAGGCCGACGACGAAGGTGACCATCGCCACGATGATCGGGTACCACAGGCCGTTGTAGATGTTGCCGGTCTGGGCCACGATCGCGAAGGCCGTGGTCGGCAGCAGGCCGCCGAACCAGCCGTTGCCGATGTGGTACGGCAGGCTCATCGAGGTGTAGCGGATGCGGGTCGGGAACATCTCCACCAGCATCGCGGCGATCGGGCCGTAGACCATGGTCACGAAGATCACCAGCACCGTCAGGATCGCCACGACCAGCGGCTTGTTGACCTGCGCCGGATCGGCCTTCGGCGGGTAGCCGGCGGCCTTGGTGGCCTCGGCGACGTGCTTCTTGAACTCGGCGATCTTGGCCTTGCTCTCGGCGTCGAAGGAGTTGCCGTCCGGCGTCAGCTTGGCGTCGAAGGCCTTGATCTCCTTGTCGCCGACCTTGATCGAGGCCGGCGAGCCGGCCGGGGCGTCGACCACGTCGTAGTTCACCGCGGCCTGCGCCAGCGTGCGCTTGGCGAGGTCGCAGGAGGTGTGGAAGTCCACCTCGCGGGCGATCGGGCTGCCCTGGAAGCTGCACTGCGAGCGGTCCACCATCACCGTGATCGGCACCTCCTGCTGCGCCTTGTAGAGCGCCGGGTTGGCGGCCTGCGTCAGCGCCTTGAACAGCGGGAAGTAGGTCAGCGCGGCGATCAGGCAGCCGGCCAGGATGATCGGCTTGCGGCCGATGCGGTCGGACAGCGTGCCGAACACGACGAAGAACGGCGTGCCGATCAGCAGCGACAGCGCGATCAGGATGTTGGCGGTGGCCGGCTCGACCTTCAGTGCCTGCGTCAGGAAGAACAGCGCGTAGAACTGGCCCGTGTACCAGACCACGGCCTGGCCGGCGGTCAGGCCCACCAGCGCGATGATCACGATCTTCAGGTTGCGCCATTCGCCGAAGGACTCGGTCAGCGGCGCCTTGGAGGTCTTGCCCTCCTCCTTCATCTTCTTGAAGGCGGGCGACTCGTTCATGCTGAGCCGGATCCACACGCTGATGGCGAGCAGGAACACCGAGACCAGGAAGGGGATGCGCCAGCCCCAGGCGGCGAAGGCCTCCTCGCCCATCGCGGTCCGGGTGCCGAGGATGACCAGCAGCGACAGGAACAGGCCGAGCGTCGCGGTGGTCTGGATCCACGAGGTGTAGGCGCCGCGCTTGCCGTGCGGCGAGTGCTCGGCGACGTAGGTCGCCGCACCGCCGTACTCGCCGCCGAGGGCCAGGCCCTGCAGCAGCCGCAGGCCGATCAGGATCACCGGGGCGGCCACGCCGATCGAGGCGTAGGAGGGCAGCACGCCGACGATGAAGGTCGACAGGCCCATGATCAGGATCGTCACCAGGAAGGTGTACTTGCGGCCGATCATGTCGCCGAGCCGGCCGAACACCAGCGCGCCGAACGGCCGCACGAGGAAGCCGGCGGCGAAGGCCAGCAGCGCGAAGATGAACGCCGCGCCGGCGTCGAGGCCGGAGAAGAACTGCTTGGCGATGATGGCCGCCAGCGAACCGTAGAGATAGAAGTCGTACCACTCGAAAACGGTGCCGAGCGAGGACGCGAAGATGACCTTCTTCTCCTCCGCGGTCATCGGGCGCGGCGCATGAGCGCCGGCCGGTAGCACTGCTGCCATGTTGGTTCTCCTCTTGAAGTCGGTTCTTGGACCGCCTCTGTTGCGGCGGCTGTCGTCAGGATCGCAATGCGCTCTGACCCGGCTCTGACGCCAATCCAACGCAAGCTGACAACTCGCGGGGAAACCCGCGCCACTCATGCCGCGATGTGCAAATCGGCCGCGCGGAGCGGCTTTCGCGGCATGGGTGTTTTCCCGCTCAGCGCGGGCGCTGCACGGCCACGGGGCGGTTCGCCGCCGCCTCCCACCCGGTCTCGAACCACGGGTCGCCGCGCAGGCAGGCGGCCGCCATGTCCAGCGCGTCGTCGCCGAAGAACAGGCGCGGCGCCGTGCCGCCCGGCGGCGGCGGCAGCTCGAGCGTCGGCACGCCGAACACGCCGCGCGCGATCGCCGCGTCGGTGTGCGACCGCAGCGCCTGCTTCACGGCCTCGGACCGCGGGTCGCGCGGCGGCGCGAGCGCGGCCGTCAGCGCGGCCAGGCGGGCCGGGTCGTCCGCGGCCGCGCCGCCGTGCCAGACGTGCTCGAGCACCCGCTCGCACTGGCGCCGGTTCGGCCGACCGTCGACGCCGCAGGCGACCAGCAGGCGCAGCAGCGGCAGCGGGTTGAAGGGGTGGGCGGCAGGGAGCTGCAGCGCGCTCCCCTGCACGCGGGCGCGCCACGCGACCTGGCGGTAGGTCCAGTCGCGCTTGGGCGCGATCTCCGCCGGCCCGAGCTGGCCCCAGTGCTTCAGCAAGCCGGCCAGCAGCACCGGCCGGTAGTCGACGACGCAGGAGCAGCCCGCCAGCGCGGCGGGGAGCCGCTCGAACGCCAGGGCGGCGTAGGGCGAGACCGGGTCGAACCAGAAGGTGATCGGAGTCATGGGGCGTCCGGCGCCGCGCCGTCGCCGCCGACGCTGCCGTTCGCCGCGCCCGCGCTCGCGGCGGCCTCGAGCGCCGCGGCGCCCTGCGCGCGGCGCGCCCGCAGCCGGCGCCACACCGCCAGCCGCGCCGGATCGTCGAGCGTGGACCAGGCGGCGATCTCGTCCAGGCTGCGGAGGCAGCCGGCGCACAGGCCGTGGCGCTCGTCGATGCGGCACACGCCGGTGCAAGGCGAGGGCACGGCGCCGACCGCGGCGGTCGGCGACGCGGCGGCGGCGGGGTTGCGCCGCGGGGGGCTGGCAGGCATTCGTGTTCCTTGGCGCACGCGCGCGGCGAGGCCGCGCGCTCCAGACCCCCCGAATGCGGGCGGGTCGCCCCCATTGTGCGGGATGGGTGACGCCCCCCGGGCGCGACGAGGATGCCCGCAACGGAGGCTCGCCATGTCGCTGCGCTTCACCCGCCTGCACCTCGCCACCCGCATCCACTTCGGCCTGTTGCGCGAGAACGGCCGCGGCATCGACGTCGGCCGCATGCTGCGCCAGCGCGACTACTCGCTGCAGGTGCTGCGGCGCTGCCGCGGCGTCGCCAGCTTCGCGCTGCTCGACCTGGCCGACCGCTTCGACGAGCTCAGCGCCGCCGACGACGCCCGCGCGCACCTGGAGCGCGCCGCGCAGCGCGCCCGCGTCGCCCTGGCGGAACTGTGCAAGACGGCCGAGGTGCCGAGCTACCGCCCTCGCGAGCAAGGCTGAGGGAACGTTCCTCCGGATCGTCGCGGCCGCGGCGACGGCGGTCATCCGCGGCCGGCGCCTGGGTGGGCAGGCGCTTCGGGGGCCGGGCCTCAGCCGTCACCGGCCGTGACGCTCACGCCTCCCGGGCCGCATGCCGCTGCCATCGTCCCGGCACCTGGCTCAGCCGGCCGGCGAGGATCGCCAGGACGTCGGGATTCCAGCCCAGCCCGAAATGGCTGCCTTCGACCTCGATGTTCTCGATGTGCGCGCCGGCCTCGTCCTGGATGCAGGTCTGCCATGCGACCACGCCGTCGCTGCGGCTGAAGATGGAGGTGGTGGGCACGTCCGGCGCGGTGCCGATGCGGGCCAGCAGCTTCTCGTCGAGCAACGGCTGCGGACCACTGACCAGGCGGTAGAGCCAGCTCGCGTTCTTCTGCTCGACGGTCCCCGTGAACGGGGTGCCGATCGTGATCACCTGCCTCACACGGCGGCCGAGGATCTTGGCCACTTCGCGCGCGTAGAGGCCGCCGAGGCTCCAGCCGACGAGGCTCACCTGCTCGCGATGCGCCGAGACGAGTCGACCGACGTGCTGAGCGAGGTCGTCGATCCACGCGTTCACGTCGCCCTGCGGGCCGGTGTTGAGGCCCCGCCCCCAGTCGTACGTGGTGTAGCCGAGCCGATCGCAGAAGCTCACGAGGGGAGCGATGGAACGCTGGTCCGCCGCGAGCCCGGGGAAGACGACCACGGGGTGGCCATCGCCGGGCGGCAACGACGTCGTGTCCATCATCTGCATGCGGGCGTATTCCAGCGCGGCCCGGATCGGCTCCATTCCGAACAGGCTCCACGCCGGCGCGCCCATGGGCGCGTGGACGGCTGCGTCCGTGGGCGCCAGGTCGGGTCGACGAGCGATAAGCTGAGGAGGGATGTCGCGAGCGACGGTGCGAGACAGGGACGCGGAAAGGGCGCTGGCGGCGGCGCTGGCGGTGCGGGGCATGATGGGAGAAGTGTGGGCGATATAACGTTGGAGGGGTTGTTTGTTACCGAACGCGACGGACGCGCGCGCCAGAGGCGCCCGCAAAGCCTTCGGTGGCCTGTCGGGTCTGGTGGATCCAGCCGGCCGGCCCCCGCGCCAGAAGCTCGATGCTGCTCTGCGCCACCTCTGCCATGAACTCGGTGTAGTTCCTGATCATCCCCTGCACCAGCTCGGCGAACGCGGGCGACTGCACCAGCTGCGGTGGCGGCGCGTTCCGGCCGGGTGTGAACAGGCTCTGCGCATGGGCGATGGCCTGGGTCATGGACTCGGGAGACGTCGAGAACCGGCCGAGCAGTTCCATGTTGCTCTGCACCAGCTTCACGTAGGGCCGGAGGGCGTCTTGCATGGCGTTGTCTTGCATCACATGTCCTTGTGGGGGTGGGAGCGGAGGCCTTGCGGCGAAGCCTTCTCGTGGGCGACCGCGCTGCGCGGGTGCGCGGCGACGGTCTCCGGTTCGAGCGTCGAGCGCGCGGAGCCAACGACATCAGCAACCGGTGTGCCGCCGCCGCGGAACGATCGCCCGCGGCGATCGGATGGGGACGGCCCGCACGCCCTGCGAAGCGATAGGGAAATCCGGGACGGCCCTCGGCAAGGCGGATGCGACGCCGCCTCAGACGGCGCTCGACGACGGCAGCCCGAACAGCAGCTTCAGCCGCGTCCACACGCGCCGCAGGAAGCGCGCCATCATCCACAGCAGCACCCACATCGCCACCGCGGCGAGCGCGACCACCGCGAGGGCCGCCAGCGGGTGCGCGAAGGCCAGCCACAGCACCGAGGGCACCGCGGCGTCGCCGAGCAGCGACAGGCCGATGTTGGAGAACGGTTCCGGCGAGGTGTTGGCGGCGGCGCGCAGGGTCGCCTTGGCGCCGTGGCTGGTGGCCGCCAGCGTGCCGCCGAGCAGCGCGGCCAGCAGCGCCGCCGTGCCCTGGTCGGCGCCGAACACCGCCGCGGCGAGCGCCGCGCCGGCCGGGATCCGCACCACCGTGTGGATCAGGTCCCACAGCGAGTCGAGGCCGGGCACCTTGTCGGCCAGGAACTCGAGCACGAACATGAAGCCGCTGGCCGCCAGCACGGCCGGGTGCTGCAGCACCTGCAGCCCGCCCGGCAGCTGCACCCACCCCGCGTAGCCGACCAGCCCGGTGATCAGCAGCACCGCGTACAGGCGCAGCCCGCTGGCCCAGCCGAGCGCGGCCGCCAGCGCGACCAGCTGCGTGGTGTCGAGGTGGTGCAGCGCGTCCATCGTGTCGAGGCGGTGCGGCCTCAGCGCGCCGCCACGCG
>Ga0207691_10006504_pt1 | contig 11280 bp, 9 predicted proteins | sample KBSM13metaG_FD_184327 | JGI IMG/M metagenome (GOLD analysis project Ga0207691, IMG submission 184327) | Miscanthus rhizosphere microbial communities from Kellogg Biological Station, Michigan, USA - KBS M1-3 metaG (SPAdes) (version 2) | ecosystem: Host-associated > Plants > Roots > Rhizosphere >...
GGCGGAGGCGGACGGCGTATCGCGCCGCGGCTTCCTCAAGTGGACGACGGTCGGGTGGGTCGCGTTCTCCGCCGCCTGCACGTCGGGCCTCGTGGCCAGCACGCGCTTCCTGTTCCCCAACGTGCTGTTCGAGCCGCCGCAATCGTTCAAGGTCGGCTTCCCGAGCGAATACACGGTGGGCGAGGTGGACACGCGCTGGAAGGACGCCTACGGCGTCTGGATCGTCCGCAACTCCGACGGCTTCTACGCGCTGATCGCGGTGTGCACCCACCTCGGCTGCTCGCCGAACTGGCTGGCCGCGGAGAACAAGTTCAAGTGCCCCTGTCACGGGAGCGGGTTCTACAAGACGGGCGTCAACTTCGAAGGCCCCGCCCCGCGGCCGCTGGAGCGCGCGCGCATCGTGCTCTCCGACGACGGCCAGATCCTGGTCGACAAGTCGGTGAAGTTCCAGGCGGAAAAGGGCGAGTGGACGAAGGAAGAATCGTTCCTGAAGGTCTGATGCTGTCGTCGCACGCCGGATCTCCAACCCCGAACCAGCGAGGGTAGATGGCCACTGCGAAGCCTCCGGAACCGTTCCTCACGCGCACCTGGGACTACATCACGGACACCCAGCTCTGGAAGTCGATCTTCCGGCACGGCGTGCCCAGCACCAACCGCAACCGGGTGCTGGTGGTGATGACGAACGTCTTCCTGCACCTGCACCCGGTGAAGATCCGCAAGAGCGGCATCCGCCTCAAGTTCACGTGGTGCATGGGCGGGCTGACCTTCTTCCTGTTCCTGGTGGAGACCTTCACCGGCCTCCTGCTGATGTTCTACTACCGGCCGACGGTGGCCTACGCCTACATGGACATCATCGACCTCGCGGAGCAGGTGCCGCTCGGCATCATGCGCGAGCTGCACCGCTGGGGCGCCCACGCCATGGTCATCAGCGTGTGGCTGCACATGTTCCGCGTGTTCATGACCGGCTCCTACAAGCCGCCGCGCGAGTTCAACTGGAACGTGGGCGTGATCCTCCTCGTGCTCACGCTGCTGCTCTCCTTCACGGGATATCTCCTCCCCTGGGACCAGCTCGCCATCTGGGCCATCACCGTCGGCTCCAACATGGCGCGCGCGACGCCGCTGCTCGGGTATGAAGGGCCAGGTTCGCAACTGCTCGTCTTAGGGGACGTGAAGATGGTCCACGCGGGGTCCGACGCGCGCTTCGCCCTGCTGGGCGGGCGCTTCGTCGGCGAGGGCGCGCTCCTCCGCTTCTACGTCCTCCACTGCGTCGGGATCCCGCTGGTGGCGGGGATCCTGATGGCGGTGCACTTCTGGCGCGTGAGGAAAGACGGCGGGATCTCGGGGCCGCTGTGATCAATACATTAAAGGACGTCATCAACGCGCTGACGGCGCCGGAGATCTTCATCACCGTCTGCGCCATCGCCTTCCTGCTCGCCCTGCGCACACGCGGGATCTGGCGCTCGCGGCCGGCGGCGATCCTGGGCCTCCTCGCCGTGGTCTTCCTCGGCGTGTCGATGCTGGATCCGAACTTCGCGCTCATCGTGAAGAAGCCGGACAACGTGCCCATCGTGGCCATGTTGTTCCTGGTCGGCTTCTTCCTCTGGCTGAGCATGTCGCAGGCCTACGACAACGACGACCGCATCGCGGCCGGGCAGCCCCCCCGCGAAGCCAGCGACGGCGAGGCGGAGAAGACGTGGGTCTGGCCCGACCTCGTCTACACCGAGCTGCTGGCCATGGTCATCGGCATGATCATCCTCGTGGTGTGGAGCCTGCTCCTCAAGGCGCCCATCGAGGAGCCGGCCAACCCCGCCCGGACGCCGAACCCGTCGAAGGCGCCGTGGTACTTCCTGGGCCTGCAGGAGATGCTGGTCTACTTCGATCCCTGGCTGGCCGGCGTCGTCTTCCCCAGCCTGATCATCGTGGGCCTGATGGCCATCCCCTACATCGACACGAACCCCAAGGGGAACGGCTACTTCACGTTCAAGGAGCGCAAGGTCGAGATCTCGCTCTTCCTGTTCGGGTTCCTGATCCTGTGGGTCCTGCTCGTGACGCTGGGCACGTTCCTGCGCGGGCCGAACTGGAACTTCTTCGGTCCCTACGAGTACTGGGACCTGCACAAGCTGCTCGCCCTGAACAACGTGAACCTGTCCGAGTACTTCTGGGTCAAGTTGCTCCACGTGAAGCTGCCGAGCGGCCCGGTCGGCATGTGGATTCGCGAGCTGCCCGGCATCCTGCTCACGCTCTTCTACATCGGCGTGCTGCCGGGCATCCTGGCCATGACGCGCAAGACCTGGAGCATCAAGCTCGGCTCGCGCACGTTCCACATGACCTTCGGCCTGCGCAAGTACTTCGAGAAGCTCGGGCCGTGGCGCTACAGCATCTTCGTCATGCTGCTGCTGTGCATGATCGCGCTGCCGATCAAGATGGTGCTGAGGTGGACGTTGAACCTGAAGTACATCGTTTCCCTGCCAGAGATCTTTTTCAATATCTGACATGGAAAGCTGCGGCTGCTCGGTACGATTTCTTCCTCCAATTCAGGGGGGTGCGCCTCTCTTGATGGATGCACCCCCCTACGCCCTTCGGGCTACCCCCCTGACCTCGCTCGGTTTTTGGCGGTGATCTGATCCCTATGGCAGCTCCTTCCAAGCCGGAACCCGGACGCGACGCCAACATGGCGGACCGCGCGCGCAAGCTCAACGTGGTCTTCGCGCTGACGTCCATCGCCATGCTCGTGGCCTTCACGATCATGATCTGGGCGGACTACGACCGCGAGTGGAAGAAGTACCAGAAGGCCTTCAACAAGCTCGAAGTCCAGGTGACGGAGGCGCAGGCCAAGCAGGCCAGGGACTAGGTCCCCTCCGCGCAGCAGCAGGCGCTGCAGGCGGAGATGGACCGGGCCAAGCAGGAAGAGGCGCAGCGCCGGGCCGACATCAAGAAGGCGCAGGCGGAGCGGGACAAGCTCGAGGGCGAGTGGTACGCCGTCGACCAGGACTACCGCTTCACGAAGGCGGAGATCGACGTCAAGCGCTACGAATACGAAGAGGCCGCGCACAAGAACAAGGGGAACAAGGACAAGAAGTTCGCGGACCTCCGGGACTACGAGAAGCGCTGGGACGACCTGCGCCTCAAGCTCGAGGACGTCAACGCGCGCAAGGACGCCAAGGACAAGGAGATCGCGCAGCTCGAGGCCACGCGCCTGGACGCGGAGAAGAAGAGCAAGGAGCTCTTCGCGGACTACAACCGCTTCGAGGACCGCCTCCAGAAGATCAAGCCCGGCTTCGTGACCACGGTGCGCAACCTGCCCGTGCTCGATCTGGCCAACCCGTCGCTGAAGGTCAACCAGATCATGCCCGCGAACCTGCAGGACGACGTGATCTTCTCCGGCACGCCCAAGGTGGACCGCTGCACGACCTGCCATCTCGGCATCGACAAGAAGGGGTTCGAGAACGAGAAGCAGCCGTTCACGACGCACCCGAACCTCGCCTTCTACCTGCAGGGCCCGCATCCCATCGACAAGGTGGGCTGCACGTCGTGCCACCAGGGACGCGGCCGCGCCACCGGCTTCATGAGCGCCGTCCACATCCCCTCCACGGCCGCCCAGGAAAAGCAGTGGGGCAAGGACTACAGCAAGTCCGACACGTACCATCCCTTCCACTTCTGGGACTACCCGATGATGGCCAAGGGCCACACGGAGGCCCAGTGCGTGAAGTGCCATCAGGGCCAGGTCGAGATCCCCAAGGCCGCTTCGCTCAACACCGGCCGCCTCCTCTTCGAGAAGTACGGCTGCTACGGCTGCCACAAGGTCAAGGGCTGGGAGGACCTGCGCAAGGTGGGCCCGGACCTCACCAAGATCGTCTCGAAGACCAACGAGGAGTGGATCTTCCGCTGGATCAAGAAGCCCAGCGCCTTCCGCCCCACGCGCATGCCGCAGGTGTGGGACGTGCGCACGGCGGACCAGGACACGGACAAGATGAAGGTCCGGAACAACGTCGAGGCCAACGCGGTCGTCGCGTACCTCGTCGAGAAGTCCGGACGCGAGACCTACCCGGATCCGCCCGCGGGTGACCTGGCCCAGGGGCGCAAGACCTTCGAGACCATCGGCTGCCTGGCCTGCCACCGCGTCGGCCCCGACCGGCGCGGTGTGGACGAGACGCTGCCCGACGGCACCACGCGCAAGGGCCTGGACGCGGCGTCGTTCCGCACGCACGGCCCGAACCTCGACGGCACCGGCAGCAAGGTCAACGCGGGCTGGCTCTACGCCTGGGTCCGCAATCCGAAGGGCTACTGGCACGACACGCGGATGCCGAACCTGCGGCTCACGGACAAGGAGGCGGCGGACCTCACTGCCTACCTGATGAGCCTGAAGAACGACGCCTTCATGGCCCAGCCGCGGCCTCCCCTCCAGGAGGACATCCGCAACGAGCTCATCACCGAGCACCTCCTGGCCGCCAACGTGCCCGTGGCGGAGGCAGAGCGCCAGCTCAAGTCGATGGACGATCACCAGAAGACGATCTTCGTCGGCGAGAAGACGATCGGCCGCTACGGATGTTTCGGCTGCCACACCATCTCCGGGTTCGAGAAGGCCAGCCCCATCGGCGTGGAGCTGACGGAGGAGGGATCGAAGCTCGTCGAACGGCTCGACTTCGGGTTCGAGGAAGGCAAGATCCCGCACACCCTGCCCGGCTGGGTGCACCGGAAGGTGATGGAGCCGCGCGTGTTCGACGAGGGCAAGCACAAGCGGCCGGAAGAGCTGCTGCGCATGCCGAAGTTCGGCGCCACCGACGAGGAAGCGGAAGCTCTGGTCACCGCCGTCATGTCCTTCACCAAGGAGCAGGTGCCCCTGGCCGCGCAGAAGCAGCTCAGCGCGGACGAGCGCTACATCGAGCGCGGCGCGCGCCTGGTGCGGGACAAGAACTGCCGCGCCTGCCACGTGCTCGGCGAGCAGGGCGGAGCCATCCGCGCCATCGTGGCCGACCAGCTCGAGGCCCAGGGCCTGGATACCCTGACCGCGCGCACCCAGACCGTCGCCTTCTCGCCGCCGCTCCTCTACAACGCGGACGCGAAGATCGGCGAAGGCGCGCGCGTGCAGACGGACTGGCTGCACGGGTTCCTCTCCGATCCCTCGCACAAGATCCGCCCCTGGGTGGACCTGCGCATGCCGACGTTCGAGTTCACCGAAGACGAGCTCAACGTCCTGACCCGCTACTTCGCGGCCATGGACAAGGTGTCCTATCCGTACTCCGCGAAGCCGCAGCCCGACCCCACGCTGATCGCGGCCGGGCGGGACCTCTTCGGGCGCTGGCAGTGCGTAAAGTGCCACGTAGTGGCGGGCAAGCTGCCGAACCAGCCGCCGGAGAACATGGCCCCGGACCTGGCCAACGTGCCGCGCCGGCTGCGCGCGGAGTGGCTGCATCCGTGGCTCTCCGACCCCGGCAAGATCCAGCCCGGCACGCGCATGCCCGCGAACTTCCCCAAGGACGCGGCCGAAAACGCCTATCCCGAGGTGCTGGGCGGGGACCAGGCCAAGCAGATCGAAGCGGTGACGCAATACCTCATGACGCTGGGCCAGGGCACGGCCGCATCTACTTCGGCTGCCCCGCCCGCGCGCGCGACCACGGCCGGCCAGGCCACCTCCGCCGGAGGGCCGAGCCGTTAGCCGCTAGGGAGGTCCGTTGGACGAGGACGGCGGCGCCGAGTCCCCCCGCCAGGGTTACGCGCTCATCGTGGGACCCGCGGGGCCGGACCGTGACTGGGCCGCGGTGACCCTGCAGCAGAACGGGCTCGAAGTCGCCGCCGCCACCGAAGACGAGATCCTCGGCGGCCGCGACTGGGTTCCGCCCACCCTGCTCGTCCTCGACGACCAGGGCTCGCGCGAGGAGCGCAAGGCCTCGCAGCGGCGGCTGCAGGCCCATCCTTCCTTCGTGGGCGTGCCCCTGCTGATCCTGGCCTACGACAACGACATCGACAGCTACACGGGCGCGCTCACCAAGGGCGCGGCCGGCTACCTCATCAAGCCCGTGGGCGCGGACGAGTTCACGGCCGCGGCCCAGAAGCTGTGCGACTGGAAGCGCAACGCCGATCGGTCGGAGAAGCGCCGCCGCCTGCGGCGTCCGCTGCTCATGAAGGTGGACGTGGACATCCGGGCCCGCAAGGTGCGCGTGGCCGGCGAGCTGGTGGACGCGAGCGGGGCCGGCTGCCGCATCGAGCTGAAGGAAGAGCTGAGCCCGGGCGACCTCGTGCGCATCATCCTGCACGGGCACGAGGACTCGACGCACGTGGCCCTGGGCGCGGAGGTGCGCTGGCACCGGATCGCCCCCAGCGGCGTCCACGTGGTGGGGGTGCGGTTCACGGGAACGACGGCGCTGCTGGCCGGGAAGCTGCTCGGATTCGCGTCGACGGGATTGACGTAATCGGGCGTGATCAGGGCGGGCACGACGCCGGCTCGGCGTCCTCGGGCCGGGCGATCAGGGCGACGTTGCTCGCCTTCAGGTAGCGCACGCTGTCGAGGATGAGGACCTTGCCCCTCACCTCGAGCCAGCGGTTCGTGTCCGCGCGATAGGCGGGGTCGAGCTGGAAGCCCTTGCCCGCCGGCCGCCGGCCCGTGACCCACACCGGCCCCTCCGTCGTCTGCAGCACCCAGTCCAGCGGGTCGCGCCGCGAAGACTCCGGAAGGTCCTTGCAGAGATTGGCGCCGCGGAACTGGCCGATCGCGCGCACGGGCTTCCCGTCGGCGGCGGCCGCGTCGATCCCGGCGTCGGCCAGCCCCCGCGTTTCCTTGCGCGGCAGGCCCTTTCCGCGATCCGAGATCGTGAGGAGCGTGATCGACTGCTCGGGCCATCCCAGCTCCTTGTCCGGCAGCTCGGGCAGGGACCAGTCCTCGCATTTGCTCTCGACGTACGTCCCTCCGTGACACGGGACACGTTTCTGGCGACCCGGGATCCTCCGGAGGATCCCCGTCACCTCCACCTCCAGGCCCATGAGGGCGGCGATCTCGCGGTAGTCCGCGTCGAAGAACGTGACGAGCATGACCCGGGCGGCGCCGTCCGTCAGCATGAGATATCGGTTGGGAACGAGGTCGGCCAGCCGGCCCCTCACCCGCACGTTCTGTTTCTGGTAGGCGGTGCCGCTGTTCGCGATCTCCGCCAGGTCGCGCGGCTCCGGTCGGCCGTATTGGTCCTCGACTCCCACGGGAGGGAGATCGTGAGGACCGCCACCGGTGAGAGGCGGGGGCGAAGGAATGGGAACCTGCGCCGAGAGCGCCGCGGGCATCAGCGCCATCGCCATTGCCATCGCCGCCGGCCATCGCTTCACGGACCCCCCCGGCCTCAATTCAGCGCGCCACGCAGCCCTTGCGCGTGCCGGCTGCGGCGCAGCTTCTCCTTGGCCTTGCTCTCGATCTGGCGGATGCGCTCGCGGCTGAGGCCCAGGGCCTCCCCGATCTCCTGCAAGGTCTTCGGCTCCTCGCCGTCCAGGCCGAAGCGCATGCGCAGGACGTCGCGCTCCTTCTCGTCGAGCTCGGCCACGAGGTTGTGGATCTGCTCCTCGAAGGAGGACTTCATGAGCTGCAGCTCGACGGACGGAACGGTGTCCTGCTCGAGGGTGTCGCCGAGCTCGAGGCTGCCGTCTTCGCCCACGGCCGAGGACAACGAGAGGTCGTCCCCCGAGACCTTCAGGAGCTTCTCGACCTCCTCCTCCGTCATGTCCGTCTGCTTGGCCAGCTCTTCCGTCGTGGGCTGGCGCTCCAGCTCCGCCGCCAGCTTCTCGCGCGCGTTCCCCATCTTGGAGACCTGTCCGGAGAGCTTCTGGGGGAGGCGGAAGATGCGATGGTGCTCGGAGAGGGAATGGAAGATGGCCTGCCGCACCCACCACACGGCGTAGGAGATGAACTTCACGTTGCGCTCGGGATCGAAGCGCTTGGCCGCCTCGATGAGGCCGAGGCTCCCCTCGTGGATCAGGTCGAGGAAGGCGAGGCCCAGGCCGCGGTAGCGCTTCGCGTAGGAGACGACGAAACGCAGGTTCGCCTCGACCAGCCGCTGCAGCGCCTCCTGGTCACCCTGCTGGATGCGGCGGCCCAGCACCTTCTCGTCGTCCGCGCTCAGGGGCTTGAACTTCGAGATCTCGCGGATGTAGGCGTTGAGGCTGTCGCCGGTGGGCGCGCGCTCGGCCCGGCCGTCGCCCGCGGAGCGCGAAGGCGGCTTCTTCCGCACGATCTTGCGGGTCGCGGGCATGAGTCGCGGCGAAGGACACGGACGGTGTCCTTCCGATTATAGGGTCTCCTCGCGGGCGGAGACGCTAGGCCTCGTCGCGGGCCTTCACGCCGGCCGCGGGCTCCTTGGCACGGTCCGGGGCCTTGACCATGGGCGCGGGCGCCACCTTCACGAGGGCTTGCTCGCTCGCGTCCGTGTCTCCGTCCTCTTTGCTCGTCTTCTGCAATTCCTGGCGTACGTGGCCCACGAACTCGTTGATCTCCGACTGCATCTGCTCCATCTTGCGGCGCATGTTCAGGATGATCTCGACGCCGGCGAGGTTGACGCCGAGATCGCGCGTGAGGTTCAGGATCACCTCGAGCTGGCGGAGGTCGTCCTCGGAGTAGAGGCGCGTGTTGCCGTCGGTGCGCGAAGGCTTGAGGAGCCCCTCGCGCTCGTAGAGGCGAAGGGTCTGGGGGTGGATGCCGTAGGACTTGGCCACCACGCTGATCATGTAGTACTTGCCGCGGCCGGGCGCGGGCCGTGTCTCGCCTTCGGGGGCTCGGGGGCGGCGGCCGCGGGGCATGGTCAGGATCCCTTCTGGCCGGCGGCGGGGGCGAGCGGGGCCTGCCGGCGCGGGTTGTCGGGGTTGCGCCGGGCGAACTCGCGCAGCAGCTCGCGGCTCTCGTCGTCGCGCACGCGCGGCACCCACACCCGGGCCTCGACGTAGAGGTCGCCGCGGCCGCTCTCCCCGAGCCGGGGCATCCCGCGCTTGCGCAGGCGGAAGCGCTGCCCGGTCTGCGTGCCGGCCGGGATCTCGATGACCACGGAGCCCTCCGGAGTCTGCACCTCGACATGGGCGCCGATCGCGGCCTCCGTGATCGTGATGGGGATCTCGCAGTGCAGGTCTTCGCCTTCCCGGCGGTAGAGCGGATGCGGGTCCACGTGGACGACGAGGATGAAGTCGCCGGACTCCCCTCCGCGCTGGCCCGCGTTGCCGGCCCCGGGAATGCGGATGCGGCTGCCCTCGTTCACTCCCGCCGGCAGCTCGACGTCCATCCAGTCGCTCTGCATGACCCGGCCTTCGCCCGCACAGCGGGCGCAGGCACGGGCACTGAGCGTGCCCGATCCGCCGCACTCGCCGCAGCGGCGGCTGAAGATCATGCGCCCGCGGTGCGACCGCACCTGGCCGGTGCCGGCGCACTCGGGGCAGGCCACGGGGCCGATGGCCCGCGCCCCCGCGCCCCCGCAGGCTTCGCAGCGATCGAGGCGCACGACGTGGAGGCGGCGCCGCGTCGGATGGAAGGACTCGTCGAACGTGATCCGGACGGATTCTTCGAGGTCCTCGCCGCGGTGCGCACCTTCCCGCGCCGCATCGCGCTTGGCCTCGAGGACGCCGGCGAAGATGTCCTGGAAGGCGGCGCTGCCCACCCGGACCTCGGCGGAGAAATCGAACCCTTCGAACCCGATCTCGGGGACGGCGGACTCGGGCGCCCGCGTCTCGCCGCGGTCGTAGGCGGCGCGCCGCTGGACGTCCACCAGCACCTCGAACGCCTCCGAGACGGCACGGAAGCGGTTCGCGGCGACGGGATCGCCGGGATTGAGGTCCGGGTGCAGCTGGCGGGCGGCTTTCTGGAACGCGCGCCGGATCTCCGCCACGCTGGCGCTGCGTCTCACGCCCAGCAGTTGGTAGAGATCCATGCCCCTACTTCTTGTCCACCACTTCGGCGTCGATCACGTCGTCGCCGCCCGGGCGCGGGCTCTCGCCGCCGCTGCCCGTGCCCCCAGGGCCGGACGAGCCACCCGCCTCGCCGCCGGGCGCCGTCCCCGACTTCTGGTACAGGAGCTCGGCCAGCTTGTGCGAGGCCTTCGTCAGGTCCTGCGTCGCCTTCTCGATGCGGTCCTTCACGCCTTCCTCGACGGCCTTCTTGGTCTCGTCGATGGCTTGCCGTACGGGCGCCGTGTCCGATTCCGAGAGCTTGTCCTTGTGCTCGTCGAGCGTCTTCTCCGTGGCGTAGACGAGCGAGTCCGCGTGGTTGCGCGCCTCCACCTCCTCGCGCCGCCGCTTGTCCTCGTCCGAGTGCGACTCCGCTTCGCGCACCATCTTCTCGACTTCGTCCTTGGCCAGCCCGCTGGAGGCGGTGATCGTGATGTTCTGGGTCTTGCCCGTCGCGCGGTCCTTGGCCGAGACGTTGACGATCCCGTTGGCGTCGATGTCGAACGTGACCTCGATCTGGGGCACGCCGCGCGGGGCGGGCGGGATGCCGACGAGCTGGAACTTGCCCAGCGTGCGGTTGTCGCGCGCCATCGGGCGCTCGCCCTGGAGGACGTGCACCTCGACCGACGTCTGGCTGTCCGCCGCGGTGGAGAAGACCTCGGTCTTGCGGGTGGGGATGGTGGTGTTGCGCTCGATGAGGCGGGTGAAGACGCCGCCCAGGGTCTCGATGCCCAGCGACAGCGGGGTCACGTCGAGCAGGAGCAGGTCCTTGACGTCGCCCGCGAGCACGCCGGCCTGGATGGCCGCCCCCACCGCGACCACCTCGTCCGGGTTCACGCCCTTGTGCGGCTCCTTGCCGAAGAAGTCCTTCACGAGCTGCTGGACCCTGGGGATCCGCGTGCTGCCCCCGACGAGGACGACCTCGTCGATCTTGTCCGGCGTGACGCCCGCGTCCTTCAGGCACTGGCGCACGGGCGTCATCGAGCGCTCCAGGAGGTCCCCGACGAGCTGCTCGAACTTCGCGCGGCTGAGCCGGAGGTTCAGGTGCTTGGGCCCGGAGGCGTCCGCGGTCACGAAGGGCAGGTTGATCTCGGTCTCCGCGGTGGTGGAGAGCTCCATCTTGGCCTTCTCCGCCGCTTCCTTGAGCCGCTGGAGGGCCATCTTGTCCTTGCCGAGGTCGATGCCCTGGTCCTTCTTGAACTCGCCGATGATCCACTCGATGACGCGCTGGTCCAGGTTGTCGCCGCCGAGGTGGGTGTCGCCGTTCGTAGCCTTGACCTCGACCACGCCCTCCCCGACCTCGAGGATCGAGATGTCGAAGGTCCCCCCGCCGAAGTCGTACACGGCGATCGTCTCGTCCTTCTTCTTGTCGAGGCC
>Ga0207691_10006506_pt1 | contig 11279 bp, 14 predicted proteins | sample KBSM13metaG_FD_184327 | JGI IMG/M metagenome (GOLD analysis project Ga0207691, IMG submission 184327) | Miscanthus rhizosphere microbial communities from Kellogg Biological Station, Michigan, USA - KBS M1-3 metaG (SPAdes) (version 2) | ecosystem: Host-associated > Plants > Roots > Rhizosphere >...
GGCCGTACCGCCTGCGGCGCCGCCCAGGCCTGTCGTTCCGCCCGTGCCGCCCGTCCCCGCCGTGCCCCCGGACCCGCCGGACGCGCCGGTGCTGCCCGCGACACCGCTGGTCCCCGCGACACCCGTCGTCCCCGCGGCGCCCGTGCCTGCCGCTCCCGTCGTGGCGCCACCGCGTCCCGCGCCGGCCACGCTGCCCGCGCCCCCACCCCGCCCGCCGACACCACCCGCGCCCGTGCCGGTCGTGCCGGCGCGCCCGCCGTCAGCGACGACGCCGTATTCGGAATAGAGGCAGCCCCCGAACAGCAGCACAACCCCGAAAACGAGGACGCGTGCGCGTGCCTGAGGGGCCCCGGTCAGCATCGTGCGCGTCAGAACTCACCGCTCAGCAATGTTCCACCGGGGACGACAGCCAGCCTGACGTTGCCGAAAACGGGGCGGCGCCGCTGCGCCGTCGCGCCCGCGCCTGCAGCCGGTTCTGCCGCTGCCGGCGTCGTCAGCAGCAGGTACGCGCCAACGCCCGTGAGCGCGGCGCCCACGATGAAGCCGATCGCGGGCACCGGGCGAAGGCTGTTGTAGCTGTCCACGTTGCCGGCCTCGCTGGCCGGACACATCTGTCCCCCCTCGCCGCAGCCAACGCTGTCGAGGTGGTTCTTCTTCGATCGCACCATCAAGCCGGTGACCACGCCGACTGCCAGACCTGCGCCTCCGCCGGCGAGGGTCGCCCAGCCTATTGTGCGCGTCGTGCTGCTTCCGGTTGAAACGGAGCCCGGCTGTGTGACCAGCGGGGTATCCGCGCTGCCCGAGGCCCCCGCCGCGTCGGCCAGAGGGGCCGCGAGGCGCAGGACCGCCTCCTTCTTTTCACCCTCCGCGACGACGACCTCGGCCGTCGCCCGCGCAGTTTCGCGGACGCCTTCGATCTTGTGACGTCCGGGGTTCACGGGGTAAGCGCCCGGCGTGGACGCGGCCACCGACGCGCCGTCGATCGTCACCGCGACCTCGCCGGCGGGAGCGCCCTCGACACGCACGAGCACGACCGGGATGCGCCGCCCGACGTCGGCGCGCTCGCTGGTGGCATCGCGCCGGGCTTGCTCCTGGATCGCCTCGTCGCCGACCGACGTCGGCAGGCGGATGACCTCGAGGTAGCGCGCGTCCGCTTCGACCAGCTTCCCCACCTTGGCGAGCGCGCGGGCCGACCACAGGCCCAGCGAAGGAACGCGCAACAGCTGGTACGCGGTTTCCAGGCGATCGTGAGCGGTGGCGAAGTCGCCCGCCTGGTAGGCCTCGACGCCCGCGTAGCCGATCTTGCGGGCTTCCGCGCGCGTGGCATCGTCCGACGGCTGCGCCGCGGCATCCCCAACGGTAAACAACATTAACGCGATCGATCCCAGGAAACCAAGGGCGCGCGCGTGCATCGGCAGCCGTCATTAGATCATCTGGACCGCGAGGCGCGCAAGCGCATTCGGCGTCAGCGATCCGACGCTGCCGACGCTGCCGACGCTGCCGACGCTGCCGACGCTGCCGACGCTGCCGGCGCTGCCGGCGCTGCGACGCGCGGAAACGGGATGTATCCGCGGTGGACGAAGCGCCATTCGACGAAGTCGTTGTCGCGCAGGCCCAGCGTCGCAAAGGTGGCGTCGGAAAGATCGATGCCGGCACGGTTGACCGGCGTGCGGTACGAACCTCGGCCGCGCTCGGCCGCGGGGCGCTGGGTGTTCTCCCAGTAGGCGTCGTCGATGTTCCACGGTCCGACGTCCAGCACGGGCACGACCAGCGCGCGGCCCTGGTAACGGACCTCGACGTCCCGGCGCAGCGCCGAGGGATGCGGGAGCGCCACGAAATGATCGCCCGTCCGGATGATCCCACCGGTGGCCAGCCGGCCGCCCGTCAGCCCCTCACGCGTGGCGAACACGCGCTGCCACGGCCCCGGCTTGCGCCCCTCGTGTACGGTCCAGATGAGCAGCGCGGCCAGGATCGCGACCAGCACAGCCAGGGGCACGCGGCGAAACCGCCACCGGCGACGGCCGCCGCGACCGAACCTCATCTCCTACCCGGATACCGTCGCGGGCCGACCGCCGCAAGTTTCAGAACAGTCCGAGCACCTTCCGCCGGTAGAACGGCTTCGTCTCCTTGGTCATGTAGTCGGAGACGCCGCCGGCCGTGATGCGGATGAAATCGATGAGCTCGCCCTTCTTGGCCGCGCCGTCGAGTACGATCGCCGCCTCGGCGATCAGGCGCGGGTAGTCGACGCCTTCGTCGACGTCGATGCCGATCATCGTGTGGGGTTCCGGGCCGGCCTTCGGATCGAAGACGTGCGCAAGGTAAGCGGCGCGCACCGGCTTCTTCGTCTTGAAGAACGCCGCCAGCGCGTTCGTCACGTGCGTCGGGTAGTTCGCGGGCTGGCCCATCATCACCTCGCGAGCTTCGGACACGACCTCCGACGGCAGCGGCGCGAAGATCGATCCGTCGACGATGCTGGCCATCTCCTGGGGCGTGAACTGCTTCCCATAAGGCGAGCCGGGATTCAGGATCACGTGGTCCTTTCCCACCATCTCGAACAGCGCTCGCGCGTTCATCCCGAGGGTGCGAACCGGACGATCCACCACGGCGCTGATGCGCGCAGGCGACGAGAACACGGGCGTATGGCGTACGCCGTCGATGTCCAGTTGGCGCAGCTGGAGCGCGCGGCCTTTCTCGAGCACGTGACGGCCGGCCGGTTCGGCGGTCTGCGGATTCTCGTCGATGATCAGCAGATCGGACTTGGCCAGCAGCTCGTAGAAGCGCGGGCGCGCTTCCGGGCTCGTCGCGGCCGCCATCAGAACCTTCTCGAGCTCATTCTCGGGAACGAAGTCCATCGACGGCGATGCTACCGCGTCCCCGGTTTTTCAGTATCGTTGCGCGATGGCAATCCCGGAGGTTCGCGCCTACATGGCCGCGCAGCCGCCTGCCGTTCGGCGGCGCTTGCAACAGATCCGCGCCGCCGTTCGCGCGACCGCGCCCGGCGCCGTCGAGCACTTCAGCTATCGGATGCCCGGCTTCCGGCTGCGGGGAAAGACCTTGATCTGGTATGCGGGCTTCAAGCACCACGTCAGCCTGTTCCCGATCACGCCCGCCCTTCTCCGCGCTCACCGGATCGATGTCGCGGGCTACGTGACGTCGAAGGGCACGATCCAGTTTCCGCTGGACGCGCCGTTGCCGATCGCGCTGGTGAAACGCCTCGTGAAGGCGCGCGCCGCCGAGGTGCGAAAGAACCGGCGCGCCTGACGCAACAGACACGCGCGGCGGCCGATGCTACCGTCATGAGCGTGTCCGTACGGCATCACCGGCATTCGTTCCAGGACTACCTGGCGGTGGAAGAGGTCAGCACCGTCCGCCACGAGTTCCTGGATGGTGAAATCTACGCGATGGCCGGTGGCAGCGTGCTGCACGCGGCGCTGTCGGCGGCGGCGCTGGCGGCGTTGCACAGCCAGCTTGCCGGCCGTTGCCGCGTCTACAGCTCTGACCTGCGAATCCGCGTGCGTGCGACCGGTCTCGCCAGCTACCCGGACGTGACGGTCGTGTGCGGCGCCGTCGAAACCGATCCGGAGAACGCAGAGACCGTGGTCAACCCGGCGCTGGTCGTCGAGGTCCTTTCGCCGGGAACGATGGATTACGACCTCGGCGAAAAGTTCGAGCACTACCGGCAGATCCCGTCGCTGACGGCGGTGGTGTACATCTGGCAGGATCGGCGAAGGGTAGAGATCCGGGAACGATCGGGCAGCACCTGGAAGACCACCGTCATCGGACCGGGCGAGATGGCGACGAACGCGGCGCTCGGCGTCGGGTTGGACGTCGACGCGCTTTACACCGACGCTGGCGCAAGTCCGCAACCCTGACCCGGACGTTTCGCGTGATCGCCGGGCGGGCCGCGCGCTATTGTTGCGATCATGTCCAGCGCCGCGACGCGACTGTTTCTGGTGCGCCACGGCGCCACCCAGCTGACCGCCGAGGATCGCTTCTCGGGGACGGTCGGCGTCGATCTTTCCGACGAGGGACGCCAGCAGGCGGCGTTCCTGGCCGATCGCCTCGCGCACGAGAAGGTCGGCGCCGTCTACGCGAGCCCGCTCGGCCGCACGTTCGAGACGGCGATGATCATCGCGCGTCCGCACCGGCTGACGCCGGTGGAACGCGACGGCCTGCGCGAGATCAGCCACGGCCGCTGGGAGGGTCTGACCCGCCACGAGGTGGAGACCCGCTACCCCGACGAGTACGCGGCCTGGGAGGCGGACCCGTTCACGTTCGCGCCCGAGGCGGGCGAATCGGGCGTCGCCGTGCTGGCGCGCGCGCTGCCCGTTGTACGTGACATCGTGGTCCGACACGCCGGCCAGAACGTGGTCGTCGTCTCGCACAAGGCGACGCTGCGGCTGGTGCTGTCCAGCCTGCTGGGGTTCGACGCCCGCGGCTATCGCGATCGCCTCGACCAGTCGCCCGCGTGTCTCAACGTCGTCGACTTCAAGAACCCGGTGCGCGCGCGCCTGATGCTGTTCAACGACATCTCGCACTACCAGAACCAACCACGCCGCGCCGAGGGGAACCTGTCGAAGTGGTGGGACGCGGACGGCGGCGCGGCAAAAAAATGAGCGCGTAGCTGCCGTGATCGGGCGCGACGATCTCGTCGGGCAGCTGCGGGCGCTCGGCGTCGCGCCGGGCGGCGTGCTGGTCGTGCACACGGCGTTCTCGAAGGTGGGGTCGGTCGAGGGCGGCCCGCGCGGATTGATCGACGCGCTCGGCGCGGCGCTGGGACCGGACGGCACGCTGGTCATGCCCAGCATGTCCGACGACGACGAGCAGCCCTTCGATCCGGCGGCGTCGTCGTGCGCGGCCATGGGCGTCGTCGCCGACACGTTCTGGCGCCTGCCCGGCGTGCGCCGCAGCGACAACCCGCACGCGTTCGCTGCGGCCGGCCCGCGCGCGCGTGAGATCACCGCAGCGCATCCCGTCGACGTGCCGCACGGACCGGACAGCCCGGTCGGACGCGCGCTGGCGCTCGACGGGCAGGTCCTGTTGCTCGGCGTCGGCCACGACGCGAACACGACCATCCACCTCGCCGAGATCCTCGCGGGCGTCCGCTACCGGTTGCCGGCGCACGCCACCGTGATGCGCGGCGGGCGGCCGATCCGCGTCGAATATCGCGAGAACGACTGCTGCTGCGCGCGGTTCGCGCTGGTCGACGGCTGGCTGGAGGACGAGCGGCGACAGCGGCGCGGCCGCGTCGGCGACGCCGACGCCCGGCTGGCGCGGGCACGCGACGTCGTCACGGTCGTCACCGCCCATCTCGCCGTCGACGAACTGGCCTTCCTCCACCCGCCCGGCGTCGACGCCGAATGCGACGCCGCCCGCGCGTCGGTGCCGGGGTGACCGACCGCAGCTGGTACATCGCGGCCATCAACCGCGTCGTCGACCACATCGACGCGCACCTGGCCGAGGCGCTTGACCTGGAGACGCTCGCGCGCGTGGCGCACTTCTCGCCCTGGCATTTTCACCGCCTGTTCCAGGCGCTCACGGGCGAGACGCTGGCTGATCGCGTGCGCCGGCGGCGCCTGGAGACGGCGGCGGCGCGGCTGCTGACGACGCCGCCCCAGACCGCGCTCGCCATCGCGCTGGACGTCGGCTTCGGTTCGGCCGAGGTTTTTTCGCGCGCGTTCCGCGCCCACTTCGGCGTCACGCCGACCGCCTGGCGGCAAGGCGGGTTTCGCGCCTGGGCACGCAAGCACCGGGTGCAACTGCGCAAGATTCATCAAGCGGACCGCAAGACGAATCAAGCAACCGTGACGGGGTTCTCCCAGGATGGCGACTTGTGGCCGCATGGCCACCATCCCAGAAAAGGAGGGAAGCCCATGCAAGTCGAGATGAGAACGCTGCCTGAAACCCGCGTCGCGTACATGCGCCACGTCGGACCGTACGGCTCGTCCAGCATCACGAAGATGTGGATGCGCTTCGCCGCCTGGTGCGGCGCGAACGGCCTGCTGACGCCGCGTCCGACCATGTTCGGGATCAGCCAGGACAGCCCGAAGATCACCGCGCCCGACAAGTGCCGCTACGACGCCTGCGTCGAGGTGGACGACCGGTTCCAGCCGCAGCCGAAGGACGAGATCGGCGTCCAGACGATCTGGGGCGGCCGCTACGCCTGCGCGCGTTTCACCGGATCCGCGGCCGACATCCACGACGCGTGGATGCGCTTCATCGGCGGCTGGATCCCCGACAGCGGCTACCAGTGCGAGAACCACCCCGCCATCGAGCTGTACGAGCCCGACTTCACCGTCGATCCCAAGACGGGCGTGTTCTCGTGCCTGCTATGCATGCCCGTCCGCCCGCAGTGAGCTCGCCGCTGGACCGGGCCTGGAACTTCGGGGTGCTGGCGGTGTCGTTCCAGGCATGGGCACCAGGGGCCGCGGCTGGGCGATCGCAGCAATCGCGGTCAGCGCGTCCGCCTTCGCGGGGTCGGCGGCGGCCGACGAGATCATCCGCCCCTGCAAGCCCGGCACGCCCGAGCACGCCGCCGCCGGCAAGGCGCTGAACGCGCTCGACGCGGACATCCGGAAGCTGGCGCCTGGCGCCGATCCGGAACGGCTGAAGAAGCGCCTCGGCGATCTCGGCGCGCAGACCTGCTTTCAGATCGTCGACCTCGACGCCGACGCCAAGTCGGGCCTGGCGCTGCGGACCTGGTGGGAGGACGGCGGCCACGACACGGCGGCCAGCGCGCTCGACCTGGGTGGCAAGGATCCGTATGTCTGGCTACGGCCCGACGTACGCCGCGCGCTGACGATCGAGACCGCGCCGCATCACCGGCTGGCGCCGCTGCTGTGCGCCGCCTACGACGAAAAATGCGGTCGCGACACCGACGGCTGGCGCCTGCGCGCCGAGGCCGCGCTCCAGCGCGCGGCGCGCGCCCGACACCTCGCGGGCGACGGCGGGGGACCGTTCCTCGCGGAATGGACGCGGGAACGCCGGCCCACCGACGACGACTGCGCGACGTACGCGCGGAAGGCCGCGCCGCGCCGCCAGCTGGTGCGGTTTCGAAATTGCCTGGACGCGACCGCCGAGAGATCGCCGCGGTTTCCGATCGGCCGCGTGAAGAAACCGACCGAGGGATGGCTCGTCGTATCGGGCCGGCGGGGCCACTACAATTTCTGCGACGAGCTGCGCGCGTTCGACCTGGCGACCGGGTCCACGTATCGCGTCGGCAGCTGCAGCGGCCTCGCGCTGATGTCGGGCGGCGCCGTCGATCACCGCGCCACCGACGATGCCCGCAAGACATCCCGCGAACGCGGGACTGTGTCGCTCGACGAGATCCGCGAGGCGGCCTGGATGCTGCTCCAGCTCGGTGAGCTGGATCCGTCGGTGCTGCTGCGCGCGGTCGGGTACGCGCTTCCGAAATCGATCGCGCTGGAGAGTGACAACCACGCGCTGGAAGGCATCGGCCTCGGCGGGATCGCGTGGAACAGCGGGCAGACATCGCTCGAGTGGCGGGTGACCGCGGCGACGCGCGAATTGGGCCGAGGAACGATCACCTGGCCCCGTGACCTCAACGACGACGTGGAGGCGTACGCGACGGAGCTGCTCGAGGTCGCCGAGGCGTCGTTCACGCCTGGCTGCCCGACGGCGACGCCGCCCGCCGCGCTGGCCCAGCAGCTGAACACGCTGTCCGGCAACCGCCTGGACACGGACGCGAAGAGCCTCGGCCACGCGGCGTCCGCGCTGGACGCCAGCTGGCGTGATCTGCTGCGCGACGGCTGCCCCGCGGTCACGCCGCCCGCGCGACGATGATCGTCTCGCCCTCGGGACGCCAGGGGCGCCGGTCGTAGCCGCCGTAGATGGTGAGATCGGTGAAGCCGGCGCGGGCGAGCAGGTGCTCGATCTCGTAGCGGTAGAACCAGCGCAGGCGCACGACCGTGTTGCCGTGAGTCGGATGCGCGGGTTCGAAGCGAAATGTCACCGTCATGATCTGCGTCGCCAGGTCCATGCGCGTGCTGGCGAACCGTCGCGTCTCGACGCCGTCGATCGTGAACGTTGCGTCGAGGCGCTCCGTGTCGGCGGGCGCGCTGATCCACGCCAGCTTTGGATCGAACACGTCGAACGCGAACGCGCCTCCCGGCGCGAGGTGGCGCCGGATATTCGCCAGCGCGGCGAGCTGGGCGTCGACGGTCAGCAGGTGCTGGAAGGCGCGAAACGGGCAGGTCACGAGACGGAAGCGGCGCTCGCCGAGGTCGAACGTCTCCATGGATTCCTGAACGAGCTCGAGGTTCGGCGGCGGGTTCTTCGCGCGCAGCGCCGCCAGCATCGCCGGCGACGCGTCGACGCCGACGCTCGGGATCCCGAGCGCCGCGATCGGCAGCAGCACCCGCCCCGTCCCGCACCCCAGCTCCAGCACGGGACCGCCGGCCTCCTGGGCGAGCTGGCGGTAGAACGCGGCGTCGCCCGAGGGATCGCGCATGACGCCGTAGAGCGCGTCGTAATTGCGCGCGAGCACGCCCTCGTACTCGTCGGTCACGCGGCGTAGGCTACACCGCCGCCATGCCCACCGCCTCCAGCAGCTACCCGAAAATCTACGCCGCGGTGTCGCGCATCCCGAAGGGGCGCGTCGCGACCTACGGTCAGATCGCGGCGCTGGCGGGGCTGCCGCGCCAGGCGCGGCTGGTCGGCTACGCGATGCACGCGCTGCCGGCGGACGGCATCACGCGTGGGAAGCCGGCGAGCTCTGCTCGCCGCGTACCACCGCGGGAGGGTTCGGGAACCCTCCCAGGGTTCCCGAGATATGTCCCCTGGCACCGGGTCGTCAACGCCGCCGGGAGGATCAGCATCCGCGCCGACGGCATGGGCCACGACGAGCTGCAGGCGCAGCTGCTGCGACGAGAGGGCGTGCGCTTCGTCGACGGCGCAATACCCTTGACTCGTTATCGCTGGCAGCCGCGCCCGCGGCGCTGACGTCCGTTAGCGCGGCTGCGGAACGATGCGCAGGTACGGCTTCGGCGCCTTCCAGCCCTCGGGATAGGTCTTCTTCGCGTCGTCGTCCGAGACCGAGGCGACGATGATGACGTCCTCGCCCTGCTTCCAGTTCACGGGCGTCGCGACCTTGTGCTTCGCGGTCAGCTGCAGCGAGTCGATGACCCGCAGCACCTCGTCGAAGTTGCGGCCGGTCGTCATCGGGTAGACGAGGATCAGCTTGATCTTCTTGTCCGGCCCGACGACGAACACGTTACGCACCGTCTGGTTGTCGGCGGCCGTGCGGCCCTGCGACGAACCGGTGAGCTCGGCCGGCAGCATGCCCCACGCCTTGGCCACCTTCAGCTCGGGATCGCCGATCATCGGGTAATTGGGCGCGTGTCCCTGCGTCTCCTTGATGTCGTTCGACCACTTCGAGTGCGCGTCGACGGGATCGACGCTGAGGCCGATGACCTTGACGTTGCGCTTGTCGAACTCGGGCTTCAGCTTCGCCATGTAGCCCAGCTCGGTGGTGCACACGGGCGTGAAGTCCTTGGGGTGCGAGAACAGCACGCCCCACGAATCACCCAGCCATTCGTGAAACTTGATGGCGCCGTTCGTGGTGTCTGCCTGAAAATCCGGGGCGGTGTCGCCGATTCGAAGACTCATTGTTCGCTCCTCCTTGTTAGAAGGGGGCATCCTGACGCGGGGGCACCGTTGATTCAAGCGCATCGACAGGACGCACGCGTTCCCCTCGGGCTGCTGGCGCTGGTGACGCCGGTGCTGGCGCTGACCCTGATCTTCTGCCGCGCGGGCCGGCTGAACTGGCTGCTCGAGGTCGGCCCGGCGCTGATCGGGTACGTCGCGCTCGCGGCGACGTATCGGCGGTTCCGGCTCAGCAACCTCTGTTACGTCGCTGTTTTCCTGCACACGCTGGTTCTCGTCTACGGCGCCTACTACACCTACGCGGCGACGCCGCTGGGCAACTGGGCGAAGTCGGCCTTCCACCTGTCGCGCAACCACTACGATCGCGTCGGCCACCTCGCGCTCGGTTTCTTCCCGGTGTCCATCATCAAGGAAGTCTTGCTGCGGGCGACGCCGCTTCGCCGCGGCGGCTGGCTGACGTTCATCGTGCTCAGCATCGTGCTGGCGATCGCCGCCGGCTACGAGTTCATCGAGTGGGGATCGACGTACGTCTTCGCGGCGGACGTCGGGCAGGCGTTCCTGGGTTCGCAGGGCGATCCTTGGGACGCGCAGTGGGACATGCTGCTGGGCTTGATCGGCGGCGCGGCCGGGTTCTTCCTGCTCGCACCGATCCACGATCGTTCTATGGCGCGGCTCGAGGCGGCATGAAGCAAGCGCTGCGCTTCGATTACAAGCTCGTCGGATCCGGCTGGGCGCTGGCGACGCTTTCGATCGGGCGAAAGAGTGTGCCGATGGTCGTCTCTTATCTGAACGATTCGCTGGGTCAGCTGGCCGCCGCGATCGAGGCGCTGGGCAAGCGGGCAAAGACCGCGAAGGCGACTTTCATGGCCGAGCCGGGCGAGCACCAGGTCTTGTTCGAGGAGGCGACGCGCGGGAACGTCGCGATCGAGGTGATCTGGTACGCCGATTGGCGGAGCTGGGGCATGTACGACGGACCGGGCAAATCAAGGCTGAAGGGCACGGTACCGCTCTCGGAGTTGCACGAGCAGGTGGTGTCAGTCCTGGGCAAGCTGCTCGCCCGCCACGGCGCGGCCGGTTACCGCAAGCAGTGGCACGAGCACGACTTTCCGCTCGCGATTTACCGCCGTCTCGGCGGCACGGAATCACCGCGGCGCAAACCGAAGATCCGGCGGCGACGACGCCGGCGGAGTTGACGCCGACGGTGAAGTCCGGGCAGTCTTGACGGACTTCCGCGAATCACTTCGCGGACCAACTTGGAGGATTCATGAACTTGCTTCGCTTCGGTCGCCTGGCTTGTCTTTCGTCCGTCTGCGTCGCGGCGCTGGGTTGCGCCGGCGGAACCGGCGGCACGGGTACAGGCGGCAACGGCGCCGCGGGGACGACCGGCGCCGCCGGGACCACGGGCGCCGCGGGAACCTCCGGAGCGGCGGGCACCAGCGGCGCGGCGGGCACGACCGGATCCGCCGGGACCACCGGCGCGGCAGGTTCGACGGCCACGGGGACGGCCGGCAGTTCGGGCAGCGCGGGAACGACCGGCAGCGCGGGCACCACGGGCAGCGCGGGGACCACCGGCGCCGCGGGGACCACGGGCGCGGCGGGACGCGGCGGCACCACCGGGACAGCGGGCACGACAGGTACGGCGGGGCGCGGCGGCA
>Ga0207691_10006508_pt1 | contig 11272 bp, 8 predicted proteins | sample KBSM13metaG_FD_184327 | JGI IMG/M metagenome (GOLD analysis project Ga0207691, IMG submission 184327) | Miscanthus rhizosphere microbial communities from Kellogg Biological Station, Michigan, USA - KBS M1-3 metaG (SPAdes) (version 2) | ecosystem: Host-associated > Plants > Roots > Rhizosphere >...
CAGCGGTAGCCGTCGACTTCCGACACCACCGACTGCGCGCGGTCGCGCGCGATGGTGCCGGTGCAGTTGTGGAACAGCAGGGCGAACTCGTCGCCGCCGAGGTGGGCGAGGGCGTCGCCGGGTTGCAGGTTCGCGCCGAGCAGGCCCGCGATGCCGACGATCAGCGCATCGCCCGCGGCGTGGCTCGAGGTGTCGTTGACGAGCTTGATGTTGTCCAGGTCGAGGTAGCACAGCGCGAGCGGCGGCATCGCCGGATTCAGCAGGGCATGCCGCACGGTCTGCTCGAAGGCCGCGCGGTTGGCCAGGCCGGTCAGGGCGTTCGTGCTCGCGCGGCGCAGCAGCTTGCGGGTCGCGATGCGGCCCTCGTTGACGACCAGGGCGAGGGTCACCGGCAGCACGGAGAGCACGATGAGGTAGGACAGCAGCATCACGCAGTCGATGGTGTGGGCGGGCGGCTCGAAGCCGGTCACTCCCAGGCCCGAGAAGCTGCCGATCAGGGTGACCGTCAGCGCGACCGCGACCGTGGTGCGCAGCGGCTCGAAGCGCAGCGCGCTCCAGACCATCACCGCGAGCGGAAGGCTCGAGAGCCCGAGCGGATAGCGGCTGCCCTCGCTGGCTTCGCTCGCGCCCCAGGCCATCAGCAGGTAGCTGGCCATCAGTGCGATGTTCCAGACGAGACGTTCGGTTTCGCGCGAACGCAACTGCGCGGGCTCGAAGCCCGGGATCTGGGTCTTGCGGTAGGCGAACAGCACCAGCGCCGGCGTGAACGCGGTGATGCCGAGCAGGTCGCCCATCGTCCAGCGCAGGAACGCATCGCCCATGCCGCCTTCGGGCAGCATGCCGGCAACGCGCAGGCCGATCGTCCCGATCACCGCGCTGACCAGGCACAGCACGCCGCCGCCGACCAGCATGCGCATGCCGGTGCGGAATTCGGGATAGGCCGGCAGGGGCCGGGACCGCGCGACCCAGCCGCCCGCGAGCACGCTGAGCAGGTTGCCGAGGATCGAGAACGCGGTGAACGAGGCCGGCGTGTGCGTGCGCACCAGCGAATCGAGCAGCACCGCCGCCGGGACGAACAGGGCCCAGCGGTAGCCGTAGCGGATGACCACGAAGTAGGCCAGCCCCGCCGAAGGCCAGAACAGCGGCATGGCGTCCGGGCCGGCGCCCATTGTGAACCGCACGGCATACGCATTGCCGGCGAGGTACAACCCCACCAGCACGAGGAACCGCGTCGCAAGCCGATAAGCGCTACGCACGGGGCCAGCTTACCCCTGCCATGGGGTGGCGTCACCGGGCGGCACGGCCTGCGAGCTGATCAGCTGCAGGCGCCCACTGTCGATCAGCGGCTGCGGGTCGTCGCCCATTTCGCGCAGGATGTTCGCGAGGTCCGTGCGCAGGGTCGGGCGGAACGCCGCCCAGCCGTCGCGGCCGCGCCCGGCCGCCCACAGCATCGCGGCATGTGCGAGGCCCACCATCTGCTCCCACCCGGGCCGGCGCTGGGCGTCGCGGAACAGCGGGTATTCGACGATGCCGATCGCGCAGGCGAGCTTCACCGGGACCCCGGCGCCGCCGTCGAACGCATGCCCGCGGATCGCGCCGAGGATGCGCTCGCCGATGCCGGCGATGTACTTGCTGGGCATCGGCCGGAACATCAGCAGGATCTCGGCCTCGTCCCAGCGCGCGATGTAGTCGCCGCCGCGCACCAGCGAGGTCAGCACGTGCGCGAACTGCTGCAGCGTGCGGTCGCTGATCTGCCCGCGCGCCTCGCCGTCCGTGCGTTCGATGCGGACCAGGGCGAGCAGCATCGTGAGGTCGGCCTTGACGTCGCGCTGCTGCTCGCGGTCGTAGAAGGCCAGGTCGGCGGGGATCTGGTTGGCGAGGTAGCGGCGGTTGCGCAGGCCGGTCATCGGGTCGGTCTGGCTCGCGTTCTCGAGCCGCTCGTTCGACACGTGCAGCTGCTGCGTGCGGTCGTACACCTGGCGCTCGAGCGAGACGCGCTGGATCTCGTGCTGGTGGCGCTGGTAGCGGTAGCCGGCGTACACCACGAGCACGACGATCAGCGCGATCAGCGCGTAGAACAGGTTGGTTTCCTGGAAGCGCGGACGGATGCCGAACCGCAGCCGCGCGTTCGACTTCTCGTCGTTCCAGACGCCGGCGTTGTTGGCGGCGCGGACCTCCAGCGCGTAATCGCCCGGCGGCAGGTTGGTGTAGATCGCGCGCCGCCGCGTGCGGTCGTCCACGTCGCGCCAGTCGTGGTCGTATCCGAGCAGGCGGTACTGGATCTGCACGCTGCGCGGATCCTGGAAGCTCGGCGCGGTGAACTCGAAGCTCAGGTCGCGCGCGTTCGCATCGAGCAGCGCAGGCATCGCCCGCGCATCGTGCCACTGGCCCTGGTACTGCACCCGCTCGATGACCACGTTCGGCGCGAGCGGGTTCTTGACGATGCCGTGGGTGTCGAGCGACACGACGCCGTCGCGCGAGGGCAGCCACAGCACGTGCCCGTCGATGAAGCCCTTGGACATGCCCGAGCCGTTGCAGCAATAGCCCTGCTGGCCCGCGTTGCGGTCGCCGCGCTCGTTGAGGATCATCTCGCCGCGCACCTTCTGCCCCGGGTCCGGATGCCGGGTGAAGCGCATGACGTCTTCGAGCGGCACGCGCGCGATGCCGCGGATGCCGGCGGTCCAGAGGAAGCCGCGGTCGTCCTCGGTCATGAAGAAGGTCGCGTTGGCGGGCATGCCCTCCTCGATGCCGATCCGGCTCCAGCTCCTGCCGTCGAACACGAACAGGTCCTCGGAGAACGTGCCGAGCGCGATCGCGCCGGAGGACAGCTGCAGCAGCGCGGTCACGTCGAGGTCGCGCGGCAGGTCCGTTTTGGCCGCGAACGGGACGAAATGCTCGCCCTGCATCTCGAACACGCCGCCCTCGGTGCCGACCAGCAGGCGGCCGTCGCGCAGGCGCAGCATCACCTGCGCGTGCGCGTTGAGCAGTCCCTCGGCCTGCGCATAGCGCTTCAGGGTCTGGTCCGGCAGGTCGGCATGCACGAGCCGGAACAGGCCCATGCTGGTCGGGAACCAGATGCTGTTGTCCTGCTGGTCGCGCACGATGCCGTGGATCTGCGCGCTCGCGAGCGGCGCGAGCACCGGCAGCGTTTCGACCTGGCCGTCGCGCCACACCACCAGGCCGTGGCGCGTGCCGACCCACAGCCGTTCGGCTTCCGCGAGCATGTTGTAGGCGTGCGGATGCGGCAACGCGCTGCCCGGAATCGCCGCGCGGAAATGGCCGCGGTCGAACACCTCGACGCCGTCGCTGGTGCCGACGTACAAGGTGCCGTCCGGGGCCTTCGACAGGGACCAGACGACCGGGTCGTTGAGCCCGTCGTCCACGCTGTAGCGGCGCGTCCAGCCGTTCCAGACGCGGATCAGGCCCTCGGTCTGGCTGCCGAGCCAGAGGTTGCCCTCGCGGTCCTCGAACGCGCTCATGACGATCTTGTAGGTCGTGGGCGGCCGCGCGCGGATGTATTCGACGACGTTGCCGTCGCGAAGCCGCATCAGCGCGGAATTCGTGCCGGCCCAGAGGTTGTGGTCGTGGTCCTCGAACAGCGCGCCGATCGGCTGGCCGATGACGTCGGGCTGGACGGCGACGCCCATCCACTCGTTGCCTTCGCGCACGTACAGGCCGTGCGTCGTGCCGGCCCAGACGTGCCCTTGCGCCTCGACGAGGCGGGTGACCTCGGCGGTGGCGGCGTCGGCCGGCAGCGCCATGCGGGTCGCCTGGCCGGCCTGTTCGCGAACGACCACGCCGGTGCTGCCGATCCACAGTCCGTCGGCGCGCTGCAGCAGCGCCTCGGCGGGCTTGACCGCATTGTCGACCGTCACGAGGTGGTCGCCCTCGACCCGCATCACGCCGGTGGTGGTCGCCACCAGCACGGTGCCGTCGGCAAGCTGCGCGATCGCGCGCACGTCGAGCATCGGATAGGCCGCACGGTCGGCCGGGCGGACCGCGCGGAACGCGCCCTGCGAATACACGGCCAGGCCCTTGTAGGTGCCGATCCACAGCCGGCCGTCGCGGCCGAGCAGGAGCGCGCGCACCCAGATGCCCGGCAGCTCGGGCTCGACGCGCGGAGTGAACGTCGTGAAATGGACGCCGTCGAAGCGCGCGAGGCCGTCCTGCGTGCCGACCCAGATGTAGCCCTCGCGATCCTGCGCGATCGACAGCACGCTGATCTGCGGCAGGCCGTCCTGGATCGACCAGCTGTTGGCGACGTACTGGGGGAAGGGCTTGGCCGGATCGAGCGCCCACGCCGAAATCGACGCGACGAGCCCCAGCACGAGCGCAATCGCCCATGCCCATGCGCGCCTGGCCGTCGACGGGACACGTTGCCGCCGCATCGGGAGCTCCCCTGTCCTGGCCGAGTCTAGCCCGGCTCCGAACGCCAGGGATATGGCCCCTGCCGTTCAGCCTGCGCCACAGGCGGCGGGGATGCGAAAAATATATCGCTTCATCCGCATGAAAGGATTGACAAGCGCCGGAGGCTGGGGCACGATCCTTTCCGCAATCCCATCGAGACCGGCTGAGGGACAGGCCCGAAGAAGCCGGGGCAACCACGACGCGCAAGCGTCCAACGGTGCCAAATCCTGCGGGGACGTTCGCGTCCGCCGGAAGATGGGTCGTCTTCGCCGTTCGCGCGTCGATGCCCCCTTGTTCCCGCAAACCGCAGGCCGATCCCGCTGGGGCCACCGCCCACCCGGAGATCCGCCATGTCCTTCGCCAGCACCGCCACCTGCGACGCGTACCCTTCCGAATCCGTTGCGGCCGATCCCCGCATCGGGCGTCCGTACCCATCGCCCGAGGTGGTCGCGCCCGAACCGGTGCGCGGGGAACTGGAAGTGGCCCTCGCCCTGCGTCATGCCGGCACGCGCGACGTGCGCGTGCGCTGGCAGCGCCACGGCGACCCGCGGCTGCCGGCCATCGTCGTGCAGGGCGGCATTTCCGCCGACCGCCGCGCGGCGGCCTGCGCGGGCGATGAGGGGCCCGGCTGGTGGCAGCCGCAGGTCGGCGCCGGACGCGCGCTCGATCCGCGCCACGTGCAACTGGTCTCGATCGACTGGCTCGGCAGCGACGGCTGGCTCGACGCGCCGATCGACACCGCCGACCAGGCCGACGCGATCGCCGCGGTGCTCGACCGCCTCGGCATCGCGCGGCTCGGCGCCTTCGTCGGCTGTTCGTACGGCGCGCTGGTCGGCCTGCAGTTCGCGGCGCGCCATCCGGAGCGCGTGGGCCACGTGCTGGCGATCGCCGGCGCGCACCGTCCACACCCGTATGCGAGCGCGCTGCGCGCGCTGCAGCGCAAGGTCGTCGCGCTCGGCCAGATCCAGTGCGCCGACGCGCTCGGCCTGTCGCTCGCGCGCCAGCTCGCGATGCTGACCTACCGCGCGCCGGAGGAATTCGCGCTGCGCTTCGCCGACGACGTCGTGCTCGACGGCGCGCACGCGCGCTGCGCGGCCGAGGACTACCTCGAGGCGCAGGGCACGCGCTACGCCGAGCGCTGGTCGCCGACCGCGTTCGCTCGGCTGTCCGAATCGATCGACCTGCACCGCGTGGATCCTGCCGCGATCCGCGTTCCGGCGACCCTCGTCGCGGTGCACGGCGACCGGCTCGTGCCGCCCGAGGACGCCCACGAGCTCGCCGCGCGGCTCGGTGCGCCCGCGCGCGTGCACGTGCTGCGCTCCCTGTTCGGCCACGACGCCTTCCTCAAGGAGGCCGTGGTGTTCGACGCGCTGCTGCGCGACGTTCGCGCCGTCGCCTGCGGAGGTGCGGCATGAGCGCGCGTCCGGCCGCCTCGACGATCGCCGTGCGCAGCGGCATCGATTCGGACCGCGCGCACGGCGCGGTCACGCCGCCGATCGTGTTGTCGAGCAACTTCAGCTTCGAGGGCTTCGGCCGCAAGCGCGCGTACGACTACACGCGCAGCGGCAATCCCACGCGCGACCTGCTCGCCGAGGCGCTCTCCGAACTCGAGGGCGGCGCGGGTGCGGTCGTGACGGCGACCGGCATGGCCGCGTGCACGCTCGCCCTCCACGCACTGCTGTCGCCCGGCGACCGCGTGCTGGTGCCGCACGACTGCTACGGCGGCTGCTGGCGCCTGTTCGACGCGCTCGCGCGGAAGAACCATTTCACCGTCGTGACGGTCGATTTCACCGATCCGCGCGCGCTCGCCGAGGCGCTGGCCGCCGCGCCGAAGCTGGTCTGGATCGAAACCCCGAGCAATCCGCTGCTGCGCATCACCGACATCCGCTTCGTCGCCGAGGCCGCGCACCGCGCGGGCGCGCTGGTGCTGGCCGACAACACCTTCCTGTCGCCCGCGCTGCAGCGTCCGCTCGAGCTCGGCGCCGACCTCGTGCTGCATTCGACGACCAAGTACATCAACGGCCACAGCGACGTCGTCGGTGGCGCGGTGGTCGCGAAGGACCCCGCGCTCGTGCAGTCGCTGACGTGGTGGGCGAACGCCCTCGGCCTGACCGGCAGCCCGTTCGATTCCTTCCTGACCCTGCGCGGCCTGCGGACGCTCGATGCGCGCCTGCGCGTGCACCAGGAAAACGCGGCCGTGCTCGCCGAAACGATCGCGCGCCATCCCGCGGTCGCCGCGGTGCACTACCCGGGCCTGATCGCGCATCCGGGCCACGGGCTCGCGACGCGCCAGCAGTACGGCTACGGCGCGATGCTCGGCGTCGAACTCGCCGGCGGCGTGCCGTCCGTGCGCGCCTTCCTCGACGGCCTGCGGCACTTCACGCTCGCCGAGTCGCTCGGCGGCGTCGAGAGCCTGATCGCCCACCCGGCGACCATGACGCATGCGTCGATGTCGGCGGCGGCGCGCGCGGTCGCGGGCATCTCCGACGGCCTGCTGCGCCTGTCGGTCGGCATCGAGCACGTCGACGACCTGCGCGCCGACGTCGAGGCGGCCCTCGATCGCGCATTGCGCGCCTCGGACGCGGAGGCGTCGTCGAAACGGCTCGAGGCGGCGTCGTGTTGAGCGCGGCCCTGTTCGACCGCGAGCCCGCCGCACCGGCCCGGCGCGGCGACGCCGGGTTCGACTGGCACCGCAGCGGGCCGGGCACGGCGCGCCTCGCGCTGCTGGGCGTCGGCACGGTCGGCAAGGCGCTGCTGTCGCGCCTCGATGCGCTCGCGGCGCTGCCGTGCGTGTCGCGACTGCACCTGGGCTACGTCGCGAACTCGCGCTACGCGCTGCAGTCCGACGGCGACCTGCGCCCCTCCGAGGTGCTCGCGCGACTGCAGGGCGCGACCCAGGTCAGCGCGCTCGACCTCGTCGCGCCCGCACTCGGCCGGCTCGGCCCGCGCATCGTGGTCGACGCGACCGCGAGCGAGGCGGTCGCCGAACGCCACGCCGCGTGGCTCGCGCAGGGTATCCACGTGGTGACGGCGTGCAAGCTCGGGCAGGGCACGTCGCTCGCGCGCTGGTCGGCCATCCACACCGCGGCCGCGCGCGGCGAAGCGCGCTATGGCGATGCGGCGACGGTCGGCGCCGGCCTGCCGCTGCTGCGCACGCTGCGCGAGCTTCAGGACGGCGGCGATCGCATCCACGCGCTCGCCGGCGTGCTGTCGGGTTCGCTCGGCTGGCTGTTCCAGCGCTACGACGGCATGCGCCCGTTCTCGTCGCTCGTGCGGCAGGCGCGCGAGGCCGGCTACACCGAGCCGGATCCGCGCGAAGACCTTTCGGGCGAGGACGTGCGCCGCAAGCTGCTGATCCTCGCGCGCGCGAGCGGCTTTCCGATCGAAGCCGGCCTCGTCGAGGTGTCCTCGCTCGTGCCCTCCGGGCTCGCGGCGCTGCCGCGGCAGGACGTCGATGCGTGCCTGCACGTGCTCGACGCGCCGCTGCGCGAACGCTTCGCGCGCGCGTACCGCGACGGCGAGAGGCTGCGCTTCATCGCGCGCCTGACGCGCAGCGAAGATGGCAACCCGCGCGTGCGCGTCGGCCTCGAAGCGCTCGCGCCCGACCATCCGCTCGCCGGCGGCTCGGGCACCGACAACCGCGTCGCGATCTGGTCCGACCGCTACAGCGAACAGCCGCTGGTGATCCAGGGGCCTGGCGCGGGCGCGGAGGTCACCGCGGCGGCGCTGCTCGACGACGCGCTGCGCATCGCGAACGGCTGACTCTTCAATACAACCCGGGGTGGGTGTGTGCGGCGGTCGCGACGAAAGTCCGGCCGCCGATCTTTTTTGGACCGGATGCCATCCGGGACGAAAGTGCCCGAACGCGACCTTTCGTCCCGACTTCACTTCACCTGACAACTCGACCACGGCATCGCCTGCACTTCCTTCCTCGAATGCAGGGTCCTGCGCACGAGTTCGGCGACCGGCGCGACTTCCGCGGGCGGCGCGTTCGAGCCGTCGGCGTCGCAGTCCCAGCGCACCTCGTTGCGGCGGTCGCCCGATTCGATGCGCAGGCGGAAGGACGCGCAGCGCGGCGGCCTGTTGGAAGGATCCGGCCAGTGCGTGAGATCGGGCTTGACCTGGTAGAAGCCGGACTTGTCGGCCTGCGCGAGGATCGCCTTCATCTCCTTGTCGGACAGGTGCACGCGCGCGTCGGGCTCGGCCTTCGAGCACATGTCCTGGTGGTAGACGCCGGTCACCGTGGAGAAGCGCGCGAGGCCGGTGTCGTACTCGACGATGCCGACCACCTTGCCGGCGGGCGGCGGCGCCTTCGACACGAACGGGATGTGGGAACACGCGGCGAGCAGCAGGCTCGCGGCGGCAACGGCGACGATGCGCATGGAGATCGGTTCTCGCGGAGGAAAGGGGCGACGCATGCTACAGCGCCGCTTCCGGCTCCGGGCTGAAGCGTACCTTCAGGGCTTGGCCCGCGCGGTCGGCTTGGCGCCGCAACCGGCCACGCGCTGCTTCGCGTCGATCGAGGTGGCGATCGGCCAGGCGAACTGGATGGCGATGTAGTCGCCGCGGTTGACCGGCTGGGTCTGGCGAAACGCGACGTGGTCCTTGAAGATCCTTTCAATCTCGCCGAAACGGTTTCCGACCGCCTCGTGCGGCCGCGCCCAGATCCATGTGCGCAACTCGGAGCGGTCGTGCTGCGCGAGGAAGCACGCCGCGCTGTCGTCCTTGTCCAGATACACCTTCAGCAGCGTGAGTTCGCTCATGTCGTAGGTTTCGAGCGGCGATTTCACCAGCGTCGCCGCGGCGGGAAGCGGCGCCAGGGCGATGCAGGCCGCCACGAGGGCAGCGGGAACGCGGGAATTCAAGAAGCATCTCCTTGGGAATGGGTCGCTCGGATCGGGATCCGCTGGATGCGGGGCGTCAGCACTCGATGACGTTGACCGCCAGCCCGCCGCGCGAGGTTTCCTTGTATTTGTCCTGCATGTCGCGGCCGGTCTCGCGCATGGTCTTGATGACCTTGTCCAGGCTTACGCGGTGCTTGCCGTCGCCGCGCAGGGCCATGCGGCTGGCGTTGATCGCCTTGACCGCGCCCATAGCGTTGCGCTCGATGCAGGGGATCTGCACGAGGCCGCCGATCGGGTCGCAGGTCAGGCCGAGGTTGTGTTCCATGCCGATCTCGGCGGCGTTCTCGACCTGGCCGAGCGAACCGCCGAGCGCCGCGGTGAGGCCGCCGGCGGCCATCGAGCAGGCGACGCCGACCTCGCCCTGGCAGCCGACCTCGGCGCCGGAGATCGAGGCGTTTTCCTTGTAGAGGATGCCGATCGCGGCGGCCGTCAGCAGGAAATCGAACACGCCCTGCTCGGTCGCGCCGGGGCAGAAGCGGTCGAAGTAGTGCAGCACCGCGGGGATGATGCCGGCCGCGCCGTTGGTCGGCGCGGTGACCACGCGTCCGCCGGCCGCATTCTCTTCATTCACGGCGAGCGCGTACAGGTTCACCCAGTCGAGCACGGTCAGCGGGTCGCGCATCGCGGCTTCGGGTCGTTCGAGCAGGTCGTCGTGCAGGGCCGGTGCGCGGCGCTGCACGTGGAGTCCGCCGGGCAGCGTGCCGCCGTTGCGCATGCCGCGAGCGACGCAGTCCTGCATCGCCCTCCAGATCGCGCGCAGGTTCGCCACGATCTCCTCCTCGCTGCGCCAGACCTTCTCGTTCGCGAACATCAACTGCGCGATCGTGATGTTGTTTTCCGCGCAGCGCGCGAGCAGTTCCTCGCCCGACCTGAACGGGTAGGGCAGCACGGTCGTGTCGGCGACGATGCGATCGGCCGAAGCGTCGTCCTGGTTGACCACGAAACCGCCACCGACCGAGTAGTAGTCGCGCGCGGCAAGCTCGACGCCCTGCGCGTCGTAGGCGTTGAAGCGCATGCCGTTCGGATGGAACGGCAGGCTCTCGCGCTTGTTGAACACCAGGTCGGCCTTCTCGTCGAACGCGATTGCGTGCCGGTCCAGCAGGCGCAGGACCTTGTCGTTGCGGATGCGTTCGAGCCGGGCGGGAATCACGTCCGGATCGATGCGGTCGGGCCATTCGCCTTCCAGCCCCATCAACACGGCCTTGTCGGTGCCGTGGCCGCGCCCGGTCAGCGCGAGCGAACCGAACAGCTCGCAGCGCACGCGCGCGACCGATTCGAGCTTGCCCGCCTCGAGCAGCCAGCGCGTGACGAAGCGCACCGCCGCGCGCATCGGCCCGACCGTGTGCGAGGACGACGGCCCGATGCCGATCTTGAACAGGTCGAAGGTGCTGACGGCCATGGCTGCGATCCGGGTTCGACGGAACCGGCGGGTGCCGGTGTGCGCGATCGGACTATTCTATGCCGGCCCACCGGTCCGCGACGGAATCCCGCCATGACGATGCGCTACGTCCTCTACCAGCGCGACGACTGCCCGCTCTGCGACGCGGCCCTGGAGGTGCTCGCGCAGGCGCGTCTGCCGGACTTCGAGAGCGAATGGATCGACGGCGACCCGTCGCTCGAGGCGCGCTACGGGGTGCGGGTGCCGGTGCTGCGGGACACGGAGAGGGATACGGAGCTGGAGTGGCCGTTTGATGCGGAGGCGGTGAGGGGGTTCGTGCTGTAGCGCCTGCTGAAAAAAGCTGTGCGGGCATCGTATTCGTTCAGTGCGCCGTCGTTTCCAAGCGGTTTCGCGCGCTGTCGCGCGCGAGTCACTTCTCTTTGACCGCCAAAGAGAAGTAACCAAGAGAAAGGCGCCCCAGGGCGTTGCGCCCTGCGGGCATCCTGCCCTCCGGGTCCGCTCCGGGCGGCGGGTCGTTTCGACAGCACATCCTGTGCTGCGAAACGATGGCCGACATCCGTGT
>Ga0207691_10006512_pt1 | contig 11271 bp, 13 predicted proteins | sample KBSM13metaG_FD_184327 | JGI IMG/M metagenome (GOLD analysis project Ga0207691, IMG submission 184327) | Miscanthus rhizosphere microbial communities from Kellogg Biological Station, Michigan, USA - KBS M1-3 metaG (SPAdes) (version 2) | ecosystem: Host-associated > Plants > Roots > Rhizosphere >...
CTGCTATCGCGGCCGTCAGTTTCTACATAGCGATGAAGACGTAGGATCCGTCGCAGGTCTCGGATCAGCACCCCGTTTCATCAGACGGTGGAAAATCCTTCGTTGGCCGCTGTTGACGCCATGCGCGCTCGGGGTCGTAGATGCTGCACATCAGCCGCGAAAATCGGTCGGGATCGGTAAATGCAACGGTGCACCCGGCACATTGAAAAAAGTCAGTGCGATAGTAAGAGCCGTTGTTGCGCACGAAAATCACATACACATACTCGTTTGACGCGCAGAGCGGACATACGAATCGCCTGCGCAATTTGGGATCTGAGACCATTCCTGTATAAATATACAGACAAGACTGAGACCCGTAAAGAACTTGTGAACGCCGGCTTGAAAGCCCGGTCACAACACATCTTTTTAGCGGGAAACTAAAGATGTTTTTGTTTTTTTCAAACCGGCTCGGATGCTTCGCCTCGGTAATTCTGTCGATTGTGATTACCGTAATACTTTTGCTTGTGTTTCGTGTGATTTAGCGATACCTCTGCAGTGCGCCATGCGCTAGCGGGTTGCCTCGAACTTGTACGTGTCACCGTGCTTCAAATAGCGGACCTTGTCCTGCAATCCGGCGGCTGCGACTTCTTTTTCAAAATCGCTCAGCGGAGACTTGAAGACATCGTAGTCATTGTAGTGAATAGGGATCGCGCGCTTCGGTGCAATGATTTGGAGCATTCTCACGCCGTCTTTGCCATCCATAGTGACGGTCATAACGCCGAGAATGCGTGTGCCGCCGAGATGGAGCAGCGCCAGGTCGACGTCCGGGTAGCGGCGCGGGATGTCACGTATATCGTCGTATACCATCGTGTCGCCGGAAATGTACATACGGTACGGCCGGCCCTGGTTGCCGGCACTGAAGTCGAGCATCGATCCGATTACTTCCGGCAGCAATAGCGGAGCTAAGACGGGCGGCCCATGTCGCCCCGGCATTGCGGTCACCCGAAGCGTCGTGGTGCCTTTCGTCACTGCGAACGATTCCCAGCGCTTCAGTGCGTACCGGTTTATAAACCCCATTTTTCCCAGTTGTCTGGCCGCTCCCTCGGTGCTTACGATGGGCATCTTGCGATCCAGTTTCTCAGCGACCAACTGATCAAAATGGTCCGCATGCATATGCGACAGCAGCACGAGATCGATCGGCGGTAAAGACTCGAAAGCAATCGCCGGATCGGTGAGGCGCTGGGAAGTAAGACCGTAGCCCAGATGCACATGGTCTCCTTTGTGCAGGAAATTGGGATCGGTGAGGATGGTCAGATCGCCATAGCGAATAATGACGGTCGCCGTTCCAACGAACGTAATAGAACCGGCGGCAGCGGCGGTGGGGCTTTTTGTCCCGGCTGGCAACGAAAGCGTGTGCTTTGGCGCGTCAGTTGCGGCGGGAGCCGGCGCTCTCGACTCATCTTGCGCGCTCAAGGCACCGCGCGAAACCATGATCAGGAACACTGCGGCGGCAACTGGCTTAAATGCCGATATGACGTATGGTTTCATGAGCTTCCAGCGGTGCAGTCAAAACGGACAGAGAATATTAGGGTGCGTGTGGCGATATCGTCAGGCATGCTCGCCTGATATTCGTGTCAGCGGATGGGCGTTTCGCAGCGGTCCGACGGCAGGCTATGCTCCCACACATCAAACCAATTCCGGCCGACATGAATGGCCATTGGCGCGTGACACAATTCGGCGTCCATTGCAACCACCAAACAGGTTGAAGCTCGTGAAAGCGCAAAATATCAAGGCGACGATCAGTCAGCGATGTGCCGAGTTCGGATCCGTAAGAGACATCCGGGTTCTGGCGCATCTTCCGGATCAATACGTGCTCGCGGCCGTGCGTATGTCGACGCCCGAAGAGGCGACGGCAGTTGCGGCAACGATCGGTGAATCGGCGCGCGAAGATGTCGTGTTCGTTCAGTTGCCGCTGCCGGTGCCGCCACCGCAGCGACGCGCGAAGCCTGCGCAATCGAACACTCGCAGCGTGTAGACGCGTTACAGTTTCGCGAATCACTGTTCGGCGCCCGGGCGTCTGTAACGGGCGCCGATGTTGATCGGCACGTCTGCTAAACCAGTACGCTCCCGGATCGTCTGCAGCGCGATGCTTTAATGCTGCATTCATACAGCGCCGATATGGCGCTGTATACCCGGCTTATCTGTGAATTAGCGACCGCTACTTCTTGTTAACGTCGCCACCCTTTTCCTGTTTGTCCTTGATGCGTACATCGGGCTGCGTAATCTGTGGTGGATCACTCGTCAGCATGGTGTCCTCGAGCGCTTCGTCCAGCAAGCGATCTACTTTCTCGGGGTCGCGCTTCTGCGGCCCGGGCGCAGGCAAATTGCCGGAGTCGTTTGTGGTTTCATTCTCAGGTCGCTGCGTCATGTCATGCCTCCTTGATAGTTGAGATGTGGCGCGCTGATCTTATGCTGCCACATGTGGACGCCGCGAGAGCGATTTGCCGATTAGTTTGTAAGATTTGATAGCGGCATCCGATCGCGCCCTGCAGCTAACCGTTCACGACGCAAAATACTTGCAAGCGGCGCTCGATGAGTGGCGCAGCGGCCGTCGCAACAACGATCCTACCCAGCAAATGCCGATGATCGCCAAAGCGCTGGCGGCTGAAGATATCGCTGCACTGGCGCAATATTATGGAAGCAAGCAGCCGCCGAAGCCCGTTGCAGCGCTCGCGGTGTTTCGAGATGCGCGAGCGACCGACGTGAAATCGCGCGGAACTACGCCGTCGGTGCCGACGGATCAGCCCAGCGGTAGTGCCGGCGTAGAGCAGGGAACGGGCACGCGCGGCGGCTCGCAAGGTCCGGGTGGCAGCGGCGAGACCAGAAACAATCAAGCACCCGGCCGTTAACTGCAATAACGCATCGCTGCACCGGCTAGCACCTGCAGACCGGCAGTGCTCCAACCGGCTGGTCACCGACCGTGCCGGTCGGACATCCGCATACGTTCGATGCGGGATTTGTCGGCGCGTTTACATCCGGCGCAATCGCGGACGGGCTGCCGCCGGGCGTGCTCTGGTAAGGCGTCATGCTTGCGGGTGGATACACGGCGTTGCCTGTTTGTGGCGACGTCGCGGGTCCGGACGACAAGTTGCCTGGCGTCCTCGTCACTGAATCGAGTCGCTCGATGGGTGTCTGAGGCGGCAGGGCGCCGCTCGGATTAGTTGGTGGATTCGGCGTGCCGAGTGGGCTCAGCACGGCGCCGGGCGGCACACCAGTCCCGCCGAGCGGCGGCGTTTGCGCCCAGGCGCTACTAACCGCAACGGCGATCGATGCGCCCAGCGCGCCGATGAGCATGAGTCTGCGAGTGGTCATATCCGTGTCCTTCAACAAGTCAGCAGCAATACGGCGCAACGTGTACGTGCACTGCGGACGACTCAATCACCTCCTAATTATGTGCGCCGCGTGTCACGCCGCTTCCTCGAGAATGTTGTTCGTCGTCCATTGTGTGACCAGTTCAAGATGGCGCCGTTCCGCCTCAAGCGCGCTCGTGAAATCTCTGGCCATGTCATCATGACCGGCTCGTTGCGCGAGCTGGATCAGGAGTTCCCAGCTCGCATTATCCGCGAGCTCAACTGCCAGCATTGCGTTCAACGCTTGCGACACGGTAGTTCTTGGATCGGTCACCACCTGCAAAAATCCCATGCCCATCACGCCGCTGATATCGGCACACGGCGTCATTGCAGTCGGATCTCCGCCAAGTGTCTTGATGGCGTTGCTCAGGAGGTTGAAGTGAGCCTCTTCATCATTGCGGATAGCATTGAGCGCGCCCAGATCGGGGTTCATGCCGCCCGTGTCTGCGTGCGCCGCAGTGCATTTCAGAATCAATGCCTGATATAGCCGCACCCCGGTGCGTTCATACGCCAGCCGCTCGCCGAGCTTGTCGAGAAAGACGGCTGGTTTCTTGCCCGTCATCGCCGAAATCGCCGTCGTCGCCATGCCCTTCATGGTTGCAGGAACCGGCACGGAGCCGATGCGGTCGGCTTCCTGCATGTACGTCTGGTGCACTTACTCGTAGCTGCCATTCGTCTCGCCTTCGCCATCCGCTCGCTCGCGCGCGAAGCGCTCGATATCCGGTGTGCCCAATGGCGCCATCTGCGCGCCGGTTTTGTTCATACCGCTTGATACCTGATTCTCCATCGTGATTCTCCTTATGCCGCAATCGCGGTCTGGTTAAGTTCGGTGCCGGGTTTCCATACATATCCCGCGGAAGCGATGTGTGCAGGCGATCCCGTTGCATTCATGGTTTGGCGGTATGCAAGCGATGACGCCCCTTCTTCACCCGCATCGACAAACGCCGTGCCGTTCTTACGCTGCTGCTCTTCTGCGGCAAGCACCTGACGAACGAATTGCCGGTGGCTCTTGTATTGGATCGGACGCGCTAACTCGCCATCCCCGAGCACTTCCGCTGGATCGCGCCGCTCCATTTCTTTAAAAAGTTGAAGCGCAACCTGGAAGTGGCCGAGCTCATAATCGAGGAACCGTTCCCAGATCGCTTTCAGGCGCGTGTTCGATTCCTGTTCTACGCATGAGTAATAGTTAAACACTTCGGTCGCTTCTTGCAGCAAGAGCTTCTCGAGCGGCGTTTCATCAGGATTCAGCATCGAGCCATAGTGCGTGATGTGCTGAGCCTCGACCGAAGCAATTTCCGCGTACAGCTGGCGTGCGAGCGGATCGGAAAAGAGCGGTCCGACGTTCATATAGTAATCGTGGGTTTGGTACTCGGCTCCGGTGAGCGTGAGTGCGTGCAGCTTCGTCAGAAGCGCCGCATTGGGACCGTACGGATTGAGCAGGTCATGCTCCGGCGCACGATGGTGAACCAGCGTCGGCCGTCCCGGCACGATGTCCGTGTAACCCTGCGTGATGTTAGCCGCGTCCTTTCCTTCGAGGCGGTCGAGCATCGCGGCATAGCGGTAGAGATGATCGAAGTCTTCGAGGAGTGCATAGCGGTAACCGTTTGCGAGATATGGATCCGGTTCGCTCTCGGCTACAGACGCTGTCAATTCGATGGCCGCCTGCTCGTAGCCGATTGTCGTCTCGAGCGGTGAGTGATCGGATGAAATCAGCCAATTGATCATCGTCCCCTGGTGGTGCTCGACGCGCATGAGCTGCGCCAGCGGCACGCGGGCTGCTGCATGCGAGCGTATGGCCATCTGCTTCGCACGCAGCGAGTCCTGCTCGATTCCGAACATGACGATGACGCGAATGCGGGTAAACGCGTCGTCATCGAGTTTGCTGATTGGTTTTTGCACCAGATCTTTCCAGTTGAAACGCTGGCGATCGAGGCTGCAGCCCATGCCTGCGTTGAAGAGATTGAATGCCATACGAGTCCTTTTCAAAACGCTTGTTAGAGGATAAACACCCACGCGACCAACATGATCACGCGGCAGATCAAATTCGAAAGACGAGATTCTAATCAGCGCTTCCTGTGCAACAATACAGAGCCGCTCTGATAAACCTGTAAGAGGCACTTAAACGAAGCAACGCTATGACGATCGCGTGTACTGCAATTCGTGATCGTCCCGCGTGGTCTCGCGCGTTGCGGCGCCGTACTACGCGACTTTCATCGCTACGCCGACGAAACGTCGTAGAACCGTACGCGTGGTTGCATTTTCGAAAATCTCGAGCCGCTCATTTTCGAGTGGCCGCGTTCTTTCTCGAGGAGACAAAATGAAAGTGAAGTCGATTTTTACAAGTATGGCGGTCGCGGGCACGATGCTCGCGACTGCGTGTGTGTTCGCACAAGGTGGTGGTGCGGGTGGCGGCAGCGCGGGTGGAAGCTCCGGCGGCAGTGCTGGAGGCAGCTCAGGCAGCAGCATGGGCAGCGGAAGTACGGGCGGCTCGTCGGGTGCGACCGGCAGTTCACGTTCCGGCTCGTCGTCGTCGATGGGTACTGGCACTAGTGCGGGCGGCAGCGGCGGTTCAATGGGCTCGGGAAGCAGCGGATCATCGACGGGCTCTTCCGGCTCCGGTATGAGCGGCTCCGGCTCGAGTGGATCATCCACTGGTTCTACGGGCTCCAGCGGCCTCGGTTCTTCGACCGGTGACACCTCCGGCACTGGCGCAGGTGGATCGTCTTCGGGGGGCACGAACCGTCGATAGCGGCTGCGAACCATCTGGACAGATTAGTCCCACGGCAGAAAGCGCGTTGCGCTGATCGCTGACCAGTTGAGGGACGTGACACACTGGAATTGCAGTTGAAGCAAAGGAAACGCCAAACGTAGTGCAGCACGCATGTCTCGCGGCCCGGCCACTTCCGAAGGGTGGACCCGGGCCGCAGCTTGTTTACGGGTCCCTTGCAGCGCAAATCGCGAATCCTGTGAATCAGCGAATGTACTGACTTGCACCATGGTAGAGCACGCAGCACTCCATTAGTGCATTGACGTATGGATTTCCACTCCCAATGCGTGGCCTGTTTGAAGTGCCAAGAAGGAAACTCGACCTTCAGATGCGCATTGGATTCTCGCGGCAACTGCCGACAATTTTAGACACGAGTTACCTACAGACACTTCCCGTTTACGAAGAAGAAACTCGTTGCACGATCGAGCCGACACCGCTTGCAGCACGAGCTTGTGTCGATCGATTTTCGAACGTAAATCCGGTTGTGCTCGATTGAAGAAAGGGACACCTTTATGAATGAAATGACGACAGCGTCGCTTCAAAATGAAGCAAACGCACAAGCTGCCCAGACCGCAGGCCGTGCGCCTCAGAACCGCCCGCGCAATCGCCGCGGCAGTGAATGGCAGCGCAATAAATATAAGGACAAAACGACGACTCAACTATCGACATCGCTGGGCTGGCTCAGCATCGGGTTGGGCGTCGTCGAGGCGCTCGCGCCGCGTAAGCTCAGCGACTTGATCGGCGTGCCGGAACAGCCGCTCTTATTGCGTGCGCTCGGCGCGCGCGAAATCGCCAGTGGCCTGGCGATACTGGCGCAGCCGCACCGGCCGGCGCCGGTTTGGTCGCGTGTAATCGGCGATGCAATCGATCTTGCATTGCTCGGGACGGCGCTGCGCTCGGCGAACGGCAATCGAAATAAGATACTCGTGACGGCAGCCGCAGTTGGCGGCATCACGGCGCTCGATGTAATTTGCAGTCGCCAGCTTGCCACCCGTACACGTAGCGGCCAGCAATCTGACGAATCAGGCGCGTTGCGGGTACAGAAAAGTATCGCGATCAGCCGTCCGCCTGAAGATTGCTACACATTGTGGCGCAGCTTTGCAAATCTCCCGCGCTTCATGAAGCATCTTGAGTCGGTACGCGAAATCGATGCCAAACGCCAGCACTGGGTCGCTAAGGCGCCGCTGGGCGGCACGGTCGAATGGGACGCTGAGATCACCGAAGAGAAACAGAATGAGGTGTTGGGATGGCGTTCACTGCGCGGGTCGGATGTGCAGCATTCCGGCACCGTGCGCTTCATGCCTTATCGCGGACGCGGCACGGTCCTCACCGTGGATATGCATTACTCGCCCCCCGGCGGTATGGCTGGTGCATTGACCGCACGTCTATTCGGCGAGGAGCCGGAGGTGCAGCTTCAGGACGATTTGCGCCGGTTCAAGCAGATTGTCGAAACGGGTGAGCTCGCAACGATCGAAGGTCAACCCCACGGCGAGCGCGGGATGTTTTATGGCCTAATTTCAAAAGGTAAACGGTGATGAAAGCGAATGTCTGGCATGGCAAGAACGACTTGAGGGTCGAGCAGGTACCAGATCCCAAAATCCTCAATCCGCGCGACGCAGTAGTAAAGATAACGTCAACGGCGATCTGCGGCTCCGATCTGCATCTGTATGACGGATATGTTCCAAGCATGGTATCGGGCGACATCCTGGGACATGAGTTCATGGGTGAAATCGTCGAGAAAGGTTCGGGCGTCACGAATCTGGAAGTGGGCGACCGCGTCGTCGTGCCGTTTCCGATTGCCTGCGGCGACTGTTTCTCCTGTCAGGACGAAATGTTCTCGCTCTGTGAGAACTCGAATCCGAATGCCTTAATGGCGGAAAAAATGTGGGGTCATTCGCCGGCCGGAATTTTCGGCTATTCACATCTCACAGGCGGCTATGCCGGTGGCCAGGCGGAATACGCGCGCGTGCCGTTCGCGGACGTCGGCCCTATCAAGGTCCCCGATACGCTAACCGATGATCAGGTGTTGTTCCTCTCTGATATCCTGCCGACCGGTTACATGGCAGCTGAGGCATGCGATATAAAGCCGGGGCAAACGATAGCCGTTTGGGGATGCGGGCCCGTCGGTCAGTTCGCGATCAAGAGCGCGTACCTGCTCGGCGCCGAACGTGTCATTGCCATCGATCGTTTTCCGGAGCGTTTGCGCATGGCGCGGGAACAGGGCGGTGCGGAGACAATCAACTACGAGGATACGGACGTCCTTGATGCGCTCAAGGAGATGACTGCGGGACGCGGACCGGATGCATGTATCGACGCGGTCGGCATGGAAGCGCATGGTCACGGACTGCAAGCTGCCTATGACGGCGTCAAACAGGCGATGCGCATGGAGACCGAGCGTCCCATCGCGGTGCGCCAAGCGATTACCGCCTGCAGGAACGGCGGTACCGTATCGCTGCCGGGCGTCTATGGCGGCTTCATGGACAAGTTTCCGATCGGCTCGCTGATGAACCGCTCACTAACAATCAAGACGGGACAGACGCATGTGCAGCGCTATATGCGACCGTTGCTTGATCGCATTGTAAACGGTGACATTGATCCGAGCTTCGTGGTTACGCATCACATACCGCTCGCTCACGCGCCGCAAGGTTACGACATGTTCAAGAACAAAGAGAACGAGTGCATCAAGGTAGTTCTCAAGCCGTGACCCACGCAGCATGAACTCCGTGCGACCGCCGGCTCGCTGGCGGCGCGCGGAGCACGGCGCACTTCATTTTACGGCGGCCACATGAACATGCGTACGGCGCACGACGGCGTCGAACTCAGCGAACCTGAAATCGACACGTTACGAAGGCTGAACTTGAAGCCCGCGTTGGGCGCTGAGGCGACACTCGAAGCACAGGTTCCGCAGCGCCTGATCGACTACGGCTATGTCGTGCGAAGAGATTCGGGCCGGCTCGACATTACCGCCAAAGGCAAGGCTCGACTCCTCGATATAGGGCAGACGTAAGCGTCGCTCGGGTCAGCGCATGGCCGCAGCGTGGCCGCTCCCCGGTTCCTGCAAGCGAATCACGACCGAATTGCCGAACGGCGTGTCGCCAACCGTGTTGCGCAATTGTTTGGTCTCGGCCGCGGTGGACATCTCGACGAACGCGAAGCGCCGGCCATTGCGGCCAAAGTGCCGCACGATGCGGATGGACTTCACCGTTCCGAACGGAGAGCAGCGCTGAGTAACGATCGATTTAAGCTCGCCGTCTGACAGCTGAATAGGTGCCGTGAGCATATTTGTTTCTCCCGCTATTGCGTAAAGTCCGGGGCGCACTGTCGCGCACTGTCCGGCTAGGCTGGATATTTTGCCCGCCGTCTGGGTGTCCTAGCGTTAGTCCGATTGCCTTATTGCAGCGGATATCGTTCTGCTCTAGTTCTGCTATCTGGTTCGTCTGCTGTCTAGTTCGCTTCACCATGAAAGAATCGCTGCAAATGCACAAAAACCCGCTGAACGTATTTAGCAGCAGATGGAGACTGACGTTGCAAGCGCCCGTGTCCCGGATCCAACATGACTTACGTAACGCACGCCGCAAAGACCATCGTGGCGCGTGGCTCGCTGCGTTGGCGCTGGGCGTTTCCAGTCTGTTCATCTTGCGACGCGCCCGCGAAGCGGAGCGTGCCAATCCTCCACGCGGCAATTTTGTCGAGATCGATGGCATAAAGCTGCACTATCGCGAGCGCGGTCAAGGTCAGCCGCTGGTCTTGCTTCACGGCAACGGCACGATGTTGCAGGACTTCGAGATCAGCGGACTGCCGGCGCTGGCGGCGTCGCGCTATCGCGTTATCATTTTCGACCGGCCTGGATTCGGCCACAGTGATCGCCCGCGCGGCACGATCTGGAATCCTCGAGCGCAAGCGGAGCTGCTGCAGAAAGCCTTCGACCGCCTGGGTATCGTGCGCCCGGTCGTGGTCGGTCATTCCTGGGGCACGCAGGTCGCGCTTGCCCTCGCGCTCGATCATGCTGAGTCGGTGCGCAGTCTTGTCTTGCTGTCGGGGTATTTCTTTCCTACTTTCCGGCTCGACGTTTTTCTGCTTTCGCCGCCTGCCATACCGGTGATCGGTGACATCATGCGCTACACCGTTTCCCCGTGGATCGGTCGCCTGATCTGGCCGCTCATACTTAAGCGGGTGTTCGGGCCGAGCAAGATGCCGGCGCGCTTCGGCGCGTTCCCGGTCTGGATGGCGCTACGGCCGTCGCAATTGCGTGCCGGCGCCGCCGAAACGGCGCTGATGATTCCTGATGCGATGACGCTGCAGAAGCGCTATGCGGAGCTCAAGATGCCGGTGTTCATCATGGCGGGCGCCGACGACCGCATGGTGAAGACGCAGCACCAGTCCGCGCGGCTGCATGACGTTCTACCTCACAGCGAGCTGCGCGTGGTGCCTGGTATCGGTCATATGATTCACCACCTGGTGCCTGACCAGGTCATGGAAATGATTGACGCCGCTGGCGTCGCAGCGCCTTGAACCGCGGCGCTGCCGAATAACAGTCTGCTCTTCTGGATTCCAGATGCCGGAGTCCATCCGCCGGGCGGAATACTTGTCACCCAAAGTTCTGATCGTGCAGGGCCATCCGCGCAGCGACAGCTTTTGCGCGGCGCTTGCGGCTGCCTATTGCGACGGTCTCGGCGATAGCGGAATCGCGTGTGAGCTTATCGCGCCGGCGGACATGAACTTCGACCGGGAGGTCACGAACAAAGGGCACGACACGCGGCACGATCCAGGCATCGAACGCTCGCAGGCTCTCCTGCTGTGGTGCGACCACGCTGTTTTTGTATATCCCAACTGGTGGGGCACCATGCCGGCGCTTCTCAAGGCGTTCATCGATCGCCTCTTCGGTGAGGGGTTCGCCTTCGAGGAGACGGAAGATCCCATGGTTTATAAACAGCTGCTGAAAGGGCGCTCCGCTGAATTGATCGTCACCATGGACACACCGCCATGGGTCTACCGGTGGATCTATGGTCAGCCGGGCAACCGTGCAATGGCACGCGCGACGCTCGGATTCTGCGGTTTGCGTCCCGTCTTCGTAACAAATCTCGGTATGATCAAAACTGCGAACGCAGTGCAGCG
>Ga0207691_10006513_pt1 | contig 11271 bp, 5 predicted proteins | sample KBSM13metaG_FD_184327 | JGI IMG/M metagenome (GOLD analysis project Ga0207691, IMG submission 184327) | Miscanthus rhizosphere microbial communities from Kellogg Biological Station, Michigan, USA - KBS M1-3 metaG (SPAdes) (version 2) | ecosystem: Host-associated > Plants > Roots > Rhizosphere >...
CCGCCGAAGTGCATGCTCTGCGCAATGACGCAGACAAGACCTTCGAGTGGCTCGACCGCGCCTGGAGCAGCCGCGATCCCGGTATCGAGTACCTGCTGACCGATCCGTTGATCCTGCGCTTCCGCGAAGACCCACGCTTTGCCGCGTTCTGCAAGAAGGCCGGTCTGCCAGCGACGACGACCGCGAAGGCGATGGACGCTGCCGTGACGCGGACGAACAAGTCGTGAGTCGCAGCTTCCTCACCGAACTCAAGCGGCGCAATGTCATCCGCACCGCCGGGCTTTACGCCGTGGGCGCGTGGTTGATCGTGCAAGTGACCGGCACGATCCTGCCGATGTTCGGTGCACCGGAGTGGTTGCCGCGCAGCGTCGTCGTGCTGCTGGCTGTCGGCCTGTTGCCGGTGCTGGTGTTCTCCTGGGTCTACGAGCTGACTCCGGAAGGCCTGAAGCGCGAGCGCGACGTCGAGCGTGATGAGTCGATCACGCACGAGACCGGGCAGCGCATGAATCGCGCGATCTTCGTCCTGCTGCTGCTGGCGATCGGTTGCTTCGTGCTCGACCGCTTCGTGCTGACTCCGCGCCGCGAAAGTGCGGCGGCGCAGACGGGGCCGTCCGAGTCGAAACCGGGAAGCGCCCCGGAAAATTCCATCGCGGTGCTGCCGCTGGCCAACGCCAGCGGCGACAAGGACCAGCAGTATTTTTCCGATGGCCTGTCCGAAGGCTTGATCGTCACGCTATCGCGCCTGCAAGGATTGAAGGTGATCGGCCGCAACTCGGCATTCCAGTTTCGCGACAGCAAGGACGACAGCAAGACAATCGGCATGAAGCTCGGCGTGGCGCATCTGCTCGAGGGCAGCGTGCAGCATGCCGGCGACGCCGTGCGCATCAGCGCCGAATTGATCAACGCCACCGATGGCAGCACGCTGTGGTCCGAGCGTTACGACCGGCCGTATCGGGATCTGTTTGCGCTGCAGGACGAGATCACGACCGCCGTGGCGAGCGCGTTGAAGGCCAGGCTCCTGCCGCAGCCGAACGCGCCGATGCAGTCTGACCGGCCACCGAGCGGAAACCTCGAGGCCTACGCGGCGTATCTGCAAGGCAAGTTCTTTTCCGCTCGCAGCGGCGAAGCGGATTTCCGCAAGGCGATCGAGCTGTATGCCCAGGCGACACAAGCCGATCCCCGTTTCGCGCTTGCCTGGGCCGATCAGTCACGCGCTGCGGTATCGCTGGCAGCCGCTTTCCTCGACGGGGCCGCGGCGCAGGAAATGTATGCGCGCGGGCGCAGTGCAGTCGACACCGCGCTGAAACTCGATCCCGATCTGGCGGCTGGGTATGCGGCGCAATCGTTCCTGTTGCTGTCCGCCGATCTCGACTGGACCGGAGCAGAGCATGCTGCGCGCCGCGCCGTGCAACTGGCGCCGAACGACGGTCAGGCAAAAGCCGACCTGAGCCGCGATCTGGCCGCGCTCGGGCAAATCGAACCGGCGATCGAGCTGATGCAACAGTCTCTCGCGACCGATCCGCTCGACGCGCGCTCGCACAATTGGCTGGCTCAGTATCTGCGAGCGCTCGGCCGGCTCGACGAAGCAGCGGCGGCTGCCCGCAAGGCGATCGAGTTGCAGCCGACCGCGGGCAGCATGCACTACCAGCTTGTGATCATCGAAATCATGCGCGGTGATGGCAAAGCCGCGCTCGAGGCGGCGCAACACGAACCTGCCGGTTGGCAAGTCGATGCGATTGCGCTCGCGCGGCAGGTCGGTGGCGACCGCGCCGAAGCGGACGCGGCGCTGGCGACTCAGGTCGAGCAGGATGCGGCGGCCGGCGCATTCCAGATCGCACAGACCTACGCGCTGCGCAACGATGCCGACAAGACTTTCGAATGGCTCGAGCGTGCCTTGAGCAACCGTGATCCCGGCATCAGCTACCTGCTGTTCGATCCGTTCATCCTGCGTTTCCGCGACGACCCGCGTTTCGCCGCGTTCTGCAAGAAGGTCGGCCTGCCCACGACGACCACGGCGAAAGCGATGCCCGTTCCCACTCAGAAGGCCAACAAGACGTGAGTCGCAATTTTTTCGCCGAACTCCGTCGCCGCAATGTCTTTCGCATGGGCGGTCTTTACCTGGTCGCCGCATGGCTGCTCATCCAGGTCTCCGGCACCGTGCTGCCAATGCTCGACGCGCCAGCCTGGCTGCCGCGCACGATCCTGTTTCTGCTCGCGCTCGGTTTCATTCCCGCGCTGATCTTCAGCTGGGTGTACGAGCTGACCCCCGAAGGACTGCGGCGGGAAGGCGAGGTCGCGGTCGAGCAGTCGATCATGCCGCAGACCGGCCAGCGCATGAATCACATGATCATCGCCGTGCTGGTTCTCGCGCTCGGCTACTTCGGTTTTGACAAATTCGTGCTCACGCCGCGGCGCGAAGCGGCGCTGATGTCGACCGCGCATGAAGCGGGCGCCAAAGAAGCCGCAACCACGGCGGCGACTGCGGCGGTGAACGAAAAGTCGGTTGCGGTGCTGCCGCTGGCAAATGCGAGCGGCGACAAGGACCAGCAGTATTTTTCCGATGGCCTGTCGGAAGGCCTGATCATCGCGCTGTCACGCCTCGACGGGCTCAAGGTGATCGGCCGCAACTCGTCATTCCAGTTCCGCGATTCGAAGGAGGACAGCCAGGCTATCGCCGCCAAGCTCGGCGTCGCAACGCTGCTCGAAGGCAGCGTGCAGCGCGCCGGCGACGTCGTGCGCATCAGCGCAAGCCTGATCCGCGCCGCCGATCGCAGCACGCTTTGGGTCGAGCAATACGACCGCCCGTACAAGGACCTGTTCGCGCTGCAAGACGAAATAACAAAGGCGGTGGCCGGCGCGCTGCGCGCCAAGCTCCTCGGCGGCGCGGCAGCGAAGGAGCAAAGCGACCGCCCGCCCAGTGGCAACCTGGCGGCGTACGAGGCGGTGCTGCAAGGCAACTTTGCGATGCAACGTCAGAACGAAGCGGAAACGCGCAAGGCGATCGGGCTCTACGAACAGGCCACGAAGGCCGAACCAGACTATGCGTATGCCTGGGCGAGGCTCGCGGTCGCGTACATAACTCTCCCCACTTACCTGTCGCTTCCCGCCGCGGAAGTGGAAGCATTCTGGGCTCGAGGCCACGAGGCGGGCCTGACAGCGCTCAAGCTCAACCCGGACCTCGCCGAGGCGCATGCAGCCCATGGGCGCATCCTGCAAACCGTCGACCGTGATGTGGTCGGCGCCGAAGTGGCCTTGCGCCATGCGCTCGAACTGGCTCCACAGAGTGTCCTCGCTACGCGCTGGCTCGGCGTCATGCGCGCCCAGCAAGGCCATATCGAAGATGCGGCGGCGATAATGCGGCGTGCCATTGCGCTCGATCCGTTGTCAGCTCCGCTTCGCTACAACCTCGGCATCTACCTCACGGCGGTGGCTCGTTACGACGAAGCCGAAGCGTCGATGCGCGAAGCGGTCGCGTTGCAGCCACAAGGCGCGCAGTTTCGCGCACACATTGCGATCACACAGTCACTTGCAGGAAAGGCGGCGCAGGCGATCGAGATGGCCAAGCAGGAACCCGACGAGTTCTGGCGCAACTATGCGTTGGCGATTGCTTACTACGCCAACGGCAACCGCAGCGAATCCGACGATGCCCTGGCTTGGCTGATCAAGAACGACAGCGACGACGGCGCCGTGCAGATCGCAACGATATACGCGCAACGCAAGCAGGCGGACGAGACGTTTCGCTGGTTCGAGCACGCGATGGACACGCACGATGGCGGAGTGACCGAGCTATACACGATGCCGTTTCTCATCACATTTCGCGACGATCCACGCTTCGCGGCCTTCGCGAAAAGGATCGGCCTGCCGCCGCTGCCGGCCGACGCGCTGAAGTCAGCAGATCTGGCGCCAGCGTCGGCCGCGACGCCCGCCAAACCGTGATCGAATTACGTCTGGCGCCGGCAGAGCTTCCGCGCCAACGGCGAAACAAGGTGCGCGTCCGATGAGCGTACGATCGTTCGTCGCCGAACTGTCGCGCCGCAACGTGTTCCGCGCGGGGGCGCTTTACGCCGGCGCGGTCTGGGCGCTGGCACAAGGCATCGCGCAGCTTGGACCGTCGTTCGGCATGCCGGACTGGGGTACGCGCTGGTTCGTGATCGCCGGCGTCATCGGCTTTCCGTTCTGGCTCGCTTTCGCCTGGTTCTACGAATTCACGCCGGAAGGGTTGAAGCGCGAGAGCGAGGTCGAGCCGCACGAGTCGATCACGCACCACACCGGGCGCAAACTCGACTTCGCCATCATTGGCGTCCTGGCAGTTGCGGTCGTGCTGCTGCTCACGAACACGTTCGTCTGGCACAAGGGTGCCGGATTGAGTGACGACGCCAGCAGCGCACCGATAGCAGAGCACTCGATCGCGGTTCTCCCGTTCGTGAACATGAGCAGCGACAAGGAACAGGAATATTTCTCCGACGGCATCTCCGAAGAACTGCTGAATCTGCTGGCGAAGATCCCACAGTTGCAGGTGACGGCGCGCACATCGTCATTTTCTTTCAAAGGGAAAGAGGTCGCGATCCCGGAGATCGCGCGTACGCTGCGCGTCGCCAACGTGCTCGAAGGTTCGGTGCGCAAGGCCGGCAACTCGGTGCGGATCACCGCGCAGCTGATCAAGGCCGGCACCGACACGCATCTTTGGTCGCAGACCTACGACCGCAAGCTCGACGACATCTTCGCGATCCAGGACGAGATTGCGGCCGACGTGGTCAAGCAGCTCAAGGTCACGCTGCTTGGCGCGGCCCCGAAGGTGCGCACGACCGATCCAGAGGCGTACGCGCTGTACCTGCAGGCCGTGCAGCTCGGACGGCAAAACACAGAAGAGGGGTTCCAGCAGTCCGACGCGCTGTACCGCAAGGCGCTCGCGATCGATCCACGCTATGCCCCGGCGTGGACCGCGTTGGCCGAGAATCTCTACCACGAGACGGGCCAAGGCCTGCTGTCCAACAAGGCGGGTTTCGACCAAGCCCGCGAGGCCGCCACGAAAGCACTCGCGATCGATCCGGAGTACGCGCCGGCCCACGCTCGGCTCGGCTGGATCGCGATGTACGGCGACAACGACCTCGCCGGTGCGGCGGAGCACTTCAAGCGCGCGCTGGCGCTCGATCCATCGGATCTGAGCGTGCAGACAAACAGCGCCTCGCTGCTCGCGTCCCTCGGCCGCCTGGACGAGGCGCTGGCGCTCGAGGAGGCCGTCGTCCGCCGCGATCCGGTGAACGTGTCAGCGCTCTACAACCTGGGCATCTACCAGCGCTACGCCGGCCGGTACGACGCGGCGCTCGCGTCGTACCGCACCGTACTGAGCCTTGCCCCCGGCCGGGGCGGCGCGCACGCGGAACTCGGCAATGCGCTGCTGCTGAAGGGCGATGCGCAGGGCGCGCTGGCGGAGATCGAGCAGGAGACGAGCGAGGTGTGGAAGATGATCGGCCTGCCGATGGCGTACCACGCGCTGGAGCGCAAGGCCGATTCGGACGCCGCGCTGGCCGCGCTGATCGCGAAGTGGGAGAAGGACTGTCCCTACAACATCGCCTACGTCTACGCCTACCGCGGCGAAGCGGACAAGGCCTTCGAGTGGCTCGACAACGCGGTCGAGTACGGCGACCCCGGTCTCGCCGAGATCGTGACGGATAACCTGTTCGACAAGATTCACGCCGACCCGCGCTGGCTGGCGTTCCTGCGCAAGCTCGGCAAGGCGCCGGAGCAACTGGCGAAGATCGAGTTCAAGGTGACGCTGCCGCAATCGGCCGAGACAGCGACGGGCGCTGGCGAGCAAGCGAAAGCGGTATCGACGCACGGGGCTTCGCCATGAACGGCAGGCCATCGTTCTTCGCCGAACTCAAGCGCCGCAATGTGATTCGTGCAGCGGTGCTGTATATCGGTGCGATCTGGGCGCTGGCGCAGGGCATCGCGCAACTGGGGTCAAGTGTCGGCGCGCCGGAATGGGCGACGCGCTGGTTTCTGGTCGCGGCGGCGATTGGATTCCCGTTCTGGCTCGCTTTCGCCTGGTTCTTCGAGTTCACGCCGGAAGGGATCAAGCGCGAGGCCGAGGTCGAGCCGCACGAATCGATCGCGCACCACACGGGGCGCAAGCTCGACTTCGCGATCATCGGTGTGCTCGCAGTCGCCGTCGTGCTGCTGGTGACCGACCGCTTCGTGCTGCACCAGGGCGTCAACGAGGAAGCCGTGGTCGCGGAGCACTCGATCGCGGTGCTGCCGTTCGTGGACATGTCCTCGGGCAAGGATCAGGAGTATTTTTCCGACGGCATCTCGGAAGAGCTCCTGAATCTCCTTGCCAAGATCCCGCAGCTGCACGTGGCCGCGCGCACGTCGTCGTTCTCGTTCAAGGGCAAGAACGCGCCGGTCCCGGAGATCGCCCGCACGCTGCTCGTCGCGCATGTGCTCGAAGGCTCGGTTCGCAAGTCCGGCGACCAGGTGCGGATCACGGCACAGCTGATCCGCGCCGTGGACGGCTATCACGTGTGGTCCGAGACCTGGGACCGCAAGCTCGACGACATCTTCAAGATCCAGGACGAGATCGCGGCCGACGTGGTCAAGCAGCTCAAGGTCACGCTGCTCGGCGCCGCGCCAAAGGCTCGCGCGACCGATCCGAACGCTTACGCGCTGGAGTTGCAGGCGCGCCAGCTGGCGCGCCAGGGCACGTCCCGGAGTATCGACGAGGCCATCGCGGCGCGTCGGCAGGCGCTCGCCATCGATCCCGGCTACGTCGATGCCTGGAGCGGCATCGCCAGCCTCTACATGTCGCAGGCCAACAAGGGACTCAAGCCGATCGACGAGAGCTATGCGTTGGCGCGCGCCGCCGTCCAGAGAGCGCTGGAGATCGACGCGAACGATGTCGGCGCCCTGCTCGCGCTCGGTCGCATCGCGAGTGATTACGACAACGACCCGGCCACCGCTGCGCGCCACATCGAGCAGGCACTGGCGCTCGAGCCGGGCAACATCGCCGCGATCAGCGTCGCGTCCGGGCTCGAGCAGAACCTGGGTCGGCTCGAGCAGGCGGCCATGCTCGACCAGTACGCAGTCGCGCATGATCCGCTGAATCCGAAGGCGCACGGCAGTCTCGCCTACGACTACGCGCGGCTGGGCCGACTCGACGAAGCGATCTCGAGCTACCGCGTCGCGCTGCGCCTGAGCCCCGGTCGCGTGGGCACTGCGTACAACGTCGGAGAGCTCCTGCTGCGCAAGGGCGAAACGGCAGCGGCGCTCGCCGAGTTCCAGCAGGAATCGGAGGAGAACTGGCGCCTCATGGGCTCGACCATGGCGCTGCATGCGCTCGGGCGGAAAGCCGAGTCGGACGCGTCGATGGGCGAGCTGATCGCCAAGTACGAAACCGATAGTTCGTACAACATCGCCTACGTCGCGGCGTTCCGCGGCGAGCGGGATCGCGCATTCGAATGGATGAAAAAGGCGGTCGATTATCACGACACCGGTCTCGTCGAGATTGGCACCGATCCGATGTTCGCGAGCCTTCACGATGATCCACGTTGGCTGCCGTTCCTGCACGAGATCGGCAAGGCGCCTGAGCAGCTCGCCGCGATCGAGTTCAAGGTGACGCTGCCGCAATCGCCCGAGACGACGGCGGGCGCAGGCGAGCAGGCGAAAGCGGCATCGACGCGCGGGGATTCGCCATGAGCGGCAAGCCCTCGCTGTTCGCCGAACTCAGGCGCCGCAACGTCTATCGCGCGGCGGTTTTGTACGCCGCCGGAGCGTGGCTGGCGGTGCAGGTCGCCACGCAGGTATTTCCATTTTTCCACATTGCCGAGTGGGTCGTGCGCTGGATCGTCATCGCGGCGATCATCGGATTTCCGTTCTGGATTGCGTTCGCCTGGTACTACGAGTTCACGCCGGAAGGCATCAAGCGCGAGAGCGAGATCGATCCGGCAGCTTCGATCGCTGCGCACACGGGCAAGAAGCTCGATCGCTGGATCATCGGCATCCTCGCGCTTGCCGTCGTGCTGCTGCTGACGAACACGTTCGTCTGGCACAAGGGCGCCGGGTTGAGCGCGGATGCCGACAGCATGCCGATCGCCGAGCACTCGATCGCGGTGCTGCCGTTCGTCAACATGAGTGACGAGAAGTCGAACGAATACTTCTCCGACGGCATTTCCGAAGAATTGCTGAACCTGCTCGCGAAGATTCCGCAGCTGCAGGTGACTGCGCGAACGTCGTCGTTTTCGTTCAAAGGGAAAGAGGTCGCGATTCCCGAGATCGCGCGCACGCTGCACGTCGCGCATGTGCTCGAAGGTTCGGTGCGCAAGGCCGGCAACTCGGTGCGGATCACAGCCCAGCTGATCAAGGCCGGCACCGACACGCACCTTTGGTCGCAGACCTACGACCGCAAGCTCGACGACATCTTCAAGGTGCAGGACGAGATCGCGGCGGCAGTCGTCGAGCAGCTCAAGATCAAGCTGCTCGGCGCGGCCCCGACAGCCAAGCCAGTCGACGGACAAGCGTATGCGTTGTTCCTGCAGGCGCGTGCTGTCGAGCGCCAGGGTTCGGCCGAGGCGTTCGCGCAAGCGATCGCGCTCTACCAGCAAGCGGTCGCGCGCGATGCGAGCGACGCGGCCGCATGGACCGGACTGGCGGAGGTCTACTGTTTGCAGGAGTACCAGTACCAGCGTCCCGCCGATGAAGCCACACGTCTGGCGCGCGAGGCGCTCGAGCGGGCGCTGGCCAGCGATCCGGGCTACGCGCCTGCACATGCCCAACTCGGCTGGATCGCAATCTTCCTCGACCGCGACCTCGCCGCTGCCGCGCGTCACCTCGAACATGCGCTGACGCTGGACCCCGGCAACACCGACGTGCTCGGAATCGCCGCGATCCTCGCGCGCCGCCTCGGCCGCTTCGAGCAAGCGGTCGCGATCGGCCGTCACCTGCTGGCGCACGATCCGGTCAGTCCGACCGGATGGGACGACCTTGGCTACGCCCTGTTGTATGCCGGACATCGCGACGAAGCCATGGCCGCGTTCCGCAAGGTCCTGCAGCTCAGCCCGAACTTTGCCGGCGAGCATTGGAACATCGGCGTGCTGTTGGCACAGGAGGGCGATGCCCGCGCTGGAATGGAGAACGCGCAACAGGAAAGCGATCCACAGTTCCGGTTGTACGCGCTCACCGCCGCACACTTCGCGCTGGGCGAAAAATCGGAGTCCGACAAGCTGTTCGCCGAAGCAATCGATCGTTACGGTGCTACGTCGGCCTACAGCATCGGACTGCTCGCTGCGCTGCGCGGCGAGATCGACTTGAGCTTCGAATGGCTCGACAAGGCCCTGCAGCACGGAGAGCCCGATCTTGGTGCGATCCCCGCGTACCCGACATTCGTCAACATGCACGGTGACCCGCGCTGGCTGCCATTCCTGCGTAAGATTGGTTATGCGCCCGAGCAGCTCGCGAAAATCGATTTCAAGGTAACGCTGCCACAATGAGAAACGACCGATGACGCGACCTTCGTTCTTCGCCGAGCTCAAGCGCCGCAATGTCATCCGCATGGCGGGGCTGTACCTCGTCGGCTCGTGGCTGATCACACAGATCGCCGGGACGCTGCTGCCGGGGTTCGAGGCGCCGCAGTGGGTGTTCCGCGTGATCGTGATGCTGCTCGCGATCGGTTTCGTGCCGACAATGGTGTTTGCCTGGGTGTACGAGATCACGCCGGAGGGCATCAAGCGCGAATCGCAGATCGAACCGCACGAGTCGATCACGTCGCATACGGGCCGGCGCATCGACCGTGCGATTTTGACCCTGCTCGTGTTCGCGATCGTCATGTTCGCCGTCGATCGCTTCGTGATCGTGCCGCGGCGCGAGGCGGCGCGCGACGCCGCGCCGCGCATCGAGCTGTCGACGGCAGCGCCCCAGCAGGCGACGGCCGTCGGCAAGAGCGAGCCGGTCCCGGGCATTCCCGAGATCGAGTCCGACCCGTCGATCGCGGTGCTGCCGCTCGTCAACATGAGCGAAGACAAGGCCAACGAGTTCTTCTCCGATGGCATCTCCGAGGAACTGTTGAACTTGCTCGCGAAAGTGCCGAAGCTGCGCGTGATCGCGCGCACCTCGAGTTTCGCCTTCAAGGGCAAGGAGATCTCGATCCCGGAGATCGCACGCGAGCTGCACGTGGCCTCGGTGCTCGAAGGCAGCGTGCGCAAGTCGGCCGACAAGGTGCGCATCACGGCGCAGCTGATTCGCGCCAGCGACGGCTCGCACCTGTGGTCCGACACGTACGACCGCACGCTCGACGACATCTTCAAGGTGCAGGACGAGATCGCCGCGGCGGTCGTGACGCAGCTCAAGATCAAGCTGCTCGGCGCGGCGCCGACCGTGAAGCCGGTAGATCCTAAGGCCTACCCGTTGATCCTGCAGGCGCAAGCGTTGTCCGATCAGCAGAGCAAGGCTGGGCGGGAGCAGGCAGCGTCGGTCTATCGGCAGGCGCTCGCGATCGCGCCGAACGAGGCGCGTGCATGGGCGGGGCTGTCGCGGGTCTATGTGAACCAGGCGCTCTTCGGCGAGCGACCGACGGTGGAAGGCGTGCGCCTGGTCAAGGAGGCGGCGAACAACGCTCTGGCTACCGACCCCGACAACGTGATCGCGATAGGTGCACTTGCGCGGGTGGCCTCGGACTTCGAATTCGATCTGCCGGCGGCGGCGCGGTTCCACCAGCGCGCACTCGAACTGGAGCCCGGCAACCTCGTCTCGCTCAATGCCGCGGGCACCATGCTCATGTTCATCGGTCGCCTCGAAGAGGCGCGACGCCTGTTCGAGTATCGCGTCGCCCACGATCCGGCGAATCCGACGGCGCATTACAACATGGCGATTGTCCTTTACAGCGCGCGCCAATGGGACGCCGCCATCGACGAGTATCGCGCGACGCTTCGGCTCAGCCCGGAGGTTGCCGGAGCCCCCAGCGGCATCGCGCTCGCGCTTCTGGCGGACAAACGGGACGCTGCCGCCGCGCTGAAGGAGGCCGAGGCCGAGCGCGATGAGGTGTCACGCATGGTCGCCGTAGCCATGGCGCTGCATGGGCTCGGCCGAAGCAAAGAAGCCGATGCGGCGCTAAAGGCGTTCGTCGACAAGTTCGGCCCGGATCAGCCGGAGTCCATCGCGACGGTTCATGCCTACCGCGGCCAAACCGATGCCGCGTTCGAATGGCTGGACAAGGCCGTCGCGGTCCGCGACCCGGCGCTGGCCAGCGCGCTGACCGAACCGATGTTCGATTCGTTGCAC
>Ga0207691_10006514_pt1 | contig 11269 bp, 10 predicted proteins | sample KBSM13metaG_FD_184327 | JGI IMG/M metagenome (GOLD analysis project Ga0207691, IMG submission 184327) | Miscanthus rhizosphere microbial communities from Kellogg Biological Station, Michigan, USA - KBS M1-3 metaG (SPAdes) (version 2) | ecosystem: Host-associated > Plants > Roots > Rhizosphere >...
CACATCGGACTTTGCCAGGTAACGCCAAACTGTTCGTATACCGACGTGAAAAAACCGGTTACTGCTTTGAGCAGGTCGTCTTCTTCCTGCGACTCCGCCGCGTGGATCGAGACTTTGATCCTTCGGTCCAAAGCAAATTGTGCGATCTTTTCAAATAACTTACGGCTAACCGTATAAGGCGCATGCGGCGATATACCAACCTCAACCAGCTCAGTAGAACGCGATGCCAAAGCTTCGAACTTTTCCCGCAGTTTTTCAAAGTCGACGTCCGCCGTTTTGCTGTCGGCAGAAAATTCCGTTTCCTGAAACAAAACGCCGCGAAGTCCGACGCGAGTGAGGGCCTCAAAACCGGCCGTTCCCATTCGGCCGATGTCTCCAAAGCACGTGACGCCGGCACGGGCGCCTTCGACCGCTCCCGCTAATGCAGCGACCTTAATATCATCGTCAGTCAAAACCTCGCCACGAAGCTTTGTGAGCGTGATCAGCCATTTGTAGAAATCGTTTTCGACCCGGTCCAATGCTCCTCGCATTGCCGTGATCTCGAGATGTGAGTGGCAATTTACAAAACCCGGGATGATCGCGGCCTCACCAAGATCGTCGACATCGGCATTTGGATATTTCGCCGTTAGATCTGCTGCTGTTCCAACGTCGGCGATGAGGTTACGGTCAATAGCGACCGCTCCGCTAACTATTGGGTCGGTTGAGATGGGAACTACGTACGTGGCCGTGAGTATCTTCATCAAGTAGGCCTGCAGGAACTAATTTTCGGATCTCAACGGCGCGGCATTGCGATATCGGGCCAGGATGGATGTTACATATGCCTTTGTCGAAGGAATTCCTATGCGGTTCACAAAACCATTCTCGGAGAGGTCGTCCGCGCCGCGGGTCCATTCCTCAACACGGCTCGGGCCGGCATTGTATGCAGCCAGCGTCATCGCAGTCTCTGCCGGCTGGCCGCGGTAATTTTCGCGAAGAGATTCGAGGTACCAGCAGCCCACCTGCAGATTGCGTTCCGGATCTGCAAGAAAGGCGTTGACATCATCAGCCGCCTGCCGCTCAAGATCTTTGAGACCCGTTTCGCGGGCCCATTGCCGACCGACAAGCGGCGTAACCTGCATCAGGCCGACCTCTTCGTTAGCGCCGATCTTCCATGAGCGAAACCAGGTTTCTTCATAAATGACGCTCCAGATCAGCCGGTCGTCGAGCCGGTAAACGGCGGCCTGCTTAGTGATGATCGGGTCGAAATGATGTTCCCACCAATCACGGAAAAAGAAGTAGCCGGCGGCCGATATAACGGCAAGAATGATGAGGAGTGATAGCAGGTATCGTTTCATCGGCTACTGGAATCGGAGGTGAAATTAGGTTCGGTGAGATTTATACCATTGAGCACAGATGCAATCAACGTTGATATCCACATGGACGGGGTGGGCTTAACCGGTTTTTCGCGGACGGCCGTTTTTTGCACTCTCGCTTTTCTTTTTCCGTGCGGGCTTCCCTGTTCGCTTAGATGGCACTATGCCTTCCACATCGGTCAGAGCGTATCGAACGTCGGTAGCCGGCTGCATGCCGTTGCGAACGCTTTCTACATAGAAATCAACGTCGTAGTCAGCCTCCCGCGCCATTTCTTCACGGATCGTTAACAGCAATTCTAAAAACTTGGGTCGGCGATACATTTGCTATTCTCGATTGTTGTCGGTTCGATACATATAGTCAATCAAGGAATGGAAACCTACAGTCACAGGTAAGATTTTCGAGCATCTTAAGTTTATGAGTTTCAATTTGGTCGACATCGTGCTCGTACTGGTGATAGCCGCGAACGCCGTACTCGGATGGCGACGCGGTTTTATCCTGAGCATGCTTGACCTTGTGCGTTGGGTCGGAAGCTGGTTGACTGCTCTTTACTTATACAAACCGGTTGCCCGATTTCTGGCGAGTATTATCAGCCTCGATGAGATCTGGCTCTCGCCGATCGCATTCGTCATCGTTATCTTCCTTTCCGGGATCGTCTTGCACTTGATCGGCCGCGTATTGCTGAGCCGCATTCCGTATAGCGTGCACACGCATCCCGTCAACCGGCTCCTTGGAACGATACCGGGAGCAATCAGCGGCCTCATAATGGCAGCGATCCTTGCGGCGCTCGTAATGGCAATGCCCATTTCTGACTCGCTGAGCGATCAGGCCCAAAACAGCAGGATCGCCGAAACTCTAGCCGTCTACACCGAGGAGCTTGAAGAAAGGCTTGTGCCAGTCTTTAACCCGGCAATAAACCAAACGCTTAACAAGCTGATAACGGTCGAGCCGGGTTCCGAGGAAAGCGTCAAGCTTAATTTCACGGTCGAGAACAGCCGGCCCGAGCCCTCTCTCGAGGAACAAATGCTGGAATTGGTAAACCAGGAACGGACATCGCGAGGGCTCAAACCTTTAACGGCCGACCCAGAGCTAATGCCGGTTGCACGCGCTCATTCGGCGGATATGTTTCAACGAGGATACTTTTCACATTACACGCCAGATGGCGAGGATCCCTTCCAACGAATGAAAGATGCGGGTGTGAGATTCCGGACGGCCGGTGAGAACCTTGCTCTAGCGCCAACTCTGCAGCTCGCGCATACAGGATTAATGAATTCGCCCGGTCACCGTGCCAATATCCTTAATCCAAATTTTGGTCGAGTCGGCATTGGAATAATGTCCGGCGGCAGACGAGGAATAATGGTGAGCCAGGAATTTCGAAACTAACTATGGACCAGGAATTCGGGCGTGATGATCACCGGTGAAAAGAATCCTGCGGCCGTATTGAACAGCCTTAACCTTGCCTGCTTTCGAACGTTTGCCAGATGTCCAAAATTCCAGGTCACGAGATAATCGATCTTATGAAACGATGCCAGGGCAACGTGGACCGCGTCCGCCAGGTACTTTCGATGAAAGATGCCGCGTGAAATATAGCCTTCAGCAAGTATGGCGACTTCTTCATTGACCTCGAGCTGCGGCAGCGGTTTGATGAGGTTCAGGTAGCCGCTTCGATGCGGTTCGGCAAGACGCTCGATCTCACGTTCAACCACGAGCGAAGTGAAAGCTTCATATTCTTTCAATTCGTGTTCCCACCATCGGATAGTGAGATCGCGCCGAAACGGCTCGCCGTTGTCGAGATAAGCGCCGACAACTGAGGTTTCGAGATAAAGGCTGAGCTTCATTCAATTCAGAATAGCAAAGCCTATTTGGTTTGAGCTATTGGAACGAAAATGACCTTTGAATTTCGGAAATCAAATGTAAGGCGATAGTTTCGCAGAAAGTTGCCGCCCAGGATGCCGGCCTGCTGAAATCCGGATGCCTCATTGATCATATCGAGATCGAGAGCAACCGCCGCAACACTCTCACAGGAATTGTTACCAAATGTCACTTTTGGAAGTGTAAAAGAAGGAACGTCTTCCGTAACACCGGCGGACCCGATGACCCGCATTTTCTCAGTGCGAAGAAATCGACTGACCTCGTTCAAACTAGCGATCTCCGCGGATATAACCGAGACGCTTGCCCCTGTATCGACAATGAAATTAAACGTGTTGTCTATTCCCTCGAGTTTTACTTCTCCGCTTAAAAACCCGCTCGAAGTGAGCCGCAATGGAAGCGAAAGATCACTAGTAACCGTTGGAGCAGTGTTCGAATCTTTCTTTGAAAGGTCGAACGACAGACTGCCGTAATCGATCGTGGTCAAAAACTTTGAGATCAATGACAGCCCGATGTATCCATCAATAGACTCGGATGTCGTGTGAAATTGACGAATATATACCGGTACATTTCTGATCTTTACGTCGCCGATGCCAAACTCGCGGACAAAACCGTAAACGATCTGAAACCTGCCGTCGCCGCCGATCCCCTTTGCAAAGCCGCCCTTAGTGATTTCATGGATCTTTAGTTTGCGGGCCGTTTTATCCGAGATCACAGAAATACCGGAGCCTGTGTCAAGAACAAATTTAAGGACCTCGTCGCTGTCGTTTATTCGAACCTTGATGACAGGACGGTTACCTATCAGTTCGAACGGAACCGTTGTCTGGTCGGCACCTTCGGTCGTAAACAGCGCTGCCCGTTGTCCGAGAAAGGTCAGAAAGTCAATAAGTCCTTTTATTCGCGACCTTCGGTCAGAGTCCATTTCTCCCGCGATCGAGAGAAAACGCCGATAAGCATCAGCGGATTCTTTATACTTTTCAGCCCTTGCAGATACTTGCCCAAGAGCAAAGTAATAGTCGGGTTCATCCGGTTCCCGATAAGCGGCTTGTTCGAGATTCGCCAGGCTGTCGTCGATCCGATTTTCGTAAAAATCGAGCATACCAAGCGCGGCCCAAGCCAGATCGTCTTTTCGGTTGAGCGAGAGAGCCTTCATGAAACACAACCGGGCATCCTTGAAATTCCCAGCGGTCAAAAGCGTCGCTCCAAGAACGGCGTAAGCTCGAGCATTCGTCGGCTCTGACTTTGCCACTTCAAACGCAATACCATATGCCTCACGAACGCTATGCCGCTTTGCTAACAGGTATGCGAGGGCCAGCTTTGCATCCGTAAAGTGAGGGTCAATTTCCAAAATTCGCCGATAAACAGCTTCCGCTTCGTCTAATCGGCTTTTACGATCGAGTTTTCTTGCTTGTTTAAATAAAGATTTGGGATTGTCGACTGTTGTTTGCTGCTGATCAGATTCAACAGCAAAAGTGACAGATACGGCATTCGCAGAAACGAAGGCGAGGGCGAGCAGGCAAATAAAGAGCTTTGACCATCGATAACCGCGTCTTCGCTCAGTCATTTTTCGTGCTCTCCTACGTAATTACTTTAGTATCCGTCCGGTTTTCATGGACCAAAGAACCAGATCCATCTCGTCAAAGTCTATTTGTACCGTATCAGTTAGTTCGCGCAATTTGCCTTCGACCGTTAGATACCTCGACCTTGTATTTGGTGGCTTTGGGTCATCAATTATTTTCAGCTCAGCCAAACATCGAAGAACATGTTTATCGAGTATGGCATACCCACTGTATCCGATATTTCGCAAAAAGTGGCTTGCCTCTTTGTAACCCAGGCCTTTAATGCCTTTTTCACGAGCCAGCCAATCTCGACGGGCAAGATCGCAATCAAACGAAGCCAGGCGGTCGCTTAACCTGAGATCACAGTCAGTTTTCAAAAAAGTGCGCGAATGAACGATGTATTTGGCCCTTTCGTTCGGATAACGATGTACGCCTTTCAGCGCCGTCGCAAGCTGCGATTGGTCTCCTGTTTTTAACAGTGGCCTGACTGCCTCGATCGAACGCAGGCCCATCTGAGCTGAACAGCCGCCGGTAAAGAAACAAAACACCATTTCTTCCCACAGCCGGTCATCATTTCGCTCACGATGGACTGTTCTAAAGTCGTCCAAGCGGCCGCGGATCTCGTTACGGCGGCTATTATGCGCCGCTTTTATGTTGTCAATGGTAATCGGCTGTGTGGATCTTTTCACGCGTCGTTGGATTTACTGATTCTATTTAGGCGATTTACGAGTGTCAATGAAATCTCTCAAATGGCCAGCGAATGCTCTGTTTAATACTGCTAACCACTGTGTTCATAAAATCCCTTACATCGATATAAACGCGTAATTCATCTGAAATATGCATCAGGACCCGGAAAATCCTGATTGAAGCCGGCGGCTTTTGATTGATATACTGGTAAATGCCTTTCCGTTATGAAAGGTCTCCAGAATCTCCCGCGGCTAGATAAGGAAATCAATGACCATCACCGAACGACTGCGAACCTTTTGGTTATCTATTGGCGTCCTTGCCGTTCTGGTCTTTTCGGCTTCTGCCCAGACCCCTCCGCCGCTTCTTCAGGACATCCAGGTCCAGGCTCCTAAGGTAGATACACCGGACCTTGTCAGGAAAACATCGAGCACATCGCTGTCAACGGCTGTTCACGCGAACTCGTCCATCCCGGTTCTTGCCGATTTTGATATTCCCGGATATACAGGAATCCTTGTTCAAAAATTGGACGGTACTACCGTTGTTGAACTCGGATCTGACCAGACTTTTAATCCTGCCTCGAACGTCAAGATAGCGACCGCATTCGCAGTTTTGCGAACATTCGGCCCTGAGTACCGGTTTCCGACAAATGTGTGGACCGATGGCGTCCTCGACAAATCCACAGGGACACTGACTGGAAATATATATGTCTCTGGACGTGATCCTATATTTGGATACGAACACGCCGTTTCGATCGCTAATGAACTCAATCATCTTGGGATCCGCAGTGTGACGGGCGATCTCGTCGTTACGAGTGATTTTACGATGAATTACTCGAGCGCGGCCTCTCGTGCCGGTTTGCTGTTAGCGTCACTGGACGGCACCAAACGAACTGCATCGGCGACGCAGGCGTGGCTAAATTTTCTGAACAATTCGGGTCGCGCGGGAAAGGGCTACAGTATTCCAAGCGTTTCCGTTACCGGATCTGCTAGCGTGCAGCCGCTTCCGAGTTCGCTAAAACTTCTATTCACGCATGAGTCGGCTCCTATACGGGAGATAATAAAAGCTACTTTGTGCTATTCCAACAATTTCCTTGCCGAAAGACTCGGGGATATGCTTGGCGGGCCGTCAGCTGTAGCTCGGATCGTGCAGTTAAATGTGGCCCTCCAACCGACAGAATTTAACATTCAGACGTCGAGCGGCCTCGGCATCAACCGCGTCAGCCCGGCCGCGATGATGAAGCTGCTCAGGACATTTAGCAGCGATCTTGCCAGATATCGCATGACATTCATGGATATCATGCCGGTCGCAGGCATAGATAAAGGCACTCTCGAAGAGCGATTTGACACTGATTTCTCAAGAGGAAGCGTTGTCGGCAAGACCGGTACACTGGGCAATACCGACGGCGGGGCCAGTGCTCTTGCCGGCGAGATGAATACTAGGTCTGGAAAATTGCTTTTCGTTATCTTTAATCAGCGCGGCAACGTTTCGCGATTTCGGAGTTTTCAAAATTATTATGTATCTCTCATCCAGGGGCAGTTTGGCGGAGCGGCTCCGCTGGAATATACACCAATCGATCTGGAGCGCCGCCTGGCGCGGTCGCGTATCGAATATCCGGCATTTGAAGCAGCCGTTGGAAATTAGTCATCCGAATTCGTTATGTAGTAGAAGGAAGCCTGACAACGGCTTCCTTTTTCTATTGGCGCGTTCGTGAGATAATTCTGCACCATTAACCTGCCGATGTCCGAACCTCAGCTCGATCAACAAGAATTACCTGAATCCGAATCAGAACCTTCATCCCCACAACGGGCAACAAAGCAAACGAGCGTAGCTCGTTCAGCCGGGATAGTATCCATAGCCGTTATGTTTTCACGGGTACTGGGGCTGGTCCGCGAGATGGTCTTTGCCCGCTATTTTGGCGTCGGATTTATCTACGATGCGTACCAGGTAGCGTTCCGAATACCAAATGTCCTTCGCGACCTGTTTGCCGAGGGAGCTCTCTCAGCGGCATTTGTAAAGGTTTTTACCGACTATCAGATAAACAAAAGTGAAAAAGAGGCCTGGCATCTGGCGAGCCTGGTCCTTAATGCATTGGCTGTAATTCTAAGCGTTATTTGCATCATCGGAATAATTTTTTCGCGTCAATTCATCAACCTCATCGCGGACGGATTTTCTCCTGAAAAGGCAGCTCTCGCGACGACGCTGACGCAGATAATGTTTCCATTCATTCTGCTTGTAGCCATGGCTGCGGTAGCAATGGGTGTGCTCAATACCAAAGGCGTTTTCGGAATTCCCGCATCGGCCTCCACCGTTTTTAATATTGTTTCGGTTTTATTCGGACTTGTGCTTGCTTATTGGCTATCACACGGCGGTTGGGAGCTTTCAGGTGACAAGGATGCGGTTCCTTCCAGCGCAGCACAGTGGGCCATTATCGGCATGGCGATAGGCACAACCATCGGCGGAGCTGCACAGTTTCTGATACAGGTCCCTTCACTCTACAAGGTCGGATTTCGATTTCAGCCCGCGTTGAGCTTCAGCAACGAAGGAGTTCGCCATGTAATGCGCTTGATGACGCCTGCAATCTTGGGCACGTCGGCCGTGCAGATCAATGTGCTCGTCAACACCTTCTTTGTCTCAGGCATCAACGGCGGAGTTTCGTGGCTTAGCTACGCGTTCCGGTTGATGCAGTTCCCGATCGGCCTGTTTGGCGTCGCGATCGGTACTGCGTCGGTACCAGTACTTTCGCGAATGGCGAGCGAAGGTAAGATCAAAGATTTTCGCGACACGCTTTCGTCGTCTATCAATCTTGTGTTTTTGATGACCTTGCCGTCCGCGTGCGGCTTGATCGTGTTGGGTGAACCGATAATTCGAATGATCTATGTAAGAGGAGCGTTCAAGGAATCTGATGTTCCAATGACGGCATTAGCGCTGGCCGGTTATTCGATCGGACTAACGGGATACGCTGCTATTAAGGTTTTATCGCCTGCTTTCTATGCGTTGGACGATGCCAAGACGCCGATGATCATCGCACTCGGATCGATCGTGGTAAACGCAGTTGCAAGCTTTTTCTTTCGCAACTGGCTCTCGAACGTAGGTGTTTCACCTGAAACGCCGAATGGTTACGGCCATGTTGGTGTCGCACTTGCAACTTCAACTGTTGCTCTCGTAAATTTCTTTGCACTTGCGTGGTTCATGAAAAGGCGCATCAAACGCCTGAACGGCCGGGACGTTCTCAGTTCTTTTCTAAGAATAGCTATCGCATCTGCAATAATGTCCGCCGTCGCTTATTTCAGTTATCAACTGCTGATCAATTTGCTCGGAATCAAATCATTTCTGAACAAGCTGATCGAGACATTCATACCGATCGCGGCGGCCGGCTTGACGTTTATTGTCGCTGCAAAGCTGCTTCGAATACGCGAGCTTGAAAAGCTGTTCGACACATTTTCCAGACGGTTTGGCGGCAGGAAGCTGACTTAAAAGATCCGCGTCGGCGTGTGTAAAGCTAAGCGATGATCCATCCTTTCAAAGGCAAAAGCCCGACCGTTCACGAAACGGCATTCGTTGCAGATGACGCCATCGTGATCGGAGATGTCGAGATCGGTGAGGACTCGAGCATTTGGTTTGGCTCTTTTGTACGGGGCGACGTCAATTACATTCGTGTCGGCGCCAGAACAAATATCCAGGACCACACGGTCATTCACGTAAACACAGGTACGCATCCCACAATTCTTGAAGACGAAATAACGGTTGGCCATCGCGTGACTCTTCATGGCTGTCACGTGGAGACAGGTTGTCTTGTCGGGATCGGATCGATCGTTCTTGACGGCGCACGCATTGGAACACGATCACTCATAGCAGCTGGCTCACTCGTAACTCCTAATTCCCAAATCCCGCCGCGTTCTCTTGTCATGGGTTCACCCGCTAAGGTAAAGCGTGAGCTGACTGATGACGAACTCGACAACATTTCACGCAATTGGAAGAGCTATGTTGATCTAAAAAGTTCGTATATTGGCATACCTTAGACACACCGATTGGCACGATAATTTCTGCGTCAGCTGCCGAAACAACGATTCGTTTCGATTTAGTACAAGTGCACGATTAAGGGTAGCTCGATGATAAGGCCATTTTGGTTGCTGATTCTATTTCCATTTTGTTTTGCTGTTTTCGTATCAGCTCAGTCCGCTTCACAATTTGACGATGCAAAAATGGATTCCGCCTCCGGCGAAGCGTCAAAGATAGCGGTAAAAGAAGAAGACTGGAAACTCGAACGCGGCTCTTCGGAGTGGAGCCTTGCATCAGGCTACGCGCCCATGCAGCCGACGTTCTTCAGCGGTCATAAAGAGTACGATACCGACGGTCGCAAGTTTGCGATGGTAAGTTTCCGATACGGCCGCGTGATCGGGACGGTTAAGGGTGTTACCTATGAATATCTATTCGAAGCCGCACCTTACGCAGTTGCGATCAATAATGAAGTGGGCATTTCCGGCAGTTCAGACAAAGAATACGACACGCGTCGAAGGAATACATTTGGGATAACTATACAGCCGGCTGGATTTCGATTTGTTTTTATGCCGCGTTATCGGTTGAAGCCTTTCGTCCAAACTTCGGCCGGATTTATCTTTTCGCGAAAGCCAATACCGGTTCCTCAAAGCACAAATTACAACTTTGTCGGGGACTTTGGCGGCGGCGTTATGTTCAGCTTTACTCGCCAACAGGTGCTAAAGGCGGGCTACCGCTATTACCACATCTCAAACATGAACATCGGTGAGATCAATCCCGGCTACAATGCCAATATGTTCTACATCGATATGTCAGTTTTCAGTAAATAAGTCGCGTTCGTGTAGAATGCGAAGGTGGAAAAGTGAAAAGTTGAAAGAGTGAAAGAGCATTCTTATGCATCAGCACTTTTTCACGTTTTCACTTTTTTCCTTTTTGTCCGTTCGATATGTCTAAAACAAATCCAGCCCGGGGAATGCGCGATTTTCTGCCTGCCGATGTCCGAAAACGCGAATACGCTATCGGGATAATCAAAGAAGTTTACTCATCATACGGCTATGAGCCGCTTGAAACACCGGCGGTCGAGAATATTGAAACCCTGATGGGCAAGTACGGTGAGGAAGGCAATCAGCTCATTTTCAAGATCCTAAAACGCGGCGACAAGCTTGAGCAAAGTCTCAGAAAAGGCTCGGAAACCTCCAAGGCTGAATTAGCTGATCTAGCGCTTCGCTACGACCTGACCGTACCTCTGGCCCGCGTCGTGGCCGACCGCCGGAACGAACTGCCAAAATTTTTCAAACGATATCAAATACAGCCAGTGTGGCGGGCTGACCGGCCCGCACGCGGCCGCTTTCGAGAGTTTTATCAATGTGACGTCGATGCGATCGGATCTAAATCTGTAGTTGTCGAAGCTGAGCTGATTTCTGCAGTAAGTACAATTCTCAAGCGCCTCGGGTTTGAAGATTTTACGATCAGAATAAACCATCGCGAGATATTGACGGACATACTTGAAACGGCCGGAATTGATGCCAAGCAGCACGGCGACGCGCTTGTAGCTATCGACAAGATGGACAAGATCGGAGTTGAGGGCGTCAAAAAGGAGCTGGCCGACCGCGGGATCGATGATACAGCAATCGCGATGCTAACCGAGATATTCGATCAAACTCATAAGATAATCGCCGACGGAAAAGAAGTTAATCGAACGATAGTCAGCAATCTGATCAATATCGTAAGCAACGAAGTTTTGACTGAGATCGGGCAGATACTGCAGCTCACGAAAGATGCTCCGGTCCAGATAGACCCCAGCCTGG
>Ga0207691_10006515_pt1 | contig 11268 bp, 11 predicted proteins | sample KBSM13metaG_FD_184327 | JGI IMG/M metagenome (GOLD analysis project Ga0207691, IMG submission 184327) | Miscanthus rhizosphere microbial communities from Kellogg Biological Station, Michigan, USA - KBS M1-3 metaG (SPAdes) (version 2) | ecosystem: Host-associated > Plants > Roots > Rhizosphere >...
GTCACTCACTGACGCCTCGCGCGCGATGATGTACCAAACTTCTCCAGCGTTAACGACGCACATAAACAGAGGTATGCCGTCGTCGTGTGCATCGGCAATTACATCAGCGATGTGTTCCGCAGCCGGCTCGTCTTCGAGATAGGCAATTACGGCCCAGGAGTCTAAAACGATGGCTTTTGGTTTTCGCGGCATCAGAGCGCTCGTTCCTTTTTCTTCTCCGCCATCAAAGCTTTCAATAGCCCTTTGCCTTTGAACTTGCCTCGCAGGCTGTGAACATGCTCCCTGGTAATTGGCTTAAGGATGATCTCGCCGGAATCCTCATCCAGCTCAATTTGGATTCGTGTGCCTTCCTTGATTCCGAGTTTTTTCCGCAGAGAAGATGGGATTACGATCTGACCTTTCGACGTTGCTGTTGTTTCCACTTTAACTAACTCCTGTGTGAAAGTCGGGCTAGAGTATGGCTTGGCAGCTAATGTAAGTCAATTATCAAATGTATTACATTGGTCTAGAGGTGTGCTAAATGGAAATACTTCTGCGTGGAAACGTGGTCGAGGGTCAACGCCGAAGATGTGGTGTTTTCTGCTCAAAAATCTTTGACAACGTGAGTGGTCCTATTGATACTCCGCACATCTGCTGATGGATTGGAAGCACAAACATTTCTATCAGGAAAGAACCTACGCGGCGCCGCCCGATCTGGTGCTTGAGGCTGCGCGTGACTTCATGGCCGTGTCGCTCGGGTGGAAGATTGCCGATTCGCCTGAAGGGTTTACTGCGGAGGGTTATAGTTTTGCTCATCAAGCGACTGCAAATCTCAGAGTGCAACCAACCGCGGGAGGAACGAAAGTTTCACTGGACCTCTCTGTTAGTCGCGCCGGCGCTACCGGGTTTATGTTGTTCGACGTTGGAGGGTACTACAACATACAAATCCGTAAATGGCTCGACGGCATTCAGTGGGCCATTCATCAAAAACTCACAAGCTCTCAAGTCGGCCCAACTCATCTAGGGCATCCACCCCTGCCTGTGGCGAACAAAGGTGCCGCTCGTGTGTTCAATGGATGCCTGGCGTTCATCGCCGTGATGTTCGCTCTCTATTGTCTGATTACGGCCATCAGCGCCGTAGTCGGGCTAGCTTCCGGCAACCTGTTCTTGTTTGGCAGAGGCGGCACATTGGTAATGCACGGACTCGCCGCGAGGCTCACTTCTGCGCTGATTTTATTGTTCGGGGTTTATCTAGTCTGGAAGATGATGCCGAAGCGCAGGCGATGAGTGGCGTCTAGACGGCGGGCAAACCTTTCCATCCACAGATTAGACAGATTACTCAGGTTTCAATTTCGCAGCTGAGTCAGCCTTGATGATGAACATCAAAGCTGACCCATGCGCCACGGTGCTATGTGATTGATCGCGCCAAGCAAAGCTTAGGGATAGGAAACTTCGCACCCTTAATCCTGCGGACGGTAGAAGTAATACTCCGCGGTGTAAGGAACATCGGCCAGTGTGCCGATCGACGCGCCGGGAGCGGTCGGAGCAAGGCCGCCTTTCGTGTTCACGCGCTGGATGAAACTCACTGCGCCGAAAAGGCCTGGGCCCTGGTTCGATGTTGCTTTCAACAGAAGCCAGGGGATTGCCGTTGCGTCAGGTATACATTGGTTAACTTTAGTGGCAACGACTTTGCCGCCACTGTTTGCCAACCAGGTTGGACCAGCGTAGTGAACACCATCCTTATCGGTGTACTCAGCGTCCTTGTACAAAGTTGCTACTGGCTCAACGAATACCCATGCGCTGCCGTCCCAACGATAACGTTGAACGCCGACGGCGAATGCTCGGTAAGCAAGTCGGTGACCTGGTTCTACTTGAATGGTGCCGCAGATGGGCGGCAGGTCCGGAGTATCGTAGTGGTCGAACGCTAAGGCTGTCGGAGAAAACGCTTGTGTGTATCCGGCGATGCTCAGAAGAACCAACAACGCGACAAATGGTCTTGTTCGTAGACTGCGCATATAGCTCCTTTTAAGTTTCGAGTTTCAAGTTTCGAGTCTAAGGACTAAGTCCAAAGACCAAAGATCAAAGACCCGTCGGTCCTGTCACTCGAACATCAACTTTCGACCTGTTGAATTTCAGTGGCAGGATCATCGGAATGCGGCGGCGATATTTCAGATAGTCGTCGCCATGGAGTTTCACGAGGTCTCGTTCTTCGAATTGAATGGCGAGAAAGATGTAAGCGGTTGTTGCTAGTGAAAAAACCAGGTGAGCCACAGTCATGAACGGCGTCCCCCAGAAGACCAACAGCCAGCCAAGGTAGAGTGGGTGACGAACGATGTTGTAGAGCGCGGGGGTGCGAAAGTCCGGTGACGTGTATGGCTGATTGCGTAGGTAAAGATAAACTTGTCTGAGCCCGAAGAGATCGAAGTGATTAATTAGAGCAGTGCTCCAAAGCACTGTGACCCAGCCAGCCCAAAAAACTCCGTATAGTAAGAGTTGACCGACAGCACTCTTAACATTCCAGATCACACCCCCCATCGGTCGCCACTGCCAGAACAGGAAAATCAACGCCAAACTCGAAAGGAGTACGTACGTACTTCGTTCAACTACTTGAGGCACGACTTTGGTCCAGGCTCGCTTGAACCACTGCCGCGCCATTACGCTGTGTTGAACTGCGAACACACCGAGCAGTCCGGCGTTTATGAGAAGCGCCTTGAGCAGTGACTCTGTGCGTCCGGAATCGATCGATTTTGGGACCAACACGTTGCCGATAAAGCCGATGGCGTATAAGAACGTCGCGAAGAAGATCAGATAGCAGACCGCGCCATAGATGAAGAAAGCCAGTCGCTTGCTCAGTGGGTCTTGTTTGTGTGGGTTGTTCATAGGTGCCTCTCCAGCAGATTGATCTCAGTATGGAGTGCGGATTCTGATCAAAAACTCCATCAGGTCGAAAAATAATCCACAGCGCAGCGGGCAATGGAAGCCACAAGCAAACTGGCGTCGATTTATTGTGGCTTCACCGCTCTCCTTCATCCCGGCTTTGCCGCCTTCCCTGCGGAAAGCCTCTGGCTTTCCGTGGCAGAGAAAATTGTTGAGGCTATGCCTCAGGCGGCGTAGCCGCAGAATTCTAGGAACTGGTCGGAAAGGCAGAGCCTTTCCGCAAGGAAGGCGGCAAAGCCGCGAAAATCAGCGATCCACGATCTGAAATTTGCAAATTTTTCTCGGTCATCGACCCAATTCGGCCCTGAATTACGCGTTGGCTAGTTGGGGAATAGCAATGATCAATTCTGGGTCGCACGAAGTGACGCAATTACTGAATGCCTGGGGGCACGGTGATGAGGGAGCGCGCGACCAGTTAATCCCCCTTGTTTATGGTCAGCTACGTCGCATAGCACAACATCGTCTACGCGGCGAGTGGGCCTCTCAAACCCTGCAATCTACTGATCTGATCAACGAGGCTTATCTGCGGCTCGTTGATCAATCGGTGAATTGGCAAAGCCGCGCTCACTTCTTCGGTATTGCTGCGCGCCTGATGCGCCAAATTCTGGTTGATAAAGCCCGGGCTCGCCACGCATTCAAACGCGGCGGCGACCAGCAGCAGATCTCGCTTACAGCTGCAGACGCCGAACTAAAACAAGGTGATGACTTGCTCGCGCTCAATGAAGCGCTTGAAGCACTCGCGGAAGTTGATCCCAAAAGAAGTCAGATTGTCGAACTTAGATTTTTTGGCGGCCTGACTGTAGAAGAAACCGCAGAGGTCATGGGCGTGTCAGCGCCCACGGTAGAGCGTAACTGGCGCGTCGCTCGCGCCTGGTTGCAAACAGAGTTGGGTTAGCCCCTTCTCAAATGACTCCAGACAAACGCCAAATGATCCTCGACCTCTTTGAGGCCGCATTAGAGCGGCCTGTGAGCGAGCGTGTGACTTTTTTGGCCCGCGAATGTGCAGACGACAAAAGTGCGCGTCAGCGCGTTTATGAAATGCTCGTCGCCGACGCCCGATCATCGTTGTATCTTGATCGTCCAATCCAAAGTGTCGCGAATGCTTTTACCTCGGAAACTTCTGTTGCCGACGCGCAAGGTCTTAGCGGTGCTATGGTTGGCCCATACCAGTTGATCAAGGAGTTGGGTCGTGGTGGGATGGGTAAGGTCTATCGAGCCTACGATACACGTCTCGGGCGAACCGCCGCGCTCAAAGTTCTGCCTTCGAAATCTTCTAGTCCGGAACGTGTTATTCGCTTTCAACGTGAAGCGCGCGCAGCCAGTTCACTCAATCATCCAAACATCATCACGATTTACGACTTTGGCGTGGCGAATGGTCGCGACTACATCGTGTCTGAATTTGTTGAAGGTCGTACGTTGCGCAGTTTCATTGGGGCTCCGGATCTGACGCTCAACAAGATTCTAGATTTGGTCATTCAGGTAGCAGGCGCCCTGGAAGCTGCCCACACCGCAGGGATCGTCCACCGGGACATCAAGCCGGAAAATATCATGGTCCGGCCGGATGGTTACGTAAAAGTGCTCGACTTCGGTTTAGCCAAACTTAGCGAGGAGCACGAGAAGAGTGGAGAACAAAGCTTTGACGCAGAAGGCGAGGACGCCAGCGCCGGCACTGTAAAGGACACCTCGTTCAATTCAAACTTCGAGACACGCACGGGAGCTCTAATAGGCACGTTTAGGTACATGTCGCCCGAACAGGCGCGCGGCCAGGAGGTTGATCCACGAAGCGATCTTTTTAGCCTCGGTATCATCCTTTATGAACTCGTAACCGGCGAGCGCCCGTTCAAAGGGGAAACGGGGCACCATGCGATGGTGGCGATTAAAGACGTTGAGCCCGCCCCAATCTACACAGAGGTCGAGGGAACCCCGAATGAGTTGCAGTGGATCATTACGAGGGCATTGGCTAAGAAACGTGAGAATCGTTATCAAACTGCGCGCGAGTTATTGAATGATCTTGAAGCACTGAAGGACAGATTGTCAGACGAGTCTCGAGTGCAAATGACACCGGCAAACACTGAGACTCCGCCAAACTTTAGTCAGGTGAGTACGGCAAACCTCGTGGAAAAAGGGCCGCGAATCGATCTTTCAACCCAGGCGTCGAGCGGTGCGGCGCCCAAGGAGAGACGCTCCTACACGCATTGGTATCAACTTGTGGTTGGGCTTGTGATCGTTGTTCTGGCGACTGTTGCTTCCTACCACTACGGGCAGACATCTCGATTGACCCGTCCCGTATTTACTAACAGAGACACAATTCTACTCGCTGACTTTGCAAACGAAACCGGGGAGACAGTCTTTGACAACACCCTCAAGCAAGGTCTGGCGACGCAACTGTCTCAGTCTCCATATCTCAATCTTTTCCCTGAAGAGCGTGCTCGGGAAACACTCAAGTTGATGGAGCGTCCACAGGAGCAAAAGATCACGCGCGAGATCGGACGCGAGATTTGTCAACGGCGGGGAATCAAAGCCCTGCTGAGTGGCACCATTTCAACTCTCGGTCGCAACTACGTAATCACACTCGAAGCTGTTAACAGTCAGAGTGGCGAAACAATCGCTTATCAGCAAACAGAAGCAGAAGGCAAAGAACAAGTACTCAAAGCGCTCGGTAACGCTTCGACCGCCATGCGCGAGCAACTAGGTGAGTCGCTCGCATCAATCAGCAAGTTTGACGCGCCGATCGAACAGGCGACGACATCGTCACTCGAAGCGTTGAAGGATTTTGCAGCCGGAGTTGAATTCCGTCGCAAAGGGCTCTATGCGCAATCAATACCTCCATTCCAAAGGGCAGTCGAACAGGACAACGAGTTTGCATTGGCCTTTTTGCAACTAGGAAACTCCTATCGCGACATGCGGAGTGTCGCGCGAGGCAACGAGTATCTAAAGCGAGCGTACGATCTGCGTGAAAGGGTGAGTGAACGAGAACGTCTCGAAATCTCCGCCACCTACTACCGATACATAACCGGCGAACTAGATCGAAGGACTGAAACTACAGGAGGGCTCACTGAAACGTATCCTCAGTCGCCGGATTCCTTTCACCTTCATGGCAACTCACTGATGATTGGTGGACAGTTTGAGCAAGCGGCCGAGGCATATCGCTCAGCCTTGAGTTTAGATCCCGATTATTCTCTGGCCCGTACAAACCTTGCGCTGGCGTTGATGGGCTTAAACAGATTTGACGAAGCTCAGGAAGTTATCGAACAAGGCACAGCGCGTGGATTAGATGCCAGCGGGTTTCACAACCGTCTCTTCCTGATAGCAACTCTCAAGGGCGATGAGGATGAGGCTAGGCGGCAAGTCGACTGGTATGCCGGAAAGCCGGATGAATATCAGATGAGGGAGATTCAAGGGCGGGCTTTCGCTTTTGCCGGTCGGCGCCGACAAGCGAGCGAGGCTTTCGAACAGGCAGCCAGTATGGCCCAGCAGCGTGGTTTGCCCGCAGAGAGAATCAGAATACTGGTAAACGAAGCGAACATGAATGCGCTTTTGGGTCAAAGCCAGTTGGCGCAAAAGCAAATGGCGACGGTGTTGAAGTTAATGGCGACGGAGAAAGTTGCACCCGAAGATTTTCAGCCATCGTTGATTCAGCAACTCGACTCACCGGGTGTGGTTTGGACGTTAACCTTATGTCATGACTCGGCAACAGCAGAGTCGCTTGCTAGTGGCGCCGTAACAAAGTTTCCTAAAGACACTTTGCAGCGGAGAGTATGGGATCCCGTGATTCGGGCTACGCTTGAATTGAATCGCGGAACATCTGAAGGACGTGAGAGTGCAATTCAATTGCTACAGGGTGCGCGCCAGTATGAAGCTTCCACATTCTTTCGGCCGCAATGGGTGCGTGCACAAGTTTATCTAGCAGCAAAAGATGGCGTACGCGCAGCGGCGGAGTTTCAAAAGATCATCGACCATCGCGGTTGGGACACGCTGTCGCCACTCTGGCCGTTGGCCCATCTTGGTCTCGCTCGTTCGTTTGCTTTACAAGGTGACGTGCTGAAGAGTCGACAGGCTTATGAAGAATTCTTCCGTTGGTGGAAAGGTGCTGACAATGATGCGAGGTTATTGCTCGAAGCAAAACGCGAGTACAGCACTTTGAAGATTCCGACTGTGACTAACAACCGATTAAACTAAATCGAGTCCGGAGCCCTCCTTGACAGTCGGGCTACTGCCCCGGGCCACTGCCCGGCCTACTGCCCCGGGATCCGAGTGTCGACCGCAACCCAATTAAGCTCCCATGACTTTCCGCCATCTGCGGAAAATGATTGTTCAAATCGACATGAGTTTGGAGTGATATCGGAAATGACAAAACGAACCAGAATGGATCGACCGTTCAAAGTGTCCTGGTTGTAGAACTCACCACGACCGTCTTTGAATTCACCAATGGTTGGAATAGTCAGTGTGCCAGCGTTGATGTTTGCGAAATTCAGACTCCACTGATGTGAGTCAGGGTTGTAGAGACGCAGGCTAAGACCTTCAATACGACCCGCTGGACCGGCGACTTTGAGTTCTACCAAATTGGCGCGTCCGTCCAGCAGTTTGCTCACTCTGGAAGTGCCCTCGTATTCGACCCACGTTGTGGAGCCTGTTAAAGGGCGAACGAGACGACGTAAATTAGTCTTCCAAAGCCCAATTTCAAAATCAAAGTCGTGTTGCCCATCTCGCTGTGGTTGCGGTACTGGAGACTTTGACGACGTCTGGGCCAGAATTTGTGAACCGAAGATCAACAAGACTAGTAGAAGTACGGCACGTAATTTCATGCTCACTCACTTTCAAAAATAAAGGTAAATGAAACTAATCGTAGTAATTAATTCGGTCAAGACGTTACCTCAAGGTAACTGTAGGGATCAGAAAAAGCGATGTATTTCCACCATGAATCGTCAAGGTAGCGGACCTGAGAGTTTTCGAACCCCACCGTCTTTACTCTGTGATCATCTGTTGATATTCGAATCGTGGGTTTACACGTGATGACGACTGCGGGTGATGGCGTATATCACTAGTCCAATCGCTGTTGCTATCAATACGTCGCGTGCCTCGCGCCAGCCACTATTCACCAACAGCCAAACACAAAGCCCCACGCAAACAATTGAGATCGGTATACCCAATGGCGCCGCAAATGAGTCCGGCGTCTTTTGCTCAGCTCGATCGCGCCGACGGAGAAGTGGCAGCGCAGCACACGTGCTCGCATAGACAAGAACCCGCGTGACTACAGTGACTTTCACCGCGTAGATGAACGAACCAGGCAGAGCGAGCATTAGTGCGGCAGCGGCAGAAACCAGGATTGACAAATGAGGAGTGCGAAATCGCTCATGCACACGCGCAAGCGGCGCCGGCAGTTGGCCCTGGTTCGCCATCGCAAACGGCAAACGCGTACACGCAAGCATGATCACATTCAGTGTCCCGAAGATTGATACTAGTGCTCCTGCCGAGATGATCACTGGTCCTAGAGTGCCGAGAAAAATCTGGCTCGCATCGGCCAGTGGTCGTTGAGAGTTCGCGAGGTTTGGCAAGACACCAATGCAGACAACTTGAATCAACAGAAACAGCACGACTGCCGAACTCAAAGCGACAATCAGCGCAAAAGGGATAACGCGTGAGGGCGTGAGCACCTCGCCGGAGTTCACCAGCACTGCCTCGAATCCGGAGAACACGTAGACGAGTACAAATACGGCCGCCGAGAATGATCCGAGACCTGGCGCGGCAGCAAGTGTAAAGCGCGATGGGGCAATAAAGAACAATCCCACTGCCACAAAGATCAGAAGGGGAATCAGTTTACTGATAGTGAACACGTCACTCGCTCGAGCTGACTCTTTGACGCCGACTAGATTAATGACGGTGAGAACAACTACTAGAAGAATAATGATAGCAACGCGTGGGAGTCCGGATTCAGCAGCGGGCCAGAAGTATCCGAGGTAGGAAATGAAGACCTGAACGAGCGTGGCGAGTCCCGCGAGTCTCGTCAACCACATCAACCAGCCGACGAGGAACGCGGGCGTTGGTCCGTATGTTTCTCTGGCATAGAGATACGGACCACCAGTGCCACTGAAACGGCTACCGACCTCTGCGAAACAGAGTGCAATCAGCGCGATGATGAGCCCACAAACAACGAACGCCAGAAGACTGTAGTTTCCGACGAGTCTTTGCACGTCCGACGGAAGTTTGAGGATGCCGGCGCCTACCGTGACATTCACGAGTAAGGCAACGAGATCCCACTTCCGGATTGCTCGATTCAGGCCTTCATTGTTCAAGCGTGTTCGATGCTCGATGTCCGAGGTGCTCGATGTCCAATATGCTTTAGCTTGTCGCCGCGTCCACTACGAACGACCTTGCGAAACACTGCGACAAGCTAAAGCATATCGGACATCATTCAAAAGTAATTGTAGCCTTCGAGCCTGCAACCGCGGCGCCTCCGCGATCGCCGGGAGTGATTGACCCAAAACGCTCCGCATAAACTTCAGGAAGCGGTCGCGCATTTGGCGGCGCGACCCAAACGCGCAACAAATGCCTCTTCAACTCCGGTTCCGGGTAATCCTCGAACGCCGTTCGATCATGCAGAATCGTGTGGTTATGCACGAGCTGAATATCGCCCCGCTGAAGTTCCATCATTAAGTTGAGCTGCGGATCGTTTGCCAGTTGGTCAAACAGATCAAGCGCCTCGATCTGAAGTGGACTTAGTGGTGCGACGCCTTCAAAACGCCGTGCTGACTCGATGTATTGGCGCTGGTAGATTGCTGAGACCAACCCTTCGTAATAATTAAAGACAGGAATGTTGAAATACGGCTGACTCCCTTCAGGAACTTCTCCACGTCGATCCGTTTCAATCGGAGCGAGTAAGACCCTCAACAGGTCAGGTCTGCGTCGGCGTATCTCATTGAAGATTGTGGTGGAGGATACAAGACTCGACAAGCCTCCCGATTTCGCAGGCCGCAAACACAATAAACCAACAACGTCGCAAGAATCGGTGTGATGAGTCTGACGCTCACGAGTTTGATAGATACGGGTATTCGGATCATCACTCGATCGGCCCAGGTCCCTGACATGACCAAGCAGGTGTCCCTGAGCATTTTGCATCCGCAGATTACCGAGGTGAACACTGATCGCCAGAAAGGCAATGGCGGCTTTCCGCTTGGTCCAGCTACCGATAGGTAGGCCTTTTATGAGAACAAAGCCGCGACCATGAAGTACTTCATCCAATAAATGTGAAAGACGCGGACCGAGTGTCGGGAGGGAAACATCACTTGATGCGAGCGACACGAGATCATTGAGTGATTGTTCTAAGCCACGCGCTGCGTACTCGACTTCGGCGATCTCGGAGTCTGAGAGATGCTCGATCCAGTCACCTCGATCGACAAGATCCGAACCGTACCACGCAGATCGATCTCGAACTTCTGGTGGCCAGATGTCTCCGGTTGACTGTAACTCAAGGTTGCGATCAGACACTGTGATTCCGCAGTAGACTGGTGCAGTAGCCCGACTGTCAAGGAGGGCTCTGCGTGGAGTAACTGTTGATCAGGCGCAGCCCCGAGCCCGAGCCCTCCTTGACAGTCGGGCTACTGCACCGGTCGCCACCGGCCCGGTCGCCCGATGATTGCATTTAGATACGAGTGGAGCCATTGAAGGTGAAGATGTGCTAAAAGTAATTGATGCGATGCCCCCGGTGCGAAAGCGAACGAATTCAACGCGACTACGATAATGCCTTTGCACTGGTCCGCTTAGCCGGCGTGCACAAGCTGCTTTGCAATACTTGCGGGCACGTTTTTCAGGGATTTGATCCGTTAAGAAAACTTGGGCGAGCGCCTTCCAAACGCGATTCGAATTTACTTAGTCGTCGTCGCAGCCGACGTTTCCGGGCTCATCTCCCAACGGCAATCTCCTTGATCGAAGGAACCGCAAAGGACGGAATCGCCAGGTATTCGGAACCGTCGAAAGGTCATTGTGAAGCCATTAATGAGTACGGAATGGGTTTGTCGTTGGTGGGTTCCAAGTTTGCGGAGCACGAGATCACAAGCAAGGGCAGGCTGCTTTTCGTTCGCATCCATCTTCCCGAGGCGACAATCGAAGCGGTTGTTTCGATCCTCAATCACGAACGCATCGGTGAAGACCAAAAGCGAAAATGGTTGCTGGGAGTCAAGATTCAACAGATCTCGGATGCCGACAAAGAAAATCTCTCAGCCTATCTAAAGAAGCGACAAGAGGAGCAACCGCTGATCGCTTCAGATTGACCTCACAAGTCTTCCTATTCCTCGAGTGTGAAATGTGAGGCAGAGTAAATAGCCTGCCACGTTGGTCATTTGAAATTGCACATTT
>Ga0207691_10006516_pt1 | contig 11267 bp, 10 predicted proteins | sample KBSM13metaG_FD_184327 | JGI IMG/M metagenome (GOLD analysis project Ga0207691, IMG submission 184327) | Miscanthus rhizosphere microbial communities from Kellogg Biological Station, Michigan, USA - KBS M1-3 metaG (SPAdes) (version 2) | ecosystem: Host-associated > Plants > Roots > Rhizosphere >...
TGCGGCTTGCCCGCCACCGTGAATGGGTAGAGCACGGGATTGCCCGCCACAATCGGAGAATCGACCAGCGTGTCGTAGTCCGCTGCGCGATAGATGTTTGCAGAAGGCGACGCCATAGCGGACACGCTTCGAGCCCACGAGGAAGGAAGCCGGAGGGTGACTTCGTACGGCCGGTCGCGCCCTTCCAGCCGGGTGATGAACGTGGCCGCCCCGTTGATCAGCGCAAACTCATCGTCCACCCAGTCGGTGCGAACGCTCATCTCGTGCGCATACACTCGGTACCGCAGGGTGAGAGAAGCGGCGCCGGCGGACACTCGCCACCGATTCTTCCGCGTCTTTTCGATGGGGCGAGCCGCGCCATTGGGATCGCTGGCGGTGAGGGATTCGACGTTGCGCGAGTACTCACGCACCAGGTACGAGCCAGGCGTCCACACCGGCATCATCAAGTCGACGGTGGGCTGGCCGTCGGTGGGAATCGAGGCTTCCACATCCACGTAATGCGTATGCGCCGCGGGAAAACTCAACGTGTAGCGGATAGGCGCCGGCTGCGCGGCCAGAGGCGAAACGGCGAGCAGGCAGGCGGCCCACACGAGAAGCGGAACACGAAGATCCACGAAGGACCACAAAAATCCACGAGGGTTCATAGGAGAGTTGCCTGGCCGGGACGCAGTTCCACCACCTCGATGCCGCGCGGGCCGCAGCACTCGCGAAGCTGTTCCGGGGTGCCCGTAAGTTCCGGGAACGTGCCGTAGTGCATCGGCACGATTCGCTTCACGCCCAGCCACTCCCCCGCAATCGCGGCATCCTCCGGCCCCATGGTGTACCGGTCGCCTATCGGCAGAAACGCAATCGACGGCGCGTAACGCTCCCGGAACATCTTCATGTCGCCGAAAAGCCCGGTGTCGCCGGCGAAATAGATGGTGACACCCGAGTCGAAACGCACGATGAACCCGGTGGCGACGCCTAGATACACGCGGCCGCCGTTCCCGCTGACGTCGGCGGCGCTGCTGCTGTGCAGCGCCTGCACCATTGTGATGTCGAGACCGTTGACGCGATCGCGGCCGCCGATGTTCATGCCCCGCACGTTGCGGAGCCCTTGGCGCTCGAGCCATCCGGCCAGCTCGTAATTCGCCAGAACACTGGCGCCTGTAGCCCGCGCTACATTTACCGCGTCCCCCGTGTGATCCTCGTGGCCGTGGGTGATCAGCATCAGATCGAGCGCGCCGATCTTTTTCGACTTCTCCGGGCAGGACGGATTGCCCGTGAGCCAGGGATCGAACATCAGCCGCACGCCGTCAGGCGATTGGATCAAAAACGTCGAATGCCCCAGCCATGTTGCCGTCAGCTTGCCGGCGGCATTTCCAGGCGACGTGTCAGAGGGCAGTTGCATGAGCGCAGGCGCGTATCTGCTGGCCCTTCACTTCGCTGACCAGCTGCCGCTGATCCAGGGCGGCCAATCGCCCTGGCGCTACACGCTGCTGTTCGGAGTGCTGCCGGCCATTCCGCTGATGATCCTGCGGCCCTTCCTGCCCGAGTCACCGTTGTGGGCGGAGCGCCGCGCCGCCGGCACTCTTCGCCGCCCGCGCTTTCGCGAGTTGTTCGAGCCGCGGCTGCGAAGGGTGACGATTGTCTCCACCCTGCTGGTGGCCTGCGCCTACGCGCTGGCCTTCGGCATGTTGCAGCACATTCCGCGCGTCGTGCCCGGCCTGCATGGCGTGGTCGAACTGACGCGCAAGGCGCAGGAGCAGTGGGTGAGCTACGTGCACATCCACGTGGATGTGGGCGCCATCATCGGCCGGCTGCTGTTCGTATTCCTCGCCATCTACCTGGTTTCGCGCAGACGCATGCTGCAGGCATTCCTGGTGTCGGGGCTGGTGGTCTTTCCCTTCGTGTTCCTCGGCCCACCGATGAATGACATCGACATCTTCAAGTACGCGGTCATGTTCGCGTCGATACTGGTGAGCGCGCAGTACAGCTTCTGGGGTAACTACCTGCCGCGGGTGTTCCCGCTGCACCTGCGTGGCACCGGCGCGGTGTTCGGAGCGAGCGTCGGCGGCCGCATCATTGCACCGCTCGCGGCGCTGGCGACCACGCAGCTTTCGAACCTGTTGCCTGGCGCCACACCGACCGCGACGCTCGCCACCTCGATGGCGCTGGTGGTCGTCACGTTCACATTGCTGGCGTTGTTTCTCTCCACCCGTCTTCCCGAACCGGCGCCCGAGCTCCCGGAGGATTGACCATGTCCGCCGCATCCACCTATCTACTCGACAACGCCAGTGAAAAGGCCGGCACCCGCATGGATGTGCTGGCGCGCCTGTACGACCCGACGTCGCGGCGCGTGCTGCAGGGCACCGGCATCGCGCCCGGCTGGCGCTGCCTGGAGGTGGGCGGTGGCGGCGGCAGCGTGGCGCGCTGGATCGCGGAACGCGTCGGGCTCACGGGAAGCGTGCTGTGCACCGACCTCGACACCCGCATCATCGAGCGGGAACGGGCCGCTGCCGGCGCGAACCTGGAAGTGGTGCGCCACGACATCGCACAGGATCCGCTGCCGGCGAATAGTTTCGATCTCGCGCATGCGCGGCTGGTCATGATCCACGTGCCACAGCGTGAGCTGGCACTCGAGAAAATGTTCAAGTCGCTGAAGCCCGGCGGTTGGCTGGTCATAGAGGATTTCGATTCGGCCTCCGTGCAGCCGGATACGAAGATCAGCTGCTTCGAGACACCTCTGCCTACCGCGGAGGCGGTGCGCAAATACCTCACGCGCCACCACGATGGTTACTACGGGCGGCGCCTGCACGGCAGGTTCCGCGAGCTTGGGCTGGTCGATGTGTTCGCCGAGGGACGCATGGTGATGTTCGACCGTCAGAATGGCGGCGCCGATCTCATGCGCGTCAACTTCGAACAGATCGGCGCCGACGTGATCGCGGCCGGGCTGATCACGCGCCAGCAGATCGATGCCGACCTCGCCACGCTGGAACGTGATGACTTCGCGATTCCGTCGCCGACGCTGTGGTCGGTGATCGGCAGGAAACCCGGCTAGCGGCCCTGTCTGGCGGCCCAGTTTATCGACGGATACTCGCCAACAACCACGCGGCGCCAGTGCCCGCCAGCGCCCAGCCGGCCCAGTCAGGGTCGCGCCCAATCGCCATCCAGACGATGCCGCCCAGCAGTAGCGTGGCGGCGATGGTGATCTTGTCGCGCCGCCGGTTGGTGCGCCTGATCTCGTTACGCAGCGCGTTGATCTCGGGAGCCTCGACCGCCAGACGCAGGCGGCCGTCCTGCGCACGCTGCACGGCGGAGCGCACCAGCGGCGCCAGCGTCTGCAAGCTCGTGAGGATCTCCGGGATCTGCGCGCGCGCGTTTTCCAGCAGAGTGCGTCCGCTCATTTTCTCCCGTACCCATTCGCGCATGATCGGACCCGCGGTCTTGAAGATGTCGAGGTCCGGGTAAAGATCTCTTCCCAGGCCTTCGATGTTGAGCAGGGTCTTCTGCAGCAGGATGAGCTGCGGCTGGATCTCGACATTGAAGCGCCGCGCGATCTCGAACAGCCGCAGCAGTACGGTTCCGAAAGAAATCTCCTTCAGCGGCTTGTTGAAGATCGGTTCGCACACAGTACGGATGGCGGATTCCATTTCGTCGACGCGCGAGCCCTCGGGAACCCAGCCGGACTCGAGGTGCAGGATCGCCACCTTGCGATAGTCCCGATCGAACACGGCCAGGAAATTTTCCGCGAGGTAGTACTGGTCGCGCGGGTCGAGCGTCCCGACGATGCCGAAGTCGACGGCGGCGTACTTGGGCTGCGCCGGGTTGTCGATCAGAACGAAGATGTTCCCCGGGTGCATGTCGGCGTGGAAGAAGTTGTGCTTGAACACCTGCGTGAAGAAGATCTCCACGCCATTCTCCGCCAACCGCCGGATATCGGTGCCGGCCTCGCGCAGCTTCGGCATGTTGGAGATCTGCACGCCGCGGATGCGTTCCATCACCAACACCTGGGGGCGACAGAAGTCCCAGTGCACCGCGGGTACATATAAGAGAGAGGAGCCTTCGAAATTGCGCCGCAGTTGCGAGGCATTGCCCGCCTCGCGCATGAGATCCAGCTCGTCGGTGACGGTTTTCTCGTACTCGCGCACCACTTCGATGGGCCTGAGGCGCCGGCTGCCTTCCCAGTTGTTGTGCGCGAAGTGGGCCAGCGCGTGCAGTACTTCGAGATCCCGCGCAATCACTTCGTGCATGCCGGGGCGCAGTACCTTGACCACGACTTCGCGTGTCTTGGCGCCGTTCAGTGCCACCTCGGAGCGCAGCTCGGCGGCGTGCACCTGGGCGATCGAGGCGGCGGCCAGGGGCTTCTCGTCGAAGGTGGAAAACACCTGCTCGGCGGCGCGGCCGTAGGCGTCCTCGATGATCCGGCGGGCGATGCGGCCGTCGAACGGCGGCACGCGATCCTGCAGCTTGGCGAGCTCTTCGGCGATGTCCGCGGGCAGCAGGTCACGGCGCGTGGACAGCGCCTGGCCGAACTTCACGAAGATCGGGCCGAGTTCCTGCAGCGCCTCGCGCAACCGTACCGCGCGCGGTTCTTCGCGGCGTCGTACCGCCCAGGTCCAGGGTGACAGCAGGAACAGGAAGCGCAGCGGGCGGTACAGGTGCGTGGCGCGCACGAACTCGTCCAGCCCGTGCCGCACCAGCACGCGCTGAATTTCGATGAGTCTGGCGATGACCCGCAGCTTCATCGCTGATTCTCCGGTTCCTTGTCGACCTGCTCGAGCAGGCGCGCCCGCGCGTCGAGGCGGTCCAGGTCTTCGCGCAGCCGTTCGACCCCACGATAGAAATCCTCGGCCTCCGCGCGCGGCACCAGGTCGCGGCGCTCGTGCGCGAGGTATTCGGCCATGTTGCGCATGCCGGTTTCGACCGTGCGCCGGCCGAAACCTGCCGCCATGCGCGCCAGGCGCATGGCCTGGTGCGCCGGCGTGTCGCCGACCAGCCGGGACATTTCTTCTTCGACATCAGGCTTGAGCAGCATCGCGAGCTCGCGGAACTTCTGCGCCACCTCGGCATCGCCGCGGATGGTCACGTCGCCGCGCTGGATGACGTCCTCGGGATGGCTGCCGGCCAGCGCCGCCAGGCTGATCAAACTACCGGCGATGCCGGCGTCCGGCTCGCGCGCGGCCGCGGCGGACTTGGTGAGTTTGAGCGAACTGCCGAGCGATTCGCAGTCGAGCCGCCAGCCGAGCCCGTGCGCCTCTATGCGCACTGACTTGCCCTTCAGGGACTCGCACAATTCCTGCGCGCGCGGACTGCGCGGCAGGTTGCGATTGAGCAGGTTCTCGATGGACTGGGTGAGCATTCCGGATCAGCTACGCCGCCACGGTGGATTCCCGGACATCTTTCCCAGCAGCCAGAGCGCGATCACGCCACCCGCCACCGCGCTTGCGCCGGCAAAGGTGAACAGCAGCACCAGCGTGCCGGACTGTTCCGGATGTACTTCCAGCAGCCAGCTGCCGGCGAGCACGCCGAGGAAGAAACCGATCATCGCGCCCATCGTGAAGGTCGAGGACAGAACGAACGCCCGGGTGGCGGAACGCAATATCGCCAGCGCGATGACGAACAATGGAATAAAGACGACACCGAGCAGCATCGCCAGGACATAGGCGGAGAACAGCGGGCCCATGATCCGTCAGTACCCCATTCTTCAGTAACGATAGCCCCGGTGGACAGCCACGATCCCGCCGGTGAGATTGTGGTACCGGCAGTCTTCGAGCCCGGCCTCGCGCAGCATGCCGAGCAGCGTCTCCTGGTCCGGGTGCATGCGGATCGACTCGGCGAGATAGCGATAGCTGGCCTCGTCCTTCGCGATCAGCTTGCCGAGCATGGGCAATACGCGGAAGGAATAAAGATCGTAGAGCGGCTTCAGGAATGGCAATACCGGATGCGAGAACTCCAGCACCAGCAGCTGGCCGCCGGGCTTGAGCACGCGGCGCATGTCGCGCAGCGCGGCTGGCTTGTCGGTGACATTGCGCAGTCCGAATCCGATGGTCACGCAGTCGAACTGGGCATCCGCGAACGGCAGCTTCTCGGCATTGGCCAGCACACAGGCCACATTGCCGACCAGCCCGGCATCGATCAGCCGGTCGCGGCCCTCGTCCAGCATGGCGCCATTGATGTCGGAGAGGATGACGATGCCGGATTTGCCGACCTGTTTCGCGAGGCCGGTAGTCAGATCGCCGGTACCGCCCGCCACGTCGAGTGCTCTCTGTCCTGTGTGCAGGCCGGTGAGCGACAACGTGAATTCCTTCCATAGCCGGTGCGCGCCGCCCGACATCAGGTCGTTCATCAGGTCGTAGTTTCCGGCCACCGAGTCGAAGACGCCGCGCACGCGGCGCTGCTTCTCGCTCCACGGGACGCGTTCGTATCCGAAGTCGGTGTCGCTTGTCTTGTTCGGATCGCTCACAGGGTGAGCAGTATAGACGGGTCGGCGAAAGCGCTGGCTTTTCCGGCACGCTTTCGCTACAAAGCCCAACTATTCGAGCGGGGGTCTTGTGGAAGGCCGGCAGTCTTTTGATCGCCGGCCTTTTTTAATGACGCCGGCCGACAGGCCGGCCAGAGATTCACGCCGCGAGGCGCTGGCAATACTTCGACCAGCTCCATGGGTCACTGTTGGGCAGCGTGTACCCGGGCCTGGTATTTCTTCCAGTTCTCGACCTGTTGTTCGCCCAGTTCGCGCAGGTAATTCCACGAGTACAGGCCCGAATCGTGGCCGTCGTCGAACACCAGCTTCACGGCGTATTGGCCGACCGGCTCCACGGCGCGGATTCCCACGTTCTGCTTGCCGAGAACCAGAACCTCCTGCCCTGGCCCGTGTCCCTTTACTTCAGCGGACGGTGAATGCACGCGCAGGTACTCGAAAGGCAGCAGGTACCGCGCCCCATCTTCGAACGCCACTTCCAGCACGCGAGAGCGCGTCCGGAGCTTGATTTCAGTCGGGTTATTCATTCAACGGCCGTGAAGCCTATACTCGACGCCACGCCGACGGGGGAAAAGCGGCGCTTTTACCGGGGGGATATGCAACCGACGGACACTTCGCAACCCGACTATTTCCACAAAGTCGTGGATTGCCAATGGGCCTGCCCAGCACACACCGACGTCCCCGAATACATTCGACTTATTGCTCAAGGGCGCTTCACCGATGCCTACATGGTGAACCGCAATTCGAACGTTTTTCCGGGCATCCTCGGACGGGTCTGCGATCGCCCCTGCGAACCCGCCTGCCGGCGTGGACGCGTCGAGGAAAAACCGGTGGCCATCTGTCGCCTCAAACGAGTGGCGGCCGATAATCGTGATGACATCACGGGCCGGCTGCCGAAAATTCCCAGGCTCAAGAACGGCAAGAAGGTGGCATTGATCGGTGCAGGCTGCGCCTCGCTGACCGTGGCCAACGATCTCATGCCACTCGGCTATTCAATTACCGTCTTCGAACAATACGCTGTGCCCGGCGGCCTGATGCGCACCAACATCCCGTCGTTCCGCCTGCCCGCCGAAGTGCTGAACGACGAGATCGCGCAGATCGTCGACATGGGCGTCGACCTCAAGCTCAACCACCCGATCAAGTCCATGCGCGAGTTGCTGGACAAGGGCGGCTTCGACGCCGTGTTCGTCGGCGCCGGCGCGCCCAAGGGCAAGGAGCTCAAGTTGCCGGGCCGCGCCGAAGGCGCCGCCAACATTCACATCGGCATCACCTGGCTCGAGTCGGTCGCCTTCGAGCACATCAAGGCCATTGGCAAGAAAGTGTTGATCATCGGTGTCGGCAACACGGCCATGGACTGTTGCCGTACCAGCCTGCGTCTCGGTGCCGAAAGCGTGAAGGTGATGGCGCGCAAGCCGCGCCAGTTTTTCAAGGCCTCGGCCTGGGAACTCGAAGACGCCGAAGAAGAGCACGTCAAGATCATCATCAACCGCTCGCCCAAGAACTTCGTGCTCGAAAACGGCAAGCTCAAGGGAATGACCTTCGACGTGATCGAGTACGACCTCGACGCGAAAGGCGCCATCACCGCCGAGCGGGTTGTTAGCGAGGAATTCATCGAAGCGGACGACGTCATCCTCGCCATTGGCCAGGAGAACGCCTTCCCCTGGATCGAGCGCGATCTCGGCATCGAGTTCGACAAGTGGGATGTGCCCAGGGTGGATGTGAAGACTTTCGAGTCGTCGCGTGCCGGCGTGTTTTTCGGCGGTGACGCGGCCTTTGGCCCCAAGAACATCATCTGGGCCGTGGAGCATGGACACCAGGCGGCGATTTCGATTCACAACCACTGCCAGGGCAAGAGCGTCGCGGAACGACTTGCGCCGGGCGTGAACCTGCAGTCGACCAAGATGGGCATGCACGAGTGGGCCTATGCCAACGACTACAACCCGGCCGAACGGCGCCTGATGCCGCATGTCTCGCTGAAGGAACGTTTCAAGAAACTCAACATCGAGGTTGAGCTCGGCTTCACGGTCGAGCAGATCGAGAAGGAGGTGCAACGCTGCCTCAACTGCGACGTCCAGACGGTGTTCGAAACCAAGCTGTGCATCGAGTGCGACGCCTGCATCGACATCTGCCCGGTGGACTGCCTCACCATCACGCACAACGGCGAGGAAGCCGACCTGCGCGGCCGCCTCAAGGCGCCGGCGAAGAATGTCACTCAGGCCTTGTACGTATCTTCGGCGCTGAAACACACCGGGCGCGTCATGGTCAAAGACGAAGACCTGTGCGTGCACTGCGGGCTGTGTGCCGAGCGCTGCCCTACGGCCGCCTGGGACATGCAAAAGTCGACGATTCAGTGGCCACATGCCACTGACGAGGCCGCCGCCGCGCAAGCCAAACTTCCCCTTATTGCATAAAGAATGGGCGCCTGAGATGCCAGATAGAGTGAACAACTTCGCGATCAAGATCGCGACGGTAAATGGCACCGGCTCGGCCAGCGCCAACACGCTGCTGATGAAGTCCATCTTCCGCAGCGGTGTGCCCGTCATGGGCAAGAACTACTTCCCGTCGAACATCCAGGGCCTGCCGACCTGGTACGAAATCCGCGTGACCAGGGACGCCTACGTCGCGCGTTCCGGGAAGATCGACGTCATGGTGGCGATGAACGCCGAGACCTACGCGCGCGACGTGCGCGAGGTGGCCTCGGGCGGCTACCTGATATACGACTCGACCTGGCCGCGGCCCGGCCTGCTGGCGCGCGACGACATCACGGTGCTGGGCGTGCCGCTGGCAAAGCTCTGCAACGAGAACTTCAACGGCGTGCGCACCCGCATCCTGATGAAGAACATCTGCTACGCCGGCGTGCTTGCGGCGCTGCTGGATCTCGATATCGCGAAGATCCGCGAACTGCTCGCCGAGACCTATGCGAAGAAACCGCAGCTCGTGGACTCGAACATGAAGGCCATCGAGCTCGGTTACCGCTACGCGAAGGAACACCACCAGTGTCCCTTGCCGATGCGCGTCGCGCCGGCGGCCCTGGAAGGCGGCTCGAAGACGCGCGGCCACATCCTGATCGACGGCAATACCTCGGCCGCGCTCGGCTGCGTGTTCGCCGGCGCCACCGTGGGTGCGTGGTATCCGATCACGCCGTCGACGTCGCTGATGGATGCCTTCAAGGCCTTCGCCGACCGCATGCGGGTCGATCCGGAGACCGGCAAGAAGAATTTCGCCTTCATCCAGGCCGAGGACGAGCTCGCGGCCATTGGAATGGTGCTCGGCGCCGCGTGGAACGGCGCGCGCGCCTTCACGGCCACCAGCGGTCCGGGTGTGTCGCTGATGAATGAATTCCTCGGGCTGGCCTATTACGCCGAAGTGCCCGGGGTGGTGTTCGACATCCAGCGCGTGGGACCGTCCACCGGCATGCCGACGCGCACCCAGCAGTGCGACATCCTGGAGGCGGCTTACGCCTCGCACGGCGACACCAAGCATGTCTGCCTCTATCCGCGCGATCCCGAGGAGTGTTTCTACTTCGCGCGTGATGCCTTCGATCTGGCCGAACGGCTCCAGACTCCGATCATGGTGATGTCGGATCTCGACATCGGCATGAATGACTGGATGTGCCCCGACCTTCATTGGGACGACAGCTACGTGCCCGACCGCGGCAAGATGCTGGGGCTCGAGGAAATCAGGAAGCTGGAGAAATTTCATCGCTATCTCGACGTGGACGGCGATGGCATTCCGTATCGCACGCTGCCGGGCGTGCATCCCAAGGCCGCGTATTTCACGCGCGGGTCGGGTCACACGCAGTACGGCGCCTATACCGAGGATTCGGCCGAGTACCAGATCGTGCTCGACCGCCTGACCCGCAAGTTCCACACCGCCAAGCGGCTGGTGCCGAAGGCGGCCATCGAACATGACCCGAAGATAGACATTGCGCTGGTGGCCTACGGCAGCTCGGACGGCGCGGTGCGCGAAGCGCGCGACATCCTGGCTTCGCACGGGCTCACGGCCAACTACATGCGCCTTCGGTCCTTCCCGTTCGGTGACGACGTGGAGAAATTCCTCGAGGCGCACAAGCTGCTCTTCGTGATCGAGCAGAACCGCGACGCGCAGATGCGTTCGTTGCTCACGCTCGAGACGCGGGTCGAGAAGCACAAGTTACGCTCGCTGTTGCATTACAACGGGCTGCCGATCTCCTCCGAGTTCATCGTCACCGGCGTGCTCGGTGAAGTCGAACCCAAGACCCGCAGGCCCGAAGTCGTTCCGGTTCCCGCCGCGAAAACTTCCGGAGGTGCCGCATGACGTTTCTGCCGAAACCGAAGGTCCGCCATCCGTCTCTGCCGAAGAACGGGCTGGGGCTCACGCGCCGCGACTACGAGGGCGGACTGTCGACGCTGTGTGCGGGCTGCGGCCATGACTCGATCACCGCGGCCCTGGTCGAAGCCTCCTGGGGTCTCGATATCGAACCGCAGAACATGGTGAAGCTCTCCGGCATCGGCTGCTCGTCCAAGACCACCGCTTACTTCGTGAGCGGCGGGCACGGGTTCAACTCCGTGCATGGCCGTATGCCGTCGATCGCCATGGGTGCGAACGCCGCCAATCGCAGCCTCACGTACGTCGGCGTTTCCGGCGACGGCGATACGCTGTCCATCGGGCTGGGGCAGTTCTGTCACGCCATCCGCCGCAATCTCAACATGGCCTACATCATCGAGAACAACGGGGTGTATGGCCTGACCAAGGGCCAGTTCTCCGCATCGGCCGATGTGGGCACCCGCGCCAAGAAGGGCGAAGTCAATCAGCAGCCGCCGATCGA
>Ga0207691_10006517_pt1 | contig 11267 bp, 7 predicted proteins | sample KBSM13metaG_FD_184327 | JGI IMG/M metagenome (GOLD analysis project Ga0207691, IMG submission 184327) | Miscanthus rhizosphere microbial communities from Kellogg Biological Station, Michigan, USA - KBS M1-3 metaG (SPAdes) (version 2) | ecosystem: Host-associated > Plants > Roots > Rhizosphere >...
ATGCGATGAACGGTGGTCATCCGCTTGCGCTCGGAGCTGAACGGGAATTCGGCGACCCTGGGGGCGCTCGTCCGAATCTCGGACGCCTGCATCCCCGCTTTCGCCGCCAGGACGATGAGCGCGCCCTCCGTAGGATCGCCCTTCACGAACCAGCGCCCGGAATCGTTGCCGAGCAGGGCGTCACTGCACAGGAGCCCTCCCGCCAGCAAGAGCTGTGTCGCGCCGTCCTCCGGTCGAAGCTGTGGATCGAAACTGCCGACAGGAGCGTAGCCGGCGCCTCCGATCTCGATCGAGCGCCCGCCGACGAACACGCGACGCGCCGTCATTTCACCTTTGGTCAGCGTGCCGGTCTTGTCCGAGCAGATCACCGTCGTGCACCCGAGCGTCTCCACCGCCGGCATCCGCCGCACGAGTGCGTTGCGCTTCGCCATCTCGTGCATGCCGACTGCGAGAGCGCCGGTGACGATCGCCGCCAGCGCTTCGGGCACCGCGGCAACCGCGAGCGCAATGGCAAACATCGTCATCGTCAGCACCAGCTCGAGGTTGAGCTCGTCGCCCATCCACGCCCTCACAACGCTCACGACGATGGTGACGGCGCAGACGACGAGCGCGATGAGCCCGAGCCAGCGCCCGACTTCCGCGGTTCGCTTTTCCAGCGGCGAGGGTTCCGCGGCGACATCCGCCACCTGCTCCGCGATCCTGCCGAACTCCGTAGCCATCCCGTGGCTCGTCACGATCGCCTTGCCGCGGCCGTAGGTCACCGTGGTTCCGGCGAAGACGACGTTGCGCCGATCGCCGACAGCTGCGCCCGGCGGGGGCGGCGTCACCGATTTCTCGACCGGAAACGATTCACCGGTGAGCGGCGCCTCGTCGCACTTGAGCGAGTGGATCTCCACGAGGCGCGCATCCGCCGCGATGCGATCGCCGGCCTCGAGCAGCATGATGTCGCCGGGGACGACCTCCCGCGACGGGATGCGCGTCTCGATGCCGTCGCGAAGGACCCGGACCATCGGCGCCAGCATCTTCTTGAGCGCGTTCAAAGCGTTGTCCGCGCGGTACTCCTGCACGAAGCTCAGCACCGCGCAGAAGAGCACGATCACCGCGATGATCGCCGCATCGACGATCTCTCCCAGCACCGCTGACAGCACGGTCGCCACGAGCAGGATGACGATGAGCGTGTTCTTGAACTGCGCGAAAAAAAGTGCGATCGGAGAGGCGCGCTCCTCCTTGACAAGCTCGTTCGCGCCGAGCTCGAGAAGCCGAGCCTGCGCCACTTGCGCGGAGAGGCCACTGTCGAGCGATGTCCCGAACAAGGCAACTAGGTCGTCCACCGGCTTGCAGTGGGCTTCCCTGTCCTGCATGCGCGCCTCGCTCGAGATTCCGGGTCCGGCGCTGCTAGCCACCGGGCTTGCCACTGCTTTTGCCGCTGGGTTTGCCATACGCGCGCCCCCGATCGCACCTTTCGATGGTCCAAGTATGGCGGCGGGCGAGAACGTCGAGAACTTGAAGTTTGTGAAGGCAACCATTACCGATAGGAAAGTGAGCGAAAGTGAGCGAACGATTCGCAATGGCAGGCATTGCGATTCGTAATGGATTCCGCCCGCGGTGCGACCGTCGACTTGAAGAGGAGGCACGAGGCGTGCTACAAGTGAAGCGCGCTCCGGCGGAAGACGCCGGGGCTCCCTCCAAAGGGGAGTAGCTACGGCAGCCCGTTCGACTCGAATGAGGCTGCTGCGGTACGGCCGTCAATACGGGTCTCAGTTGCGCTCAGTTGGGCTCAGTTGGGTTAAGGCCCCGGTCGTTCCGGCATTCGAGAATGCAAGCGAGACCTTTGCCCAACAGGTGAAGGTGCGTCCAGAAACGGCGGCCTGCACCTGCGAGGTGAAGGCCGCTGTGCATTTGCAGGGCACGGCGGCATGGCACGACCAACGTGAGGAGTCGCCATGTCACAACCCGACATCCACCGCTACTTCCGGCATGGAATGCTGCCGCAACTGCGCCTGTTCGAAGCGAGCGCGCGCCTCGGGAGCTTCACGCGCGCAGCGCAGGAGCTGCACATGGCGCAGCCGACGGCCTCGGTGCAGATCAAGAAGCTCTCCGAGACGGTCGGGCTTCCGCTCTTCGAGCACGTCGGCAGGCGCCTCTATCTCACGGAGGCCGGGCGGCGGCTCCACGCGAGCTGCGAAGAAGTGTTCCGCGTGTTCGGCGCCCTGGAGGCATCGCTCGCCGACATGCGCGCGCTCGAATCGGGGCGCCTGCAGCTTGCAGTGAGCACGACGGGAATGTGCTTCGCCCCGCGGCTCCTCGGCGCCTTCGTGGGACTCCACCCGGGCGTCGAGACGTCGATGCAAGCGCACAACCGGCAGGCGCTCGTCGAGAGGCTCGCGAAGAACGAGGACGACCTCTATCTCTTCGCCGACGCGCCGCAGATGGAGGACGTCGTCACGCAGGAGCTCCTGCCGAATCCTCTCGTCGTGCTCGCGCGCGACGACCATCCGCTCGCGCGCCAGAGGAACATCCCCTTCGAGCGCCTCGCGTGCGAGCCCTTCCTCATCCGCGAGGAAGGCTCCGGCGCGAGGCGGATCGCGATGCGCCTCTTCGGCGAGCACGGGCTCGTTCCGCGCGTGCGCATGGAGCTCGGCACCAACGAGGCCATCAAGGAGGCGGTCCTCGCTGGTTTCGGCGTCACGATCATGTCGCGCTACACCTTCGGGCTCGATCCCGAATCGTCGCGCTACCGGTGCCTGGACGTCGAGGGATTCCCACTGGAGAACCACTGGTACTTCGTCTATCCGCAGGGCAAGCAGCTCTCGCCCGTGGCGCGGGCCTTTCTCGATTTCGCCCGCATTGAGGCGAAGAAGCTGGTCCTCGGTTCCTACGTGGCCACCGCGAGCGCGGTCCGGGCTGCGTAGAACAAATCGCGACGCTTGCCGCGTCAGTCGTACTTCCGCACGTCCTCGATCACCTTGCCGTCATTGGGCAATTCGCCTGGAGCGCGGAACACGACATCTCCGCGGAGCTTGGTGATGTCGCGGATCGACGCGACGATGGCATCGGCACTCGACGACCGGTTGTCCGGAACCTCGACGTTGAGTGTCATGCGGTCGGCGCCCTCCGCATTATCGACGACGAGCCGCGCCTTGCCGATTTCGGGATGCCGCGCGATCACCGCCGCGACCTGCGCCGGATGCACGAACAGTCCCTTCACCTTCGTCGTCTGGTCGGCGCGCCCCATCCAGCCCTTGATGCGAAGGTTGGTGCGCCCGCAGGGGCTCGTTCCCGGCAGCACCGCGGAAAGGTCGCCGGTGCCGAAGCGGATCAACGGATAGTCGGTGTTGAAGAGCGACGTCACGACCACTTCGCCGACCTCGCCCGCGCCCACCAGGTCACCGGTGCCGGGCCGCACGATCTCGACGAGCACGCCTTCGTCGATCACGAGACCCTCCCGCGCTTCGGTCTCAAACGCAATCGTGCCGAGATCGGCCGACGCATACGCCTGGAAGCCGGCGATGCCACGAACCAGCAGCGCGTCGGAGAAGCTCTTGGGAAACGCTTCCGCGGAAACGAGCGCCTTCGTAAGGCTCGGGAGCGCGACCCGCAACTCGTCGGCCTTCTCGAGAATGATCTTCAGGAACGACGGCGTGCCGACGTAGCCCGTCGGCTTCAACTCGGCCATCGCCTGCACCTGCTGCTCGGTCTGGCCGATGCCCGCCGGAAACACCGTGCAGCCCAGCGCAAGCGCGCCTGTCTCGAGCATCGAGCCAGCCGGCGTGAAGTGATACGAAAAACAATTGTGGACGAGATCGCCGCGCCGAAATCCCGCTGCGAACAGTGCCCGCGCGAGCCGCCAGTAGTCGGGCCGCCGGCCTTCGGGCTCGTAGATCGAGCCGGGTGACGCAAAGACACGCGACGCCTCACCCCAACCGACGGCGGCAAGACCGCCGAAGGGACGGTCGGATTTCTGGAGCTCGAACAACGCCGATTTACGCGTTACCGGCAACCGGGCAAGATCAGCGCGTGTAGTGATCGATGCGGGCTCGACGTCCTCCAGGATCCGGGCGAATGCGGGCGCCTTGCTTTTCGCGTGCGCGATCTGTCGAGGCAACTGCGCGAGGAGCTCGCGCTCTCGCACTTCCGGATCGCGGATTTCCAGCAAGTCGAAATATTCGGCCATGGTCAGCGTGGGGGCACGATCAGCGCTTGCGCCTCAAGCGAGCCAGCGCTTGCGGCGGCGATAGTGTTTCACATCGCGAAAGCTCTTCCGCCCCGCCGACGACAACCCCAGGTAGAACTACTTGACGTCCTCGTTCTGCGCAAGGTCGCCGGCTGCGCCGTCCATCACTACCCGGCCGTTCTCGAGGATGTAGCCATAGTCGGCGTAACGCAGCGCGACGGTCGTGTTCTGCTCGGCCAGCAGGAACGACACTCCCTCCTTGACGTTCAGGTTGCGAACGATCTCGAAGATCTCCTCGACCAGCTGCGGCGCGAGGCCCATCGAAGGCTCGTCCAGCAGGATCATCTTCGGGCGGGCCATCAGCGCCCGGCCGATGGCCGTCATCTGCTGCTCGCCGCCCGACGTATAGCCCGTCTGGCTCGACCGCCGAACTTCGAGCCGCGGAAAATACGTGTACACGAGATCGAGGTCGCGCTTGAGCTCGGCGCGCTTGATCTTTCGCGTGAACGCGCCGGTGAGGAGGTTCTCCTCGACGGTCAGGTGCGAAAAGCAGTGGCGGCCTTCCATTACCTGGCAGACGCCCATGCGCACCAGCTCGTTGGGCGTAAGGCGATCGACGCGCTTGCCGATGAAATCGATCGTCCCCTTGGTGACTTCTCCGCGCTCCGCGCGCAGCAGGTTCGAAATCGCCTTCAGCGTCGTCGTCTTGCCCGCGCCGTTCGCTCCGAGCAGCGCGACGATGCGGCCCTGCGGGACTTCGAGCGAAACACCCTTCAGCACGAGGATCACGTGGTCGTAAATGACCTCGATGTTGTTGACCGACAGGTACGCCGAGCTCGCGGGTTGCGGCTGGGTGGACATGTTCGTTCGCCGTGAGGCAGCGCACCCCGCTCGTCTCCCCGGCGACGCCGGGGAGACTGAGCTTTCGTGCGCGCGGCCTAGCCTTCCTTCGCGCAGTCGCGCGGCGTGATCTTCTTTTCCGTCGCGTACTTGCCGGCAGTCTCCTCGACCATCTTGCGCACCATCGCGCGGTCGCCGGCCATGAATGGCGTGACCTGCTTGAACCCCGTGCCGTCCCACATCTGGAACTTGACCATGCCCGAGCCCTCGTGATCCATGCAGCTCGTCTTGATCGGCGGGAAGAGCCCGGCGGCGCCCAAGTCCTTGATGCGGGCCTCGGTGAGATTGAGGTGCTCGAAGCCCCAGCGCAGCTGCTCGGGCGTCATCACCTTGCCCTTGCCGAACTGATTCTGCGCGACGCGAAGCGCCTCGACCAGGATGATGCCGTACACGACGCCGCGCGTGTACATCACGTTGCCGAGCCGGGACGGATCCTCGAGGTTGCCCTTCTTCGCGCCGTACACCTTGTTCTTGATGTCCTGCATCACCGGGAAGTTCGTGCCCGAGGCCGTGAACGAGGCGCTGACGTAACCCTTCGCGGAATCTCCCGCGGGAACGACGTCCTCTTCCGAGCCCGCCCACCAGACGCCGAGCAACTGGTCCCTCGGATAGCCCGTCTTGGCGGCGGTCTTGAGCGCGACAGTGCTCATCACGCCGTACGTCCACACGATCACGAAGTCGGGCTTCGCCTGCCGGATCTGCAGCCACTGCGATTCCATCGTCTGGCCGGGCGGCGTGACGGGAATCTTCATTGCGTCGAAACCGAGCTTGGTGGCGAGGGCGTCGAGGACCGGGATCGGCTCCTTGCCGTACGCCGAGTCATGGTAGAGGAACGCGATCTTCTTGCCTTTGAGCTTCTCGAGGCCGCCGACCTTCTGGCCGAGATACGCGATCATCGCGGCCATCTGGTCCCAGTACGTCGTACCGAGCGGAAACACCCAGTCGTACACGCGGCCGTCCGCGGCGCTCGCGAGTCCGTAGCCGAAGGTCGTCATCGGGATCTTGTCCTGGGCGACGCGATCGAAGAGCCCGTAGGCGATGCCGGTCGACAACGGCTCGACCGACGTTGCGCCGCCGTTCTTCTTCTTGAGCCGCTCGTAGCATTCCACGCCCTTCGAGGCGTTGTATTCCGTTTCGCACTCCTCCCAGAGGAGCTTCACGCCGTTGATGCCGCCCGACATGTTGACGAGCGTCCAGTAGTCGATCGCCCCGCCGTAGTAGCCGGAGCCGCCGGCCGCGTACGGGCCGACCCGGTACGACAGCACGGGGATGAACTGCTCGTTCTGCGCCTGCACGCCGCCGGCTGCCGCCAGCAGCGCGAGGCCCAGCAGCGCCGATTTGATTGCCTTCATCTCGCCCCTCCTCACGAATCGAAGTTGAAATGCCGTGCTTGCCGGAAACCCCCGCCCTCGAGCGTGGTCGATTGGATCCGTACACCCCGCATGGTACCGCTCCGGCGGCCCGCCGCAACCCGAGGGGCCGAAATCAATGCGGGAACGGCCAGAGGCGAAGCTTTTCCTTGCCGATCTGCCAGAGCCGCGCAAGCCCGTGCGGCTCGACGATCAGGAAAAAGATGATGAGCCCCCCGAACACCATCAGCTCGAGGTTGGAGATCGTGCTCTCGGCGATGTGCAGGCTCAAGTTGCTGTCGAGGAAACGCACCGTGACGCTGAGCAGCACCGGCAGCAGCGTGACGAACGCGCTGCCGAGAAAGGCGCCCAGCACGGTTCCCATGCCGCCGATGATGATCATGAACAGGATGCGAAACGACAGGTCGAGGCTGAAGGCCTCGGGCTCGACGGTGCCGAGATAGGCGTACGCGAAAAGCGCCCCGGCGACGCCGCAGTAGAACGAGCTGACCGCGAACGCGAGCAGCTTGGCGCGCATCAGCCGGATGCCGATCACTTCGGCTGCGACGTCCATGTCGCGCACGGCCATCCACGAACGGCCGGCGTTGCCCCGCGCCATGTTCTTCGCCGCGAGTGCCATCAACGCGACGATCGAAAGCACCAGCAGGTACTTCGACACCGGCGTCGTGAACGCGTGACCGAGGATGACGACCTGCTGTGCGGTGATGACGCCCGACGAGCTGTAGTTGGTGACCCAGCCGACCTTGGTCAGGAACCAGAGAATGAAGAACTGCGCGGCGAGCGTTGCCACGGCGAGATAGAAGCCGCGGATGCGAAGGCTCGGAAGACCGAACAGCACGCCCACGAGCGCCGCGATGACGCCGCCGCCGGCGAATGCCAGCAGGATCGGGATGCCCGGAATGCGCAGCATGAAGTTGTAGGAGGCGAATGCGCCCACCGCCATGAAGGCCGCGGTGCCGAGCGAGAGCTGGCCGGCGTAGCCGGTGAGGATGTTGAGGCCGAGCGCCGCCAACGCGAGAATCAGGAAGGGGATCAGGATCCCGGTGAAGATGTACGGCGTTGCGAGGAGCGGCACGGCGACGAAGGCGACGGCCACGACGACGACGATCGCGATCTGATCCTGCCGAATCGGGAAGATCGCGGTGTCCGTCTGGTAGGACGTCTTGAACTGGCCGGCTTCGCGGTAGAGCATCCGAGGATCGTCGAGTTGTTGCGCTAGATGCGCCGAATGATCTTTTCGCCGAAGAGACCTTCGGGACGGATCAGCAGGAAGACGAGCGCCAGCACGTACGGGAACCAGCCCTCGATCCCGCCGCCGACGAACGGGCCGATGTAGACCTCGGCGAGCTTCTCCGACGCGCCGATGATGAGCCCGCCGACGATGGCGCCCGGGATCGAATCGAATCCACCGAGGATGAGCACGGGCAGCGCCTTCAGTGCCACGAACGTCAGCGCGAACTGGACGCCATTGCGCGCTCCCCAGAGAAGACCGGCGACGAGCGCGACCGCGCCCGCGACGCCCCAGACGATCGCCCAGATGTGCTGCAACGGAATGCCGACGGCGAGCGCCGCCTGGTGGTCGTCGGCGACGGCGCGGAGCGCGCGCCCGATGCGCGTGCGGCTGAAGAAGAGCGCGAGCATCGTCACGAGGATCGCCGCGACCGCCGCCGCCACGAGGTCGAATTTCGAGAGGCTCATTCCCGTCGTGTCGGTCACCCACTGGATGGGCTCGTCCTGCAGGCCGAGCTCGAGCCCGCGCACGTTCGCGCCCCACATCAACTGCGCCAGCCCTTCGATCAGGAACGTGAGGCCGATCGTCGCCATGAACAGCGTGATCTGCGGCTGGTTGACGAGCGGACGCAGCACCACGCGCTCCGTCACGAGGCCCAGCGCGATCATGACGACGAGCGTCGCCGGCACCGAGGCCCAGGGCGGCAGTCCCAGCTCGAGCAAGCCCACGTAGGTGAGCGCAGCGAAGAACACCATCGCGCCCTGCGCGAAATTGAACACGCCCGACGCCTTGTAGATCAGTACGAACCCGAGCGCCACGAGCGAATACATGACGCCGGAGAGCAAGCCGCCGATCAGGACTTCGAAGAAGAAGCTCATCGTGCCCTGGTCCTAGTGGGCCACGCCGAGGTACGCATCGATCACCGCCCGGTTGCCGCGCACCTCGTCGGGCGTGCCGTCGCCGATCTTCTTGCCGTAGTCGAGCACGACGACGCGGTCGGAGATGTCCATCACGACGCCCATGTCGTGCTCGATCAGCACGATCGTCGTGCCGTACTGCTCGTTGACGTCGAGCACGAAGCGGCACATGTCCTGCTTCTCCTCGACGTTCATTCCCGCCATCGGCTCGTCCAGGAGCAGGAGCGAGGGCTCGGCGGCGATGGCGCGGGCGAGCTCCACCCGTTTCTGCAGGCCATAAGGCAGGCGGCCCACCGGCGTTTTGCGGATGTGCTGGATCTCGAGGAACTCGATCACTTCCTCGACCTTGCGGCGATGCAGGAGCTCCTCGTTGCGCGCGCGCCCCCACCAGATCGCCTGCTCGACGAACGTCGCCTTCATCTTGAGATTGCGGCCCGTCATGATGTTGTCGAGCACGGACATCCCGCGAAAGAGCGCGATGTTCTGGAACGTGCGCGCGATGCCGTGCGCCGCGGCCTCGTGCGTGTCCATGCCGCGCCGCTCTTTGCCGCGGAAGGTGATCGTGCCCTGCTGCGGCCGATAGACACCGTTGATCACGTTGAGCATCGAGCTCTTGCCCGCACCGTTGGGACCGATGATCGCGCGAACTTCGTGCTCGCGGACGTCGAACGAGATGTCGGTGAGCGCGTTGACGCCACCGAAGGCGAGCGAGATGTGGTCAAGCCTCAGGACGGGGTCCCCGATGCGGCGTGCCTCCAGGTGACGCGCCCCCGCGCTTGCCGTCTCGTTCACGCGGCTGCCCGCCCTTGCGCGGGGAACCTCTTCGCGTCGGCGATCACGAGGTCGGCGGCCACCATTCCCGAGCGCCCGTCTTCGAACTTCACGACGGTCTCGACGTGCTCGACTTTCTTCCCCGAATACAGGGCGTCGGTCAGCACCTGGTACTTTTCGCCGACGAAGCCGCGGCGCACCTTGCGCGTGCGGGTCAGCTCGTCGTCGTCGGGATCGAGCTCCTTGTGCAGGATCAGGAAGCGATGGATCTGCGAGGCGGCGAGGTCGCCTTCGGTCGCGAGCTCGGCGTTGACCTTCTCCACGCACTCCTTGATGAGCTCGTAAACCTCGGTCTTGCCGGCGAGATCGGTGTAACCCGAATACGCGAGTGCCCGGCGCTCGGCCCAGTTCCCCACCGACCCGAAATCGATGTTGACGAACGCGCATACGCTGTCGCGATTGGCGCCGAAGGCTACGGCTTCCTTGATGTGCGGAAAGAACTTGAGCTTGTTCTCGATGTAGTTGGGCGCGAACATCGCCCCGCTCGCCAGCCTGCCGACGTCCTTGGCGCGATCGATGATCTTGAGGTGGCCGGTGCCGTCGATCACCCCCGCGTCGCCGGTGTGGAAGTAGCCGTTGGCGTCGATCGACTCGGCCGTGGCGTCCGCGCGCTTGTAGTACTCCTTGAGCAGCATGGGCCCGCGCACCAGCACTTCGCCGCTCTCCGCGATCTTGATCTCGACCCCCGGCGCCGCCTCGCCGACGGTGTCGAACTTCACGCCGCGGTCCGGCTGCAGGCAGACGTACGCGCAGGTCTCCGTCTGGCCGTAGAGCTGCTTCAGGTTGACGCCGATCGAGCGATAGAAGCGGAAGAGATCGGGGCCGATCGCCGCCCCGGCGGTATAGGCGATCCGGATTTTGCTCATTCCCAGCACGTTGCGCAGCGGCCCGTAGATGAAGACGTTGCCGAGCGCGTAGAGGAACCGGTCGGCGAAGCCTACAGCGTGGCCGTCCATGATCTCGGAGCCGCACCGGCGCGCGACTCCCGTGAAATAACGGAAAAGCCAGCGCTTGATCGCACTCGCATCCTCCATCCGGATCATCACCTGTGTCAGCAGGTTCTCGAACACACGCGGAGGCGCGAAGTAATAGGTGGGGCCGATCTCGCGCAGATCGGTCATCACCGTCTCGCCCGATTCGGGGCAATTGATGGTGAAGCCGGCGTACAGCCACTGCGCGTACGAGAAGAGGTGGTCACCCACCCACGCCATCGGCAGGTACGACAGGATGCTGTCCTGCGCCGTCAGGCGGTCGAATTCCGCGCCGCCCTTGGCAGCGGCGATGAAGGCGGCGTGCGTCTGGCACACGCCCTTCGGCTTGCCCGTCGTGCCCGAGGTGTACAGCATGATCGACACGTCGTGCGTGTCGCCCTTGGCCACTTCGGCGTCGAAGAAACCGGGATTCGCGCGGTCGTGCTCGCGCCCGATCCGCGTCAGCTCGTCGTAGCTCACTACACCTTCGTAATTGCGCAGTCCGCGCTCGTCGTCGTAGTAGAGGTGCGCGAGGCTCGGCACCTGCGGCATCGCCTCGACGAGCTTGTCGACCTGCTCCTGGTCCTCGGCGATCGCGAACACGATCTCGGCATCGTTCAGCACATAGACGAACTCGGCCGCCGGCGCATCCTGATACATCGGAACGGGAACGCCGCCGAGAGCCTCGGCCGCGGCCATCGACCAATAGAGCCGGGGCCGGTTGTCGCCGATGATCGCGAGATGCATGCCCCGCCTGAAGCCCTGGGCAGCGAGCCCGCACGCTATCGCGCGCACTTCGTCCGCTACCTGCGACCACGACCACGTCTGCCAGATCCCGAGGTCTTTCTCGCGCGTCGCCGGATGGTTGCCGCG
>Ga0207691_10006518_pt1 | contig 11267 bp, 9 predicted proteins | sample KBSM13metaG_FD_184327 | JGI IMG/M metagenome (GOLD analysis project Ga0207691, IMG submission 184327) | Miscanthus rhizosphere microbial communities from Kellogg Biological Station, Michigan, USA - KBS M1-3 metaG (SPAdes) (version 2) | ecosystem: Host-associated > Plants > Roots > Rhizosphere >...
CACGTCGGAAGTGCAGACGCTGAAGGCGGCCAACCCGACGCTGGTGCTGCAATCCTCGTATCTCGGCGACGCCATCCTGTCGATGAAGGCCTACAAGGAGCTGGGCTTCACGCCGGACATGATCCTGGCCAACAACGCCGGCTTCACCGACACCGAGTTCATCCGCACGCTCGGCCGTGACGCCGAGTACGTGATCACGCGCGAAGTGTGGGCGCTGGACCTGGCGAACCGCAACCCGCTGATCAAGGAGGTGAACGCGCTGTACAACAGCCGCTACAAGGCCAACTTCACCGGCAACTCGTCGCGCACCTTCACCGGTCTGATGGTGATCGCCGACGCGATCAACCGCGCGAAGTCGACCGAGCCCGAGGCGGTGCGCAAGGCGCTGACCGAAACCAACCTGCCGGCCGACGCGCTCATCATGCCGTGGAAGGGCGTGAAGTTCGACGCGACCGGCCAGAACGTGCTGGGCCGCGGCATCCTCGTGCAGATCGTCGGCGGCACCTACCACACGGTGTACCCGTTCGACCTCGCGACGCAGGACGTGATCTGGCCGATGCCGAAGTGGGACCAGCGCAAGTAACGGTCGCCGTTCGTCCAGCTTGACCGTTCAGGAGCTCGCAGCATGACTGCCGAAATACTGTTGCAAACGCTCGCGTCGGGCGTGCTGATCGGGCTGATCTACGCGCTCGTCGCGATCGGCCTGACGATGATCTTCGGCGTGATGGACATCGTGAACTTCGCGCACGGCGAGTTCCTGATGCTCGGCATGTACAGCGCGTTCTGGCTGTTCGCGCTCTACGCGCTGGACCCGCTGCTGACCTTGCCGCTGACGGTGCTGATGCTGTTCGCGTTCGGCATGCTGCTCTACAAGCTCGTGATCAAGCGCATCGTCGCCGCGCCGATGCTGAGCCAGATCTTCACGACCTTCGGGCTGATGATCCTGCTGCGCGGCGCGGCCCAGTTCCTGTGGAAGCCCGACTTCCGCTCGATCGAGAACACCTGGGTCAGCGGCAGCGTCAAGCTGTTCGGCATCCAGCTCGGCCAGCCGCAGCTCGCGGCCGGGCTCGGCGCGATCGTCGTGACCTGGGGCGTGCACCAGTTCCTGACCCGCACCAAGCTCGGCGCCGCGCTCGAGGCGACCGCCGCCGACAAGGAAGCGGCGCAGCTGATGGGCATCGATTCGCACCGCATGTTCGCGCTCGCCTGGGGCATCGGCGCGGCCTGCGCCGGCGCGGCCGGCGTGCTGCTCGCGACCTTCTTCCCGATCTTCCCGGAGGTCGGCGCCAACTTCATCCTGATCGCGTTCGTGGTCGTGAACCTCGGCGGCTTCGGCAGCGTGACCGGCGCGTTCTGGGCCGGCATCCTGGTCGGCGTGATCGAGGTGATGGGCGGGCTGCTGCTCGGCCCGCAGTACAAGCTTGCGGTCGTGCTGGTGCTGTTCCTCGGGGTGCTGATGTTCCGGCCGCAAGGCCTGATGGGGAAGGCATGATGAAACGCACGATCCTTTTCGCCGCGCTGCTCGCGCTGCTCGTGGCGCTGCCGCTGGTCAGCAGCAACCCGGCGCACCTGAACCTCGCGATCCTGGTGCTGATGGCGGCGCAGCTCGGCGTCGCCTGGAACATCCTCGGCGGCTATGCCGGCCAGGTCTCGCTGGGCCACGCCGCGTTCTACGGCCTGGGCGCCTACACCTCGACGATGCTGCTGCTGAACTTCGGCCTGAACCCGTGGCTCGGCATGCTGCTCGGCGGCGTGGTCGCGGCGGCGCTGAGCCTGGGCTTCGGCTGGTCCTGCTTCCGGCTCAAGGGCCACTACTTCGCGATGGCGACGATCGCGGTCGCCGAGATCGTGCAGATCGTCTTCACGAACTGGGACTACGCCGGCGGCGCGGTCGGCCTGACGATCCCGATGGGCGAGCGCGGCTGGGGCGCGATGGTGTTCGCCGACAAGGCGCCGTACTACTGGCTCGCGCTCGGCCTGCTCGCGCTGACCGTCGGTGCGACCTGGGCGATGGAGCGCAGCCACCTCGGCTACTACCTGCGCGCGATCAAGGACGAGCCCGACGCCGCGCGCAGCATCGGCATCGACATCGCCCGCTACAAGCAGATCGCGCTCGCGCTCAGCGCGTTCTTCACCGCGCTCGGCGGCAGCCTGTACGCGCAGAAGGAGCTCTACATCGACCCGGGCTCGGTGCTGTCGACCGCGCTGTCGATCAAGATGGCGCTGGTGTCAATCCTCGGCGGCGTCGGCACCCTGTTCGGCCCGGTCGTCGGCTCGGTCGTGCTGACGACGATCGAGGAACTCACGCGCGCGGCCTTCGGCGGCAGCGGCCGCGGCACCGACACGATGATCTACGCCGCGCTGATCGTCGTGATCGCGGTGTTCTACCCGAGCGGGCTGATCGGCTGGTGGCGCGAACGGGTTCGGCATCGCAAGGCCAGGCGCGCGCAGCTGGCCGCCAACGCGGAGGTCGCAGCATGAGCCTTCTCGAACTGCATGGCGTCAGCAAGCGCTTCGGCGGCCTGATGGCGAACCAGGACGTGTCGTTCAGCGTCGACGCCGGCCAGATCGTCGGCCTGATCGGCCCGAACGGCGCCGGCAAGACGACCGCGTTCAACTGCGTCGCCGGCTACTACACGCCGACCTCGGGCCGCATCGAGCTCGACGGCAAGACGATCTCCGGCCTGCCGCCCGAGGCCTGCGCGCGCGCCGGCGTCGGCCGCACCTTCCAGGTCGCGCGCAGCTTCACGAGCATGACGGCCTGCGACAACGTGCTGGCCGCCGCGCTGCTGCACCAGCGCAAGGTCGGCGCGGCGCGCGCCACCGCGCTGCAGTGGCTCGCGTTCGTGAACCTCGCGCGCTTCGCCGACAAGCCGGCCGGCAGCATGACGGTCAGCGAGCAGCGGCGCCTTGCGGTGGCGCGAGCGCTGGCGATCGCGCCGAAGCTGCTGCTGATGGACGAGGTGATGGCCGGGCTGAACCCGTCCGAGGTGCGCGAGATGGTCCAGGTCGTGCGCGCGATCCGCGACCGCGGCATCGCCTGCCTGATCGTCGAACACGTGCTCGAAGGCATCATGCCGATCGCCGACAAGATCGTCGTGCTCGACCGCGGCCTGAAGATCGCCGACGGCACGCCGGCCGAGGTCTCGCGCGACCCCACCGTGATCAGCGCCTACCTGGGAGACGCGTGATGGCCAGCGCCCACAACATGCTCGAGGTCAGCAACCTGCGCGTCAGCTACGGCGGCGTGCTCGCGCTGTCGGACGTCAGCATCAGCGTGCCGCAAGGGCGCATCGTCGCGCTGGTCGGCGGCAACGGCAACGGCAAGTCGACGACCTTGCGCGCGATCGCCGGGCTGAACCGCGCCGAGGCCGGCACGATCCGCTTCGACGGCCAGCCGGTGCAGGCCCTGCCGGCGCACCAGCGCGTGCCGCTCGGGCTGTCGCTGGTGCCGGAAGGCCGGCGCCTGTTCCCACGCCTGACGGTGCGGCGCAACCTCGAGCTCGGTGCGTTCACGCGCAGCGACGACGACGAGGTCGCCGCCGGCGTCGACGAGATGTTCGCGCTGTTCCCGATCCTGAAGGAGCGCGCGACCCAGCTCGCCGGCACGATGAGCGGCGGCGAGCAGCAGATGCTCGCGATCGCACGCGGCCTGATGGCGCGGCCCCGCCTGCTGATGCTGGACGAGCCCTCGTGGGGCATCGCGCCGATGTTCGTGACCAAGGTGCTGGAGGTGATCCAGCGCGTCAACGAGACCGGCGTGACGATCCTGCTGGTCGAGCAGAACCTGCACAAGGCCTTGTCGATCGCGCACCATGGCTATGTGATCCAGACCGGCCGCATCGTGATGCAGGGCAGCGGCCGCGAACTCGCTGACAACGAGGATGTGAAGAAGGCCTACCTCGGCCTGTGACCCCTGGTCCCCGCCTGCCCCCGCCGGCGCCGGATTCCCCCGTACGATGCCGGCGCGGCCCGACCGCCGGACCCGATGCCTCCGATGAAAGTCACCGATGCAAACCCAAGCCCCACACACTGACCGCTGGCAGTTCTGGATCGACCGCGGCGGCACCTTCACCGACGTGGTCGGCAAGCGCCCCGACGGCTCGCTGGTGACGCACAAGCTGCTGTCCGAGAACCCCGAGCAGTACCGCGACGCCGCGGTCGCCGGCATCCGCCACCTGCTTGGGCTGCGCGCCGACCAGGCGATCACGCCCGAACAGGTCGAGTGCGTGAAGATGGGCACGACGGTCGCGACCAATGCGCTGCTCGAACGCAAGGGCGAGCCGACCTTGCTGGTCACGACGCAGGGCTTTCGCGACGCACTGCGCATCGGCTACCAGGAGCGCCCGCGCATCTTCGACCGCCACATCGTGCTGCCCGAGCTGCTGTATGCGCGCGTGATCGAGGCCAGCGAGCGCGTCGGCGCCGACGGCGCGGTGGTGCAGCCGCTCGATGAGGCGCATCTGCGCGAGCGCCTGTGGGCCGCGTTCGATGCCGGCCTGCGCAGTGTCGCGATCGTCTTCATGCACGGCTACCGCTTCACCGCGCACGAGCTCGCCGCGGAGCGCATCGCGCGCGAGTGCGGCTTCACGCAGATCAGCGTGTCGCACCGGGTCAGCCCGCTGATGAAGCTGGTCGGGCGCGGCGACACGACGGTCGTCGACGCCTACCTGTCGCCGATCCTGCGCCGCTATGTGGAGCAGGTGGCGGGCGAGATGCCGGGCGTGAAGATCTTCTTCATGCAGTCGTCGGGCGGGTTGACCGATGCGCATGCGTTCCAGGGCAAGGACGCGATCCTGTCGGGCCCGGCCGGCGGCATCGTCGGCATGGTGCGCACCGCGCAGCTCGCGCAGGCCGACCTCGGCAGCGCCGACGAGCCGGCGCGCGTGATCGGCTTCGACATGGGCGGCACCTCGACCGACGTCAGCCACTTCGCCGGCGAGTTCGAGCGCGCGTTCGAGACCCAGGTCGCGGGCGTGCGGATGCGCGCGCCGATGATGAGCATTCACACGGTCGCGGCCGGCGGCGGTTCGGTGCTGTCGTTCGACGGCTCGCGCTTTCTCGCCGGGCCGCAAAGCGCCGGCGCCAACCCGGGCCCGGCCTGCTACCGCCGCGGCGGGCCGCTGGCCGTGACCGACGCGAACGTGATGGTCGGCAAGATCCAGCCGGCCTACTTTCCGCAGGTGTTCGGCCCGCAGGCGAACGAAGCGCTCGACCGCGAGGTCGTGGTGGCGAAGTTCAGCGCGATGGCGGCCGAGATCGCGGCCGCGACCGGCACGCAGCGCCGCCCCGAGGAGGTCGCCGAAGGCTTCATCGACATCGCGGTCGGCGCGATGGCCAACGCGATCAAGAAGATCTCGGTCGCGCGCGGCTACGACGTCACGCGCTACGCCCTGCAGTGCTTCGGCGGCGCCGGCGGCCAGCACGCCTGCCGCGTCGCCGATGCACTGGGGATGAACCGCGTGTTCGCGCACCCGCTGGCCGGCGTGCTGTCGGCCTACGGCATGGGGCTGGCCGACCAGAACGTGATGCGCGAGGCTGCGATCGAACTGCCGCTGGTGTCGGCGCTGGAGGCGGTAACGCGCCGGGTCGATGAACTCGCCGGCGAGGCCGTCGACGAGCTCGCGCGCCAGGGCGTCGGCTCGGGGCGGGTGCGCGTGCATCGGCGCGTCCATGTGCGCTACGAGGGCACCGACTCGGCGCTGGTCGTGCCCTTCGGCGATGTCGCGCAGGTGCAGGCCGCGTTCGAGGCCGCGTACCGGCAGCGCTTCGCGTTCCTGATGGCCGAGCGGCGCCTGATCGTCGAGGCGGTCTCGGTCGAGGCGGTTGCGCAAGGCGACGCCCCGGCGGAGCCCGTGCATGCGCTCGAGGCCGCGGGCCCGGCGCCGGCGGCCGAGACGGTGCGGCTGTTCAGCGGCGGCCAGTGGTGGGACGCCGCGCTGGTGGTACGCGAGCATGCCCGCCCGGGCCATGCGATCGACGGCCCGGCGATCATCGCCGAGAAGAACGCGACCACCGTCGTCGAACCCGGCTGGCGGGCCCGCGTGACCGCGCTCGACCACCTCGTGCTCGACCGCGTGCAGCCGCGCGAGAAGCGCAGCGCGATCGGCACGAGCGTCGATCCGGTGATGCTCGAGGTCTTCAACAACCTGTTCATGAACATCGCCGAGCAGATGGGGCTGCAGCTTCAGAACACCGCCTACTCGGTCAACATCAAGGAGCGGCTCGACTTCTCGTGCGCGCTGTTCGACGCCACCGGCAACCTGATCGCGAACGCGCCGCACATGCCGGTGCACCTGGGTTCGATGAGCGAGTCGATCAAGACCGTGGTCGCGCGCAACGCCGGCACGATGCGCCCCGGCGACGTGTTCATGCTGAACGACCCGTACCACGGCGGCACGCATTTGCCGGACGTCACCGTCGTGACGCCGGTCTACATCGACGCGGACAGGCCCTCCCCTTCCGAAGGGGAGGGAGCGGGAGGGGATGGGCGTGTTGTCGCCGCAAGGCGCGAGCCCACGTTCTACGTGGGCTCGCGTGGCCACCATGCCGACATCGGCGGCGTGACGCCGGGCTCGATGCCGCCGTTCTCGACCCGCATCGAGGAAGAGGGCGTGCAGATCGACAACGTCAAGCTGGTCGACGGCGGGCGGCTGCGCGAAGCCGAGGTGCTGGCGCTGCTGCGCAGCGGCGCCTACCCGTCGCGCAACCCGCAGCAGAACATCGCCGACCTGAAGGCGCAGATCGCGGCCAACGAGAAAGGCGTGCAGGAGCTGCGCAAGATGGTCGAGCAGTTCGGACTCGACGTGGTGCAGGCCTACATGGGGCATGTGCAGGACAACGCCGAGGAATCGGTGCGCCGCGTCATCACGCAGCTGAAAGACGGCGAGTTCAGCTTGCCGCTCGACAATGGCGCGCAGATCAAGGTCGCGATCCGTGTCGATGCGGCCGCGCGCAGCGCCGAGATCGACTTCACCGGCACCTCGGCGCAGCTGGGCAACAACTTCAATGCGCCGACCGCGGTCTGCATGGCCGCGGTGCTGTATGTGTTCCGCACCCTGGTCGACCATGACATCCCGCTCAATGCCGGCTGCCTGAAGCCCTTGCGCGTCGTCATCCCCGACGGCTCGATGCTGAACCCGCATCCGCCGGCGTCGGTGGTCGCCGGCAACGTCGAGACCTCGACCTGCATCACGAACGCGCTGTACGGCGCGCTCGGCGCGATGGCGGCCGGGCAGTGCACGATGAACAACTTCACCTTCGGCAACGCGCGCCACCAGTACTACGAGACGATCTCCGGCGGCTCGGGCGCCGGCCCGGGCTTCGACGGCACGAGCGTCGTGCAGACCCACATGACGAACTCGCGCCTGACCGACCCCGAGGTGCTCGAGTTCCGCTTCCCGGTGCGGCTCGAGAGCTATGCGATCCGCAAAGGCTCGGGCGGGGCCGGGCGCTGGCGCGGCGGTGACGGCGGCGTGCGCCGCGTGCGCTTTCTCGAGGCGATGACCGCGAGCATCCTGTCCAACGGCCGCCACCACGGCGCGTTCGGGATGGCCGGCGGCGCGGCCGGCCTGCCGGGCATCAACCGCGTCGAGCGCGCCGATGGCCGGGTCGAGCCACTCGACCACATCGGCTCGGTCGAAATGGCCCCCGGCGATGTGTTCGTGATCGAGACGCCCGGCGGTGGGGGCTACGGTTGAAGCGGTGCATCCGCGCGGTGTAAGGTTGCGACTCTCGATTCGACCGAAGCTGGTCGCCAGGCGCGGCCTTCCGGCAGCCGGTCCGCAGGCACCGCGCGTCGAACCTTTGCCTCACCCTGGAGATTTCGTCACCATGAACGCTCGCCTCATCTCGTCGTCGGCACTCGCCTCCGTGATGGCCCTGGGCCTGCTGTCGGTCGCCGACGCGGCCGACGCGCCGGTCAAGGCCAAGGAAAAGTGCTACGGCATCGCGAAGGCCGGCTCGAACGATTGCGCCAACCTGTCGGGCAGCCATTCGTGCGCCGGCCAGTCGAAGAACGCGATGGGCCCCGACGAATTCAACTACGTCGCCAAGGGCACCTGCGCGAAGATCGGCGGCATGTCCGAAGAAGACGCCAAGGCCGCGTTGCTGACGCCGAAGAAGTGATGTCCGGCGCGGCGGCGGGCGCGCACGGCGACGCCGTCGCCGGGGCGGTCCATCGCGCCGAGATCGCCGGCCACGCCGACATGACCCAGGTCGGCATCGGCCTGCGCCAGCCGCACTACGACGCGCTGCTCAGAGTCCCGCCGCCGCTCGGCTTCATCGAGGTCCACTCCGAGAACTTCTTCGCCGATGGCGGCGCCGCGCTGGCGGTGCTGCGCCAGGCGCGGGCGCACTATCCGGTCAGCCTGCACGGCGTCGGGCTGGGGCTCGGCTCGGCCGCGGGGCTCGACCCGTGGCACCTGGACCGGCTCGCGCGGCTTGTGCAGCGCATCGAGCCGGTGCGCGTCTCGGACCACGCCTGCTTCGCACGTGGCGCCGCGCGGCCAGGGCAGCCGGTCGTGCATGCCGCCGACCTGCTGCCGATCGCCTTCACCGACGATGCGCTCGAGATCATGGTGCGTCACGTGACGATGGTGCAGGAGCGGCTGCGCCGGCCGATGCTGGTCGAGAACCTGGCGTCGTACGTGTCGTTCGCCGATGATTCGATGAGCGAGCCCGAGTTCTTCGCGCGGCTGTGCCGGCGCACCGGCTGCGGCATGCTGCTCGATGTCAACAACCTGATGGTCAATGCGCTGAATGCCGGCGCGGACGATCCGCTCGCGCGCTGCCGCACGTTCATCGATGCGCTGCCGGCCGGGATCGTCGGCGAGGTCCATGTCGCCGGCTATCGCGAGACCGGCGAGACCGATGCGATCGTGATCGACGACCACGGCAGCCGGGTGCGGCCCGGGGTCTGGGCGCTGTGCGCCCATGCGCTGCAGCGCTTCGGTCCGCAGCCGGTGCTGGTCGAATGGGACACCGATCTGCCCGCGCTCGAGGTGCTGCTGGCCGAGGCCGCGCACGCGGCACGCCTGCATGGATGAGCGGCTGCGCCAGCAGTGGCTGCTGGCCGTGCTCGAGCGCGGCGATGACGCGACCGCGTTGCCGCTGCGCGAGACCGGTGAGCGCGCCGCCCGCGGCGTCGAGGCCTATTGCGCCAACGCCGAGGCGATCGCCGAGCGCGCGCTGGCGAGCGCGTTCGCGACCGTGCACGCCCTCGTCGGCGCGGCCGATTTCACACCGCTCGCGCGTGCATTCAGGCGCGTCGAGCCGCCGCAGCGCGGTGACCTCGGCGAATGGGGCGACGCGTTCCCGGCGTGGTTGCAGGCGCACCCGGCGCTGGCGCGCTGGCCCTACCTCGGCGATTGTGCGCGGCTCGATTGGGCCCTGCAGCGCTGCGAGCGCGCCGCCGATGCCGACCTCGACGCCGCATCGCTCGCGCTGCTCGGCTCGGCGGACCCGGCGCGGCTGCGCCTGCAGCTGATGCCCGGCAGCGCGCTGCTGCGCTCGGCGTGGCCGATCGCCGGCATCCACCGCGCCCACCAGCTCGATGGCGACGCCGCCGAGCAGGCCTTCGCGCAGGTGCGCGAATCGATCGCCGCGGCGCGTGGCGACAACGTGATGGTGGTGCGCGAAGGCTGGCGCGCGGTCGTGCATCGGCTCGATGCGGCGACAACGCGCTGGATCGGCTGCCTGCTCGACGGCGCGAGCCTGAGCGCCGCGCTCGAAGGCGCCGGCGAAGGGTTCGATTTCGCGGCCTGGCTGCAGGCCGCGATGCGCGCATCGTGGCTGCAAGGTGTGACGGCATCGAACGACTGACACCGTGCGAGCGCCGCAAGCCGTCGTGACACGCGCTATCGCTTCGATGGTTCGCCGTTCATTTCTCGCGGCGGGTAAAAGCATGCGGTGCGCACTCGTGCGCTGCAGCGCGCGCCGCGTCAGTCGCGCGGCCTGAAGTCAATCTGGAACGGAGGCGGCACGCGGCCGTCGATGTCGCGCGGCAGCACCTCGGTGCGTTCGATCGCGCGCAGCACCGCGTCATCCCACGACTTGACGCCGCTGCTCTTGATCAGCCGCTTCGCGACGATCGTGCCGTCGGGCGCGAGGCGCACTTCGACGGTGGCCATCGGGTTGCCGTCGATCGTGTCGGTGAACACGATGTTCGGCTTGATGCGCGCCATGATGCGGCCGGCGTAGCTCGCCGACGGCCCGCTGCTGCGCAACGCCGTGCCGGTGTCAGCCGGCCCGCCCGTCGCGCCGGCCAGGCCCTGCATGCGCTTCAGGTTGGCGTCGCGAATCGCCGCCAGCCGCGCCGCCTCGGCCTTCTCCGCCTTCTCGGCTTTCAGGGCCTCGGCCTTGTCGCGCTCGGCCTTCTCTTTCTCCTTCTCCGCCTTCAGCTTGTCGGCCGCCTTCTTCTGCGCGAGTTCATCCTTCGCGCGCTCGGCCTTCTCGCGTTCGATCTTCTTCTGCCGCGCGGCTTCGTCGGCGGCCTGCTGCTCGCGCCGCTCCTGCTCGCGCTTGGCCTTGTCGATGGCGATCTGCGGATCGGGCAGCACCGGCGCCTGCGGCTTCGGCACCGGCTCGGGTTTGGGCGCGGGCGCGGGCGCGGGCGGCGGCTTGGCGACCTGGACCGGCGCCGGCGGTGGCTCGACCGCACGCGGCGCGGCCGCCTGCGGCAGCGCGGACCACAACTCCGCGGCCATCGGCGTCGGCTCGAAGGTGTTCCAGTTGACGCCGAACGCGAGTGCCGCGATCAGCAGCACATGCGCGAGCAATGCGAGCGCGAGCGCCGGCCCGTTGCGCTGCGCCGAGCGCGGCATGAAGGGATCGCGCGTGGCGTGCGGCGGCGGCAAGGCGGCAGTGTTCATGGTCGAATCAACGCAACTCGCCCCGGAACGGTTCACCAGTCAAGGGGCGCCCGTCTTCACGACCAACCCGACCTTCGCGACGCCGGCGCGCTGCAGCTTGTCCATCAGGCTCACGACCGCCTCGTACTTGACGTTGCGATCGGCCGAGATCACGACCGGCGTGTCGGCGTTGCCAGCCTGCAGCGTGCGCACACGCGCCGCGACATCGCGCAGCGCGACCGGCTCACCGTCCTTGCCGTCGATGCGCAGCCGCACCTTCTCGTCGGTGCCGACCATGACCTCGACGACGTGGTCGGGCCGCTGCCGGCCCTTGCCGACACTCGGTACATCGACCAGCCCGGTCGTGATCAGCGGTGCCGTGACCATGAAGATGATCAGCAGCACCAGCATCACGTC
>Ga0207691_10006519_pt1 | contig 11265 bp, 8 predicted proteins | sample KBSM13metaG_FD_184327 | JGI IMG/M metagenome (GOLD analysis project Ga0207691, IMG submission 184327) | Miscanthus rhizosphere microbial communities from Kellogg Biological Station, Michigan, USA - KBS M1-3 metaG (SPAdes) (version 2) | ecosystem: Host-associated > Plants > Roots > Rhizosphere >...
GGACGCCACCGGCAAGGACGCGATCAGCAAAGGCGCCGAGCGCGCGAAGCAGGGCGTCAAGCAGGCGATCGATCGCTACCGCGAGCTCGCCGAGATGGAAGCGGAGTCGCGCCGCAAGGCCTGGAAGGTGCTGCAGGACCGCTTCCAGGAGAACGTGGCGAACCTGCAGAGCCTGCTGAAGGCGAAGTGACGAACGCCGCGGGCCGTGCGCCCGCGCGAGGAGACGACCATGGCGACCAAGATCCCGCGTTCGAAGGAGAACGATTACACCCGCGAGATGGCCCAATCGCGGCGGCGCTTCGTGCAGGAGCGCACCGGCGCCGCCCTCGAGCACGTCGGCAGCTTCTCGTTCGATCCGGGCGTGCTGCCCGGCAACGTCGAGAACTTCATGGGGGTCGCGCAGGTGCCGATCGGTCTCGCGGGCCCGCTGCGCATCAACGGTGAGCACGCCAAGGGCGACTTCTACATCCCGATGGCGACGAGCGAGGGAACGCTCGTCGCCAGCTACAACCGCGGCATGCGGCTGCTGAGCGAGAGCGGCGGCGTCAAGACGACGGTCGTCGGCCAGTACATGCAGCGCTCGCCGGCGTTCTTCTTCGACGACGCGCTGCAGGCGCGCGACTTCGGCGACTGGGTCGCGGAGAACTTCGAGCCGATCAAGCAGGCGGCCGAGACGACGACGCGCTCGGGCAAGCTGATCAACATCCGCCAGTTCGCGATCGGCCCGGTGCGAAACCTGCGCTTCAACTACACGACCGGGGACGCCGCGGGGCAGAACATGACCGGCAAGGCGACGCGCGCCGCCTGCGAGTGGATCACGAAGAACTACCCGAAGAAGGCGCGCTACATCCTGTCGGGCAACATGGACACCGACAAGAAGCATTCGGGCGCGAACATGCTGCTGACGCGCGGCAAACGCGTCGTCGCCGAGTGCACGATCAAGGGCGACCTGCTCAAGAGCATGATGCACACGACGGCGAAGGACCTGTTCTTCACCCGGCAGATCAGCAACGTCGGCGCGTTCCTCGCGCACTCGGCGAACAACGGCGCGCACGCCGCCAACGGCCTGACGGCGATGTTCATCGCGACCGGCCAGGACGTCGCCAACATCTCCGAGTCGCACGCCGGCGTCACCTACTCGCAGCTGCTCGACAACGGCGACTACTACTGGTCGATCACGCTGACGTCGCTGATCGTCGCGACCTACGGCGGCGGCACCGGCCTGCCGACGCAGCGCGAGTGCCTCGAGATGCTGGACTGCTACGGCAAGGGCAAGGCGAGCAAGTTCGCCGAGATCTGCGCCGCCGTCGTCCTCGCGGGCGACACGTCGCTGTCGAGCGCGATCCTCGCCGACGAGTGGGTGTCGAGCCACGACTCGATGGGCCGCAACCGTCCGTGACGGCAGGAGAGCCGCGATGAGCCTCGCCAAGCTGCTCGACCTGAAGGGCAAGGTCGCGCTCGTCACCGGCGGCTCGCGCGGACTCGGCCTGCAGATGGCCGAGGTCCTCGGCGAGCTCGGCGCCAGGGTGGCGATCACGGCACGCAAGCAGCACGAGCTCGATGCCGCCGCGGCGCACCTGAAGGCGCTCGGCATCGACGCGCTGCCGATCGTCTGCGACATGAGCGACCTGCAGGCGATCCGGCCGCTGGTCGACACGGTCGTCGAGAAGCTCGGGCCGATCGACGTCCTCGTCAACAACGCCGGGACGTCGTGGGGCGCGCCGACGGTCGAGCACCCGCTCGACGGCTGGAACAAGGTGATGACGCTCAACGTCACGTCGCTCTTCGTCCTCACGCAGGAGGTCGGCCGCCGCTGCATGGTGCCGAGGAAAAGCGGCAAGGTGATCAACATCGCGTCGATCCAGGGCCTCACCGGAAGCTATCCGGAGGGGATGCCGACGCTCGCCTACAACGCGAGCAAGGGCGCCGTCGTCAACCTGACGCGCACGCTCGCCAACGAATGGGCGCCGCTCGGCATCAACGTCAACGCCATCGCGCCGGGGTTCTTCCCGACCAAGATGACCGCGCCCATCGCGGCGGCGCTCGGCGAGGACGCGACTGCGGAGATGGCACCGATGCGCAAGTCCGGCGGTCCCGAGGACCTGAAGGGCGTGGTCGCGCTGTTCGCGACCGACGCGTGCGCGTTCATCACCGGGCAGACGCTCGCGGTCGACGGCGGCCTGACGGCCGTCTGAGCGGGCAGGTTCAATCAAGGAGACAGCGATGGCCGACATGCCATGGATCCGTTCGTATCCCGAGGGAGTTCGCTGGGACATCGACATCGTTCCGACCGCAGTGCAGAAGATCCTGGACGACAGCGCGGCGAAGTGGGCGGACCGCCCGGCGCTCGAGTTCATGGGCAAGCGGATCAGCTATCGCGAGCTGAAGCTGCTCACCGACCGCGCCGCCAAAGGGCTGCAGGCGCTCGGCGTCGGGCCGGGGATCCACGTCGGCCTCTATCTTCCGAACACGCCGCACTACGTCATCGCGTTCTTCGGCGTGCTGAAGGCGGGCGGCACCGTCGTCAACTACTCGCCGCTCGATGCCGCGCAGGTGCTCGAGCACAAGATCGCCGACAGCCGCACCGACGTCCTGTTCACGCTCGACCTCGCCGCCCTCTATCCGCAGATGGCGGCGATGCTCGGCAAGACGCGATTGAAGAAGCTCGTCGTCGGCAACATGGCCGAGATGTCGCCGGCGCCCGACGCGGTCGCCGCGCAGATGAAGGCGGGCAAGCTCACCGTCGAGACCGGCAAGGACGACCGCCACGTCAGCTTCGCCGCGCTGCTCGACAACGCCGGCGACTACGTCGCGCACCCGGTCACCGACCCTGCCGAGCAGATCGCGGTGCTGCAGTACACCGGCGGGACGACCGGGCTGCCGAAGGGCGCGATGCTCACGCACGGCAACCTGACTGCGGCGTGCGCGCAGTACACCGAGTCGGTGCAGGGGACGCCGCGCGTCCTCGACGAGGGCAACGAGCGCATCCTCGCCGTGCTGCCGCCGTTCCACATCTACGCGCTCTCGGTCAACATGATGCTCGGCATCCGCCTCGGCGCCGAGCTGATCCTGCACCCGCGCTTCGACGCCGAGGCGGCGCTGAAGGACATCTCGAGCAAGAAGGTGACGAGCTTCCCGGGCGTGCCGACGATGTTCACGGCGCTGCTCGGCCATCCCGACATCGCCAAGTACGACCTCAGCTCGCTCAAGTACTGCGGCTCGGGCGGCGCGCCGCTGCCGCTCGAGGTCGCGCAGCGGTTCCAGGAGGCGACCGGCTGCCCGCTGAGCGAGGGCTGGGGCATGACCGAGACCTCGCCCACCGGGACGTTCACTCCGGTGCACGGCACGCGCAAGGCGAACTCGTGCGGCATCCCGCTGCCGCGGATCGAGATCCGCATGCTCGACATCGCCGATCCGAGCCGGTACGTCGGCATCGGCGAGCGCGGCGAGCTCTGCATCCGCGGCCCGAACGTGATGAAGGGCTACTGGAACAAGCCCGACGCGACCGCCGAGGTGACGACCTTCGACGGCATGCTGCGCACCGGTGACGTCGCGATCATGGACGAGTACGGCTTCGTCTACATCGTCGACCGAACCAAGGACATGATCCTGTGCAGCGGCTTCAACGTCTACCCGCGCAACCTCGAGGACGCGATCTACCAGCACCCCGCGGTCGCCGAGGTCACGGTGATCGGCGTCCACGACGAATACCGCGGCCAGTCGCCGAAGGCGTTCGTCAAGCTGAAGCCGAACGTCGCGCCGTTCTCGCTCGCCGAGCTGCAGGCGTTCCTCAAGGACAAGCTCGGCAAGCACGAGATGGTGCACGCGCTCGACATCCGTGACGAGCTGCCGAAGACTCCGGTCGGCAAGCTCTCGAAGAAGGAGCTCTACGAGGAGGAGGAAAAGAAGCGTGCCGCAGCGGCCAAGACCTGAGAACACGACCGTGGCGACCTCGCTGATCCCCGATCCGTTCCAGATGTGGCGCGAAGCGCTGACCAAGCTCGAGGGCAACGTCAACTCGCTCGTCACCGGCAGCGTGGACTCGCAGGAGCTGATGCGCTCGATGCATCAGCTCTCGACGCTCTCGCTCGGCATGCAGCAGGCGTTCGAGAAGGCGATCGGCGCCTATCTCGCGCGCGTCAACCTGCCGAGTCGCAAGGACGTCAGCGAGCTCGCCGCCGCGCTGCAGCGCGTCGAGGACAAGCTCGACCTGCTGTTGCCGACGGGAGCTGCCGGGTCGGCAGCGCCGCGGCCGCCGCGGACGCGCCGGCCGCCGCCGGAAGAGGTCGCGGCGCCGGCAGCCGTCGCCGCCGCGCCCGCGGCCGCCAGGCCGGCGCGCGCGGCGAAGCGCACGGCGTCGCGCGCTCGACGCAGGAGCTGACATGTCCGCCGCGACGACGAAAGAGAAAACACCCGAGCCTGCGCTGGCCGAGCGGCTGCGGCTCGAGGTCGAGCGAGCGGTGCAGCGCAGCTTCAGGAGCATCGAGCTGCTCGGCGCGGCGCCGCCGACCGTCGGCAGGACGCCCAAGACCGTGCTGCATCGCCGCGGCACGCTGTCGCTCTACCACTACCACGCGACCGCCGACGAGATCTATCGCGTGCCGATCCTGTTCGTGATGGCGCCGACGAACAAGGCGTACATCCTCGACCTCGCGCCTGGTCAGAGCATGATGGAGTTCCTGCTCGCGCGCGGCTACGACATCTACATGATGGACTGGGACGCGCCGACCGATGCGGAGCGCAACCTGAAGATCGAGGACTACGTGCTCGACTTCATCCCCGATTGCCTGAAGCGCGTGCAGCAGGACTCGGGCGAGGACGACGTGACGCTCGTCGGCTACTGCGCCGGCGGCATGCTGTCGGCGATCCACGTCGCGCTGCTGCCCGACGGGCCGGTGAAGAACCTCGTCTGCTTCACGACGCCGGTCGACTTCAGCAAGATGGAGCTGTTCCGGGCGATGGCCAGCGACAAGGTGTTCGACGTCGACAAGCTCGTCGACAGCGTCGGCATCGTTCCTGCCGACATGGTGCGCGCCGGCTTCGATTCGCTCAGGCCCGCGAGCCGGGTGGCCGGCCAGCTGCGCCTGTGGGACAACCTCTGGAACGACGAGTTCGTCAAGGGCTTCAGGATGATGGAGCGCTGGGGCAACGAGACGCTGCCGCTGCCGGGCGCCTACTTCCGCCAGACGGTGAAGGAGCTGCTGCGCGGCAACGCACTCTACGAGGGCACGCTGAAGATCGGCGGTCGCAAGGTCGACCTCGCGAAGATCACCGTGCCGTTCCTGCACGTCATCGCCCAGTACGACCACATCGTGCCGCCGGCGTGCGCGCATCCGCTCGTCGAGCGGGTCGGCTCGCGCGACAAGGAGGAGGTCGTCCTGCCCGGCGGCCATGTCAGCATCGCGGCCGGGGCCAACGCCGTGAAGCGGATGTGGCCGAAGCTCGACTCCTGGCTGCAGAGGCGATCGACATGAGCGAACCGAAGAGGAAGTTTCCGCGCAACGTCGCCTGCGGCGGCGTCCAGGTCGAGATCGCGCGCATGACCGGCTTCGACCGCGCGGCGCTGGTCGAATTCGTCGCGACGTTGCCGCCGCAGGACCTGCTGTTCGTGCCGCGCGACCTCGGCCACCCCAAGGTCGTCGACGCCTGGATGCGCTCGATCGACGCCGGCGAGCTGGTGAGCCTCGCCGCCCGCGCGGACGGCAGGATGGTCGGCTGCACGGCGATCTTCGTCGACGAGCTGAGCTGGTCGAAGCACGTCGGCGAGCTGCGCATCCTCGTCGGTCCGGCGTGGCGCGGCCGCGGCCTCGGCCGCACGCTGATCCAGGAGTGCTTCGCGCAGGCGCTCGAGCTCGGTCTCCGCAAGCTGGTCGCGCAGATGACGGTCGACCAGCGCGCCGCGATCGCAGTCTTCGAGGAGCTCGGCTTTCGCGCCGAAGCGCTCCTCTCCGGGCACGTCGCCGATCGCGACGGCAAGCTGCACGACCTCGTGCTGCTCGCCCACGACGTCGCTGCCGTGCGCGGCCGGATGGAGGCGCTCGGCCTCTCCGACGCGGTCGGCGCCTGAGGCCGCGCAGCGGCCGGTCATCTGGAAGCATCAGCCGTGGCACCGACCGTTCCGATCCCCAAGCCGAAGGGCGATCCCTTCATCGGCAACCTGCGCGCGATCGACGGCGACGCGCCGATCCAGAGCTTCATGCGCATGGCGAAGATGCTCGGGCCGATCTTCCAGCTCGAGGTGCTCGGCAGCCCGATCGTGTTCGTCGGCTCGCAGGCGCTCGTCGACGAGATCTCCGACGAGTCGCGCTTCGACAAGCGCGTCGCCGGGGCGCTGCGCAACATCCGCGACTTCGCCGGCGACGGCCTCTTCACCGCGCGCACCGAGGAGCCGAACTGGGCCAAGGCGCATCGGCTGCTGATGCCGGCGTTCGGCCCGATCGGCATCCGCGGCATGTTCGACCGCATGCTCGACATCGCCGAGCAGATGCTGCTGCGCTGGGAGCGCTTCGGCCCGGACAGCGTCATCGAGGTCACCGACGACATGACGCGGATGACGCTCGACACGATCGCCCTGTGCGCGTTCGACTACCGCTTCAACAGCTTCTACCAGCGCGAGATGCATCCGTTCATCGGCGCGATGGTCGACGCCCTCGCCGAAGCCGGCGCGCGGACGCGCCGCCCCGAGCTGGCGAGCAGGATGCTCCTGAGGACCAAGCGCGCCTACGAGGACGACCTCGAGCTGATGCGCGACATCGCCGACGCGCTGATCGCCGAGCGCAAGCGCGATCCCGACGCGGCGCAGAAGAAGGACCTGCTCGGCCTGATGCTGCAGGGCCGCGACCCGGTCACGGGCGAAGGCCTTTCCGACGAGAACATCCGCTTCCAGCTCGTCACGTTCCTGATCGCCGGCCACGAGACGACGAGCGGGCTGCTGTCGTTCGCGACGTACTTCCTGGTCAAGAACCCGCGCGTCCTGCAGAAGGCGCGCGCCGAGGTCGACGCCGTCTTCGGGGACGAGGTGCCGCGGGTCGAGCACATCGGCAAGCTCCGCTACGTCGAGCAGGTGCTGATGGAGACGCTGCGGCTGTGGCCGACGGCGCCGGCGTTCCAGCTGAAGGCGCGCGACGACACCGTGATCGGCGGGCGCTACGCGATCACCAGGCGCGACACGATCACGGTGCTGATTCCGGTGCTGCATCGCGACACCTCGGTCTGGGGCGACGACGTCGAGGAGTTCCGGCCCGAGCGCTTCGAGTCCGAGTCGTTCGCGAAGATGCCGCCGAACTCGTGGAAGCCGTTCGGCAACGGCCAGCGCGCGTGCATCGGCCGGCCGTTCGCGATGCAGGAGGCGGTGCTGCTGGTCGCGATGATCCTGCAGCGCTTCGACCTGATCGAGGACGACCCGTCGTACCAGCTGCAGGTCGCCGAGACGCTGACGCTGAAGCCGCACGGCTTTCGCATCCGCGTCAAGCGCCGCGGCAGCGCGTCGTTCCGGCCGCGTGCCGCGGTGCTGCCGCAGGTCGCCGCGAAGCCGGCGGCGGCGCCGGCACCGGCGATCGCTCCCGGCGAGCAGGCGACGCCGCTGCTCGTCCTGTTCGGCTCGAACACCGGCTCGGCCGAAGCGTTCGCCGAGCGGATCGCGAGCGACGCGAGGACGCAGGGCTACGCGGCCGAGGTCGGTCCGCTCGACGACCACGCCGGCAGCCTGCCGGCCGACGGCGCCGTCGCGATCGTGACCGCGTCGTACGAAGGCCATCCGCCCGACAACGCGAAGCAGTTCGCCGCCTGGCTCGATGCGCTCGCCCCCGGCGCGCTGAAGGGTGTCCGCTACGCGGTCTTCGGTTGCGGCAACCGGCAATGGGCGCGCACGTACCAGGCAGTGCCGAAGCGCTTCGACGCCGCGCTCGAGGCCGCCGGCGCGACGCGCGTGCGCGATCGCGGCGAGACCGACGCGGGCGGCGACTTCTTCGGCGACTTCGACCGCTGGTACGAGGGTCTGTGGAGCGATCTCGGACGGGCGCTCGGCAAGCGCGTGCAGGCGGCGCCGAGCGGCGGGCACCTCGAGGTCGAGATCCTGAAAGCCGGCCGCACCGCGCTGCTTCGCCTCGCCGATCTGCAGCACGGCGAGGTCGTCGCGAACCGCGAGCTGGTCGACATGACGTCGCCGCTCGGCCGCTCGAAGCGCCACATCGAGATCGCGCTGCCCGACGGCATGAGCTACCGCGCCGGCGACTACCTCGCGGTGCTGCCGCACAACCCGATCGGCGTCGTGATGCGGGCGCTGAAGCGCTTCGACCTCGCCGCCGACACGCAGATCGTCGTCCGCAAGCCCGAGGGAAGCATCACCTCGCTGCCGGTCGACCATCCGGTCAACGTCAGCGAGCTGCTGTTCCATTACGTCGAGCTGGCGCAGCCGGCGACGCGCGCGCAGGTGACGGCGCTGGCCGCGGCGACGCGCGCTGCGCCCGAGCAGGCCGAGCTGACCGCGCTCGCCGAAGAGGCGGCGTACGCGCGCGACGTCCTCGGCAAGCGCGTCAGCGTGCTCGACCTGCTCGAGCGCTATCCGTCGTGCACGCCCGGCCTCGCGGCGTTCCTCGAGATGCTGCCGCCGGCGCGCGCGCGCCAGTACTCGATCTCGTCGTCGCCGCTCTGGAACGCGCAGCGCTGCACGCTCACCGTCGCCGTCGTCGACGCTCCGGCGCTCTCGGGCCGCGGCCGTTACCAGGGGATGGCGTCGTCGTATCTCGCCAACTGCACGCCGGGGACGCGGGTCGCGATCGCGGTGCGCTCGTCGAACGATCACTTCCATCCGCCGGCGTCGCCGGAGACGCCGATGGTGATGGTCTGCGCCGGCACCGGCCTCTCGCCGTTCCGCGGCTTCCTGCAGGAGCGCGCGACGCAGGCGCAGAACGGGCGCAGCGTGGGCCCGTCGCTGCTCTTCTTCGGCTGCGACCATCCGGACGTCGACTTCCTCTATCGCGACGAGCTCGCGGCGTGGGAAGCGGCCGGCGTCGTCAGCGTTCGGCCGGCGTTCTATCGGCAGCCGCAAGGCGACGTGACGTTCGTGCAGCACCGCGTCTGGCAGGACCGCGCCGACGTCGCCGACCTGTTCCGCCGCGGCGCCAGCGTCTACGTCTGCGGCGACGGCCGCCACATGGCTCCCGCCGTCCGGCAGACGTTCGTCCGCATCTACCAGGAGGCGGCGAACACGAGCGCCGAAGAGGCCGAGGCGTGGGTCGACCGGATCGAGCGCGAGACCGGTCGCTACGTCTCCGACGTCTTTGCCTGATCGGGAGACCCACGATGGCGACGCGAACCAAGATCAAGCTCGACCCGATCGTGATCAAGGGGCACGACGTCGGCCGCGTGCTCATCACCGGCGCGTCGGCGGGAATCGGCGCCGAACTCGCGCGTGCGTTCGCCCGCGATGGCCACCGGCTGACGCTGGTTGCGCGGCGTCGCGCCAAGCTCGAGGGGCTCGCCACCGAGCTCGATCGCGAGCACCACGTCGACGTGAGGACGATCGTGCAGGACCTCGCCAAGCCGACCGGACCGGCGGCGGTGGTCAAGGCGGCCGAGGCCGACGGCCACATCGGCATCCTCGTGAACAACGCCGGCGTGATCGACATGGGCCCGTTCGCGGCCAGCGACACCGACGCGCTCGTCAACCTCGTCAACCTCAACGTGCGCGCGCTCACCGAGCTGACGAGCCTCGTCGTTCCGGGGATGGTCAAACGCGGCTTCGGCCGCATCCTCAACGTCGCCTCGCTCGCGGCGTTCCAGCCGGTGCCGGGAATGGGTGCGTACGCAGCGAGCAAGGCGTACGTGCTCGCCCTCACCGAAGCGATGTCCGAAGAGCTGAAGGGAAGCGGCGTCACCGTCACTGCGCTCTGTCCCGGCATCACCGACACCGACATGGCGACCGACATCCAGGCGAGCTCGTCGGCCGCGACGCGGCTGCCCAAGCAGCTCGTCTCCAATCCGGCCGACGTCGCCGCCGAGGGCGTCAGGGCGCTGATGGCCGGCCAGGTCGTCGTCGTCCCCGGCCTGCCCAACCAGCTCACTGCGGCGTGGGCACAGGTGACGCCGCGCTGGCTGACGCGCTACGTCACCGGCTTCGCTGCGCGCCGCGCCGACTGGCTGAATCGGCGCTGACCCGAAAGCCCCTCGGCGTCGCGCGCGCGACGCCCCGCGCCGGGGGCGCTGACTAGAATCGAACGATCGTTCTATCCCCGCGGTTCGCGGGGAACACCCCGAGGACTGCCATGAGTGCGAACTACGAGCTTCGCGGCGACGTCGCCGTCATCACGCTGGACAACCCGCCGGTCAACGGCCTCGGCTACGACACCCGGCGCGGCATCGTCGACGGGATGAGCCGGGCTCTCGAGGACGACGCCGTCAAGGCGATCGTCGTCACCGGCGCGGGCAAGGCGTTCTCGGGCGGCGCCGACATCCGCGAGTTCGGCTCGCCGAAGGCGATCGCCGATCCGGGACTGCCGAGCATCATCCAGAGCTTCGAGCGGAGCCCGAAGCCCGTCGTCGCCGCGATCCACAGCGTCGTCATGGGCGGCGGTCTCGAGATCGCGCTCGGCTGCCACTACCGGGTCGTCGCGGCGGGGACACAGGTCGCCTTCCCGGAAGTGAAGATCGGCCTCATTCCCGGCGCCGGCGGGACGCAGCGTCTGCCACGTGTGCTCGACGTCGAGACCGCACTCAACCTCATCGTCAGCGGCGAAACCGTGAAGAGCGAGATGCTCGCCAAGTTGCCGGGCCAGAAGCTGTTCGACAAGATCGTCGAAGGCGACGTGGTCGAGGCTGCAGTGGCGTTCGCGCGCGAGAAGGTCGGCGTGCAGCCGCTGCCGGTCGTGCGCGATCTCAAGGTCGACTACCCGAACGCCGACGCCTTCTTCCAGTTCGCGCGCAACACCGTCGGCGCGATGGCGAAGAACTTTCCGGCGCCCCTCAAGTGCGTCGAAGCCGTCGCCGCATCGGCCAAGATGAAGATCGACGACGGCCTGAAGTTCGAGCGCGAGATCTTTCTGGCGCTGCTGATGACACCCGAGTCGCGGGCGCTGCGGCACGCGTTCATGGCCGAGCGCGCGACCTCGAAGATCCCCGACGTTCCCGCCGACACGCCGACGCGGCCGATCAAGAAGGTCGCGGTCATCGGCGCCGGCACGATGGGCGGCGGCATCGCGATGAACTTCCTCAACGCCGGCATCCCGGTGACGATGCTCGAGATGAAGCCGGACGCGCTCGACAAGG
>Ga0207691_10006520_pt1 | contig 11264 bp, 8 predicted proteins | sample KBSM13metaG_FD_184327 | JGI IMG/M metagenome (GOLD analysis project Ga0207691, IMG submission 184327) | Miscanthus rhizosphere microbial communities from Kellogg Biological Station, Michigan, USA - KBS M1-3 metaG (SPAdes) (version 2) | ecosystem: Host-associated > Plants > Roots > Rhizosphere >...
GCGGGTGTCATTGTGCTGGTAATCTCAACGTTGCTTGGATTGATGGCACCGGTGGTTCAGCGACCATTGCGGACGTAAAAAACAGGGGCAGGGGCGGGAGGCAGGAGCAGGAAAAGCAATTTCAGATCTCAGATCTCAAATCTCAGAAGGACGCGGTAGATGATCTGAAATCTGAGATCTGAGATCTGAGATCATTATGACCTGCCCACGATAGTGTGAACTGTACTAGTATTAACAAACCTATGAAGTTGATTTTGCTGTTGCTTGTGATTTCAGCCGTCGCTTTGGTGATTCCAGCTATGAGCTCGGCTCAAAACCCTGACGACGATCCTTTCAATCGGGCCCTTACCGAGCTCAAAGCCGGCAACACAGACAAAGCTATCGCGGCGTTGACGGAGGCGATTAAGAAAAATCCGGATAATGCCGATGCCTACCTGATTCGTTCCAGTCTGAGGATGACTTCGGGCGACACCCCGGGCGCGCTGGCCGACGTCAACAAGACTCTTCAGCTAAAGCCTGGAATGGGCCAGGCTTATCACGAACGAGCGATTCTTCGCCTCATTGCTCGCGATCGGTCGGGGGCGCTTCAAGACCTCGATGCCGCGCTTGCCCGTGATTACAAAGGGGACGGAATCTATTCTTTGCGCGGCCAGCTCCGTGCCGAATCGGGCGATCTAAAGGGAGCGCTCGCTGATCTCGACGAGTCGATGAAACTAAATCCGAATAATCCTCAAACCTATGGCAGTCGTGGCGGTGTACTTCTGGCACTGAACGAAAGAGATCGCGCGCTCAACGATTTCAATTTTCTGCTGAACTGGTATGAGACTGAACCAACCAAGCGTGTCGAAAATAAGAAGCCCACAACCGAGAAACCACCAGGAACAGCCGACGCGAATAAACCAGCACCGTTCAACGTTGGTATCGCTGCCCAAACCGTAAACCCGGCTCCTGGTGACAAGGAGGTGTTGCCGGTAATTGCCAACGTATACATCAATCGTGGACTAATCTATAGCGCCCAGGGCAAAAGTGACGCGGCCATTTCCGACTTCACAAAATCGATTCGTGTTGACGCAAAGAACGTTTGGCCTTTCTACCATCGGGCCAACGAACTGGAAGGGAAGGGCGATCTTGCAGCGGCACTGGCTGATATAAGTCGAGCAATCCAACTCGATCCGCTGAACGGCAACTTGCGCGTCGAGCACGGCGTCATCCTTACGCTTTTGGGTAACACTAAAGATGCGCAAGTCGATTTCAATATGTTGCTTCAGGCTGACCGCGTCACCTGGCAAAAGCGCATCGATGAAAGATTGGCGGCAGTGAAGATGAAAGTGCCGAAGTGAGAGGGACGGGAGCAGGACGTAGGAGCAGGAGGCAGGAGCAGGAGTAGATGAGGTCGAGACTACTACGTTAGAGTGCGTGGCTGGCTCAGATTGAAAGGTAATTTTCTTTTTGTATCGAACGTTATGAGAGTCGCATACGCTGCATTGATCATGTTCTTGCTTCTGGCTAGTGCAAATGCTCAGACCGGCAGCGACGCGTGCCACGTTTATATAGTGGATATTGCCAAATCACAGCGGGCTTTTGAACGCCTCCGTCAAACGGGTAATGAAGAAGCGGATGACAAGGCTTTGGCCGTTGGGCAAACCCTTTTCCCGGAGTTCTATCCTCTCGTCGGTGAGGAGGAGCTCACAACGAAACATTATCCGTTTCCGAAATCCAAACTTGTAATTACAGCAAGTGTCTTTTACACGGATGAGTCGATGGCATCACACCCGCACGGATCGTTTGCTAGTCATAGCGAATCAATGCTCATCGGCGTTACTGTTGCGAATAAGGCAAAGCCCGACGCTATTAGTGCTTCTGGTGGTCAGAGCTCCATAACGGAAGTCACATATGACGAATATACGAACATTGTGCGAGCGAAGAAGTACGTAACCGTTCGCGGCCGCTCTTATCTGGTAGGAATACAATGTGATTGCATGGTTGATAATCGTAAGAAATAGACGGAGCACTAAAACATCACAGGCGCGCCGAAAAGTCGGTAAGCCGTGACAGAAGAGATAAGCCACACGGTGCCTCCTGCCTGCTCTTGCTCCTGCCTCCCGCCCTTCGTGTACACTAAGCGCCGCTCAGAACTACTCAACAAAAACTATACAAACCTGGAGGAATGACTTGAGAAAGAATTCTATCTACGCGTTGTTTCTAGTGATGCTGATCGCTCCCTTTACCGTCACATCCGCGGTGAAGTCTGACGTTTCGCAGGATCAACCAACCGTTGTTAAAGACACGGTGCAAGTTACGGCCTTTACTCTGAATGTCTACAAGAAGAGTTATGACTTTTGGAGTTGGGTGCCTTCCATCAAATATCGAGTGAATGGTCCCATTCCGAGTGGTGGGCAACTCTACGTCGAATTCAATTTGCCTACGGGTCCGTGGGTCAAGTTTGACTGTAAGACCGAAGAGACAGGCGCCGGTAACTGGTGGGAGGTTTCGTGCGGCGGTCGAGACATTCCCGAAGAGAAGGGGTCCACCTATACCGGACTCGTCAACTTCAACATCAAACTCAGAAACGAATTGGCAGGCACCGACTCGGCGTTGTTCAGCGGAAAGATGAAGGTTGAGAAAGCGCATTCAAACGAGTCTGGACCTAAAGCCGTGAACCAGTGGGTCTACTTCATTAATCATGATTGGAACTTGCCGATCGGTTATGTGTGGCTTGGACCAGATAGCCTCAAGGGTTGGGACTTTCCCGATTTTTACGTTGCCTTTTGGGTGCGAGGCGATAGCACTGGTTTCGATCCTCACGTGTTCTACCAAGGAAAAGAAATCGGCAGAATTACGCTTGATGGTTCCATCATCAGTGCGGCAGGTTGTGAAGCGGAAGTAGAGAACAACACGACACATTACGTCGAAGAGACGATGCCGCAAAAGGCCAGGTGGTCGCGCATTATTTGTAGTTTTCCGAGTATCAAGGGTGCAGCGAAGAACGTCGAACTACCTTCATTGATTCCGGGCCAGGTTGGCAACATCTACGTCCTGGCTCAGAACCCTGGTGATTATGAGTTCAAGCTACTGCGTAATAATCGCCTCGCGAGATCGATGAAGTTTACTGTTGCTGCGGATGGAAGTTTTGACAACGGCATTGCCAAGAGCAACAAGCTCGGACGGAATCGAGTCATCGTTCCTGTGCAAATCATCGGTGACCTGGACGGAACCTGGGATCGCACTGCGTGGAAAGATGCTTTCTACGGAAATCCTTTGACGGGATTCACAGCGATACCTTAGGGACACTAGGCAGGAGGCAGGAGGCAGGAGGCAGGAGGCAGGAGGCAGGAGGCAGCACCACTTCGCAGTAGCGTGTGGCTTCAGTAGCGGCAGCGCCGCGAGTTAGCTGCTTCCTGCTCCTGCCTCCTGCTCCTGGCTCTTCCCTTCGCGGGCCAACACCGATCTCGCCAAACTGAAAAGTATCCAACCAAGCGCCACGCCCGAACCCGCCAACACCAAATAGATTAGCCAGGGAACACGCTCAGTGAATGGGAGCGGTTCCGGTGTGAAGGCGAGATTCTTGTTTGATTCCCCAACCGTGCTTTGAATCGGTGGCGTCTTCAGTTTCGCGCTCAACTCCTTTTCGAAATCGTAGTGAGGTTCGGAGATCTTTTGATTACCGAAGAAGAGACGCAGCGGAAGACTTTGAGGCTGCTTTAGTTCAAACACCAACTCTCTCGCCGGTGCACTCGCCGTAATCGCGCTAATCGTTAAAGTCTGGTTGCTGTAGTCCGTGACTTGCAGCCTCACCTTCTGTACGTGTTCTTCCTGGTCGAAAGTGATGATCGACGGATTCGGTTTCTCTCCCGCTCGACGACTGAGATTGCCGCTTGCCAGTAATCGCGGGTTCTGCGGATCGTCAAAGGCTTCAACCTGAAACGGTCTGTAAAACGAAGCATCTTCAATCGTAAGGTTAAGACGAGAACAGGGAACTCGAGCGCCAAAATCAATCGTCCACGCGGTCGAATGAGCACCCTGGTTACGGAGCAGCTGGTAATCAGGAACAGCCACCTGCCAGGTTGACAGTTCCCCTTGCTCCTGAACCGTCATCATGACAGTCACGTTTGCTATCTCTGGTGCGCGATCATCGCTTAGTTCGTCCGCATTAACACGAACACGCAGGTACCGATAGCGACTGGTGGGGTAACTAACGTGGTTTGCCTCAAGAGACTTTCCATCTGACTGAAAGCCAAAAATTACGGCGTTGTTTTTCAACGTTCGCCACTCGCGTCCGGAGTCGCTGCCTTCAATGTTTACACGCCGCCTGAAGTTTTCCCCGGAAGTTTGAATCTCAACCTCATTGTGTTCGCTGTTGTTCTCGCCTAGATCAAGCGTGACCTCGCTCGCAGAAGCTCCGATAGTCGCGCGATTGAAAACTTGAGCGTTAAACTCCTGCTGTTCGTTTACGCCTTGTCTGACACGAATCGCGTACGGGATCTCATGATTCTCGCCGTCGAAGAGACGCAGGTCACCAAGGTCATCACGGGATTGCCCCATCACGTGTAGCGGCACTGTGAACTGGTAAACACCGGCAGATGGGGTGGAACTAACTTCGACGTAGAACGGCCACGACGACAGTTGAGTTTGCGCAACCACGACTGCCGAGACAATTAGAAGCGCACTCATAAAAAAAAGCGGACGACGTACCTTCTTCATGATGACGACTCCCTCGCCTGGTAAGCCTTGTGATAACCCCAGGCCACCAGCAACAAAAGTACACCCAGGACAAAGAAAACAATGATGCGATAGAGCTGTTGTAGTTGGGCGATATCGACGAACATCGCTTTAATGATTGTTAAGGCAAATAGTGAAAGCGCGGCCCAACGTGTGGCTGATGAACGTCGCAAAAACCCGATGGCGGCGAGCACTGCGGCGTATGAAGCCCACACAACTGAAAGCGCCATCTGGCCCAACCAACGTTGGTGTCGAAAGTCTTCTGGCAGTCTTTGAGCAAGGGCTCGCGCGATGAAGAAAGTATGAGTTTCAACTGACGATACTAACCAGAACGCCACGACAGCTGCGAGGACAAACGTCAGTGTTACTCCCTTGGCTGAAATGTTTTTGCGTTTGCCGAGTCTTTGATAAACGGCTGCCGCCCCAAAGAGGCAGCCTATTACAAAGAGCGATGAAAGAAAGTAACGATTGAAGACCGGAATAAATGCGCCGCGATTGCCATAGGGACTGTCCCAAATCAACAGCTTTATTAAGGCCAGACCAAACAAAGTACAGGCCGTGATGCGAAGTCGTTTACTGCTTGTTTCGATTCCGGTCCACAGCATCATCAAACCTTCGATAGCCCAGGCGATCGTTATCCAGTTCGAACGCAATTGAATTGGAATGGCAATCGTTACGAACGTGAGGGCGACGCCGATCAGTGTTAGCGACTCGGCGCGTCTCAACGTGGCACGGTCCAGGAGAAGTTTCGCAACTCCCGCGTACAGCAGAGCCATCACAATCGCGAAGACACCCATCCAGTCGTGATAGGACGGATTGAGTAGTTGATGGGCAGTCAAAAAGAAGACGAACGGATTTACGCCCAATAGCCATAGGTCTTCAATGGTGGTCGACTCGACCTTGCGGAGAAGACGGGCAACGAGATAGGCAACGAGAAAGATCAGAAAGACGGCGGTTTGGAAAAGGAGCACAGGAACGAGGCGCTGTTCGTGGTAGTGCTCGTCGTACCAAAGCCAGAAAAGAATGTGCGTGCCGAGAAAGGCGATGGTGCGCAAGCCTCGCCAGCGTTTTAGAACCGCGAGGGCACCTATGTCGATCGCTATGAGGTAACCAAAGAGTGCGAGGTGGTGATCGCGATCCGAATGCAGGAGCAAAGGTGTGAGAAAGCCGCCGACTAACGCCATGATCGCGATTGCCGGTGCTTCGTAGAGCACAGCCAACGCGGCGGCTTCGGCGATCAAGATGGCCAGGAATACAAAGGCTGCCTTTTGTGGAACGAGATGGTAATAACCGAAAGCAGCGTAGGCTGAGAGGTACAGCAAGACCACGCCGCCGCCAGTTAGCATTTGAGCGAAGATGCGCCAGCCGCGCTTGAAATACCTGAAGCCCAGCGAGGTCATGAGCACGCCCCCAGCTATGCCAATCGTTACGCGACCTACTTCGCCAATCCAACGGTTTTCAAACGCATACTTAAGAAAGAAAGCGGTCGCAAAAAGGATTAACGAGACTGCTGCCCAGCCAACCCAACGACGACCGATCATGGACTCGATGTCGTTGGCGGTGCGCGTGGCTGCTGGCGGTGTAGCGGCTGGCGGCGTAGTTGTGACAGGAGTTGGAACTGATGACGGAACTAAAACTGGTGGAGTTACAGGTTGTGGAGCTTGCTCAGTATCAGGAGGTGGCCCAGTTATCGGTGGCGGGGTTACAACGCCACTCGCAAGGCGCTCTTCCAGTTGTCGAATTCGAAGATTTAGTTGTTCGACTTGCTGCGTTAGCGTCTTTTGTTCGGGACTAATGCCGTGTAGTGCTTCCAGCTTTGCGAGTCGTTGGTTGAGTTTCCGTTTTGTCAGGAGCGTGATAACGAACGCGGCGATAGGGAGACCGAAAATCCCAATCAGTACCAGCAGAATAAGGAGAAGGTAGATAACGATGAAGAAATCGTCCATTAGCGGCGTGGAGAACCAGGACCCTTACGCAATGTTTTGAGCTCTTTGATTTCGCGCCGCATTCTATTTACGGCTTGTGAACTTAGTCAACGAATTCTGCCGGTATCATGTGTGGATCAACGACCAAATGTTCTGGCAATATCAACGCCATGGGACTCGCGACAGATCAGATCACCACACTTATTTTCGATTGGGACGGCACGCTCGCCGATTCAGCGCACCTTGGGCTGATAGCGTTTCAGAAGACGTTTGCTGACCTCGGGTTTGCTTTTCCACTGGAGATTTACGAAGCGCACTATTCACCCAACTGGTACTCAACGTACCAGGCTCTTAGTTTGCCCAGGGAACTGTGGGAGAAGGCCGACGCGCTCTGGCTGCAACATTATGGTGAGCAGCCGGCGGTGTTGATTGATGGTGTTGGTGAAACGCTGAGCACCTTACATGCAAATGGTTATCGACTCGGCGTTGTGACAAGTGGAAGTGAATCACGCGTTTCGAGGGAAATAGAAATTTCGGTGTTGAAGGGATTGCTGGACGTGGTCGTTTGCTACGAACACGTCGTCAACAAGAAACCGCACCCGGAAGGTCTAATGCTGGCGTTAAAAAGACTGAATAGTCGTGCCGCTGAAACTGCCTACTTCGGCGATACTCCGGAGGATATCGAGATGGGAAAACGCGGCGGTGTTTTGACAGTAGGCGTGCGGAGCAACTATCCGAGTAGTGCGCGATTGCTCAGCGCTGAGCCCGATGTTTACGTCGAAAATATTGTCGAGCTAACCAATTATTTCACCGACCAACATGGACGCGACAACTAAACCGCGAGTAAAGATTTGTTGCATCGCCAGTGTTGCGGAAGCATGGATGGCTATCGAGCACGGGGCCTCTGCGATCGGTTTGGTTTCGGCAATGCCAAGCGGACCTGGCCCAATTGCGGAGGAACTCATCGCCGAAATAGCGGCACCAGTTCCGCCGGGTGTCGCGTCGTTTCTGCTGACCTGTAAACAGGACGTTGCCTCGATCATCGATCAGCAAAGGCGAACACGCGTTAACACGATTCAGATTTGCGATCGCCTGGTTGATGGGACGTATGAAGACTTACGCAAGGCATTGCCAGGTATATCGTTGGTTCAGGTGATTCATGTTACAGGACCGGAGGCGGTTCACGAGGCACTGGCAATCTCTTCTCACGTTGATGCAATACTTCTCGACTCGGGAAATCAGTCGCTCAAGGTTAAAGAGTTGGGCGGAACCGGACGAACGCACGACTGGGCATTAAGCAGAGAGATTCGAGAAAGCGTCGAAGTACCGGTCTATCTCGCCGGAGGTTTGAAGCCTGAAAATGTTGGTGAAGCTATTCGTGCAGTGAGGCCATTTGGTGTCGACGTTTGCAGTGGACTCCGCACCGATGGTCGACTCGACGAATCCAAACTCAAATCCTTTTTCGCCGCCCTGCAGTAGATTTTGTTGCCCTTTAGTAACACCTTTGCACTAATGGGCGCGCTCTTCTGGAACCGCAGGCGTCCTCGCCTGCCAACCTCGGTTAACACGCACGTCCTTCTCAATGAAGTGGGCAGGCGAGGACGCCTGCGGTCCCAGCAGAGCGCGCCCGTTAGTTCGGTGTAGCTACCTAAAGGGTTTCGCACTAGGGCGTGCTGCTCGCGCTTGCGTCAGGTTTTCCTTTTCCGTAGCTGATTAGATTTGCGAAGAAGCGATAGCCGCCAGGGATGCCGGCCCTTAGTTGCCGGTACCAGACTAAGCTCGTGTAGATGTAGTTCCCTTTGCCGTAGGGCGCTACGAGCAATCCTCCATGCAAAGGTTGTTCGCCCTTGTCGTTCGTAGTTAGAAGCGCGGTGTAATGCGAATCCCACTCCCGCGGGAAATAAAGACCTCGCTCTTGAATCCAGTTAACAAAATCAGCTTGAGTTATTCGATTTGGGAAATTCAAAAGTGGATGCCGCGGTTGAAGGAATCCAATTGGCGCGTCCTCCTCAGTCACTCGATTATCTCCTAACAAGATTGGATAAGGGGCGAGTTGTGGTCGTTTCTGACGTTCGTCGGGATTCCACTCGTTGGTCTTGTGATAGAAAACCAGTAGCGTTCCTCCGTCTTCCACAAACTTCAACAAGCGATCGTTAACAGGAATCAGTTCGTGATGTGCTTCGTAGGAACGGTTGTCCAGAATGATGGTACTGAACTTCGAAAGATCGCCACTGCTGATGTCGGCAACACTCAGTTGCTTAGCTTCCACGCCAAGCGCAGAAAGCGACTGGGCCAATGTTTCGTCGAAACTTGGTATGTAGCCAACAGTTAAATCTGGTGCGACCGAAGCATCGGCATAGATTAGAGGCACAGCCCTTTTGTTGATTGGATTTTTGGGGATTGGCAAGTCAACGGTCACGTCAACTTCCGACTGGGGCTGCCGGCGTTTGCTGACCGGCATGGTCTTGACGGAAACATTAACAACATCTGAGCTGTGGGGCATTAACGATATCTCACGTCCAGTTTCGAGGGTTGCACCTACTATCCTTACCAAGCCTTTGAACTCAGTCGCCTGGTGATTCACCAGTCGTACTTTGAACTCCAATGGTTTTTGCGATGTTGCCGGTGTGGTTACATAAATAGCCGGGTCGACGCGAACGATTTCTACCGGTGGCGTGACGTCTCTCTTGATTTCGGTAACAAGGGAAAAGTTTGCGCCGTCAACTACAACGTCGGCTTTGATCTTCAGCGACTGTCCAAACAACAATCCGTCGTAAAGATGTTCGGCTGAAGGAACGCTCAATGATGTTGTTTTTGGAGTAAGTAGGTCGAGGTGCCCATCCGTGTCGGTCTCAGGCAACATCTTGTCAGCCGTGTCGAGTCGATTGTCATAGCCAAAGGCCTCAACGTTAACTCGCTTAACCTGCACTTCAGAATCGCCCTCATTGTCGAGCGTAGCCGAAATCCTGGTTTTAGCGCCTGGGATAAGCACCGGCTCCTCGCTATCAGCTTTGAGGGCAACACCAGCGGCCAAAGCCAAAGCATTGTCGAGTCGCGACGACATCAACCTGAATCGTTGTGGATCAACGGCGACCACTTCTTTCGCCGCAGTAAAAGCGCCGCGCTTCCGTGCGTTGATCAACGAAATCAAAATCTCGCTGGGTTTTTCGAGAAACTCCATCAATGGCTTTTTGTCGATCGTTGGCGGGATAAATCCATTCCGAATTGCGTCGGGCAACTGCAACCCGTCGATCGGAGTTTTCGCGTCAGCCGGAAGTGGAGCGGCTGATTGGACCTGCTTTACGAGGTTGTATCGGATTGGTCGCGCACCATTAGGTGGAACTGTTCTTGGCCATGGTCCCTGCGTGGCATGCTTCTGCAAACCGGCGAGTGCTTGTTGGGCATAAGTGATTCCACGAATTGGATCCGTTTCATTCGGATCGATCGTGAACGTTTGCAACGGAGCAGCGGGCGTAGCCTCAGCGGGCTGCGGACCACGAAATCCGCGAACGAAGAGTCGCTGTACTTGCCATACCGGGGCTTTTGTCAATTGTTCCGGAAATTGGTTCGGATCAGCAGCAGCGTCGAATGCTTGCAGGATCAATCTACCCGTCGCCTGGTGATGACCGTGACCGCTCGTTGTGTCGTGATTCGTAATAACTACATCGGGTCTAAGTTGGCGAATCTGCAGAACCATGCGACGAAGCGCTTCTTTTTCACCCCAGGCGCGAAAAGTTTCTTCGGCTGATTTTGAAAAGCCAAAGTCTTTCATGCCAAGAAAGTGTGGTTCCGATCCTTGCACTTCCGCAGCGGCGATAGTCTCACGAGCGCGAATCACACCAAGTTCCTCATAAAGTTCCGGCCCAACCGCGTTCTGTCCGCCTTCACCATAGGTTGAGAAGAGACTGACGGTGTGAACGCCATACTTGCGCCTGAGAACAGTAAGAGTGCTGCCATCTTCGTCGTCGGGATGTGCAGCGACGCAAAGAACTGTAAATGGGTTAGTCAGGTCGAGTAGGGCTTGATGAAGTTGCGCTCGAGCTGCGCGATCAGCAAAACCTTGTTCTTGTTTTTGTGCGCGCTGGCCGGGGACAAACGCAGTTACGAAAACCACGGTCAGGAATAAAGAGAGATAAGTGCGAAATTGTCTTAAACGATTGATTCGCATTAAGGTGAGCCCCTTCATGTTTTTTAGTGCTGGCTTCTGGTGTCTGGAGTCAGTACCACAACGCGGTAGCGTGTGGCTCGTTCCGAAACAAATAGGTCACTCGTCCGAAGCCGTGAGCCACACGCTACCGCGTTGTGGTACTGACTTCTTTAACATTAGGACCGCCAGCGCTCCAGTTTTCCGGCGACCACCATGCTGATGGCTATGATTCCGATCAATACGACGCCATATGCCGCTGCTGCGCCGAGATTGAAATCTCTTAATTCAGACGCGATAGCAATCGATATCGGACGATTTATCGGAACGAAGACCAACACCGATGCGACATATTCACCCAAGGCAATCACAAATGCCAACAGGGTCCCGGCCACGGCGCCGGGCCAAACCAGGGGTAACGTAACTTTCGTAAACCTTTGCCAGGCGCGCGCGCCGAGGGATCCGGCAGCTTCATC
>Ga0207691_10006521_pt1 | contig 11262 bp, 11 predicted proteins | sample KBSM13metaG_FD_184327 | JGI IMG/M metagenome (GOLD analysis project Ga0207691, IMG submission 184327) | Miscanthus rhizosphere microbial communities from Kellogg Biological Station, Michigan, USA - KBS M1-3 metaG (SPAdes) (version 2) | ecosystem: Host-associated > Plants > Roots > Rhizosphere >...
CCGTCGCGGTAGCCCGGATGCAATCCGGGAAACGCAATCTCGAAGCCCCTCCGGGCTCCAGGATCAGCTGCTCCGTGCGTCGCGGAAGACGATGCTGCAGCAGGTCGTCGCGCCCTCGGCCTTCTGCAGTTCCGACAGGTCCACCGGCGTCACGGCGATCCCCGCATCGACGAGGCGCTGCTGCGTGCGCGGGAAGCTCGCCGGATAGACCACGCTGGCCGGGCCGATGCGCAGCGCGTTCGCGGCGTGTTCCTCCGAAGGATCGACCTCGATCAGGCGGAAGTCCTCGAACGGCTCGCGGTCGACCCATTCGGGCTGGATCAGCAGCGTGTCGTCGGCGACCTGGGTGACGGCCGACTTGAGGTGCAGGCAGCCGCGCGTCGGCACGCCGTGCACCGTGTAGCCGGCGTCGGCAACCAACGCAGCGAGCTGGGCGACGCCCTCGGCATTGCTGCGGTCCGACAGCCCGACGAAGATCCGCCTGCCGACGCGCAGCACGTCGCCTCCGTCGATCGTCCCGGGCGCCTCGATCGCGCGCAGCGGCCGGTGTTTCGCGAGTTCCTCCGCGACGCTCGCGCCCTCGGCGCGGCGCGATGGCGCGCCCGGCCGGGTCATGACCGCGAGTTCGTCGACGACCACCGCGACGTCCTCGACGAACACCGCGTCCGGCATCGCATCCTGCGCGGGCAGCGAAATCACCGTGCAGCCCAGCGACTCGAGCGCCTGGCGATAGGCATCGTGCTGCGCCCTCGCCTTGTCGAGGTCGATCGGATTGCGGTCGACGAACGAGAGCTGGCAGTCGGCGAGGCTCGCGCTCACGTCGCGGGTGATGGCGGTCGGCATGGGGGTGTCCTGGGCATTCCGGGGTGCGGAATCCTCGCATCTTCGACTCCGGCTTTCCATCGCCGCCCTCGCCGGCGCCCACTGATCGCGCGCAGCGTCGTCAACCTTTTCCGCGACGGCACGTTCGAATGCGCACGGTGGCGCTCCGGTCACCGCTCTCGAAGGAGATCGCATGGACATCCGCAACCCGCGGCGCATCGCGCTGACCGCCGCTGTCGCCGCCCTGTTCCTCGCCCTGCAGTCGCAGGCGCAGAGCCTGGGCAGCGAAACGCAGCGCGACACCAACCAGCAGCAACGCATCGAGCACGGCCTACGGACCGGCGGACTCGACACGCGCGAAGCCGCGCGGCTCGAACAGGGCGAGGCGCGCATCGATCGTATCGAGCAGCGCGACCTGCGCGACGGATCGCTTTCGGCGGCCGACCGGGCGCAGATCGAGCGCGCGCAGGACCGGGAGAGCCTCGCCATCCAGCGGCAGTCGCACGATGCGCAGACCGGCGATCCGGACTCCCGCTCCTCGCAGCGCATGCAGCACGACGTGGGCCGCGACATCCGCCAGGAGCGGCGCATCCACGAAGGCGTCGTCGACGGGTCGCTGACGAACCGCGAGGCGGGACGCCTCGAAGGGCGCGAAGCCCGCGCCGACCACGAGCAGGCGCGCGCGGGTCGCGACGGCCGCGTGGGATGGTGGGAACAACGCCGCATCGATCGCACGCAGGACCGCGACAGCGCGCGCATCTGGCGGCAGAAGCACGACCGCGCGCACCGGCGCTGAGCACCGGCGCGTCGTGCGCGGGGCCGCCGCCGGGCCACGCGCCCTGCGACACCGAAGCCCCGGGCCCGCTACTTCGTCAACCCCGGATAGTGCCCGCTGAAGATGATCAGGGCATCGACCGTGTCGGTGATGCCGTGCGCGACCATCGGCGCGAGCAGGTTGCGGCCGCATGCGAAATAGACGCCCGCGAGCAATGCGCCGTCGATGATGTTCTCGGTCACGCCGATCGAACCCTGATACGCGTGGGCGAGGCCAAAGGCGACGCTCGACACCACCAGCGCGGCGATCCACCCTGCGCGGTTCCGGCCGAACAGGTCGGCGCAGCGGTTGAGCAGCCAGCCGCGCCAGACCAGCTCCTCGCCCAGCGCCGCGAGGATCCACGCACCGGCGATGACCTCCATCAGCAGCTGGAGGTTGCCGACCAGGTCGGTGAAGTCGGACAGGTCGGGCAGCTGGCCGGTCGCCCTGGCCAGCAGGGGCTGCGTGACGAACAGTTCGAGGCCTTCGATCACGATGCCCGCCAGCACGCCGGCGAGCGCGAAGGTCTTCCACTGCGGGCCGGCCGAGAAGCCCACGTCCCTCCAGCGCATCCCACGCAGGCGCAGCGACACCCACCCGAGCAAGAGCAGATAGGGGGTCTTGCTGAAGAACACGTGGTGCCACGCGTCCGCGAGGAACAGCCCCGCGACCAGCAGCACCTCGGCGAGCAGCAGCGCGCGGCTGTCGCGCAGGCGCAACGCGCGCTCCGAAGGCGCGGCGTCTCCGTCATTCATCGGTCGGTCCTCGTTGCATCACCCGGCGCCCGCTTCGGCCGCGCATTCGACGCGGTTGCGTCCCGCGCGTTTGGCGCGGTACAGCGCGTCGTCGGCAGCCTTGAGCAGGCTGGTGGAATCCAGCTCGTCGCCAGGCCCAAGCGATGCCAGGCCGAAACTTGCGGTGGCCGTCAGCGCGCGCCCGGCGTGCGCGTGCGCGAAGTGCTCGATTTCCTGGCGCAGGGCCTCGGCGAGCGTGAGCCCGCCCGCGACCGGCGTCCCCGGCAGCAGGATGCAGAATTCCTCGCCGCCGCAGCGCCCCGCGATGTCGACCTGCCGCAGTTCGTCGCGGACGATCCCGCCGATGTTGCGCAGCACCGCGTCGCCCATCGCGTGGCCGTGCTCGTCGTTGATGCGCTTGAAGTGGTCGATGTCCATCATCAGCACCGACAGCGGCGCGTTGAAGCGGCGCGCGCGCTCGACCTCGAGATCGAGGCGCTCGAGCAGCACGCGGCGGTTCCACAGACCGGTCAGGTCGTCGATCGTCGCGAGGCGTTCGGCGGTGGCGAGCGCGGCGACGAGCTCGCGCTGGTTCGCCCGCAGTTCGATCAGCGCCATCACCTGGCGCGACAGGCGCTGGAGCACCGCCGCCTGCTCCGCATCGAGCGCACGTGGCCGGTCGTCGAGCACGCACAGCGAGCCGATCCGGAACCCGTCGGAGCTCCTGAGGTTCGCGCCGGTGTACATGCGGTAGCGCGGCGGTCCGATCGTGGTCTCGATCGAGGCCGTTCGCGCATCGGCCGCGAGGTCGGGGATCGACAGTCCCCCGTCCTCGAGGATGGCCCACGAGCAGTAGTCCTCGTCGCGGGGCCGTGCGGTCGCGCTCATGCCGAAGTGCGACTTGAACCAGACGCGGTCGCGGTCCACCAGCGAAACGAACGCGTACGGCGTCCCGCACAGCCGTGCCGCCATCTCGGTCAGGAAATCGAAATCGTCCTCGGCGGGCGTGTCGAGCAGACGGTAGCGATGCAGCGCCGCGAGCCGCGCCTCCTCGTCGGGAGGGCGTGGAATGGCTGGCTTCGATTCCGGCGACGGCATGTCGCGAGGCTCCGCATCGGCTGGACGACAAGCTTCCGGGGCCGTGCGGCGACGGTCAAGCGCGGCGGACGGACGGTTCGCGCGGCGCGACGGGTGGGCGGGAACGCGGAAGGTTCAGCCCGCGGCGGTCGCCCGCACGCGCGCATCCGACTTCGGGATGGCGGAAGCGAGCCCGTCATACAGGGTCACCGCGCGCTTCATGAGGCCCTCGGTGCTCCAGGCCTGCGCATCGACCGGCCCGGCCAGCGCGAGCTTCGCGCGCGCGTTGGGCGCACGCAGCAGGCCCGCGACGTGGCCGGCGAACTCGCCCGGTTCGGCGGAACTCACGCAGGCGCTGCGCGCATCACGCAGCACCGTCGCGGTGCCCATCACCGCGGTCGACACGATCGGCACTCCGAGCGCCATCGCCTCGACGAGGACCAGGCCCTGGGTCTCCGTCGGCGAGGCGAACACGAACAGGTCGCCGGCGCGGTAGCAGTCGAGCAAGGCGGTGCGTCGGTCGAGGTTGCCGAAGAAGCGCACGTTGTCCTGGATGCCGAGCGTCGCGGTGAGCTTCTTCAGGCGGGCGGCATCGGGCCCTTCGCCGGCGACGATGAACAGCAGCGAGGGAAACTCCGGGACGAGCCGGCGGACCACGTCGAGCAGGAAGTCGATGTTCTTCTCGATCGCGAGCCGGCTGACCGTGACCAGGGTCGGGCGTCCGGCGGGGATGCCGTGCCGCTCGCGGAACGCCGCGCCGGATCCACCGGCGAATTCCGCGAGGTCGATGCCGGTCGGCAGCACCGTGCGCGGCGTCGCGACGCCATAGCCATCGAGCACCGTGCTCATCTGCTGCGAGGGCACGATCAGGTGGTCGACGTGGTCGCAGAGCCGGCGCGACACGCGCCGCGCGAACAGCCGCAGCCAGGCCTTCGGCGCCCAAGGGAGGTAGTTGGCGATGTATTCCTCGAAATACGTATGGTAGGTCTCGACGGTCGGCCGCCCGGTGATTTTCGCGAGGCGCCGGCCGAGCTGGTGCGCGCGGAAGGGCGTGTGGATGTGGATCACGTCCCACGAACGCGCGGCCAGCATCGGCAGCACGTCACGCAACGCGCGCGCGCGGACCAGGCGGTCCTCGGGATCGAAGAAGATGCCGCGCGACGGAAGCCGCACGATCTCGAACAGGCCGTCGCCGTCGTGCTGTTCCTGGCCGCTCCCCGGACCGTAGTCGGGTGCGACGACCGTGACCTGGTGGCCCATGCGCGCCAGCGACGTCGCGAACGTGCGGATCGAGGTCGAGACCCCGTTGACGCGCGGGAAGTAGACGTCGGTGAGCATGAGCAGGTTCATGCCCGGCACTTTATGGCGGTACGGTTACCGCAATGCGACGGAGGCCCGCCGTCCGCGCATCGTCGGCGCGCGCGCCGCCGAAGGTAGCGCAAGACACTACCGGAGCCGGTTGCCGCTATGCGTGGTCGTCGAGCTGGCGCATCCAGGCCAAGCCTTCGGACTCGGTCGTGAACACGTCGGCCTGCATGCCGAAGTTCGCCGCCATCGTCACGCCGAACTTGTTGGGGTCGATGAATTCGGGGCGGCAGATCACGCACAGGCGAACGAAGCCGGCCGAGGCGTCCGCCCACTCGCGCATGATCGCCAGCCGCATCGAGAGGCTCGGAACGCCATAGCCGATGGTGTCGGTGATCACGACCATCAGCTTCGAAAGGCGGCGGTCGCGGGCCTGCGTGATCGCGTCGCCGATGTGGTGGACGCCTGCCTGGATCGCGAACTCGCCCGCGAGCCGGAGCACGGCGACGCCCTCGGTCAGCTCGAAATCGAACACCGGCGGTTCGTTCATGGCCCGTCCCCCCGAGCGCGCGGACCGCCCGGTCGCGCGGTCCGGCTTCATCTTACCCGCAAGCCCGCCGTCGGGGGCCGCGACGCGCTATGTTTCGCGCACCGCACTTCCGGATGCCCGCATGTCCTGGTTCCGCCGCGCCACCCAGCCCCGGCTCTCGCCGGCCGACCAGGGCCGCCTCGATCGCCTGCGCGCGTTGCGCTGGCCCGAATTCGAGGCGCTGATGGCCGCCACCTTCGAAAGCAACGGCTACGAGGTCGAGAAGACCGGCAAGGGCGGGCTCGACGGCGACATCGACCTGGTCCTGCGCCGCGGCGAATCCACCGAGCTCGTGCAGTGCAAGCCCTGGAAGCGGCGCGAGGTCGGCATCGCCGCGGTCCGCGAAATGGCGGGCGTGCTGCGCCATCGTGGCGCCGACGCGGTGTGGATCGTGTGCAGCGGCGCCTTCACCGACGAAGCGCGCGAGTTCGCCAAGGGGCAGCCGCTCAAGCTGGTCGATGCCACGCGGCTGGTCTCGCTGGTCGGCGATGCGCCGGTGCCGCCGCTTGCGCCGGCACAGGACGAACCGGCTTCCGCGACGCCCCATGCCGAGGCCAACCCCGCCCCGGGGCCGGCCTGCCCGCGCTGCGGCGCCGCGATGTACCAGCGCTTCAACCCGCAGACGTCCGGCATGTACTGGGGCTGCGTGAACTACCCGCGCTGCAAGGGGTCGCGCCCGCTCGGCTTGGACTGATGCCGCAAGCGTCGAGCTACTTCGCTTCGGAAGTCGCGGTCAGGCGGTACTTGCCGGCGCTGTTGTAGGGCTGCACTTCGAGGTAGAAATCCCTGCCCGGCTCGACCTCGACCGTGAAATCGAGATTTGCGCCCGGCGTGCCGTCGTACTTCTCGAGCACCTGCGACTTCGTGTACGAAAAGACCTTGACGTAGGGCCGCAGCGTGGCCGACTGGTTGTCGAGCACGACGTGCACGGTCTTCGTGGTCGCTCCCGCGATGCGGAACCAGTCGGGATCGTGGTCGTCGAGGATGCTGCCTTCGTTCGCGACGCCGATCCGCCCGGGCGTCGCCGACAGTGCGTCGTCGTTCGGCTCGTGCGCGTCGAACGCCTGCTGCGGCTGCACCGACAACGTGTACTTGCCCGTCGAATTGTATGGAACAACCTGCACGTAGAACGTCGCTCCCGGCTCGAGCGGCAATGCGCGCTCGATGCTCGCGCCGGGCGTTCCGTCGTATTTCTCGAACATCAGGGAGCGGTTGGAGTCGTAGAACTTCAGGTAGGGCCGCAGCGTGATCGAGCGGTTCTGCAGCCGCACGAGGGCCGTGTCGCGCCGCTTCGCGGACACGAGGTAGCGGTAGAAATCGCTCTGGCCGGTCGTGCGGATCTCGCCGTCGGTGGCGCCGCCGGCTTCGATCGTGGGCGCCTTGTCGATCGTGGCGCCGGGCCGCGCGCTGCCGCCCGGAACGGCGGCCGTCGCGGCCTCCTGCGCGCCGCTCGCCGCGCCGGACGAAGCCGGCGAAGCGTTTTCGGTCGTCTTCGAACAGGCCGCCAGGCCTGCGAGGAACGCGACGCAGGCCAGCGGGCGCCAGGAACGTTGCATGGTGTGTTTCCGATGCGAGCCGCGCGGAATCCTACTCCCTGCCGCGCTCGAGCGTCACGCGGGACGAAGCCACTCGGGCGCGGGCCAACCCCGTTCCGCGAACGACCGCGTTCATGCGAGCATCGCGTTCCCGATCGGATCCCCGATGGCCCTCCGTCTCGCCTCCCTCGCCGCCTCCTGCGTCTTCTGCGGCGCGATCGCGTCGGCCATCGCTGCCGGGCCTCCCATCGCGATGCCCAGCGACCGCTTGCACGACACGCCGCTGGCCGTCGCCGGCAACGACGAGGCGCCGGCACCGCGCTTCGATGCGTTCTACGCCGGCATGGTCGAATCGCTTCCGCCGCCGCAGCGCGCCGAACGCGCGCTCGAGCTGGCCGTCAACGGCTACGCGGGTGCCGCGGATTACGTGATCCGCCAGGCACCCTCCTGGCGCGGCCGGATCGAGGGCGGCGACCGCCTCGCGGCGATGGTCTCGGCCGCGATGAACTCGCCGCGGATCGACGTCCGCATGGCCGGCCTGGAGGTGCAGCTGGCGCAGGACGGCGTCGGCCAGACGCCGCAGGACGTCGACCACCTCGTCGCGCGCCTGCGCGAAGATCCCAAGGGCGTCGGGCCGTGGATGCTCTGGCATCTGGGCGCGCTCGGCGCGCGCGGCGTCGAGCGCCGGCGCGTCTTCGACGTGCTGGCCATGCACAGCCGCTCGTCCGACGAAAGCCTGCGCCGCTGGTCGGTGGAAGCGTTGAACCTGTTCGGTGGCGCCGAGGCGATCGATCCGCTGCTCGGCGTCGCGGCCAGGGATCCGTCCGCGACGATCCGCGAACGCGCGTTCTGCGGCCTTGCGCAATCGGGCACCTTCCAGCCCGCCGAGCGCCGGCTCGCGGTCCCCGGCCTGTTCGCGATCGCGACCGATCTGCGCGCCGACCGTCAGCAGGTGGACTGGGCCTACCAGGCGCTGCGCGAGATCACCGGCGTCCGCGACCTGCCGCAGCAACCCGCATCGTGGCGCGAGCGCCTGCAGCGCCTCGGGCTGCTGCAGCCGCGCATCGCGCCATAGCCATCACCTCGCGCGCGCGAACCGCGGCCACAGCGCGAGCAGGACGACGAGCGCAACAGGCAGCAGGATGGATTGCGTCCACAGCGCCCCGCCCGACTGCGTGACCGCTGCCAGCGGTCCGGCGTTCTGCACGCCGGCATAGGACAGCATCACCAGCAGCAGTTCGAACGGACGCGGGTTGCGGCAGGCCACGCCGATCGCGAGTCCGGCGATGGCGACTCCGAACGCGGTCGCAAGCAACGCCACCGCCGCGGTCGAATCGGTCAGTGCCAGGTGCAGCAGGCCGGGCGCCACGGCACCGACGGCGAGGATCAGCGCGACGCCGATGCGCGCGGCGAGCAGGCGCGCCGTCGCACCCGAGGCCACGAACACGAGCGCGCCGGTGCCGGTGTCGCGTTCGCGCAGGATCGATCGCGCGAACACGTCCACGCTGATGAGCCATGCGCCGATCGCGGCGATGCCCACCGCGTCGCGGGTACCGGCCAGCTGGGCGATGCCCAGGCCGATCATCGCCAGCCACCACCATGCGCGACGCTGGCGCAGCACCAGCTTCAGTTCGGCCGCGAGCAGGGTTCCGGCTGCGAACGACTCGAATGGACGCAGCAGCGGATCGAGCAGGCGCAGGCGGCTGCCGGGGTTCGCGCCGCGTTCGCCTGCGGCGCCGCGCGTGCGCGCTGCGGCCCAGTCGAGCAGGGGCGAGAGCGCCGCGATGCCGAGCATCGGCAGCACCACCCACAGCGCGCGGCCCAGCAGGTCGGCCGCCCGCAGGTTCCAGTGCGTCCACGCGAACACCACCGACTTGCCGCTGAATTCGCTCACGCCGATACTGATGTCGCTGCCCTTGAGCTTCGGCGCCGCGGCCGCGACGTGCGCATGCAGGTCGCGCATCGCGAGCGCCATGCCGTTTGGATCGCTCAGCCAGGTATGGTGCGTCCACGCTTCCGCGCCCGGCTGCACGAAGCCGGTCGAAGCGACCGAGCCGAACACCCAGACGAAGAAGAACAGCACGTTGCCGCCCGTGCGGCGCAGGAACGGCAGCAGGTCGAACAGCACCGCGTAGAACGCGGTCACCGCCAGCGCAGGAAGCGCGAGGACGACGACCGGCTTGGTGAGTTCGATCAGGTCGAACGAACGGTCCTCCGCGCGCACGTATTGCGCCACCGCCCCGACCGCGAGGCCGACGCACATGATCAGGCTGAAGACCGCCATGTGGCTGGCCCATTTCGCCATCAGGTAGCCGCGGCGGGTCATCGGCGTGGCGACCAGCAACTGCCAGACGCGCGTGTCGAAATCGCGCACCAGGGTCCCGCGCACGAGGTAGAAGCCGATCAGCGAAAGCATCGTCGAGTACATCAGCCCGAGCACCATGCCGACCCAGGCGCTCGAATAGACGCCGCGCACGTTGTCGCCGAACCCGACGGTCTGGTAGTGGGCGCCGACCGGCGGGAAGCACCACCAGGTCGCGGCGCCCACGAGGGCGAGCACGACCCAGAAGCGCGTCGAACGGCTGCGTTCGCGCAGGTCGGCTACGAGGATCGCCCCGAAGCGGCGCAGCGCGTCGTTCATGCCGGCTCCATGGCATGGCTGCGCTGTTCGATCCCGGCGCCCTCGCGCAGGCCATCGCGCGCGAGCAGCCAGAGGTAGGCGTCCTCGAGGCCGGGCGCGCACGGCTGCGCATCCAGCGACGGCGCCTTCGCGCCGACCACGCGCAGGCGCACGCCGTCGGGACGGCGCAGCGAGCCGCTGATCGTGAACTTCGAGCGCGCGTCGGCAACCTGCGACTCGGGCACCAGCCAATCCCACACGTGGCCGACGGCCTGCGCGACGAGCGGATCGGGCGCGCCCTCGAACAGCAAACGGCCCTGGGCCATCACCGCCAGCGCGGTCGCACTGGCTTCCACGTCGGAGACGATGTGGGTGGACAGGATGACGAGGCGGTCGCCCGCGAGGTCGGTGATGAGGTGGCGGAAGCGCAGGCGCTCTTCCGGATCGAGGCCGACGGTCGGCTCGTCGACGATCAGCAGCTTCGGATCGTTGAGCAGAGCCTGCGCGATGCCGACGCGCTGGCGCATGCCGCCTGAAAAGTCGCCGAGCCGCCGGTCGCCCGCATCGGCGAGGCCGACCAGGCCGAGGCAGTCGTCCACGCGCGCCTTCGCACGCGCCGACGGCAGGCCCTTCACCGCCGCGAGGTAGGCGAGGAACTCGCGCGCGCTCAGGGCCTGGTACACGCCGAAGTCCTGCGGCAGGTACCCGAGCTCGGCGCGCAACGCGTTCGGATCGCGCGCGATGTCCACGCCGTTCCAGAGCACGCGGCCCGAGCTCGGCTTCGACAGCGTCGCGAGGATGCGCATCAGGGTGGACTTGCCCGCGCCGTTCGGTCCGAGCAGGCCGAGGATGCCCGGCCCCATCGCCAGGTCGATGCCGGCGACGGCGGCGTGGCCGTTCGGATAGCGGTAGTGGACCGATTCGACGGCCAGTTCGATGGACATGTTCCCCTCGTGCGTGACGGCGCGATGCGTCGCGCCACGGATGCACGATGCGCCATCAGCCACGCCGCGGCGCGTGCCTTTGGCAGGGGTGACTTCCGGCGCAGGCGCGGCGCCGCGCGAACGGCATGCCATGATCGGCGGCATGACCACCGGCACATCGCCACCCCTGTACGACGAACGACCGCAGCACGACGCGGACGGCGCGACGCTGCGCCTGGCCTGCGGCGACCTCGGCGCGGCGATCGCGCTGCACGTCGAGCAGCACGGCTACCGCCTCGACATGATCATGCCCGCCGATGCGCCGCGCATCGCGCTGCTTTCACGCGATGGAACGCGGTTGCGGCTCGAGGCACCCGCCCTGGCGGAAGCATCGCCGGTCGAGGCCGACCCTCCCGCGTTCCGCATAGCACGTGCGCGCGACGGCGACACAGGATCCGCAGGCCGGGCCGGCATGCATTACCGCGACCTGTTGCCGGGCCGGCTCGGCGGCCGCGCGATCGCCTCGTCGATCGCCATCCCGGCCGGCGGCCCGGTGCCCGACTACGTGCACTACCACCACGTCGGTTTCCAGATGATCTACTGCCGGCGCGGCTGGGTCCGCGTGGTCTACGAGGACCAAGGCCCGCCGTTCACGATGCACGCGGGCGACTGCGTGCTGCAGCCACCGACGATCCGCCACCGCGTGCTCGAAGCCTCGCCGGGGCTGGAAGTCGTCGAGATCGCGGCGCCGGCCGAACACGCGACCTGGCGCGACCACGCGCTCGCCCTGCCGACCCCGCGGCTGGATCCGGCACGCGACTTCGGCGGGCAGCGCTTCGTGCG
>Ga0207691_10006523_pt1 | contig 11261 bp, 5 predicted proteins | sample KBSM13metaG_FD_184327 | JGI IMG/M metagenome (GOLD analysis project Ga0207691, IMG submission 184327) | Miscanthus rhizosphere microbial communities from Kellogg Biological Station, Michigan, USA - KBS M1-3 metaG (SPAdes) (version 2) | ecosystem: Host-associated > Plants > Roots > Rhizosphere >...
ACGTCTGGAACCCGGTGACGTGCCCGCCGGAGTGCTGGACGTAGCGGTGGCCGGCGAGGCTGCCGGTGCCCCAGCCCAGGCCGTAGGTGCTCTTCCTGCCGTCGTTGAGCGTCATCGGCGTCCACATCTGCTCGAGCGTCGCCTTCTTCAGGAGCTTTTCCGTGCGAAGGGCCGCGTCCCACTTGGCCATGTCGAGAGCGGTGGAGAGCACGCCGCCGCCGCCGTAGCTGAGGATGGACTGGGCGACGTACTCGCCGTTGGTCAGTTTCCCGTCCTCCCAGTTGTAGCCCGCGGCCCGGCCGGGGATCACTTCCGACAGGTCCTGCACGCGCGTGCGGGTCATGCCAAGGGGCTTGAAGATCCGCTCGGCGAGGAAGTCGCCATAACTCTTGCCCGTCACCTTGCGGACGACCATCGCGAGGAGGTGGTAGCCGGTGTTGCAGTAGAGGTAGCGCTCGCCTGGGGCGAAGTTCAGCTCGCGCTGCGCGGTCGCCTCCAGCACCTCTTGCTCGGACACGTCCAGCCGGAGGCTGGCGGTGGGCTCGTTGATGAAGTCCTTGATGCCGGAGGTATGCGACAGCAGGTGGCGGATGGTGATGCTCTTCCAGGTATCCGGCGTGCCTTCAAGATGTTTGCCTATCGGGTCGTCGAGCGAAAGCTTGCCCTCCTCCACCAGCATCATGATGGCGCTGGCGGTGAACGTCTTGGTGATCGATTGGATCTGGAACACCGTGTCGGACGTCACCGGGACGCTCAGCTCGACGTTCGCGAGGCCGTAGGAGTGCTCGTATACGACGTTGCCGTCCTTCACCACCGCCAGCGACAAGCCGGGGACGTACAGGCGGTCCATCTGCGCGCGGACGTAGGCGTCAACCGCGGCGTTCCCGGCCGCGGCGGCGGCTACCGCGGGGACGAAAGCTAGAAGCAGCGGCAGTACGGGAACGACCCATTTTTCAAGACGTTGCGACATAGACGGGACTATACCGCACCGAATGCCGGGGGGCAGAAAAGGCCCGGCGCTACCGGCAACAACCGTCGTCGCGGTCTTACCTCTTACCGCCTTCCCCGAAAGATCCGGCGCACGTCCCGTGCGCCGTGAAGGACGCGGATCAATTCGATGCCGCCCCGGAGGGGGCCGTAAAAAGATGATGTATTTCCCGACGGGAAAGCTTCGTAGCCGGGGCCGCAACTCGGGACGCCGAAGGCCGGCGTGTGGGAAGTCGGACAGGAAGCTCACCTTGGCGTCGAGCGTTCGCAGCAGGCGGTCCGCGGCGTCGGGATTGTCTTCCGCGACGTAATCCCAGATGGCGCGATAGTCGGTGCGTGAGCTTACGGTCCGTCGGACGAGCCCCACCGTCAGGCGCCCTTTCGGCGGCGAGGTTGGCGCGTCCGTGCCTCCGCGATGACGTCCTCGGCCGTAAACTCGGCGAAGTTACCGCGGTCGGCCTCGGCGAGAGCGGGGTCGAGGTCGGCGCGGAGGTCGGCAACGTCTTCGGGAGTCAGCGCCTCCTGCTCCCGCAGGCCCGCGAGCAGGCAGTTCACCGCCTCCTGCGGCGAGCGATACTCGCCGCTTCGCACCTTCTCGGCGATGTACCGCTCGAGCTCGGCCGTTAGTTTCACCGTCATGGCTGGGCTCCTCCCGGCCCATCATACCAACCGTCAGGCGCCCCGCCGCGACAATGATTCCCGTCACTGCTTCGCGAACGCCGGGTGGTCGCGCTTGCCGCCCGACTCGATGTAGGCTAGCAGGTCGAGGATCTCGTCCTTCGTCAGGACGTTCACGAGGTCCGACGGCATCGGCGACAGCTTCGACGGCACCCGGCGCTCGACGTCCTTCTTATTCACCGTCACCTTCTCGGGCTTGCGCTGGTCGGGAGAGAGCACCAGCTTGTCGGGCGTGTCTTCCAGCACCCGGCCGACGACTGTGTCGCCGTTCTTCAGGCGAACGGCGGTGTTCATGTACTGCTCAGAGATCACCTTCGAGGGCTCGATGATCGACTCGAGGATGTCGCGACGCGTGAACCGGCTGGCGACGGCGGTGAGGTCGGGGCCGACGTCGCCGGCGATCGTGGCCGGGTCGTTGCCGAACTTGTGGCACGCGGCGCACTGCGCCGCCAGGTACGCCTCGCGGCCCCGGCGGAAGTTCCGACCCTTCGCCGCCTGCTCCAGCGAGCCGGTCAGGTCCGCCATCTGCCAGGCCTTCACGAGCTGGCGCGGCTTCTGCTCCGGCGGGCGCCGGCGCTGGTCGGGCGGCGTGTAGGCGGCGATCACGTCCTTCAGCGACTCCCGCTCCTGCGGCGAGAGCGTCTTCACCGCGTCGGCGTGGAAGTTGCCGATGAACTTCGGGAAGCTGGCGCCGTCGGCGTAGGGCCGGCCGGCGTCGGCGAACCACTTCATCACCTCCGGCGGGTGCTTCAAACCCGCGCGGTCCTTCGTCCACCAGGACAGGTACTCCTTGCGCAGCTCCGGCGTCCAGCCGTCCTTGATCGTGCGGAGCGACAGCACGTACCAGATCTGCTCCTCCTGCGTCGGCGCCGCCTCCAGCAGTTTCATCGTCTTGGCCACCGCGTCGGGGGCGTTTGCCGCCAGCAGGATCTGGCTCAGCTCGTGATTCAGCGCGAACGACTTGGCAGGGTACAGCGGCCCGAGTTTTTCGGCGATGCGCTTGGCCATTTCGGCGCTTGGCGCGCCTTGACGGGCGATGCTGACCTCGATCACGCGCAGCTTTTCAAGCTGCAGCGGCGCCGGCAGCGACGCCGTCGGGAACTTCCCCAGCGCGTCCCCAATCTCCGGCTGCACGTCCTTGCCCCCGACCCGCGCCAACGCCAGCAGCGCCGGCAGCGCGGCCTTCGGGTCCTTCTCCGCCAGCGCCTGCGACTTCCACTGCTCGACCGGCTGGCTCTCGATCGCGATCCGCGCGGCGTAGCTCAGGAACCGGTCGTCACTGCCGAGGAAAGGCCAGGCCGTCTTCACCGCGGCCGGGTCGGCCTTGCCGTGGAACTTTTCCAGGTCCCGGCGCTGCGCCCGCGCCTGGGCGCCACCGGCGTCCTTCAGGTCGGCCGGGGCGGTGGAGTCCTTGCCCGTGTAGGTGACGCGGTACAGCGCCGCCTGCGTGCCGCGCCCGCCGATCGTGAAGTACATCGCGCCGTCTTCGCCGATTACCGCGTCGGTCAGCGGCAGCGGCGTCTTGTTTTCGCCCTCGGCCTGGAGCGACTTGGGCGCGACGAAGTTTTCCCACGTGCCCTTGTAGCCGGCGCCGTTGGGGTCCAGGTGCACCGCGATCAATCGGCCGTAGCTCCAGTCGAGGACGTAGAACGCCTTCTGATATTTGGCCGGGAACTTGGCGCCGTAGCCGAAGGTGACGCCGGTCGGGCTGCCGATGCCGATGTCCACCGACGCCGGGAGGCTGTCGAAGTAATACGTCGGCCACTTCGCGGTGCCCTCGCGGAAGCCGGTGTCGCCGCCGCTGACGGCCTGGAACACGCGGATCGGGCGGTACCAGGGCATGCCCCAGTCCCACTCCATGTCGCTGTCGAAGCCGAAGATCTCGCCGTCGGCGTTCATCCCGATGTCGTAGGTGTTGCGCTGGCCCGAGGCGAACAGCTCGGCGTTTTTTCCGTCGGCGTCGAAGCGCATCACGTAGCCGCCCGGCGGCTTCTTGCCGGCGCCGAAGCCGTTGCCGTCCTCGGCGCGGGGCAGCGCCACGTCGTCGGCGTAGTTGCGGTGCGGGGACGAGGGGAGGATGTCCGGCGGCACGTCCACGAAGTTGCCGCAGACGGTGTAGAGCTTGTTGTCGGCGCCCAGGACGATGCCGTGTGCGCCGTGCTCGCCGTGGCCGCCCTTCCACTCGCGGAGCATCTCGCACGACTCGAACTGCCCGTCGTCGTCCTTGTCGCGCAGGCGGAACAGCCCGAACTTCCCGCCCCGCGAGCCGTTGACGTACAGGCTGTCGAACGCCCAAAGGATGCCCATCGTCTCGCTCACGGGGAGCTTGAGCACCTCCTGCTTCACGACCTTGCCGCCGTTGATCGTGACTCGTGTAACCGGTTGGTCGATCTGCCCGCCGAGCAGCAGGCGGCCCTTGTCGTCCATGCCCAGGTTGATCCACGAGCCGTTGGTTTTCGGCTCGGCGGAGATCAGCCGCTCGACCTTGAAGCCGCTCAGCGTCTGCAGCGCCTCGGCCGGCGTGCCCTCGGCGGCGAGCGCGCGAGACGCGGTCGCGACGAATGTCACGGCGGCCGCGCACGTCAGCAGGCAGATCAAGCGCACGGGTTTACGGATCAAGCTCATGGTTTTCCTCTCCGCGGAATCGACAAACACAGCCCTCTCACCGGATTTACTCCCCTGGTTTGGCCGGTGTTGTCCGAGCCGCAAAAGCTATCAGACATCGGGGTCGATTGCGACGGGCGCGGGCTCGGACGCGGGCGGCGGCAGTGGTGCCAGCCACTGGCGGATGCAGAAGACCAGCACGCCGGACACGATCACCGCCAGCCCCGCCAGCAGCACCATTCTCCCCGACGTAGCGAACATGAACAGCCACCCCACGAGCGCCAGCAGCGACGGCAGCGGGTACAACCACATCCGGAACGGCAACGGCACGTCGGGGCGCTGGGTCCGCAGGATGTGCAGCGCCAGGATCTGCCCGATGAACTCCACCAGGATGCGGACCGACACCGCGGCGTTGATGACCAGCTCGAGCGACAGGAAGCAGAACGCGGCCGTCAGGGCCGACAGGGCGAACAGTGCCACGGTCGGGTACGCCTTGGTCGGGTGCAGCTTCGCGAAGACGCGGAAGAAGTCGCCGTCGCGCGCCGCGGCGTACGGGATGCGCGAGTACGCCAGCGTCGCCGCGAAGAGGCAAGCCAGGGCGGTCCACACGATCAGGACGGTGAACGCGACCGCGATCCCGCGTCCGAAGAGGCGCTCCATGAACAGCGCCGCAATGTTCTCCGACTTCATCGCCTCCTGCCACGGCACCACGCCGAGGATGGAGACGTTCATCGTCAGGTACAGCGCCGCGACGATCACCACCGACAGGATCACCGCGCGCGGGATGGTCTTGCCCGGGTCGCGCACCTCGTCGCCCAGGTGGCAGACGTTGAAGTAGCCCAGGTAGTCGTACACCGCGATGCGCATCGCCGCGCCGAGTCCCAAGACCCACGCCCAGTTGATGTGAAACGCACCCGGCGGCATCGTCACCAGCGAGCGGTCGAAGTGCAGGAGCCCGGCGACGATGACGATCAGCACCGTCAGCAGCGTCCCGGCGCACATTACCACGGCCATCCACCCCACCGTGCGGATCCGGCGGCACAGCAGCAGCGTGATGAGGCCGACGAGCAGCGCGCCGACCACGCCCGTGCCCCGGGTAATTCCCCACTGGCGGAACCAGGCGTCCATGCCGGGCATGGCGTACTTCACGTAGTCCACCATCCCGATGTAGCCCGACGCCAGTTCCAGCGTGCCGCTGATGAGGAACTGCCAGATGAACAGGAACGGCACGATCTGGCCCCAGCGGTATTGGCCGAAGGTCTGCTTGAGGAAGTGGTACGACCCGCCACTGCCCGGCAAGGCCGCGCCCAGCTCGCTCCAGACCAGGCCGTCGCACAGGACCAGGACGGCCGCCACCACCCACGCCACCATCGCCTGCGGCCCGCCCATCGCGGCGATGAACAGCGGGATGGTGATGAACGGCCCGATGCCGACCATGTTGGCGATGTTGAGGGCGGTGCCCTGCAACAGGCCGATGCCGCGCTCGAGGCGGGGCTCGGGCGGCGGGTAGGACTGGTATTGAAGGGAGGCGGGTTCTGACATGGGCTGCGCGAAAAGGTAAGCCCGCGAGCCTGATTCCGCTAAACTTGCCGCCCGAGGGAACAGCCAACATGAAGAAGAAAAAGACGTCTACCCCGGTCCGGGCAGCGTTAGCGATGGCTCTGGCGACGGCGCTTCTCGCGGGCCGCGCGACGGCGCAAGCCGATCCGGCCGCGGCGCAGCGGCAAGCCGACCAATGGCGGGCCGAGCACCGCCTGATCGACATGCACATGCACGTCGACCCCACGCCCGAGCGGTTCGCCCGCGCCGTGAAGGTCATGGACGCCGTCGGCATCGGCACCGCGATCGACCTCGGCGTCGGCACTGTTACGCGCGGGCCCAACGGCGATCCCTCGCAGCTCGAGCAGGCGAAGAAGCTGACCGACGAGCAGTTCCCCGGCCGGTTTCTCCACTACATGATCCTCGACTACAAGGGCTGGGACGACGCCGACTGGTCCGACCGGGCCGTCAAGCAGGTCGAGGAAGGCCACCGCCTCGGCGCCGCCGGCCTGAAAGAGTTCAAGCGGCTCGGCCTCTACCTGCGCGACGGCAAGGGGAAGCTGATCAAGGTGGATGATCCGAAGCTCGACCCGGTCTGGAAGCGCTGCGGCGAGCTGGGCATGCCGATCTCCATCCACGTCGCCGACCCCAGGGCCTTCTGGCAACCCTACAACGAGCGGAACGAGCGCTGGCGCGAGCTGAAAGGCCACCGCGCCTGGTGGTTCGGCGAGGCCAACCGGTTCCCCGCGTGGAAGGACATCCTGGAGGCGCTCGACCGCGTCGTGGCGCGCCACCCGAAGACGACGTTCGTCTGCGTCCACTTCGCCAACAACGCCGAGGAACTGGACTGGGTGGACCAGAAGCTGGGCAGCCGGCCGAACATGATGCTCGACTTGGCCGCGCGCATCCCGGAAGTCGGCCGGCACGATCCCGAACAGGTGCGCAAGCTCTTTATCAAGTACCAGGACCGCATCGTCTTCGGCACCGACTTCCAGGTGTACGAGCGCCTCACCCTCGGCTCCGGCGGCGACGAGCCGCCGCCGACCGACGAGGACGCCGTCACGTTTTACAAAAAGCACTGGCGGTTCCTGGAGACCAACGACCGCGACTGGGAGCACATGACGCCGATCCAGGGCGACTGGAAAATCAGCTCGATCGGGCTGCCGCCGGAAGTGCTGAGAAAAGTTTACTTCGACAACGCGCGGAGGATCCTGGCGCGCTCGCTGCCGTTGCCGGTGATGAGGGCCGCGCGGGCGGAAGCGGATTTCGACGTCGACGGCAACCTCGACAAGCCGGCGTGGAAGAAGGCGCGGCCTGTCGCGATCGAGTATTCAATCGCCGACGGCTCGGCCCGGCCGGCGCTGTCGACGAGCGTGAGCTGCCTTTGGACCGATCGCCACGTCTACTTCGCATTCTCCTGCCCCTTCACGAAGCTGACCACCTTCGAGCCGGTGTCGAAAAAGGAGCGGCTCGGCCTGTGGGACAAGGACGTGGTCGAGGTGTTCATGGCCCCGTTTCCCAACAAGATCACCCGCTACGGCGAATACGAAGTCGCCCCGACGAACGAAAAGCTCGACGTGCTGATCGACCGCCCGAACAGCGACTTCCCCTGGGACAGCAAGCTCACCTCCGCGGTCAAGATCGACGACGCAAAGAAGCAGTGGACGGCCGAGCTGAAAATCCCGCTGGACACGCTCGACGCGCCGCGCCCGGCGCCGGGGATGCGCTGGCGGCTGAACCTCTACCGCTCGGACAAGGCCGCCAACGTCTTCATGGGCTGGAGCCCGACGATGAACGGCAGCGCGCACACGCCGGAGAAGTTTGGGGTGTTGGAGTTTGGGGAGTAGATGCCCCTCGTGGCACGCGTGCCACGGGCATCCTGCCCGTGGGCCGCGGTACTCCGCGGCGTCGGCCGCGCAGCGGGCGAAATGAAAGAGCGCAGCGATCTTTTCTTCCAAAAGGGAAAAGATCGCTACGCTCTTCAGGCTCGTCCGGAGTACCGGCCGACGCGGCGGAGTACCGCCGCCACGGGCAAGTTGCCCGTGCCACGTCAAGCAATCACGTCTTTTACTACTCTTCCCGCAACGTCGGTCAATCGGAAATCCCTGCCACTGAACCGGTACGTCAGCTTCTCGTGATCCAACCCCAGCAGGTGCAGGATCGTGGCGTGCAGGTCGTGGACGTGGACGCCGTTCTCGGCGACGCATGCCCCGATGTCGTCGCTCTTGCCGTAGACCGTGCCGCCCTTCATGCCACCGCCGGCGAGCCAGCTGGAGAAGACGGCGTTGTGGTGGTCGCGGCCCTTGGCGTCCTTTGCGGGGTTGTAGGGGGTGCGGCCGAACTCGGTGGTCCAGACCAGCAGCGTCGAATCGAGCAGGCCGCGCGACTTCAAGTCCTTGATCAGCCCCGCCAAGGGGCGGTCCATGTTGCGGGCGAGCTTCGCGTGGTCTTCCATGTCGCCGTGGCTGTCCCAGTTGTGCGACGAGCCGACGTCGAGCAGCTCGATGAAGCGCACGCCGCGCTCGGCGAGCCGCCGGGCCATCAGGCACTGCCAGGCGAAGCCGGCGCCGCTCGCGGCTTCGCGTTTTAACCCGTACAGCTCGAGCGTGGCGTCAGTCTCTTTCGACAGGTCAAACGCCTCCGGCGCCGCCTTCTGCATGCCGAAGGCCGTCTCGAACGAGCGGATCTGCGCCTCCAGCGCCGCGTCGGCGGCGCGTTGCTGCTGGTGTTTGCGGTTGACGCCGCCGAGTAACTCGAGCTCCATCTGCTGCAGCTCGTCCGACGGCGCCAGGCGCGCGACGTCCGGGATCGGCGCCTTGCCGGGCGCCCCCGGCACCACGTGCGTCCCCTGGTGGCAACCCGGGAGAAAGTCCGCGCCCCACGCTTGCGTTCCGGTATAGGGCGGGGCCGGCGCGAGGACCATGAAGCTCGGCAGGTTGCGGTTCTCGGTGCCCAGCCCGTAGCTCACCCACGCCCCGACGCTCGGCCGGGCGAAGTTGAACGAGCCGGTGTGCATCCCCATGGTGGCCTTGTCGTGGCCGCCGGAGTCGCCGTGGAGGCTGTTGATCAGGCACAGGTCGTCGGCGCAGGAGCCCAGGTGCGGGAGCAGGTCGCTGACCATCGTGCCGCACGCCCCGCGCGGCTTGAAGTCCCAGTTGGGCCGCTTCAGGAAGTTGCCCGACGCGCCGGACTTGTTCCCCGGCGCCGCGGCCGCGACGGTCTGGCCGTGGGCGGCGAAGAGCTTGGGCTTGTGGTCGAAGGTGTCCACGTGCGAGCAGCCGCCGGTGGAGAAGATGAAGATGACGGTCTTGGCGCGCGCGGGGAAATGGCCGGACTTTGGGGCGAGCGGGTCGGACAGCGTCGCGGGCGCCTGGCCGGCCCGCGCCAGGTCCGCCCAGATGCCCGCCAGCGCCAGTGCGCCGAACCCGCCGGCCGCGCGGTGGAGGAGCCGCCGGCGGGACGTGGGTACGGAAAGGAATGGTACATTGCGCGGGCTTTGCATTTTAGTGGCACGGGCGCCTCGCCCGTGCTCTTGAACCGGCACGGGCGGAGCGCCCGTGCCACACTCACTCAGTCCACGAACAGAAACCCGTTGCTCGTCAGAAGCACGCGCGAGAACGCCGCCCACGCCGCCTGCTCCTGCTCCGCCTGCGACTTGCCGCCCAGCGACGCCAGCTTTTCCCGGTAGCGGCCGAGGAACATGCCCGAGCGGACCATCTCGTCCGCATCCGGCTCGCGCGCCTGCGTCAGCTCGTACGCCAGCCTCACGCGCGCCCCGTCGTCGCCGGCCTCCTTCAAAAGACGGCCGGCGAGCGCCGCCGACTTCTCGTGCACGAACGGGTCGTTCATCAGGTACAGCGCCTGGGCCGGCGTCACCGTCGTGGAGCGGTCCTCGGTGCTGACGTTCGCGTCGGCGCCGTCGAACAGCGAGAGGAACGGGTGCTTCTTCTGCCGCTGCACCATCAGGTAGACGCTGCGGCGGTTGTTGTCGTAGACGGCATAAAACGGGTTGTGGATCGTGAACCGCCACTCCGTTACCGGCGGGAACGGGTGAGGGCCGGCGGGCGAGGTGTCGAGCGTGCCGCTGGCGAAAAGCATCGCGTCGCGGATCGACTCGGCGTCGAGCCGGCGGCGCGGGAAGTGCCAGAGCAGCGTGTCGTCGGGGTCGACGCCGCCGGCTGTTGCCGACTGTGGGGCGGCTGCCGCTGATTGCTGGTACGTCGCCGAGAGCATCATCTCCCGGTGCACGGCTTTGACGGACCACCCCTTCTCCATGAACCGGCGGGCCAGCCAGTCGAGGAGCTCCGGGTGGGTCGGCGGGGAGCCGCGCGTGCCGAAGTCGCTGGGGGTGTTGACGATGCCGCGGCCGAAGTGGTGCTGCCAGATGCGGTTGACCATCACCCGGGCGGTGAGCGGGTTGGACTTGTCCGTCAGCCAACCGGCCAGCTCGAGCCGGCCGCTGGTCTTGCAGTCGGGCGGGAGCGTCTGGCCGCCGAGGACTTTGGGGAACCCGCGCGGGACTTCGTCGCCGAGGCGGTGGCGCTCGCCACGAACCTGGATGCGCGCGTTGGCGGGCTTGCCGCTTTCAACGACGGCGTACGCCGCGTCGTAGGGCGGATTCGCGGCCAGGTCGTCGCGCTCGCGCTTCAGCTGCCGCGTCGCGCGCTCGGCTTCCTTCTTCGCCTCCGGCGTCTTCTCCGACTTGTCCCCCGCGGCGGCTTTCAGTTTGTCGTCGAGGGCGGCGAGTTTTTCCTTCCACGCCCTTTCAACCGCCTCGCGCGCGGCCGGCGGCACGAGCGGCACCAGCCCCTCGGGCCGCTGGTGCTCCTCGCCGCCGGGGAAGGTATAGGCGGTGCCGTCGAAGATGCCGTAGAGGGCGTAATAGTCGGCGGCGGAGACGGGGTCGTACTTGTGGTCGTGGCAGCGGGCGCACCCGATGCTCAGGCCCAGGACGGAGCGGCCGAGTACCTCGATCGTGTCGGCGATGTCGAGGTGCTTGAAGGCGTCGTTGGTGTTGTACCCAAAGCGCTTGCCGACGGCGATGAACCCGGTGGCGACGATCGGGTCCGAGTACGCCGCGCCGTCGCACGTCCCCCCCGCCGCCGCGGCCGCCGCTTGCCCCTTCGCGGCAATCAGATCCCCGGCGACCTGCTCGCGAATGAATTCGTCATACGGCTTGTCCGCGTTGAACGCGCGAATCACGTAGTCGCGATACTTGTACGCCTCGCGCACGGGATAGTCCGCGCCGTCGCCGGCGGTGTCGGCGTATCGCACCACGTCGAGCCAGTGGCGCCCCCACCGCTCGCCGTAGTGCGGCGACGCCAGCAGCCGGTCCACCACGTTCGCGAACGCCCCCGGCGAACCGTCGGCGAGAAACTCCGCCACCTCCCCTGGCGTCGGCGGCAGCCCGGTCAGGTCGAAGGTGGCCCGGCGGATCAGCGTCCGCTTATCGA
>Ga0207691_10006525_pt1 | contig 11260 bp, 7 predicted proteins | sample KBSM13metaG_FD_184327 | JGI IMG/M metagenome (GOLD analysis project Ga0207691, IMG submission 184327) | Miscanthus rhizosphere microbial communities from Kellogg Biological Station, Michigan, USA - KBS M1-3 metaG (SPAdes) (version 2) | ecosystem: Host-associated > Plants > Roots > Rhizosphere >...
CGAGTACGGCGCATTCGCCGCAGCAGCTCTCCTCATGGGCGTGCTTGGCACGACGCAGATGGCTGCGCACCAGATCGCCATCAACCTGGCATCGTTCACGTTCATGGTGCCGCTCGGCGTCTCGACGGCGACGGCGGTGATGGTGGGCCACGCGATCGGCGCCGGTGACGAAGCGCAGGCCCGGCGATCGGCGGTCGCCGGGATCATGAGCGGCACGGCGTTCATGGTGCTGAGCGCACTCGCGTTCCGGCTGTTTCCGGTCGCGCTGGCGCGCGTCTACACGGGTGACGCCACGGTCGTCGCGCTCGCGGCGACGCTGATTCCGATCGCCGGGGTTTTCCAGGTGTTCGACGGCGTGCAAGCGGTCGCGGCGGGCGTGCTGCGCGGCATCGGCGACACGCATGCCCCGGCAATTATCAACGTCGTCGGCTTCTGGCTGATCGGGCTGCCGGTGAGCTGGTGGCTGGCCTTTCGCGAGGGCGGCGGTGCGGTGGGCCTCTGGTGGGGCATCGTCGTCGGCCTCGGGGCCGTCGCACTGATCCTGCTCGCCCGCGTGCGCGTTAGGCTCGGCCGCACAATGCGCCGTATCGTGATCGACGCCGACCCGGCCTGACCGCTCACCGGCCGCCCAGCCGGCGTGTACCGCTGACAGTAGTCAGTCAGTCATCGGGCAACAGTCGCCAGTCGCAGTGCCGAGGGGGCAGCAGAGTCTGAGTACTGAAACTGCCTCCGCTGTCATCCCGAGGAGCGACAGCGACGAGGGATCTTGCCGAAGGAACTCGTGGGAAGCGTGGCCACGATGATCGCACGCAAGATCCCTCGCTTCGCTCGGGATGACATGATGTGCTGGATCACTCATACTGTCGACTCTCGACTGATGACTGACTGACCAGTGAGAGGTTGCGGTACGTACACCCACGCTTAGTCGCTCCGTAACGCAACCAGCGGATCGACGCGCGCGGCCCGGCACGCTGGGATCCATGACGCGACCAGCGCGACCGTACCGAGGAGGAGCGGGGTTGCGGTGAACGTCAACGGATCCGCCACACCGACCCCGTACAGCTGCGACGCCAGCACGCGCGCCAGCCCCAACGCGCCAAGCAGGCCGGCTGCCAGTCCGATGGCGACGCGCCGCATCGACTCGCCCACGACGAGCCGGAAGACATCGCTCCGCTGGGCACCTAACGCGGATCGGATGCCGATCTCGCGCGTCCGGCGCGCGACGGCGAACGATGCCACGCCATAGATCCCGACAGTCGCCAGCAGGAGTGCGAGCACGCCGAACACACCGAGCAGCGCCGCGCCGATCCGTGCGGGCAGAAGCGCCAGCTGCATGTCGGACTCGAGTGCGACGGCACGCGCCGCCGGAAGCTGCGGGTCCAGCGTGCGAATCGTCCGCGCGATCGCGTCACCAATAGCCGAGGCCGAGCCGGCGACGCGGATCTGCACGACCATCGAGGACTGATGATGCTGCGACAACGGCAGGTACATGAACGGAGGTGTCGTCTCCCCGAGCGAGTTGTAGCGCGTGTCCTTCGCGATGCCGACGACGCGCGCCCACGGTCCCGTCGGCCCCGCGATGCTGAGTCGCCTGCCGAACGCATCCCCGTTCGGCCACAGCTGCCGTGCCATCGTCTCGTTGACTACCACGACCGGGTCGGACGTACCCGTATCCTCGACGCCGACATCGCGGCCCCGGACGAGTGGGATCCCGAGCGTTCGCAGATAGTGCGTCGCAACGACGTTGAAGTACGCCTGCGGTAACCGCTGCCCCGGCACCGGCGTCACGCCTTCGACCCAGATCGCCGTCTGGTTGTTCGAGCCCGGAAGCGGAATGACGTTGGCCGCTGTGGCGGACTCCACCCCTGGAATCGCCCGTGTCTCGTCGAGCACGCGCTGGTAGAACGCACCGCCCGCACGCTCGTCGAGCTGCCGCGGTCCGAGGTCGATCGGAACGTCGACGACGTTTGCGGTCGAGAAGCCGGGATCGATCTCGCGCGCGTTGGCGAGGCTCCGGAGGAACAGCATCGAACCGGCGACGAGCACGGTGCACAGCAGCACCTGACCGATGACGAGTCCCGACCGCAGCCGCGAGCGCCGGTAGCCGCTGCGATCGGCATCGTCCCGTAGCGCGGTGACGAGATCGCGGCGAACCGACTGGAGCGCCGGCACAAGGCCGAACAGCGTCGCCGTCACCACGGACAGGATGATCGTGAACGCGAGCACACGCCCGTCCGGCGTGAAGCTCAGCGCCAGGTCGATCGGAATGTTCGCCGCGAGCACCGAAGCGAGCGCTCGCGTGGCCTGAAAGGCGGCGAGCAGCGCCGCAGCGCCACCGAGCACCGCGAGCATAAGACTTTCCGTCAACAGCTGCCGAATGAGACGCGGGCCGCTCGCGCCGATCGCGAGCCGCACACCGATCTCACGACGCCTGGCGGTCGCTCGAGCCAGCAGCAGGTTGGCGACGTTTGCGCACGCGATCAGCAGCACGAGACCGACGATCACCATCAGAAACGCCGACACGATCGTTGCCGGCGCCCTCACCTCCGCCACGACGCCGCGCGCGACGTCGAGTCGTGTCGTCATGCCGTCGCGGGTACGCGGTTTCGACTCGACGAGCTGCCGCGTTCGCACGTCGAGCTCCGCCTGCGCGGCGTCGCGCTCGACCGACCGACGGAGCCGCGCCGTCGTGTATACACTGCCGTTCCACCGCTCGGCGTCGACGCCGAGTATCGGACGCGCCGCCGCGAACGGAACGAATGCGCTCGGGTTCCACAGGGAGACCGAGCTCGTGAACGCCGGCGACGCGACACCGATGACCCGGAACGGACTGTCGTTGAGTCGGATGGTCTTCCCGACGACGGCAGGATCACTTCCGAGCTCACGCCGCCAGTATCGGTAACTGAGAACGACCACGGGATCGCCGGACGACGCGGCATCGAACAGGCGCCCGGCCGCTGGCGCGACCCCGAGCGTGGAGAAGTAGTCGCCCGGGACGACGGCCGCCTGAAGCGGTGCGACGCTCCCGTCGCGCTCCGTCGTGACCGCCTGCAGTCGCTCCGCCACGAGCCCCGAGAACGCCCGCACGCTGTCCCGGAAGTAGCGGAAGTCCTCATAGGCGAGCGGGCTGTGCGATCCGCGGTATACCCGCATGAGCCGGCCTGCGTCGGCCACGCCACCGATGGGCTTCTCGAGCGCCGCGTTGACGACGCTGAAGATCACGACGTTCACCCCGATGCCGAGCGCGAGCGACAGCACGGCGACGACGGTGAATGCGGGATTGCGCACGAACGTGCGCAGCGCGTAGCGGAGGTCGTCGAGGAGGGATTCCATAGCGGGAGACGGGAGAGGGGGAGGCGGGAGACGTCAACCAACCGGGCCGGCAGAACCGCAGGCGTTATCTCTACATTTGGACAGCTCGGCGTGCTGCATGCACAACCACAGATTGGCGTACGGACAGCGCACGCTTCAGTTACGCGCTTGGCTCGCCTTCTCCCGTCTCCCGTTTCCCGTCTCCCGTCTCCCGTCTCCCGTCAATGGCCAATCGCCTAGCGTCCGAAACCAGCCCCTATCTCGCGCAGCACGCCGAGAATCCCGTGGACTGGTATCCGTGGGGCGAAGAAGCGCTCGCCCGCGCCCGACGGGAAGACAAGCCTATCCTGCTCAGCATCGGGTACGCCGCGTGTCACTGGTGCCACGTCATGGCGCACGAGTCGTTCGAGGATGACGAGACCGCCCGCGTCATGAACGAGATGTTCGTGAACATCAAGGTCGACCGCGAAGAGCGCCCCGACCTCGACAGCATCTACATGCAGGCGACCCAGGCGATGACGGGGCATGGCGGGTGGCCGATGACCGTCTTTCTGACGCCGGACACCGTGCCGTTCTACACCGGCACGTACTTCCCGCCCGAGGATCGCCACGGCATGCCGTCGTTCCGACGGGTGCTCCACGCCGTTGCGGACGCGTATCGGTCACGCCGCAGTGGCGTGGAAGAGACCGCAGCGAAGATGCGCGAGCTGTACGCGAACACAACGCTGCCGGGCACCGCCACCGGGCAGCTCACGGCGCAGACGCTGGACCGCGCCTATCGCGCGATCGCGCAGCGCTACGACGCCCGGAACGGCGGGTTCGACGACGCGCCGAAGTTTCCGCAGGCGATGACGCTGGACTTCCTGCTCCGCTACTGGCGCCGTACCACCACCGACTACGCGCTCGAGATGGTGGCCACGTCATTTCGGAAGATGGCGCGCGGCGGCATTTACGACCATCTGGGTGGCGGCTTCCATCGTTATGCGGTCGATGCCATCTGGCTCGTGCCGCATTTCGAGAAGATGCTGTACGACAACGCGCTGCTCGCACGGCTGGGCACGCACCTGTGGCAGGCGACGCGCGACTCTGAAGTCCGGCGCGTCACCGAGGAGACGATCGACTGGGTGGCGCGCGAGATGACGGCGACGACCGGCGGCTTCTACTCCTCGCTCGACGCCGACAGCGAAGGCCACGAGGGCACGTTCTACGTCTGGACGCGCGAGGAGCTGGATCGCGCGTTAGGCGACGACGGCGCGCTCGCGGCGGCCTACTGGGGCGTCACCGGTGAGCCGAACTTCGAGGGGAAGCACATCCTGTATGCGCCGTACGAGATCGGCGTGGTCGCCGCACGTGCCGACGTGACGGTCGACGACGTCGCGGAATCCGTCGCGAACGCACGGGCGGTCCTCCTCGCGCGCCGTGCGCGGCGCGAGCGGCCGGGTCGCGACGAGAAGATCCTGGCCGCCTGGAACGGGCTGATGCTCCGTGGCGTCGCGGAAGCCGCTCGCGCTTTCTCGCGCGACGACTACCGCACGCTGGCCGTCGCGAATGGGGAATTCCTGCTCCGCGAGATGGTGCGCGACGGCCGCGTGATGCGGTCCCACACGGCCGGCGTCACCCGGATTCCGGGATTCCTCGAGGATCACGCCGCCGTCGCGCTCGGATTCCTGGACCTGTATGCGCTCACGTTCGACGATCGATGGCTCGCCGCGGCGCATCGCATCGCCGACGCCGTGGACGAATGGTTCTGGGATGAGTCGGCGAACGCGTACTTCGACACCGCACGCGACCACGAGACACTCCTGACGCGTCCGCGCGACGTCACGGACAACGCGGTGCCCGCAGGCACCTCGCTCGCCGTCGATCTCCAGCTCCGACTCGGCGAGCTCCTGGGCGACGCCGCGCGCCGCGAGCGCGCGCTGCGCGTGCTGGGCTCGCTCAGCGAGCCCGTCGCTCGTTATGCATCCGCGTTCGGCCACCTGCTCGGCGCCGCCGACATGGCCGTGCACGGCGCGGTCGAAGTCGCGCTGGCCGGCGATCCCGCGTCCTATGACTTCCGCGCGCTCGCGGATGCGGTGGGAGGCGAGTACGTACCCTCGCTCGTCATCGCCGGTGGGGCAGTGCGAGCGGACGGATCAGTGGACGTCCCGCTGCTCGCCGACAAGGTCGCGCGCGACAGTCGCGCGACGGCGTACGTCTGCCGCCAGCATCTCTGCGACGAGCCGACGACGGATCCATCGGCTCTTCCCGCCCAGCTCGAGCGAGCGGCCCGCTCCCCCCTCGGCGTTGGCGCCTAACGCGCCTCGCACCGGTGCATCGTCCACTCGGAGTGTCGGTCGCCGCGTGGCGTCGTCCCCTCGATGCGCGCGACCAGCGTCCCGTCAGCGCCCCGCCGGTAGATGATGCGCTGCGGGAAATCGTGCTTCAGGTTCTCCCACATCGCGCGGCCGTCTGCGACCTCCTTGAGCGCGAACGAGTCCGACCGGACGCCGTTCGGGTGCGGCGTCATGAAGAACGCCGTGTCGCTCCGCTCGATGGTCGTGAACTCGAAGTCGACGACGCGGCCGTCTCGGACGTATCGCGTCATGCCAATGACCATGTTCTCCGACGCGCTCGTGTACTGCTCCTCGATCGTCGCGCCGTTCGACGAGGGCCCGGTCCAGCATCCGGCCATGAAAGAGATCGCGGACAGCGGGGGCGTCGCGTGGCGCGCGGCGGAGGCCGGCTGGAGCACAGCCGCCCCGGTGGCAACTGTGAGGACGGCGACGAGCGAGGACACCTGGCGCATTCGGGCTCTCGGGTTGCGGGTTCGGACGGCGGCTGCTCGGACGGGCGAACCAACATCGTTCGCCGACGGCGACGCGGAGGATATGCGCGCTGTGACAGGTTACCGCGCCGAGCGAGGTCCGGTCTTGGAGAAATCCGACAGGGCCGAGCCCTCTTCGGCGCCGTCCGGCTCGAGGTCGATCGGCGCCGCGTGGAACCGATCGGACATCGGGTGAAGCTCGCGTCGGTAGGCGGTGAGGGTCGTCCCGGAAAACTCTCGAAACTCCCGCGCCATGTGTGACTGGTCCGCGTAGTCGTTCTCGGCAGCGAGCCGCGCCCAGCTGACTTCGCCGGTCGGTTCCATGGCGCGGACGACGCGTTGAAATCGCGCGAGCCGACAGAGCGTCTTCGGGCCATAGCCGACCTGGTCGCGAAAGCGTCGCTCGAGCTGTCGAGCACCGAAGCCGGTCAGCGCACTCAGCGCGTCAACACGAAGCGGGGGGTCGCCGGAGAATGCGGCGCGGACCGACGCCCGGATCCGGCGGTCCAGGGGGCGTCTGGTCTTCTCCAGCTGTCGGGTGAGCGCGGCGTCGAGTACGAGCGCTTCGGTCCCGTCAGTCGCGTCGGCGAGCCGTTCGGCCAGGTACGGCTCGAAGGGCGGAGTGACGTCCTCGAGCGCGGGCGCGGCGTCGCGGAGCTCACTTGGCGAGACGGACAGGAAAGGCAACGCTCCGCCCGGCGCGAAGCGTACGCCGACGAGCCCGATCGCGCCCGTGGGCGCGATGGACATGTGGCGGGTCGTCGGACCCACCAGGAGTGCGCGCGGCTGGGCCTCCGTCCCGCCGTCAGGCGTATGGCGAGTGAACCGCGCGCCCACGTTGATGATCATCTCGACGCAGCCGTCGGGGAGCACGCGCTGCGGTGCCGCACCGGCGACGGCAGGCGCGTGCAGAGTCCAGTAGCATCGAACGTATGGGCGCAGGCGCGGCGCCGGCGTCAGCTCGCGGTAATCCACGGGGTCGATGATGCGGGGAGGCGCGGGCGGTGTCGAGCCGGCGTCAAAGGTCGGCGCAGCTCTTTACGATCGACCGGCAGTTCGCGCAAACCAGCTTGCAGTTCCGCCAGGACAGTCGGTCGGATCCGCAGACCTCGCATCGGTCATTGCCGTGCGAGGTGGGCCCGGAGGTATCCGGCGTCTCGGCTCTGGGCTTGCCTGGCGGGCGGTCATTGGGCACACGGCCAAGATAGGGACGGCGCGCCGCCGGCGCTGCGACGTCTCCCCGGGGAGGCGGTAGTTACGAAGGCCAATGTGATCAGGTCCCTTGAAGGGAGGGTGGACAGGCGTCATCCTGCGTAGGGCGCGGGGGGCGGAGAGTTCTCCGCCGCAGCGGCGTTCGTAAGCCCGGCGCGCTCGAGCGCGCTTCCTTCTCCAAGGCAGTTTCGAATGCACCACCGCGCTATCTCAACCGGGCTCCTCCACACGAGTGCCATTGTCGCGATCGCTGCGACGCTCGGCAGTTCGCCGCTACTGGCGCAGTCGAAGGTCCTCACGCCACCACCACCCCGCCGCGATACGACGCGCGCGCAGGTGACGCGCCCGTCCGCACCGGGCACGAGCACAGCCGCGGCGACGCCGGGAGCCCCCGCACCAGCCGTGATACCGCAGTCCCCGGTCCTCGACTCGATTCGTGAAGTCGTCTTCCGCAACCTGCTGGATCGCGACCGGGCCGGGTTCGCGACGCTGGCCTCGGCCTTCTGCCTTGGCCTCTCGACCAGCGATTTCAAGCACGCCGACGCCGTGGCCGACCGGGCCGACCCACCCGAAGCCATGGTGCGCCGGCTCGCATCGCCGCGTGCGCCCGCGCGGCGCGCCTCGACGTGCACGTTCGCGCCTAACGCATCAACGCCGCGCTCCGTGACCGGGCGTGCCCTACTCTACAGCGTGGGCGCCATCGAGATGCTGTCGCCGGAACGTGCCGAAGCCTCCGCCGGCTATAACTACGACGGCTACAGCGCGGGCGGCTTCACGTTCAGCGTCGAGCGTACGGACTCGGCCTGGGTGGTGAAGCAGTGGCGAATGGAGTGGACGGCGAAGCCTAACGGGCCCTGAGCGACTAGTCGAAGTCCAGCGCCAGGTTCATCGCCGGCGGGGAGTGCGTGAGCGCGCCTACCGAGATGTAGTCGACCCCCGTCTCCGCGATGCGCCGCACGGTGTCGATCGTCACGCCGCCGGACGCCTCGACCGCCGCGCGTCCCCGGGCCAGCTCCACCGCCTCGCAGATCATCTCCAGCGGCATGTTGTCGACGAGCACTTCATCCGCCCCGGCCTCGATGGCCGCGCGGACCTGTTCGAGCTTATCACATTCGACTTCGACTTTCGCACCCGGCGGCGCCAGCTCTCGCACGCGCTTGACGGCGACGGCGACGTCTCCGTCCACGGCCTTGAGGTGGTTGTCCTTGATCAGCACCGCGCGCGCGAGATCGAGGCGATGGTTCACGCCGCCGCCGGCACGGACCGCGTATTTCTCCAGGCGGCGCCAGCCGGGCGTCGTCTTCCGCGTGTCGAGGATCTTCGCCTTCGTGCCCTTCACCGCGTCCACGAACTTCGCCGTAAGCGTCGCGATGCCCGACAGGCGCTGCATGAAGTTCAGCGCCGTTCGCTCGGCCGAGAGCATCCCACGTGCGTGCCCGGTCATGTAGAGCAGCGTGCCGCCCTTCTCCACGCGCGTCCCGTCCTCGGCATCCACGCGCATCGAGATTTTCGGATCCAGCAGACGGAACGCCTCGAGCGCCAACGAGACCCCGGCGATGCACCCGGCCTGCCGAGCGACGAGCGACGCCCGCGCGCGACGCGACGATAAAACTGTCGCAATGGTGGTCACATCATTAAACGCCTGATCCTCCTCGAGCGCGCTTCGGACGAGCGACGACAGCTGGTCGTGCGTGAGCGGGAACCGCAGCCGATCGTAGTTCAGCGCGGGCATCGACATCGGCGTGACCGTCCGCGGGGCGCGAAACGAGTCTCCCGATGACGGGTTGGGGGTTGGCGTCGTCATTTCTTACTCCTGTACGCCCGGCCGATCACTCACCCGGGTCCGGCGTGGATGCGGGTGCCGGCGAGAGCGGCGTCTGACCTCCGATCGCCACCATGCGCTCGATCGCCCGCCGCGCCCGTGCGGCGACGTCGCCCCGGACGGTGATGTGATGCTCCAACCGCTCGAGCGACCGCAGCACCTTGGGTAGCGTGGTCACCTTCATGTAGGCGCACTGTGCCCGCTCGCTTGCCGGGATGAACGTCTTCGTTGGATTCGCCTTCCGCAAGCGGTGAAGGATGCCGATTTCGGTTGCAACGATGAATGTGCTGGCCGGTGATTCAGCCGGCCGCCTGATCATGCCCTCGGTCGACAGGATCTGGACGCCGCTCGGATCGATGTCGCCTGCGGACACGGCCTCGACGACGTTGGTCGCGCACCCGCACTCCGGATGGATCAGGAATTCCGCACCCGGGTGCGCCGCGCGCTGCCGCGAGATGTGCTCGGGATCGATGCCGGCGTGCACGTGGCATTCGCCCATCCACACGTGGATGTTCTCGCGGCCCGTCACCCGTCGCACATGCGCGCCCAGGAACATGTCAGGCAGAAAAAGGATCTCTCGTTCCGCCGGAATCGAGTTCACGATTTCGACAGCGTTCCCGGACGTGCAGCAATAATCGCTCTCGGCTTTCACATCGGCCGTCGTGTTGACGTACGACACGACGACGGCTCCGGGATGCTCCGCCTTCCAGGCGCGGAGCTGCTCGGCGTCGATGGTGGATGCGAGCGAGCAGCCGGCGGCGAGATCGGGCAGGAGCACGCGTTTCCCGGGCGACAGGATCGCCGCCGTCTCGGCCATGAAGTGCACGCCGCAGAAGACGATGATCTCGGCTTCGGTCTTCGCGGCTTCGCGACTCAGTCCGAGCGAGTCGCCCACGAAATCGGCGACGTCCTGGACCTCGGGTCGCTCGTAATTGTGGGCGAGAATGACGGCATTTCGCTCATTCGCGAGCGAGCGGATCCGCTCGTGAAGTTCCGGATCGGGGTGGGTTTGGACAGGTAGAGCCATTCTTGAAATTTAACAGAAACTGCGCTGGTTACTGTTAGCTGGAACCAGAAACTGCAGAACAACGCTGGTTACTGTTAACTGGAACTGGTTGCTGCAGCGTAAGAACCCTCGGGACGCTTTTCTCGCGTGGAGAGGCATCCCAAGGGTTCTCGCCTTTCACCCTGCAGTAACCAGTTCCAGTTAACAGTAACCAGTTCATAGAGGTGCTTACCACTCGATGTGCCTACCCGTCCACTTGCGCTTGGACCGTGGAAAATCGCTGCGATAATGCCCGCCCCGTGATTCCTTGCGCATGAGGGCCGCCTCGACGATGAGTCGAGCCGTATCGGCCATGTTCTGTTCCTCCGTCGCGCCGACGGGGAGACGCGACGTGATCTCGTCGAGGCGCGTGATGCACTTTCTGAGCCCCTTGGCCGTCCGTGCAATGCCGGCGTATTCCCACATCACCAGCCGGATCTCGTCCGCGGCCACCTGCGCCGCGCCGCGATCGCCAAGCGGAGGCACGCGCCACGACTGTTTCCGTGGCACGGCGGTCAGCTTCGGCGTCTGCATCAGATCGCGCGCCACCCGCTCGGCGAACACGAGCCCTTCGAGCAGCGAGTTGGATGCGAGGCGATTCGCACCGTGCACGCCAGTGCGCGACACCTCGCCGCAGGCGTAGAGCCGCGCGAGAGACGAACGCCCCGTGAGGTCGACAACGACGCCGCCCATCATGTAGTGCGCCGCCGGTGTCACCGGTATCAGCTGGCGCGACGGATCGATGCCGCGCGCCTTGCATAACGCGTAGATCCCCGGGAACCGCTTGCGAAAGCCAGCGCCGAGCTTGCGGGCATCGAGATACACTTTTCGGCCGCCGGCCTGTTCGCGAAAGATCTCGCGCGCGACGACGTCGCGCGGCGCGAGCTCGGCGAGGCGATGCCGGTCGCGCATGAAGCGCTTGCCCTCGGCGTTGAGCAGCACGGCCCCCTCCCCACGCACGGCTTCCGACACGAGCGCCAGCGGATTCTCCGGCGTATCGAGCGCCGTCGGATGGAACTGCACGAACTCCATGTCGGCGAGCTTCACGCCGGCGCGATGCGCG
>Ga0207691_10006526_pt1 | contig 11260 bp, 9 predicted proteins | sample KBSM13metaG_FD_184327 | JGI IMG/M metagenome (GOLD analysis project Ga0207691, IMG submission 184327) | Miscanthus rhizosphere microbial communities from Kellogg Biological Station, Michigan, USA - KBS M1-3 metaG (SPAdes) (version 2) | ecosystem: Host-associated > Plants > Roots > Rhizosphere >...
GAGCTGAAGAACGTCATCGAACGGGCGGTGCTGCTGTGCGAAGGGCCGATGCTCGAGCCCGATCACATGCCGCTGGAGCGGCCGCTGACCGAGAGCCAGAAGCTGACGTCGTCGGGCGCGAGCCCGGCGCGCAGCGAGCGCGACAAGATCGTCGAGGCGCTGGCGGCGTGCGCGGGCAACCAGAGCCGCGCCGCGAAGATGCTCGGCATCCCGCGCCGGACGTTCGTGACGAAGCTGGACTCATACCGGATCCCGCGCCCGAAGAAGAACGCGTAGCGCTCGCGCACGAGGCGGGGCGCTTTATAACTCCGCGTCGTGCTTGACTTTTCGAGCGGCGTCGCGCAGTCTTGGGCATCCAATAGAGAGTTCGTCCTGCCTCCGCGCGTCGCGCGGAGAGCGCCAGGGACCGGTTGGCGGCGTCGCTGTCTGAACGGTTTTCGCACGGACAGCCACCCAACCAGACAACAGGCCGCAGCTTTTTCGGCACCCGTCGCGCAGCGACGGAGGCGCAAAGACCGAGACGCGGCCCGACGAAAGAGATTCCGATCGTGACCACATCCTTTGCTCCATCATTTGAAACATCGCCCATACCGGCGTCGTTCGCGACGCTGGGTTTGATCGATCCCCTCCAGCGCGCGGTCGCGGCCGCGGGTTACGTGAAGCCCACGCCGATCCAGGCGCAGGCGATCCCGCACCTGCTGGCGGGACGCGACGTGCTCGGCTGCGCGCAGACCGGGACGGGCAAGACGGCGGCGTTCGCGCTTCCGATCCTGGACCGGCTCGCGCGTGAACCGCGCCGGTCCGGGCGGGGTCCGCGCGCGCTGGTGCTGACGCCTACCCGCGAGCTGGCCACGCAGATCGCCGAGGGGTTCGAGGACTACGGCGTGAACGTCGCCAGCCGATGCGCGGTCGTGTTCGGTGGCGTCGGCCAGGGCCCGCAGGTGGAGGCGCTGCGGCGCAACGTGGACATCGTGGTGGCGACCCCGGGGCGGCTGCTGGATCTGATGGCGCAGGGCCACGCACGCTTCGAAGCCTGCGAGGTGCTGGTGCTGGACGAGGCCGATCGCATGCTGGACATGGGCTTCATCGACCCGATCCGCCGCATCATCAGCGCCCTGCCGCGACGGCGGCAGAACCTGATGTTCTCGGCGACGATGCCGCGCGAGATCTCGCAGCTGGCCCACAGCATCCTGGTCGATCCCGTCAACATCGCGGTGGCGCCGGTGTCCAGCACCGTCGACAAGGTCACGCAGTGGGTGCTTCACGTCGATCGCGGCGACAAGCGCGCCCTGCTGCGCGAGGTGCTCCGCGATCCGAAGATGAGTCGCGTCCTGGTGTTCACGCGGACGAAGCGCGGCGCGAACAAGGTGGCCCAGGAACTGGATCGCAACGGCGTGCGCGCCGACGCGATTCACGGCAACAAGTCGCAAGGGGCGCGCCAGCGCGCGCTGGATTCGTTCAAGCGCGGCGGCATCCGCGTTCTGGTCGCGACGGACATCGCCGCGCGCGGCATCGACGTCGACGGCGTCACGCACGTCATCAACTTCGAGCTGCCGGTGGAGCCCGAGAGCTACGTCCACCGGATCGGCCGCACGGCGCGGGCGGGCGCATCCGGCGTCGCGTTGTCGTTCTGCGACCGCGAGGAACGGTCCGCCTTGCGCGCCATCGAGCAGCTGACGCGGGCGACCGTGCGCGTCGTCCAGGATCATCCGTTCGCGAAACCGCGCGGCGGAATGCGAGAGGAGAGACACGGTGGGAAAAGCTGAAGAAAAGCGAGCGGCGATTCTGGCGGCGCAGGCGGCGCGAGAAGCGGCCGAGAAGGCGGCGCGTGCGGCCGCGGGACCGACGCCTTCGCCGCGCAAGCGACGCACCAGCTGGGGCAGCTCGCCCATGCGCGGCCCCGGACGCGGCCCGCAGAAGCCGCCCGAAGAATAGGCACTCCGCACGCGCGCGTCGCGCGAGAGCGGCCCGTTACATCTTCATTCGCAGCGCGACGCCGAGATCCACGAGGGGCGGGCCCTGGTGGATCGAGAGCGGCGCCGGCGCGCAATTGCCGGCAGCGTCACGGGTCGTGCCCTGATCGATGTCGATCGCGATGCGGAACTCGCCGCCGCGCGTTCCCCAGTGGACGCCCGCGAACGCTTCGAAGGTCAGGTGGGTGAGGACCGTGACGGAGTAGTCGAGCCGCGACACGAATGACATGTCCGACAGGTTACCCAGCGTCGAGAACGTGAACGTCGTGTAGTTCCATGAGTACGGCGCCGGGAGCGACGCGAACAGCGCCGCGTAATGCCGGCCCGTATAGAAGAAGTTCAACATCGGCGTGCCGGACTGGTTGAACAACAAGCCCGGATACAGCGTCGCGTCCGTGTACCCGGGCTGGTTGTAGAAGTACTCGCCGCCGACGGTCCAGACGTCGTTGTCGTTGTACTTTCGGGAATAGTTGATCCCGCCCACCGCCTGGGTCTTGACGCCCGAGAGCGGGTGGACCTTGTACTGCGCGGCGACGTCATCGGTCTCCATCGTCTGGGGCGGGTCGGTCCCCGGAACCGTGCACGTCAGCGGCGGCACCTTCTCGACCACGTTGAAGTCCTCGCCCGAGCGGATGCCGACGTCGGCATAGACGTCGAAGTCGTAGATCCCGGTCGAGACGTCGATGCCGAATCGCGGCTTGCTGTCGCGCTTGACCAGCGCGTCGAGGCCGATCTCGGCGCCGCCCACGACGATCTCCGCGCGCCCGCCGCCCGCCACCTGGCGCAGCGTCGGCGTCGAAACGTTGGGATCCTCAGCGACGCCGAACGCGTAGAAGTTCCAGGCCCGAGCTTCCCAGGGAAAGTGCAGCTTCAGCATCGACGTGCCCGGGCGCGCGTCAAACACGTCCAGCGGGTTGCGCTTGAGCGGGTGGAGGTAATCCGTCGGTTGCCAGAAGCGGCCCGTCCCCCAGCGCACGTGCTGCTTGCCCGCGGTCACGAACACGCGCTGCGCGATGTCGAAACGGAGCCACATCTGATCGAGGATCGACGTCGGCCCGCGCGAGGCGCTGAACGTCGTGAACCCGGTCGGCGAGCCGCCCGCGAACGCCCCCATGCCGCCCACCGGCAGACCGTTGACCAACGGCTGGGCCGGCCCAGCCGGCGTGGCGGTCGCGTTGTAGCTCATGCGACCGAGGATGAAGGCGCGCACGCGCGGGTTCGGACGCGCGTCGAAGTAGGCGTCGACGAGGGCGGGCGTCGTCAGCGTCCACCTGTCGGGGTAGTCGTTCTGGAACGCGGTGCTCTGGGCGCGCAGGTAGATCTGGCCGCCGATCTGCAGCGGGTTATCGGGTGCCTGATAGTCGGAGAGGTGCTGCGTCTCGCCGGTGGCGTTCAGGACAGACCGGTCGCGGTCGGTTCCGCCCGTCGCGTCGGCGGCCGCGGCAGGAGGTGTCGACGACGGCGGCTGGTTGGCGTCGGGAGAGGGCGGTGTCGCCGAGTTGTCCGGCGTCGCCGGCGTGGGCGCGGTGCCGCCGAAGATGTCTTGCTCGCTGGGCCGATCCTGCGCCCACGCCGACGCGGTCCACGCGGCCAGCAGCGCCGCGAAACCGCCGGCCACCAGGCGTCGGATCGCGCGGGGAGCCGGCGAGCTTTGCTCGCCGCGTCCCATCGCGGGAGGGTTTGGGAACCCTCTTAGGGTTCCCATTTCAACGACTCTTGCTCTCGAGCCAGGCCTTCGTGAAGAGGTTCGCGGGCAAAGACTTCAGGTCGACGGCCTTGATCATCACCAGCGTCTGGTTCGCCTTCTCGACCTCGTCGTAGAAGCGGATCTCCTCCGGGTAATAGACGTCGCCGCCCTTGGATTCGCTGTGGACCTTCTTCCACTTCGGGTAGTACGACGTCCGCAGCAGCCGGCCCGACAGCGCGTACTCCTGCCGCTTGAGCACGTTCTTCGTCTCCTTGTCGATCCAGATGCGGATCATCGGGAACGCCAGATCGATTCCGCCCTTGCCCTTGAGCAGCAGCTTCTGCGCCGTGTACGCGCCCAGCTTCTCCTCGCCCTCGTCGGTCGGGTCGTATTCCTCCGCGAGGCGCGACTCGTCGAAGTCGGACCGCCGCGAGTTCGTGCCGCCGATACGCTCACGCTCGGTGCGGCGCTCCCACTTCCCCACGCTGGGATCGTAGAACCACAGGTTCTTGTCGATGCGCAGGTAGCCCTGCCCCGCCGAAGACTTGGGTTTGAGGAACAGGATCATGAACTTCTGGTCGGACGAGCGCCGGTAGTACTCGGTCTCGTACACGACGTCGACCTTGTCCCGTTCCTTCTGCTCGATGTACGCGCTGGCGCGCCAGTCGCCGTTGTTCTTCTGGCGATCGTCGACGATCTTCAGGATGTCGACCATCTGCGGGGTGGTGAGGGCGGCGGCCGCGCGGCCGGAAACGGCCGAAGCGACGGCGAAGCCGGCCAGCAGCGCTGCGACGAGGGTTGTCGATCTGGTGTTGCGTGTTTTTTTCATGGGGTTCAACCGAAGTGGGACATCGCGACGACGGGACGGAGGCGCGCGGCGCGCAGCGACGGGTAGAACGCGGCGATCACCGTGACCAGCGTGATCCCGAAGACCGACCAGAACAGCGCGGAGCCGTGGACGGAGATGTGCAGGTAAGGCGACATCAGGAAGAACTGCAGGCCCGTCGGAACGTGAAGGTGCAGCGCGTTCACACCCGCCGCGATCGCCGCCCCCATGGCCACCCCCGTCAGCGTCGCGAACAGACCGAGCATGAGCGACTCGAGCAGGAACATCCACAGCACCCCGAGCCGATGCATGCCGATCGCGCGCAGCGTTCCGATCTCGCGCGTGCGCTCGCGGATCGCGATCCACATGGTGTTCATGATCCCGATGATGATGATCGCGATCAGGATGACGATCAGGACGATGGACAGCACCCGAAGCGACGTGAGGGTCCAGGTCATGAACGAGATCTCGTCCTCCCAGGAGGTGACGTCCAGCTTCTGTCCCGTCCAGTCCTCGCGCGCGACCGACTGGAACTTCATCCAGAACGCACGCGGGTCGGCCGGCATCACCCGCCAGCCCGCCTGCTCGAGCGCCTGGCGGAGGCGCGCCGAGATCTCCGGGATCTTTCGATCGACGTCCTTGCGATCGAGCATGATCTGCACGACGCCGGTCGAGTCCTGGTTGAACTGGTACAGCTTGCGCAGCGTCTCGATCGGGATGAACGAGTTCCAGGTGCTGAGCAGGCCGAGGCTGTGGGCGATCGCGACGATTCGCACGTCGACGGTGTTGTTGGTCCCGCGGGTGGTCGGCGCCGAGATGGTGACGGCGTCACCGACCTTGACCCCCAGCTTCTCGGCCTGGTTGTCGAAGATCAGGATCGTACCCGGCTGCGCGAGGTCGTCGATGTTGCCGCTCACGAGCTGCAGGACGGAGGCGAACTTCGGTTCGCTGCGGACGTCGATCCCGGTGACGCCCATCTGCATCGAGCCCGTGTCGGCGACGATCTTCGCCCAGCCGCGCCCGCGGTGGACGACGAACGCCATCTCGGGGACGGTCTTCTTGGCGACCTCGATGACGCGCTTGTAGTCGGTGACGACCGGCGCCGCCTGACCCGCGGTGACCTTGAAGAAACCGCCGACGTTGACGTGCCCCGTCGACAGCGTGGTGGCCGTGTCGATCATCGTCTCGCGGACGCCGGTGGTCAGGCCGTTCAGGAGCACCAGCAGAGTGGTCACTGCAGCGATCGCGGTGCCGAGGAACAGGGTGCGCCGGCGGTGCTGCACAAGGCTGCGGAACGCGATCGTCAAGTCGACGCCCAGCTTGGACATGTTTACTCGTCCTCCTGCATCGCCTGGCGCGGGGTAACCCGCATCGCGAGCCAGGCCGGGTAGAAGCTCGAGAACGCGCTGACGACCAGCACGATCGCAAACGCCGCGACGATGTTGCTCGTGCCGATGAACGGGTACAGGCGCGGTCCCGAAAAGAAGAAGAACCAGACGTCGGACGTGGCCGGGATCCCGACATGGCCGACGATCTTGACGACCAGCGCGCCGATGCCCGCCCCCAGGCCGCCGAAGATCGCGCCCACGACCAGCGATTCGATCACCAGCATCGTGAGGATGAAGCGGCGCTGGGCGCCGATCGCGCGCAGCGTGCCGATCTCGCGCACGCGCTCCAGCGTCGCCATCACCAGCGCGTTGTTGATGATGACCAGCGCGATCAAGAAGATGATCAGGATCGAGATGACGAGCACCATCCGGATCACGTTGATGAACTGGCCGATGAGGCCGGCCGCCGTCTGCCAGTCGATCGCCTTCAGCGTCAGCCCGTCCGCCTTCCCCTGCACCTCGATCGCCTTCATCGTCTCGCGGAGCTGCTTCGGGTCCTTGAGGATGACGGCCGCGTTCAGCACCACCCCCCGCTCGACCTCGTCGGGTGGGAAGACGCGGCTGCGCGCTTCCTCGCGCTGCAGCTTGCCGCCCAGTGATTCGCCGAGATCGTGGAGGACGGGCGCGACGCCCGGCGTGGTCGTCGCCTCCACGCGCCGGCCTTTCTCGGGGGCCGGCGCGGCCGGCGCGCTGCCGAACAGCTCGGCCTCGGCGTTCTCGCGGTTGATCTCGCGGGCGCCGGCCGCTTTTTGCAGCGCCTGGATCTCGGCCAGCTTGTCGCCGGTCATGAAGCCATAGAGCTCGCGAAATGAAACCAGATCCATCAGGTTCAGGGCACCCGCCAGCGTCGACTTCTCCAGCCCCTGGAACTCGAACGCACCGTAGACGGGGACGTTGACCGACTGCACGTAGCCGGATCGGGTGAACGCCTTGATCGTCAGGGTGTCGCCGATCCTGACCCGATACAGCTCCAGCGACGGAACCAGCTCCTTGTAGAAGAAGTCGTAGCGCTGCCGGAAGTTCTGATCGGTGACCTGGAAGAACGTCGCCAGCAACTTGCCGACGTCCTTCTCCTTGCTGCCCAGCTCGCGCTGCAGCTTGGCCCGGAAGTCGGCTGTCTTCGCGGCGTCGAGCTGGAGGAGGATCTCGCGCACCTGCGACACGTTCTCGCGCACCATCCGCTGCAGATCGAGGTCGGTGGCGATGGTCTCGCCTTGCGATTCGACGCCCTCCTTGATCTTGTCCATCCGGCGGGCGGCCTTCAGCTTGACCTGCTCCTCGTACACGTTCTTGGCGAACAGAAAGCCGCGCTTCCCGGGCGGGACGGCGGTGCCGTTGACGATCTTCATCCGGTCGAACGACTTCTGGAACGCCTGGAAGTCCGTGCCGACGTAGTTGAGGAACAGCAGATCGGCGTCGGCCGCCTGGCTGGCGATCCGGTTCTCGAGGAACTCCATCGAGTCGAGGGGATCCTTGTCGAAGTCCTGCCAGAACTGGTCCGAGGCGGCGCGCGTGACCGCCGCGGCGTCATCCTTGTCGATCGCGCGTTCGTCGAGGACGGTCTTGGCGTTCTTCAGATCGCCCTGCAACACGGAGACGATCTGCCGGACGTGTCCCTTCTCGCTGGCGACCTGGGCCTCGGCGCGCGCCTTGTCGGCGTCGGTCTTGGCGTCGCGCCGGGCATAGACCGCGTTGCGCAGCTTCTCGAGGGCGAGATCGATGGTGTTGCCCGAGGTGACGAGCGCGCCGCTGATCCCCATCGGGACCACCGACTTGACGTTGGGCACCTTGAGCAGCGAGGCGCGGACCTTCGCGAAGTCGTCGAGCTGCGCGATGTCCGGATCGCCCATCATCATCCGCCCCATCACCTCCAGCGGATCCTTCGACTTGGCGTTGTAGACCTGGATGTGGCCCGCCACGCTGCCGATCACACTGCGGCTCATCGAGGCGACCAGGCTGTCGAGCAGCGAGTTGCCCGCCACGACCAGCAGTCCGCCGAAGAAGATGATGCCGCCGACGATGATCGTCTTCAGCCGGCTGGCGAACAGGTTGCGGAAGGCAATCTGCGCGGTGACGCCGAATGTGGCGAGCCACGCTCTCATACTTGCGCCCCGAGCGGCGCCGCCGCCGCCTGCGCGGGCGTGACGCGGTCGACGAGCTTGCCGTCGGCGAGGCGCACGATGGCGTTCGCGTGGGCCATGACCTTCTGATCGTGGGTCGAGAAGATGAACGTCGTCTTCTCGGTCCGGTTCAGCTCCTTCATGAGATCGAGGATGTGCTGGCCCGTGACCGAGTCGAGGTTCGCGGTCGGCTCGTCGGCGAGCACGATGCCCGGGCGCGTGACCAGGGCGCGCGCGATGGCGACGCGCTGACGCTGGCCGCCGGACAGCTCGCTGGGCCGGTGGCTGGCGTATTCGCGGATCCCGACCCGGTCGAGCAGGCTCATGACCCGTTGCGCGCGTTCGGAGCCGGACAGCCGTCGTTGCAGCAGCAGCGGCAGCTCGACGTTCTGGAACACGCTGAGGACCGACACCAGGTTGAAGCTCTGGAAGATGAAGCCGATGGTGTGCAGGCGCAGGGTGGTCAGCTGGCGTTCCGACAGCCGGCGGGTGTCCTTCCCCTCGACCTCGACGGTCCCGGAGGTCGGCGTGTCGACGCAGCCGATCAGATTCAGCAACGTGGTCTTGCCGCTGCCTGACGGGCCGGCGATGGCGATGAAGTCGCCCTCGACCACGTCCAGCGTCACGCCGCGCAGCGCGGGCACCACGACGTTACCGAGCGTGTAGTTCTTGACGGCGTCCTTGACCGAAACAATCGCTTTCATTCAAGACCTCTGGTTCGCTTTGTTGCGTTTTGCGTCCGCCGCGTAGGCTTCGCGCTTCTGCAGTTCCTTGCCGACGATCTCGCGTACTTCTACCCGGTCGGGGAGCGCTTTCAACTCGGTGACGACCCGGGCCAGCACCTTGCCGAACTGGCCCTGGACATCGCCGGTCAGGCTCGACAGCACGCGGGTGAACTCGCGCGTGCGCCGTTCGTTCGTCCCTTCGATCAGGTCGCGCCCGGTCGCGGTGATCTCGATGCGCTTGTGCCGGCGGTCCATGGGATCCTCGGAACGTCCGACCAGGCCCGCGACGACCATGCGATCGACCAGGTGACTGGTCGCGGGCGGCGACAGCTTCAGGCACGCCGCGATCGACGACACCGACACCGGGCCCAGGTGCGTCAGCAGGTGAAGGGCCACCATCTGAGCCATGGTCAACCCGGCCTCGTTCATCACGGCCAGCGTGTCGTCGGCGGAGCGCCGATGGATGTGGCTCATCATCTCTTCGATCAAGTGGGCCAGCTTGGCCGGTCTGGGTGCACGCGGTGCCATGACCAAAATAGTGTCACGCTTCGAATTAATTGAAGCATGACCCCTTGTCAAGCGACGGCGGCGCGGATGTTTGTGAAGAAATGTGAACGCCGTCTTCCTGAAATGCGGATACAGTTCGTCAGCCGTCCCACGTCGTGGAAGGAGGGGATCATGAATCGGTCATCGATCGTGTGTGTCACCGTACTGGTCGCCGGCACCGTGTCGGCCGCCCGCGCCGACGTCGAGTTCACGGAAAAGAAGCCGGCCGCGAAGCCCGCCCCCGCGCCGGCCCCGGCCCCGGCCGCCGCGCCTGCGCCGTCCATCGCGCAGAAAGGGGAAATGGCGCCGCCGGTGGTCCCCGGCAAGCAACCGCCCGCGCCCGCCGCGGCACCGACGGCGACCACCGCGACCTGGTGGGGCCACGCTGCCTGGATCATCCAGACGCCCGGCGGCGCGACCATCGCCATCGATCCCTACCTGGAAAATCCGATGGCGCCGAAGATCGACCAGCCGAAGGTGCTGGACGCGATCCTGGTGACGCACGGCCACTCCGATCACGTCGGCAACACCGCCGATCTGGCGAAGAAGACCGGCGCGAAGGTGATCACGTCATACGAGCTGACGTCCTTGATCGGCGCCGCGAACTCGGAAGGCATGAACATCGGCGGCACCACGGTCGTGAAGGACGCGACCATCCACCTGGTCGAGGCGCTGCACTCGAGCGGCTTCGGTCAGGAGAAGACGGGCCCCAAGTACGGCGGCCCCGCGATGGGCTTCGTCATCGAGGTCGCGAAGGGGCCCGTCATCTATCACGCCGGCGACACCGACGTGTTCGCGGGCATGTCGTTGATCGCGGAGCGCTACCACCCGACGATCGCGCTGCTGCCGATCGGCGGCCACTTCACCATGGATCCGACGGGCGCGGCGCTGGCGGCGAAGATGCTGAAGGTCAAGACGGTCGTCCCGATGCACTTCGGCACCTACCCGATCCTGACCGGGACGCCCGATGAGCTGGCCGCCGCCCTGAAGAAGCAGAAGGTTTCCGCCAAGGTGATGGAGTTCCGGAGCGGCATCAGTCAGACTTTGAAGTAACTTTCCGGAGCACATGTTCGATTTCGATCTCGCGGGCCGGGTGATGATCCTGATCCCGATGCTGCTGTCGTTGACAGTGCACGAGTGGGCGCACGCCTGGTCGGCCTACCGGCTGGGCGACGACACCGCGGCGATGCAGGGACGGCTGACGCTGAACCCGATCGCGCACATCGATCCGATCGGCACGCTGATCCTGCCGCTGCTCGGGATCCCGTTCGGGTGGGCGAAGCCGGTGCCGGTCATGCCGACCCGCTTCCGGCGCAGCATCAGCATGAACACCGGCATGCTGATCACCGCCGCCGCCGGACCGCTGGCGAACGTCGTGCTCGCGTTGGCGAGCGCGGTGGCGCTCGGCGTCGTCGCGCACGGCTCGCCGGAGGTGCTGTGGAAACCGGTCGGCGTCGCCGCCCTGCTGAGAATGCTGATCGGCATCAACATCACGCTGGCGATCTTCAACATGATCCCGGTGCCGCCGCTGGACGGCAGTCGCGTCGTGGACGGCCTCATCCCCTACGGCTGGCGCGGATACTGGGATTCGATCGTGCGCCTGTCCCCGATCCTGCTGATCGTGGTGATGGTCTTCGGCTCGCGGATCATCACCGGCCCATCGAGCTACCTGATGGGCCTGCTCGACCGCATGATCATCGCGATGGTCTAGCGGCGTTCTTCCAGCTTCACTTCGACGACGAGGTCGCTGGCGAGGCGTTCCAGGCTGGCGCGAAGTGACGCGAGGTCGATGCCGGCGGGGACGCGCACGTGGGCGCGCGCCTCGAACAGCATGTCGCCGGACATCGGTGCGCTGGTGCGGTTTGTGACCAGCTCCTCGACGTTGACGCCGCTGGCCGCCAACAACTGGGAGATTTCGCGAACGATGCCGGGCCGATCGAGACCGACCAGCTCGAGGTCCATGCTCTTGTCGCCCGGGCCGCGGTCGTTCATGGA
>Ga0207691_10006529_pt1 | contig 11258 bp, 10 predicted proteins | sample KBSM13metaG_FD_184327 | JGI IMG/M metagenome (GOLD analysis project Ga0207691, IMG submission 184327) | Miscanthus rhizosphere microbial communities from Kellogg Biological Station, Michigan, USA - KBS M1-3 metaG (SPAdes) (version 2) | ecosystem: Host-associated > Plants > Roots > Rhizosphere >...
ATCGGAATCCTCCGGTCGGTTTATGGCGGCGTTGCGCCGCACCACCGAAGCCCCACCAAGGCCAACAAGCCGGCGGGGCAGGATTCAGGGCGTTCATGACGCCCGGACTTGACGACAGTACCGCTCCAATCGCCGATGAATGCCAGTCCTTTCTGGATCATGTTGTTGCTCAGTTCGGGCGCCGACGAGCGTAGAATGATCGACGGTACCCCGCTAAAGGGTCCGCAGTCAGTCGGCGTCGCCCTCTCACGGCGAAAACAGGGGTTCGAGTCCCCTAGGGAGCGCCAATGATTTCAGCATCTTAGCGCCAAAATAAGCCTGGTTCCGGTCGGCATCTCCAATTTTTCTCCAATGGACGGTGCTTCAGGCGATCAGTTCGAGATCACGCTGTGATCGTCGGCTCGAGGAGGCCGGAAGCGATTTGCGCGGTCACCGCCGAGCCGGCACGGGTGCTTACTTTCTAAAGATGACTCGCGCTCGCATCGCGGCACTCGCAGCGGAGCAAATTGAACATGCGCCGTGTCTGCGAGAAGACGGAGCGACCTGTTCAGCCTTCTCTCATGTAGGCGGGATTGCCGCCGAGTCGCGCGGAGACCTTCGATTGATCTCAGCCGAACCAGTTCGGCGTCTCGTACACGATCCGGCCCCCGACCATCGTCATCAGGGATTTGATGTCGCGAATGCCAATTTCCTCCACGGTGAGCGGGTCGGCGCTCAGGACCGCGAGGTCCGCAAGCTTGCCGGGCTCCAGCGAGCCCTTTCGGCCCTCGTCGAAGGTCAGGAACGCGTTGTTGTACGTCGCGCAGCGCAGCGCCTCGATGCGAGTGAGCGCCTGCTCGGGCGACACGCGCTCATTCGTGACGCGGTCTTGGCGGGCGATCGATTGCCAAATCGGCCAAAACATCGAGACCGGCACGTTGTCGGTGACCAGGCCTACCTTGACGCCGGCATCGAGCAGATCGCGTAGCGGCGTGTTCTCGCGCTGTCGGTCCGGCGGCAATTTCGCCTGGGCGGCGCGGGCCTCTTTGTAGATGAACTCGTTGGTGTGCGGTGTCACCAGCAGCCCCATCTGCACGATCTTTTCGATGTCCTTGGGCGACAACAGGCTGATGTGGCCGACGACCCATCGCCGTCCCTTCAGTTGCACCTGGCGGTCGACCTCGGACAATAGGTCGATCAGGCCGGGTGAGATGTTGACATTGCAGATCGCGCGGATGTCGTTTGCGGCGAGTTGTAACAACACCTCCTTGAGCCGTTCGCGCGGCAGGCCGGTGTCGTAGTTGAAACCCGACCAACCGGTATAAGGCGCCGCACTGGCGCGCAGATCGTCGGACAGGCGCTTGCCGATATTGACGTAGAGACCCGTCACCTTGAGCCAATCGTCGCCGAGTGCGGGCTCGCCAAGCCAGCCCGCCCAGGCCTCGATGAAAGGACCGAGCGGCGCGTTTCCCGCGGCCTTCCAGTTGGGGCTGAACGCGAGCGCCGAGCGCATCGTCAGGGCGCCGTCCCGGTAGGCATCCTTATAGGCCCGTATCACCTCGTTCGCGACGCCGTGCTCCTCGAACACGCTGGTGGTGCCGTAGGCATGATAGGCCTGCATCGACAAGCGCAAGGCCCGGGCCCGGTCCGCCCGCGTGAATCCGAACGACTGCCGAAACCAGATCAGCTCCGCCAGCGGCTGCATCTCGCGTTCGACAATTACCCCGGTCGGCTCTCCGGCTCCGTCTTTCTCGATCGTCAGCGACGCCACCGGCGAGACCGTGTCGCGGGTTATGCCAGCGCGCTGGAGCGCCTCGGTGTTGGCGATCGAGACGAGCGGCAGGCTATGACGCCAGAAGCCCCAGATCGAACGGATGAAAACCGGATTGTTCGGCGCCGCTGCGTCGAGCTCCTGCCGGGTTGGCCAACGCTTCTCGGCCAAGATATCAGGCACGTCGAAATAGTACGGCGGATCGCCGATCGGCATCGTCACGATCCACTCGCCGCGCGGTGTTACGCGGGCGAATTCGGCGATGCGGTTCTGAATGTCCCGGATCGAGCGCACCGGTCCGAGCGCTGGATAGACGCTCTTGAGGCCCTCGCGATCCATGTGGGCGTGGCCGTCGATGATGCCGGGCATGACGGTCCGGCCCTTGAGGTCGACCACGCGCGTCTCGGGCGCGGTGTGGGCCGCTAGGGCATCGTTCGAGCCCACCGCGAGGATCCGGTCGCCGGCAATAGCGATTGCCTGCGCGATGGTGAAGTCGTGATCGACGGTGAGGACCTTTGCGTTGCTCAAGATTAGGTCAGCTGATCGAGCCGCCGGGCGGGCCGTCACGGTCTGTGCGGCCAACGGCGGGCTTGCCGCCGCCAGCCCAGCCGCCGCGGCGGTGCCGGCCGCGCCGGCTTTCTTCAGGAACTGTCGGCGCGGGATCGGTTTGTCGCTCATGGTTCGAGATTGGAGGTTCTATTTGATGCCGGCCGCCCTGATCAGCTTTTCGTTCGAGCCCAGTTCGGCGACGACGTGCTTGTCCATCTCGGCCGGCGTCATCGGCATCGGGTTGATCGCGAGTTGCTTGAGCCTCTGCTTCATCGCTGGCGTGGCCAGTACCTGGGTCGCCGCCGCATTGAATTTCTCGACGATCTCGCGCGGTGTCTTGGACGGCATGAACACGCCGTACCAGATAGTCAGGTCGGAGTTCGGATAGCCGGCATCGAGCGATGTTGGCACGTTGGGCAGTTCAGGCGCCTGTGTCGACGTGCTCGCGGCGAGGGCGAGCACGCGTTTGTCCTCGATGAAGGGAAGCGCCGTCGAGATCGGGCAGTAGTAGAAGTCGATCCGGCCCGCGAGAATATCGGCAAGTGCCTCGGCGCCGCCCTTGTAGGCGATGTGGACTGCTTCGAAGCCCGCGGCGATGCGGAATTTTTCGGCCGCGATATGGGTCGCGGTGCCGACGCCGGCCGAACCGTAGTTGATCGACCCGGGCTTGGCTTTGGCCGCGGCGACCAGGTCCTGCACGGTCTTCCAACCCTTGGCGGGCGACACGATCAAGATATTGGCGTTCTGGCCGATCATTAGGGCGCCGGACAGGTCTTTGGTGAGATCGAACGGAAAGTTCGGCACGATCCAGGGCGCGACGGTGTGTGCCGACGAATTCGCCAGGATGGTGTAGCCGTCGGGGTCGGCCCGGACGACCGCGCCCGTACCGAGCGTTCCGCCCGCTCCGCCGCGGTTTTCGACAATGATCGATTGGCCAAGCTCCGCGCCGAGAGGCTCGAACAACGCACGCGGCACGATATCGGTCGCGCTGCCGGCGGCGAACGGAATGAAGGCCCGGATCGGTTTGGACGGCCAAGGCTGCGTGAGCGCCGCGCCGGAACCGAGACCGATCGCCGCGGCTATGATCGCCGGGTACCAGCAGGATTTCATGTCATGCGTCCTTCGACATGCCACGGTCCAGCTAGAATGCGTGCTGCCGATTATGCGGGCAAGCGCGAATAATCAGCATCGCACTGAGCCTTTCCTTGCTGGCGGGGCGATTTTGGGGGAAAGTTGAGGAACCGAAGCAACGGAGGGCTCGCCGATGGAGATCGTCCCGCTGGGTCCGGGCTTCACCGCCGAGTTGCGCGGCGTGACACTCGCCGAGATCGCGGCCGACACCCCCGCATACGAGGAGACGCGCGCAGCGTTCGAGCAGCATTCAGTCATTGTATTTCGCGGCCAGGACGTGACCGACGAGGCACAGCTCGCCTTCTCGCGCCGATTCGGACCGCTCGAAGTGACCAAGGTCGGCTCGCTGGGCGCGGGCACCAACCTCGTGATTCTCAGCACGATCGACGAGAGCGGCAAGGTCGTGGCAGCGGATCACCGGCTTGCCCTGCGCAACAAGGCGAACCAGCTTTGGCACACTGATAGCACCTTCAAGCGCGTGCCGGCGCTGGCCTCTGTACTCTCGGCGCGCGTCATCCCGGCGCTGGGAGGTGAGACTGAATTCGTCTCGACCCGCCTCGCCTGGGAACGGCTCGACCCGGCGCTGCGCAAGCGGCTCGAGAGCTCCTTCGCCTGGCACGATTACGCCCATTCCCGCGGCAAGATTGCGTACGACCTGGCGAGCCCTGAGGAGCGTGCGGCCCTACCACCGCAATGCTGGCGCATGGTGTGGAAGAACCCGGCGAACGGCCGCAACGCCCTCTACCTTGCCTCGCACGCCTATGCGATCGAGGGTATGGAGCAGGCGGCAGCGCAAAGGCTGCTGGCTGAGCTGATGGATGCCGCGACCGCGCCGGGGCTCAGCTATGTGCACACCTGGCGTAAGGGTGACGTCGTCATGTGGGACAACCGCGCGACCATGCATCGTGGTCGACCATGGCCAGCCCACGAGGCGCGGCTCATGGTGCGCACGACGATCTCCGCGACTGAGGCGGACGGGCTTGAGGCCGTCCGCTCACCATCACGGCAGGCCGCGGAATAAGCACTCGTCGCGATCTGACGAAAATGACCAACGGGGCTCATTAACTTCGAGGGAAAGCGGCCGACCTGCCAGTCATGCAGCCGACGAAATTCAAGACTGCCAAGGCACTCGGCCTCGAAATTCCGCCAATGCTGCTCGCCCGCGCCGACGAGGTGATCGAGTAAATCATTGCAACCAGTGGCAACAAAGCGGTGGTGCTCGATGCCGAGACGCTTCCGCGCGTGCAGATGCCAAACCGCGACGGCTTCATTCCCGATCCAGGACCCGAATTGTTCAAGTAGCGTTCCGACGCGATACTGCTGTCCTGCGGTGGATCAGATTGGCTCACTTCCTGCGCACGCAAGACCAGGCCCCAGGCATGTGGGAGCCGGACCGCTGGGGCCCTATCGATGGATTGCCAACGTATGCACAAGTTCTGAAAAAGCAGTAGCTATGCCGGATGCTTCAGAAGATTTGCAGGCAAGGGTCGAGCGCAATGAGATGCACAAGCTCTATTGAAATCGCCTGCATTCCCTCCGGTTCATCAGCCTTGCCTCCAGTTCCCGCCGACCGCCCGCCATACGGCTCCAACTGGATCTACCTTCTGAAACTCGATGCCACGCGTATTCGCCTGGAGCCCGTCACTAGGCGGAAGGCGACGGTAGCGCGCATCTTGCGCAACAGCCGGCCCGGCGTGCGGCTCAACGAACACCTGGAGCAGCCCGACGGGTGGATCGCGCTATCGGTCCGTCCGGCTGGCCAAAGTTCAAGAGACCTGGCGCGCCCGGCGGTCCGCCGGGAAGCGGACGAGGACTGGGGCGTGCTGTCTGGCAATTGCCCGCGCCGGTCGATTGGGGCAGTAGGGTCGATGGGGGCCCCAGTTTCGCTAATTCAGAACAATTCAGGACACCTTAAGTACCTATCGCGTGCGGTCAGTTATCGTCACAATCCTGAGGACGCGGTGCAAAACGGAAGGAGACACGTCGATGTCAACTTGCTGGGCATGTGGTGGAGCCCCCCCGTCGTGGTCCTTCGTTTGCGAGGAATGCGGCGGTAGAGGCGTGAGCTCGAAGTCTGCACAAGAGCAAATGGAAATGGTTGAAAGAGATTATTGGCGAGGATCAGTGGGGCAATACAGCAATCCATTTCGTAGCCGACCGCCTGAGCTTGGCTTCATTGCCCCAGCAATCCCTAATCCAATCTTATTTTGTCGTTAACCGCCGAACACTCAAATATTTTCGCCAAGCTCTCGGAAGATATAAATCGCCTCATCGTGCAGTTTTTGCGCCTTGGCGATGTCGCCGGCGAATAACCGAGCGGACGCCAGGGCGCTTAGGCATTTTGCCAACGTCTTCGTGGGACCGAATGGGCGAAGCAGCGCCTGCGCTTTCCGCAGCAAGCCTTCTGCCTCCTCCGGAGTATCGAGCGATAGCCGTGACGTACCCGCCCTTAACAGCACACGCCCTTCCTGGAAGCCGTCGCCAACTTTTCTATAGAGCTTAACTGCACGCATGGCTTCCTCGTAATCGGTGGGATCATCGATCTCCCGCACATCGCCAGCCTGCCAAGACAGGAGCCGTGCCATGATCTCGGGAGGAGTCACGTTGCAGACGTTACCGAGCGCTCGGTCGACCCAATGCCGATGCTCCTGCACTAGGCCTAGCTCGGCCCATAGCACGTGGCTGTGGCCTACGAGATTCAGCCCGAGACTCAAATCACCGCTCTCCCCAAACGCCCATTCCAACGCACCCCGCAAATTGTCGAGATCAGGTTCATACCGCACGATCCATTGCTGCGTCGGCGTGCTTTCCCATTCAGCGGTTGCTACCGAAAACCGATCGACAAAATGCTCGGCATGCCGTCGTCGAATGTCCGCTGCAGGTCCAAGCTTCTCAGCCGCAAAATACCGCGTTGATTCCAACAATCGGTAGCGAGTCTCGTTACCAACTGGATCGGGGTAGACCAGCGACTTCTCAGCCAATGAAAGCAGGAGGTCCCCAACCTTCTCGGGGACAATGACAGTGCATGCAACAACTGCCGTAATCGAGATCTGAAGAGCGCTACCTGAGAAAGCAGCTAATCGGGTGAGCAAAAGTTTTTCAGCGTCATTTAGGAGAGCATAGCTCCAGTCGATCAGAGCATACAGTGTCTGTTGGCGCGGCAACGCCGTGCGGTTGCCTCCCGTCAACAGCCGGAAGCGCCCCTCAAGGCCTCGGGCCAACTCACCAACAGAGAAAACCCTTAGTCGCGGCACTGCCAGTTCAATGGCCAGCGGAATTCCGTCCAGCCCGCGGCAGATCGATCCGATTACGGGCGCGTTGGTGTCGTTCAAAATTAATCCAACGCCGAGGGCGTTCGCTCGTTCAACGAATAAGCGCACCGCTGCGTATTCGCATGCCCCCCTCGCGGAGAGACTGGCACTCGCTTGTGGCGTTGGCAATGATGGCACCTGGATGACAATTTCGCCCGCAATCGCCAGGCGCTCACGACTGGTTGCCAGGATCGTCATCTGCGCACACACCCGGATCAGCGCCTCCGCGATGCGCGCAGCTTGTTCGATGACATGCTCGCAATTGTCGAGGATCAATAAGAGTTGTTTGGTCCTGAGCGCCGCGGCCAAGGCCGTGTTAGGCGCGCTCGAAGCGCCTAGGCTAACCCCCAATATCGCGCCGATGGTCGGACTGATCAGCTGCGCATCGGTAAGCGGAGCGAGCTCCACGAACCACACTCCGTCGGGGTACCGCTCGAGAAGGCTTCGGCCCACCTCAATCGCCAGCCGGGTCTTGCCGACGCCCCCGGCGCCGGTCAGAGTCACGAGGCGGTAATTGGAGAGTTCTGCTTTGATCTCTGCGACTTCGGTCTCCCGACCGATCAAGCTGGTCAACTGGTTAGGAAGATTGTTGCCAGCCTGCTGACTTCCCGCTGTGCCCGGTGCTGCTGCTGTTTGCTCGGCCAAGGCGGCCGTCGATGGTGAAGAGTGCTCCGCGCTCCCAGTTTTTACAGGCGCCACGAAACGATAGCCCCGCCCGGGTACCGTCACTAAGTAGCGCTTGGGGTCCCCATCCGTTCCCAGCACTTTGCGCAATGCCGAGATCTGTACCTGAATGTTATTTTCCTCGACGATGACGCCTGGCCACACCTCGGCCATGAGTTCGTCCTTGGTGACCAGATGGCCATGGCGGCTTACCAGCACCAACAATATGTCAAACGCTCGCTGTCCCACGGGAATGGGTACGCCGTGGGCGAAGAGCTCGCGCTGATGGACCAGCAGACGGAACGGTCCGAATAGGTAGGCTTCCCGCATCGAGGCGATCTCGAACTATGGTGCCGGTCCTACTTGCTCTTCGAAACGCAGGGTCAAGCGATTGCGACCATGACGTCGTTCATAATCCATTCGGCTCGCAAAGCTACGCACAAGATGGATGCCAAGATCACCAATCTTCGCATCCTTGAGCGTGCTCGGTAGAGGATGTGGTGCCACTTGTGTTGGATCGAAGGGTTGGCCATTGTCTTCAATCCGAGCGACCAGCGTACCACCAAGGCGTTCCAGCTCGATTGCAATTTTGAACTCACCATCGGTCGCTCCATACATGATCACATTGGCGACTGCCTCTTCGAGGCAAAGTTGAAGAGCGAACGACACGTTTGGAGACACGCCTTCTTGCGTCCAGCGCTCAACCCAAACTGCGAGTCGCCTCAATTCGGCAAGATGGTTGCGTAGCACTAGACGACTTACATCCGAAGTTGACATTGGTCGTGCCTATTTCAACGCCGCGATGGCAGTACTTTCGCTGTCAAAGATCGGAATCACCTGGTCAATTCCGGCCATCTTCAAAACTTTGGCAACGCTGGGAGCAGGACACGAGAGCACAAGCTTACCGTTTTTACCGTCTACGATCTTGGCGCCGACTAGAAGCACACGGATGCCGTAGGAGGCCAGGAAGCTCACGCTCGAAAGGTCAACGAGGACCTTCCGTTGCTCGGTTGCAAGTCTGTTGAACGGTAATTCGAGCTGGACGGCCCCTGTCGTATCGAGGCGACCACGCAGGGTGACCTTCGTAATTTCGCCCCCAAGATCCTCGGTCGCGATATCCATGCAATCACCTGCAGGGGGTGGCGGCGGTGAAACGCCTGTTCTCTCATATACCACGTCGACTTAAGCCTAAACTCCGGCTGCAACCCATTCAGGGGATTTCAGAACAATTCAGCGCGGCTGACAACGTAGGGCTTTCTCTCCTAAGGCAAGTTGCATACCCATCGGAACCAGGCCCATTTGCGAAGGGTGCTCCAGGAAGACTGCTTCTTGTTCTCCACGAAGACAGCGAGCACTGGCCAATATCGTAGGGCCTCGATAGCCCTAGGGCCACGCTCAGGATTATGGCAGACAAGCCCGGTGCCGCGCTCAGCTAGGAGTATCGGTTTTCGGTCGAAATCAGAACGTTTAAGGATCCGCTTAAGTACTTCGTTCGATCTACGGTGCACACTTCTCTCGTAGCCGACAAGCCGGCGCAGTGCGAACGATCGCATCCTTCGCTCCAGCTCGGGAGGGCCCAATGTTGACCTCGGCGGACTATAGAGAGATGGCTGATCGATCCGCCCAGCTTGCGATTGCATCTCCAGCCCCAAGTGTCGCAGAAGCGCTGCTAGCGCTTGCGTTGCACTACATGACACAAGCTGCTAGCCGCGGTTCCAGTACGAGCCCGCAGCAATGGCAAAGCCAAAGTCCTTTGCAGGGGTTCGGAGATTAGCCGCGGGCGGCTATATCAGAAGGGCAAGACGTGAACGTTCGTTCCATGCCTCATATATACTGATGTCGATGAGCCGACTGTTCCCTCGCTCGTCTTGATCACATTGCGGGTGGTCATCGATCGTGACGCGCACGCACAAGAGGATGCTCTCCGACTAAGCGCGCGATGGAGCGCCCCCGCGATTGGCGAGCAGGCGGTGCACCTTCGTGACCAGACGGTCGAATTCGATTGGCTTGGTATCGAACTCGTCACAGCCCGCCGCGAGCGCCTTCTCGCGCTCGCCAGCAAGCGCGTGAGCAGAAAAGGCGATCACGGGAATGTCGCGGGTTTCGGGATTGCTCTTAAGTCTGCGGGTTGCCTCCCAGCCATCGACGATTGGCATCTCCAGATCCATCAGAATGATGTCCGGCCGCTCAGTGACCGCCATCTCGCAGCCTCGCTCGCCATTCTCCGCGGTCACCACCTCGAAATCACCCAGTAGCTCAAGCCGCATCTTGAGCATGTAGACATTGTCATCGTTGTCTTCGACATAAAGTAATTTGGTCACAATGCCGCTTCCATCTCGTTGGTGGCTGCCGGCCTGCTCTGCACAAGGCGGCGGATGTGCTCGACCAAGTCTTCCGGTCGGAACTTTTCCTTGACCAGCACGGAATGTACTCCGGAATTCAGTCGCGCGCGGTCTTTCGCGTCGAGATCAAGCGAAGTGATCACGATGACTGGAATGTCTCGCCAATCTTTGTTTCCCTGCAAGGCGGCGACCACCTCAAAGCCATCCATTTCAGGCATCATAAGGTCGAGCAGGATAACGTCGGGCTTTTCCTCCCGCAGGAGGTCCAATGCTTCTTGGCCGTTTGCAGCCTCTCGCACGATCCAATGTGGACGTTCAAGCCATCCAAGCATCCGCTCGCGCTGGGAGGCATCATCTTCGACCATCAACACGCGCGTCGCTCGCGTCGGCGCCTGGAAACGCCGGACGAGCCGGTGCAGCCGCTCGCGGTCGATCGGCTTAGTCAGATATCCAGCTGCCCCAAGTGCAATGCCGCGGCGTTTGTCATCCACGATCGACACCATAATGACGGGGATATCGGCGAGCTCAGGGTTCTGCCGCAGCGCTGCCAGGACCGACCAGCCGTCTAGATCCGGCATCATGACATCAAGCGTGATCGCGGTCGGCTGCAGCTCCTTGGCTAGCTTAATACCCTCAACCCCACCCGCCGCAGTCACGACGGAAAACCCTCCTGCCTTGAGATGATCGGAAATGAGTTCGCGCGCGGTTGCATCATCGTCGATGACGAGAACGCAATCGGCGCGAGTTGAGCGGCCACGGTCTGAACTGATTGGGGCTCCAGCAGGCACATCGGTGGTAGCGGGTAACCGGACCGTGAAAGTCGAGCCCTTGCCCGCTTCGCTCATGAGCGTCACGTCGCCTCCCATCATGCGTGCGAGCTTACGCGTGATGGCCAGGCCAAGGCCGGTTCCACCGTACTGCCGTGCCGTCGAGGAATCAGCCTGGGTGAATTCTTCAAAGAGCTTCGCCTGCTGCTCCGGCGTCATGCCGATGCCGGTATCGGACACCGCGAACTCTATCCAATTACCCTCGTTGACAAGCTTTCGCGCAAGCAGCGTCACCTCGCCCTGCTTGGTGAACTTGCAAGCATTGCTCAGGAGGTTGAGCAGAATCTGCCGCAACCTCATGGGGTCGACAGTGAGCGAACCAAGGTTTTCCTGGCATTTGACCACGAGGCGGTTGTTATTTTGCTCGGCGAGGGGCCGCGCTGTGTCGACGACCTCATTGATCAGCGGCGTCAAATTCACCCAATCGGGACTAAGCTCAAGCTTGCCCGCCTCGATCTTCGAGAGGTCGAGAACTTGGTTGATAAGGCCGAGAAGATGACTGCCGGCACGATGCACCCGGCGCAGCGGCTCCGCCGCCTTTTCCGTGCCGAAACGAGCCGCATTGGTGACCATCATCTCGGTGAGCCCGATGATGGCGTTAAGGGGGGTGCGTAGCTCATGGCTCATGCTGGAGAGGAACTGCGACTTGTGCTGGCTCGCTAGCTCGAGCTGCCGGCTCTTCTCC
>Ga0207691_10006530_pt1 | contig 11257 bp, 10 predicted proteins | sample KBSM13metaG_FD_184327 | JGI IMG/M metagenome (GOLD analysis project Ga0207691, IMG submission 184327) | Miscanthus rhizosphere microbial communities from Kellogg Biological Station, Michigan, USA - KBS M1-3 metaG (SPAdes) (version 2) | ecosystem: Host-associated > Plants > Roots > Rhizosphere >...
CGCTTGCGCTTCGGGCCGCCAAACTTTGGGGGCGCTCTCGTTTGGTTTCCGTTCCGGAAAGCTCTTGTCGCACTTGGCACACCAACGGCGCGCGATATGCGACGGAGCATAGCTGCGCGTCAGGCAATCGGGGCAGACGAAGCTCTTGGCCGGGCCCCCGCCGCGATATTTGCCGTAATGATCCAACTCGACCCGGTCCTTGTGCTTCATCAGCACCAGCAGCATCAACGGGGTCAATAGGCACGCCCCCAGTGCGAGACCAACGACCAGATAGATAAGGATGTTATCCAAGTCTGAGATCCCACGCTCGCACATCGGGCCGCCAACGGACGGCCTTCATGACGTTCCCAAACGCACGATTCCGCCAACGGCTCCGCGATTCTAAGTTTGGGAAAAAGTAACGTAGCGCAGACTCGGCCAGCATGTCATCCTCTCCTTTAACGTTCCCGCACGTGGAGCGATGAGGGGGGAGAGCGCGGATGATCGAGAAGCGAGCCTTCGGGTCGGTCCGCAGAGGTCATGCCTGCCGCTGCGATCTACCCACCGCACCCGCCCCGGCCGGAGCCGCTGCATTGATCGTCGCATTTGGGCGCTGGTGGAACGCACGCGGAGCGCAAGCGTTCGGGCGACGTCCGGTATCTAATAGCGAAGTCCATCCCGCATCCGCACTGGCGGCGATGCGGAACACGGCTCGCCCGGGCGGCGTCGTTGCGTAAGGGTGTGCATCAAGCGCCGGTCGCGGTGCCGGGAGTCTTGCCCCCGCTCTGCGACTTGCCTGCGAGCAATGGCGACCGGGCGAATGTGAACCAGATTATGCAGATCCTTCTTGTCGAGGATGATCGACAGATTGCCGAGCGCGTCGCTTCCGATCTGGGACGCAACGGCTATACCGTGATAGAAGTCGCGACCGCCGAGGCCGCGTACGATGCGCTTGCCGCCAATCCAATCGAGGCGGTGGTTCTGGACCGATTGTTGAGCGATGGCGATGCCATCACGATGATCGCCGAATGGCGCCGTGCCGGAATCAAGACGCCGATTCTGATTGTGAGTTCGCTATCGGGCGTGACGGACCGCATTGCCGGCCTCGCCGCGGGGGCGGACGATTATCTTATCAAGCCTTTCCACACCGAAGAACTCGACGCGCGGTTGCGTGCGCTCCTGCGTGCGCGGGATCGGCACGCGCTACGCGAGGCCGACATGTTGGAATGCGGCTCGATCCGCATCGACCGGCGGCTCCGCACAGCCTCCCGCGGCGGTACGCCGCTCATGCTGCAACCGCGCGAATATCGCCTGCTGGAGGCACTGGCACTCAGCCCGGGGCAGGTTGTGCCGCGATCGGTCCTGCTCGAGAAAGTGTGGAATCTGAGCTTCGATCCGCGCACCAAGATCATCGAGACGCATGTCAGCCGGCTGCGCGACAAACTGGATTTTGCAGGGCCCGGCGAAGCGATCGAGACTATCCGCGGAATCGGGTATCGCCTGCGCGACGATGCCTGAGCCCGCGCGGCGCACGGTGCTGCGCACCGTCATTCTGTACATTGCCATTTTCGGCATAGCCAGTCTGGCGCTCGGCGAAGGCGCCTATCTCTATGCTCGGCACGAACTGTCGCGGCGGCTCGATCTGCGGATGGCCGAACGGATGGATATGCTCGGCCAAACCTATACGGCGGGTGGCAAGGCCGGCCTTATGAACGCGATCGAGCAATTTACGGGCCGCGGGGCGCGCACCTTCGGCTATGTTCTGACCGACGCGACTGGGCGGCGGCTGCGACGGTTGGGGGATGTCCCGCGCCTCGCACCCGGTTGGGGCATGATAGGCTTCGAAGACGAGGACGAAGGCGTGACCGATCCGGCGCGCACGCTCACCCGCCGGCTGCCCGACGGATCGACGCTGACCATCGTCGCCGACCGTGACTATATCGAGCAATATGATGCGGTGACGACCGGCTTCCTGTTCGCCGCCCTCGCGCTTCTTTTCCTCGTGGCCGCCGCGGGTGCACTGTCGCTGGAACGGAAGGTGCGCAGCCGGATCGATGGGTTGAACGAAACCGCGCGCGCGATTTTCGAAGGCGATCTCGAGCAGCGCGTGCCGATCAGCACCGCCCGGGACGAATTCGACGCGATCGCCGCCACGGTCAATGCGATGCTCGACCGCCTCAACTGGATGCTCCGGGAGGTACGCCGCGTCTCCACCTACATCGCACATGATCTGCGCGCGCCAATTGTGCGGCTGCGCGACCATCTCCAGCGCGGCGAGCCCGCCAATCGCGGGCAGGTCGATATAGAGGCGATCGAACGCTGCGAGGATATCATCCGCCTGTTCGGCGTGATCCTACGTATCGGGGAGATCGATAGCGCGATGATCGCGGGCACCGCGACCGGTTTCGACCTGTCGGAACTGGTTGCCGAGCTGAGCGATGCGCATGTGGCGGTAGCCGAAGATCTGGATCGCAGGCTCACGCACGCAATCGCCCCGGGCATCCGCATGTCAGGGGATCGCGAGCTGATCGCGCAACTGCTTATCAACCTGATCGACAATGCACTGCGCCATACGCCCGCCGGCACGCACGTCGCGGTCGCGCTGACGACCGATGGCACCCACGCGTGCCTGACCGTTGCCGACGACGGCCCCGGCCTGCCCGAGCAGGAGATGCGCCGGCTGGCGATCGGGCCGCCCCGCCTCGGAGAAGACGCCATCCGCGAGGGCGTGGGATTGAAACTTGCTCAGGCGATCGCGACCGGGCATCAAGGCCACCTTGTCCTACATGACAACCAGCCCGGCCTTAGAGTGGAGGTAAGTCTGCCGCTCCATCTGGTGCGACGCGGCAGCGCGAGCTGAATGGCAAAAGGCGCCCTCGGCAAAAGCCGGGAGCGCCTTTCCTTGGGCCAAATCGGCCCCGCGTTAGCGAGCCTGATTCAGGTTATTCGCGAAAGCACGCAACTTCCGCCGATACGATCGGGTTTAGCGCGCGAAGGCGACCGCGAGGTTAGCCTTGCGACCGCGGCGCATCGCCAGGCCAAGCGCGCCGAACCCCGCGAGCATCATGCTCCACGAGCCGGGCTCGGGCACAGAGCCGGCGGCCTGGGCGTTCGTGCTGACCTTGGGCGTGGTGAAGACGAGCTGCGTCTTGTCGTAGACGCTGTAGATCGCATCGAGATTGGTAACGTCACTCGCGCTCGGTGCGGTGTTGGCGAGCGTGCCGTTGGTGCCAGTCGTGCCACTGGCATCGTTGGTATAGTCCATGCAGCTGCCGGTATTCAGATTCGTGTAAATGCGGTCGGAGTCGTTCAGACCGAGCGCGTTGCCGAGCTCCTGACAGATGACCTGTTGGAAATACGCAGCGTTATTATACTTCGGCTGCGTGAAATAATAATCGTTCAGCTTGATCGTTGCCTGATAGATGCTGGTGCCCGAGGTATAGACCGTGGTCCAACCCGACCATCCGGTTGCGCCATAATTGCCGCTGCAGACCTGAATGGTGCCGTAGACCGCGCCGCAGCTGGTGGCGCTGGTCATGGCGCCCATCGGCAGGAAATCGATATATTTGTCGGTCGACCAGGTCGCTTGGGCAGTAGCGAGATAGGCCGCCCACTTGGCGCTGGTGTTGTTGCCGACCATGATCGCAAGATTGCCGGTGTGGGCCCAGTGATAGCCATTCCACGATTGGGTCGGAACCGTGGCCGCTCCGGGGGCCGCGGCAGCGAGCACAGCGAGGACCAAGCCGCAACGCGCGGCTACTTTGTTCAGCAGTGTCATGGAAATCCCGCATCATTATCAGGCAAGTCGCCCGGCACCCCGCCGGCTACGCTCCCCCCAGAGGCGATCTTGGCAGGCCGGTGATACGGGAGTCGTAGTTAACGAACGGTTAGACTGCGTTAAATCGTGCTGATCTCGCGTTAAGGCGCCTAAATTTGGGGAACAACCTTCAATCAAGGGATTCGTAACGCCTCCGATACGATTGATCAGTTGAACTATTACGGTCCCGTTACGAGATGGCAGTTCGGATGAATATTACGGCTCCGTTTCGTGGCAGATTTACAACGGCCACGATATCTAAAGTCAACTTTTCGCAACCTTGCGTGCTCTAAACGGAACCGCCGCATTAATCCCCCGTTAACCGAGCCGCTTGTGCCCCGGACCGCATCCTGAAGTGCGCCGGACAGACAGGCTCAGGGACCTCGACGTCCAAAGTACGTGTGGAGATGCGCTTATGTCTAAATTAGCCGTATTCGGCGTGGGGGCCGCGTTGCTCCTGGCGACCGCCCCTGCTTCTGCAGTCACGACCTTCGCAGACTTTTCGCCCGCGAGCAATGCGCCCAACATCCTCTATGTTGGCGCGGATGATGGCTCTGGCACGCTCAGCAGCGTTGACCAGCTGGTGCACTTCCACTTCCTGAATCCGGACGGATCGATAAGTGGTACCACCATCGATGCCATGATGAACCTGACCGCGACGACCGGCGCTGCCACAGTCGTGGGCGGCTCGCTGGCCTTGCTGCCCATCTCGAACGGGACGTTGACCTTCACGGCGACCGCCCCGGTTACTTGGGGTGGCCACACCGGCACCAACCTGCTGTCGGTCGACTTCAGCGGTGGGTTCCTGTCGGCCATCCTCGGCGGATCGACTGCCAACTACGGCAATTCGACCCCGCCCTTCACGGTCAATTTCACGTCCGACTTCCTCGATTTCTCGAGCAGCACCGCACGTGACCTGGCCTTGGCGATCGACGCGGTCAATCCGTATGTGGGCTTCGCCTTTGGCGGCTCCCGCTTCAACCTCGGCACTATGTCGGGCAATTTCGGCGCCGATTCCACGTCTGGTAATCCTCAAGGCGTAGTCCCCGAGCCGACCAGCTGGGCGCTGATGTTCGCAGGCTTCGGCCTGGTGGGCAGCGTGCTGCGGTCGCAGCGCCGCCGCCGCACCGAAGTCACCTTCGGCTGACGACGCATGGGCCGGCCTCGCGCCGGCCCAACCTTCGGGGCGGCAATCTTCCTGCCGCTCCTATTCCGGCTGCAGCCCCGGCTCGCGGCACGGTTTCGCGCGAGCGAAGGTTGCGAGAATCGAAAAGGATGAAGCGTGACCAATCTTACTGCGGCTCCGAACATCGCGATCGACACTGACCAGTTCAATGTCAGTGGCTTGTTGTCCGGCACTATCAGCAATCGCAGCACCACGGGCTTCGATGTTGATCTGGGCAACGGCTATGGCGAACATTATACCGGCACCAGCCTTACCTTCGACAGCAGCGGCAACCTGAGTTCGGGCCTGATCACCGGCCTGAGCGAAACCTATCTCAGCGCCTCCGTATTCACCATGACGCAGCTCAATCTCGACGCGGCGACCTTCGTGCACTGGGTCAATACAGGCGACAGCGCCGCGGCCAGCGCCGCCATCTTCGGCGGTAACGATTCGATTATCGGCAGCAACGACGACGACTGGCTTGACGGCCGGGCCGGCCACGACGTGATTATGGGCGGCGGCGGCGGCGACGTGATCATCGGCGGCGACGGTAATGACCATCTTTACGGCCAGTCGCCCAATGGCGGCGCGGACAGCGCGGATTCGATTACCGGCGGCACCGGCATGGATTATATTCAGGGCAATGCCGGCAATGATACGTTGGATGGAGGCGATGGCCCCGACCGGATCAACGGCGGCGCCAATGACGACCTTATCTCTGGTGGGTTGGGTAACGATGCCATCAACGGCAATCTCGGCAATGATACGATCGACGCCGGCGACGGAAACGATGTCGCGCGCGGCGGCAAGGACAATGACCGGATTTCCGGTGGCGCCGGTAATGACTCGCTATCCGGCGACCTCGGCAACGACACATTGATCGGAGGCGCCGGGAACGACACGATGACTGGCGGAGACGGTGCGGATGTTTTCAGGTTCGCCACGAACGACGCGCACTATGCTGGTGCTGGAACCGACGTGGTCATCGATTACGCGGATGGCACCGACAAGATCGCCCTGGGATTCGCGGTCAGCGCGGTGCTGACCGGCAACAACCCGGTCAACCTTTCCGATGCCGTTACCTATGCGCAGCAATTATTCGACGGGCATGGCGGCAATGGCGAAGTGGCAGCGCTGCATGTTGGCAGCGACACGTACCTCTTCTTCGCAGGCAACGGCGGCGCAACGGTGGACTCGATAATCGACGTCAAGGCCGCGACTGTGGCGGCGTTCGACTCGACCGACTTCGTTTAGGCCTGATCGGAGGCGCCAGCCTCAGTCCGAAGGCGGCTCCGGCAAGCGGCAAATGTCGACCCAGGCGGCACCGACAAGGCTCGCAAGCCGGCCCGGCTCAACCCGCACCGAACTGTTGAGCGACCCGGCCGCCGGATAAACGCTGTCAAAGGCCTTGAGGCTCTCGTCGCAATAGATTGGCAGGGGTGTCGCCAAGCCGAACGGGCAGACGCCGCCCACTCGGTGCCCGGTGACGGCGAAGGTCTCGTCGACACCCAACATCCGCGGGCGGGCGCGGAACGCCGCCTTGGTCTTGAGGTTATCGAGCCTTGCGTCACCGCGCGTCACCAGCAGCACGGTCCGATCGTCGATACGCAGGGCCAGCGTTTTGGCAATCTGTCCGGGAGCGACGCCGAGCGCGTCCGCCGCCTCGAGCACGGTCGCGGTGCTCGCCTGCGCCTCGATGATCGGCAAATCGGGGGCGTGCTCGTTCAACCAGGCGCGAACCGATTCCAGGCTCATCCAGATCCGCCATAACCCCGCCCCTCGGCAGACCATGCGCCTGCGGGACTGCCCCCGCGTAGCAGGTGATAGACTCCGTGCAGGTTCACGGTCGGATCGCAATGCGAAGGGATCAGAACCACGCGCGTCCCCACTGCGAGGGGCTGGGCGGCGTCGGGCAGGTCGAGCCGCCCGAATTCATCGCCCTTGAAGCGATAGACCGCGTCGGGCGGCGCTCCGGCCAGCACGCGCGGCTCACCCGCGTCGGTCGCGATCGCCTTGGTGCCTGCATCCAGTGTGACGAATCCCTGAAAGTTGGCGCTGACCACGGTAGCGTGAACGGTAAGCGCCTGCTCGAACGGCGCGGCGCCCCCTAGTTCGCAGGCACCATAATCCTGGTCCATGAAGACATAGGAACCGCATTGCAGCTCGGTCAACAAACCGGCCTCGGCATCGATGCCGTGCGTGCCCGTGCCGCCTCCGGTGACGACCGGCGGCTCCAGTCCCGCGGCGGTGAGCGCCGCGATCGCCTCGGCCAGCCTCGCATTGCGCGCAGCAAGGGCGCCTCGACGTGCGGCAAGTGTCGCGATGTGCTGCTCGCTGCCGCAATAATATTGGATCCCGCCATAGATCAGCCGCGTCTCGCCGGAGACGGCGCGGGCGAGCGCGATCGCGTCGGCGGGTGTGGCAACGCCAGTCCGCCCGGCGCCGGGATCGACGTCGATCAGGACGCGCAGGCGCAATCCCGGCGACAAGGCTTCGGCCAAGGCGGGCACCAGAGAGGGATGGTCGATCACCACCGCCAAATCGATTCCACGCGCGACGAGCGCGGCGATGCGCGCGCACTTGTCCGCAGTCACGACCGGCGAAGTCAGCAATATCGACGGGGCGGCACCAGCAAGCTGCTCGGCCTCGTGCAGCGTAGCGCAGCAGATTCCGACCGCACCATGCCGGGCCTGCAGGCCGGCGATTGCCCGGCTCTTGTGCGTCTTGGCGTGCGGCCGAAGCGCAATATCATGCGCCCTTGCATGATCCGCCATGCGCGCGATATTGCGCTCAAGCGCATCGAGATCGAGCATCAGGCAGGGCGTGGGCGGCAGCATCATGCCCTGCGATAAGCGGGCTTACCGGGCGCCGGCAATCCCGGCCGAACGCACAGTGCCGCGCTGGTGCCGCACGAGCCAGGCCTTCAGGCTCGGAACGCGCGCGCTTTGAATGTCGGCGATCTTCCATCCGGCGAGCGGGGCACGGGCCAGTACCAGAGTAACACGCTGCCGAGGGGCCGCCTTGTCTGCATCGAAGCGGAGCAAAACCTGCACGACCGCGTCACTATCGTTGCCGGTAACCGACACTATCTGGGCGCTTAGTCCGTCATTGCTACGACACTGGCAAAGCGGGTCATAGTCGAGCGCCGCGCCATTTTGCGTCAGAGCGTAGAGCTCCATCGTCAGCACGCGCGGCGAAGAGTAAGTGAAGCTTCGGATCGTCGTTTTCCGGACATAGAGGCTCGCGACGAATCCACGCGCACCAATCAGATCCTTCGCCACTGCTGGCAGGACCAGGCTTGCCGCCAACAAAGCGGCCACAAATAGTTTCCCCACGAAACCTCCCCCCGGTTGGCTTCCTGGTTAACCATAACCTGCACCTCCCCGCGGCCCAAGGCGAATATCCGAATCGGACGCAAGTTTTTTGCAATTTGGACGGATATCGGGCCGCAAAAGCGGTGAAATCGCCCGGATCAGGGCAGTGTTACGCCGATCCGTTCCGCAGCACGGATATAATTGGCCATAGCGTCGGCGGCCTCATCCGACAGATCGATGAATACGCGCCGCCCATCTCGCGGGTCGGCCGTGCGCACGAAAATGCCCTCATCGGTCAACCTTTTGATCCAGCGGAGCGCCGTGGTCGGCGGCACCGCGGCGGCGATGCACAGGCTCGACACGGCGACGGTGCGCTGCTCGAGCCGCGCCAGCAACAGGTCGAGCAGCATGTCCCAGGCCGGATCGGCGAACAATTCGCCGCTGAAATATTGATCCCGCAGCCGCCGCGCGCGGATCATCGCGCGGATCGACGATATGCCCGGCATCTCGGCCTCGCCACTGCGATTGCGGCGATCGGCCTGCTCGCGTCGTTCGCCTTCGCGGCGATCAGTCGCGCCTTCACGCCGCTCGGGCCCGGTATGTTTTTCATTTTCGGACTGCTCGGACAGCGCGGCGAGAGCGCGCGCGATCCGCCCGACTTCCTCGCTCAGCCGGCGCAGTTGCGGCGACGAATCCTCTTCGAACGCGGTCAAGCCGGGCTGGCCGAAAAAGGGAAGGAGAGTGCCCCCCGCGGGCCCGCGAAGCGTGGCGGTATTCGGAAGGCCCGGTTCCCCATATGTGCAGCCTAGCGTGACTTCGACCGACGCGGCCGATTTTTTTGTTTCGCTTTGGATGAACCGGTGCCCCGAGAGCGCTATTAGCGCCAAGCTTCCTCCATTTCGGAGCAATTATGCGGTCTGTAGAACGATCTATTCAGGCCCGGCTCATTGCTTCGCAACGCTCATTCGAACACTTCATTCAGTCGCCGCCCGCCGCCGCGATCGACCAACTGCGCGGTCGCGACCGCGACCATGCCGCCTTGGAGGGCCGTGCAAACGGCATAAAGCAGTCCGCCGAGGATCGCGAATACCAGACTACGGAGAGTCAGACCGTAATTGGCGCTCTGCCACGCGAGCATGCGCTGGTGCGCTGCAGGATCAGTCGGGTGAAACATGTCGGTCATGATCGGCCCCATCTGAACGAAAGCGATCAGGCAATAGGCAGCGAAGATCAGCAGGCTGATCACGAGATAAGCGCCGAACAGCCCCCAGAAATGCCCGCGCGATGCGCGCCAGGCCGGGCCGATCACGATTTTGCGCTGCAGGATCGTCAGTGGCCCTGCGAGGGATAGCCGCACCCAGAAATAGATCAGGGCGGCGAACACGGCCACGGTCAGTACCACCGTAAAGACGACAGTGGAGCCCACCCCCAGTGCGACGCTCAGCAAGCCGACAATGATCGCCAGAATTGCAATAAAGATCGAGCTCGCGGCGCCGCCTCCGACTGCCAGTATCAGCATCGTGCCCAGCAAACGCAGTTCGTCCATGCCCAGCCGAAGATAGGCGAAGCGACTTTGCTCCGGAAACAATACAGCGCGGAACACGGCCGCATATTGGACCAGAAACACAACGAAGAAGAGAATCATGACCAGGCCGAACATGCCGAGATGCGGCATGGGCAGAGTTCCCCCCTGCGGCTCTGCCAGTTGCTGCGCATAGAATGGCCGCATCAGCGCCATCGACGCCAGGCTCAACAGCACGAGCAGGCCGCTCCAAACCAGGATGGAGCGCACATTGGCGCGCACGAAACCAAAGGTGCCACTCAGGATCGAACCAACTGTGACCATTTTACCCCTCCTGTTGTGCGGGCCGCCCCCGGCCCTGTCGTCACCTCAATGGCCGAGCGCCTTCACGATCTCCTCGACCATCTTCTTCGCGTCCGCGAGCAGCATCATCGTATTGTCGCGGTAGAAGACCTCATTATCGACCCCAGCATAGCCGACGCCGCCCATACTGCGCTTCACGAAAAGAACCGTTTTGGCTTTCTCCACGTCGAGCACGGGCATGCCGTAAATGGGCGAGCTCTTGTCGGTCTTGGCGGCGGGGTTGGTGACATCGTTGGCGCCGATCACGAAGGCAACATCGGTCTGCGCGAATTCGCTGTTGATGTCCTCGAGCTCGAACACCTCGTCATAGGGCACATTCGCTTCGGCCAGCAGCACGTTCATATGGCCGGGCATACGGCCCGCGACCGGATGGATCGCATATTTGACGGTGACGCCCTGCGCCTTGAGCTGGTCTGCCATTTCGCGGAGCGCATGTTGCGCCTGCGCGACTGCCATGCCGTAGCCGGGGACGATGATGACCTGCTCGGCTTGGCTCATCAAGAAGGCCGCATCCTCGGCCGAGCCGCGCTTCCACGGACGGTCGATCGCCTGACCACCGCCCGCGGCCGCGCCCGAATCCCCGCCGAAGCCGCCCGCGATCACGCTGATGAAGCTCCGGTTCATCGCCGCGCACATGATGTAGGACAGGATTGCGCCCGACGAGCCGACCAGGGCGCCGGTTATGATCATCGCCGTATTATGCAGCGTGAAGCCCATCGCCGCAGCGGCCCAGCCCGAATAGCTGTTCAGCATCGACACCACGACCGGCATGTCCGCGCCGCCGATCGGGATGATCAGCAGGAAGCCGATCAGGAAGGACAAGCCGGTAATCGTGAAGAAGACCCAGGGCGCCTCGTCAGCGAGGAAGTAGGCGATCAGCCCCAGGATCAGCGCCAGCGTGCCGAGATTGATGACGTGGCGTCCGGGCAGCATGATCGGCTTGCCCGACATGTTGCCGTTCAATTTGAGGAAGGCGATCACGGACCCTGAGAAGGTGATTGCGCCGATCGCGATACCAAGCCCCATCTCGATCCGCGAAACCTGATGGATCGCTCCGCCCGGCTCGGCAATGCCGAAGGCGGTGGGATTGAGATAGG
>Ga0207691_10006532_pt1 | contig 11257 bp, 9 predicted proteins | sample KBSM13metaG_FD_184327 | JGI IMG/M metagenome (GOLD analysis project Ga0207691, IMG submission 184327) | Miscanthus rhizosphere microbial communities from Kellogg Biological Station, Michigan, USA - KBS M1-3 metaG (SPAdes) (version 2) | ecosystem: Host-associated > Plants > Roots > Rhizosphere >...
GCGGCTCGGACCCCGACGCGTCGCTCTACTGGATGTGCCGCATGCTCGACGGTGGCGCCGACCCCTTGTACGTCGCGCGTCGCATGATCCGCATGGCGGTCGAGGACATCGGCCTCGCCGATCCGCGTGCGCTGCGCGTCGCCCTCGATGCGGCCGAGACGTACGAGCGCCTGGGATCGCCGGAGGGCGAGCTCGCGCTCGGCGAGTGCGTGCTCTATCTCGCCGTCGCGCCCAAATCGAATGCGGCGTATGCAGCGTTCAATGCCGCGCGCGCGTTCATCAAGGACGACGGCTCGCGGCCGGTTCCCATGCGCCTGCGCAATGCCCCGACCAGGCTCATGAAGGGCCTCGGTTACGGCAAGGGCTACCGCTACGCGCACGACGAGGAGGATGCGTACGCCGCCGGCGAGACGTACCTTCCCGACGACATGACGCCGCAGCGGTTCTACGAGCCCACCGAGCGAGGGCTAGAAGGCAGGATCGGCGAGAAGCTTGCGGAGTTGCGCGCACGCGACCGTGACGCTGCAAGCGACGAGTAAAATCGGCGGATGCTCGACGTCAATCTCCTTCGTTCCGACCTGCCGGGCGTTGCGGCCGCGCTGGCCAAGCGCGGCGCCACGCTCGACACCGCGCGCTTCGAGGCGCTCGAATCGGCGCGCAAGGACATCCAGGTGCGCACGCAGGAGCTCCAGTCGCGCCGCAATTCGCTTTCGAAGCAGATCGGCATCGCGAAGTCCAAAGGCGAGGACGCCGCGCCGATCCTCGCGGAAGTCGCAGGGCTCGGCGACCACGTCAAGGCGCTCGAAGCGGAGCTCGACCGCGTGCAGCGCGAGCTTCGCGATTTCCTGCTCATGCTGCCCAACGTCACGCACGCGAGCACGCCGCAAGGCAAGTCGTCGGACGACAACGTGGAAGTTCGCCGCTGGGGAACGCCGCGCGCGTTCGACTTCGCGGCCAAGGACCACGCCGACCTTGGCGAAGCGCTGGGATTGCTCGACTTCGCGACGGCGGCGAAGCTTTCCGGCGCGCGCTTCTCGCTTCTGCGCGGCGAGCTTTCGCACCTGCATCGCGCGCTCGCGCAGTTCATGCTCGACACCCACACGCGCGAGCACGGATACACCGAGTGCTACACGCCGTACATCGTGAACGCGGAGACGCTGATCGGCACGACGCAGCTGCCCAAGTTCGAAGCGGACATGTTCTCCGTGAAGAAGGGCGGTGTCGAAGGCGGGGGCGAGGACCTGTACCTCATCTCGACGTCGGAAATCACGCTCACCAACACCGTGCGCGACGAGATCCTCGACGCCGCGAAGCTGCCGATCAAGCTCACGGCGCACACGCCTTGCTTCCGGTCCGAGGCAGGGAGCTACGGCAAGGACACGCGCGGCATGATCCGCCAGCACCAGTTCGACAAGGTCGAGCTCGTGCACATTGCACATCCGGACCGCTCATACGAGGCGCTCGAGGAGCTGACCGGTCACGCGGAGACGATCCTCCAGCGCTTGCAGCTGCCGTACCGCGTGATGGCGCTGTGCACCGGCGACATCGGATTCGCAGCGGCGAAGACCTACGACCTCGAGGTGTGGCTGCCCGCGCAGAACACCTTTCGCGAGATCAGCTCGTGCAGCAACTGCGAAGCCTTCCAGGCGCGGCGCATGCAGGCGCGCTTTCGCAACGCGCAAGGCAAGCCGGAGCTCGTGCACACGCTGAACGGCTCCGGTCTCGCGGTCGGCCGCACGCTGGTGGCCGTGATGGAGAACTACCAGCGCGCGGACGGGTCGATCGAGGTGCCGGAGGTCTTGCGGCCCTACATGGGCGGCAAGGAACGGATTCAAAGCGCTGGCGCGCTTTGAATCCGAAGATGTTGGCGAGAGAAGCTTCGGGCGGCCGAGCGCTTCTCTCGTAGCAAGTACCACGAGGCGCGTCGATCATAAGCCGCTGCGCGGCCGTTCAGTAACGCGCGTATGCAAGCAGAGCGCCTTCGTTTGGCTGCCGGATTACCGCAGATTCCCCGTGTGCCCGAGCGAATAACGCCCGGGCTGCGGCCACACCGTGAGGCCGTGCGGCTCCTTGCCTACCGGAATGCTCTTCACATCACCGGTCGTCGTGTCGAACGCATACACCACGTTGTCGTAGCGTCCTGACAGCCACAGCCACTTGCCGTCGGCGCTGACGTTGCCCATGTCCGGGCTGCCGCCGCCGGGGATCGGCCAGTTCGCGACGACCTTCTGCGTTGCGAAGTCGATCACCGACACGCCGCCCTTGCCCTTGGGGCTGCCGTGGATCTTGTTCGATCCGCGATTCGCGACGTAAAGGCTCTTGCCGTCGCGGGAGGGATAGAGACCGTGCGTCCCCTTGCCGGTCTCGATGAACCCGACTTGCCGGAACGACTCGAGGTCGACCACGTGCACGCCGTCGGCCATCATGTCCGCGACGTAGAAGATCTTGCCGTCGGGCGAGGCGCGGATGTCCTGCGGCATGCCCTTCCACGTCGTGCAGATCAGCTCGTCGCGGCCGTCCGGACCCTTGACGACCTTGGTCGGGCGTCCGGGCTGGATGACTTGCGTATAGCCCAGCACCTTGCGCTCGACCATGTCGATCTTCGCGACGGTGCCCGCGAACTCGCACGTGAAGATCGCGAAGCGGCCGTCGATGGAGAAGTCGGCGTGGTTGATGCCCGCGCATTTCGGCACGTCGATCGAATACTGCAGCTGCATCGTCTTGGGATCGCGGAAGTCGAGGCGCTTCATCGCCTCGGCCACCACGATCGCCGACTTGCCGTCCGGCGAGAAGTACATGTTGTACGGATCGTCGACGGCGATGGCCTTGCCGATCTTGCCCGTCGTCGGGTCGATCGGCATGAGGCTGCCCTTGTTCGTGTTCTCCGCGTTGTTCGCGACCCACAGCGTGCGCATGTCCCACGAGGGGACGACGTGCTGCGGATTGAGGCCGGCCTTCAGCTTGCCCACGACCGTGAACGTCGCAGGATCGATGACGTAGACGTCGTTGGACTGGATGTGCGGCACGTAGACGCGCGGCAGGTCGGCGGCGAGCTCCGGCCGCACCTTTCCTGCGGCGATCTCCGAATACAGGTTGGATGCGTCGGCGACGGGCGGCATGCCCGGCACGGTGGCGACCTGCGGCTTGGCGGGCGCTTGTGCGAGCGCTGCGAACGAAACCGCGAGCGCGGCGAAAGTGGCATTGCGAACGGCGGACTTCAAGACTTCTCCCGAAAACGATTTACCTGCGTTGCGTGGCGGCCTGGATGGCCGCGACGGTTTGTAGCACGATGACGTCAACCGCGCCTTGACCGAGCTGCGCGGTTGCGCGCTGCGGGTCGCCGGTCACGCCGTCGCTCTTCTGCATGCGGTCCGCGCGGACGAGCCTGGGGTCGACGGCCAGCATGAGCGACGTATCGGCGAGACCGGCGTGCGGTCCGATCTCGCCTTCCTTGAATCCTTGCCGGCGCAGCGAGTCGAAGAACTCGCTCGTCGCCGCGCGGTAGTACTCGTTGACCGCATGAACGCGCACCGGCGTCGCCGCCCACTCCTTGTCGAGCTTCGCGGCGACGGTCGCGTTGTCCTTCTGGTAATCGCCCGAATCGCCGAGCACCACGATGTCGCGAAAGCCGGCGAGCTTGAGGCTTCGCGCCGCCGACTCGACGACGGCGCGGTAGACGTCGGGCGCGACGGTGATGCTGCCGGGATAACGCATATGCCCCGCCGGTGGGTTGACGCTCCCTTCCGGCACATACGCGATCACGGGCGCGACGACGGCGTTGCCGAGCGCGCGCGCGATGCGCTCGGAGAGGAGCCGCACGCGGACGTTGTGCTTGCCGAGCGCCATGTGCGCGCCGTTCTGCTCGGTGCCGCCGACGGGGATGATGACGGTCGTGGCGCCGGCGCGGATGCGCGCGGCGAGCTCGGGCGACGTCAGGTCTTCGAGGAAAATCGACGCCGGGGCGTCGGCGCGCGCGACGAAAGGCGCACAGATGAGAAGGACGCACGCAATCGCGCGCAACGCCAGTTTCGGCATGCGCGCATTCTACGCGACGGTCGCTGCGCGATCAGCGCTTTTCGGCGACGACGACGGGCGTTGCAGGCTGCGTGCCCTGATGGACCAGGAGGTCGTAATACGCGCGGACGCGATCGACGAAGGCCACCGGCATGCCGCCGCGCGCGTAGCCGTTGCGCGCGTTCTCGTAGTGCTCGGGCAGCGCAAGCAGCGGCAGCGCCTGGCGCACGTCGTCCCATCGATCGGGATCGAGCTTCATGCGCTGCGCGACGACGCGCGCGTCCTCCAGATGGCCGGCGCCGATGTTGTACGCGGCGAGTGCCAGGAGGGTGCGGTCGGGCTCGGCGATGCGCGCCGGCAGCCGCGCCTTGATCGAGGCGACGTAGCGGGCCGCTCCGTGGATCGACGCGTAGGGATCGAGGCGGTCGGCGCCGAGGCGCTGCGCGGTGTCCTCGGTGAGCTGCATGAAGCCGCGGACGCCCGTCTCGCTGGTCGCGGCCGGATCCCACTGCGATTCCTGGTACGCGATCGCGGCGAGGACCCGCCAGTCCACGCCCGTGGACGCCTCGGCCTCCTCGAACCAGGCCTGGTAACGCGGAAGGACGGACGCGGCGCGCTCCTGAAACGCGGCCGCATCGATCGCGTCGAGGCGTGGCCGGGGGCCGAAGTAGCGCTCCGCGAGGCGCGCGAGCACGCCTTCCGCGCGCGCGGTGACGAGGTAACGGTCCACGTCGTCGCGCAGCGTGCGCAGGCTCGGCGACACCGCCCAGGCCAGGTCGAGCGGCGGCGCGATGGCGAGTGCCACATCGAATCCCGCGAAGAGGCTGCGCGTGATCCGGGCATCGCCGACGCCGATGTGCGCTTCGCCGGCCTTCACCTTGGCGACGAGCTCGGCGGCCGTGTCCACGTCGACGACGCGGATCGCAAGCCCCCGTGCGCTTGCATACTGCGCGAGGAGATCGTCCTGGAACCCGTTGGAGGAGCGCGCGGCGCCAGTGAGCCATGCGCCGGGCGCGCGCAGGACCGCCACCACGAGCGTGCGGTCGAGCGGCGGTGCGACCTGGGGATCGGGATCGCACGTCAGCATGGCAAGAACTGCAAGCGCGATGCCCAGCAGCCGGACATGCGAGAGAATGAGGCGATTGCGATACGTCAGTAGCGTGGTCAAACGCACCTCCCATCTACCCGGTACGCAAACGGGCGCGATTATAGGCACGGTGCGGCGATCGACGCACTAGGACGCTTGGACTAGGCGTCGAGCGCTATAATCGCGCCTTTCCCCGCCTTCCCATGGCGGGTCGCCCCGCATTGCAGGCTCGTGAATCTGGTCAGGTCCGGAAGGAAGCAGCCACAGCGAAGTCCTGTAAGTGCCGGGATCACGGCTCGCCACCTATGTGTGGCCGATGCAAAAGGCGTTTGTGCTGTCCGCGGTTCGCGAATGGCCGGCGTTGCGCCTTTTGCATCGGAGAATGTCAGGCGCGCGCCTTGGGGCGGCCCGGCGGCGCGCGCCTCAAAAGCCCGGTAAGAACGCGCGTTGTGCGAATCTCGTGCCTCCGCGCGCAGATCACTGCGCGATAATCCTGCAATGAGCTACCAGGTCCTCGCGCGCAAATGGCGGCCCGCAACCTTCGCCGACCTGGCGGGGCAGGGCCACGTCGTCACCGCGCTGACCAACTCACTCGCGCGCGGCCGGCTGCATCACGCCTATCTCCTCACCGGCACGCGTGGCGTGGGCAAGACCACGATCGCCCGCATCCTGGCCAAGTGCCTCAACTGCGTCACCGGCGTGACCCCTACGCCTTGCGGCGTGTGCGAAGCGTGCCGTGACATCGATGCCGGCCGGTTCATCGACCTTCTCGAGCTCGACGCCGCGTCGCACACCGGCATCGACAACATGCGCGAGATCCTCGACAACGCGCGCTACGCGCCAACGGCCGGGCGCTACAAGGTCTATCTCATCGACGAAGTGCACATGCTGTCGAAGGCCGCGTTCAACTCGATGCTGAAGACGCTCGAGGAGCCGCCCGAGCACGTGCGCTTCGTGCTGGCGACGACGGACCCGCAGAAGATTCCGGTGACCGTGCTGTCGCGCTGCCTGCAGTTCAACCTGAAGCCGCTCGCGGCGCCCGTGATCGCCGGCCGCCTGGACTACATCCTCACACAGGAAGACATCGCGCACGATGCAGGCGCGGTGGCCCTCATCGCGCGCGCCGCGCAGGGCTCGCTGCGCGACGGCCTGTCGCTCCTCGACCAGGCGATCGCATTCGGCGGCGGCGAGGTGAAGGACGACGTCGTACGGACGATGCTGGGCACGGTCGACCGCGATTACGTCTATCGCATCGCGGATGCGCTCGCTGGCAACGACGGCCCGGCGCTCCTCGCGCAGAGCGATGCGCTCGCCGAGCGCGGCTTGTCGTCGGCGCAGGCGCTCGACGAGCTCGCGTCGCTCTTCCACCGCGTGGCGGTCGCGCAGGTGGTTCCCGAGGCCGCGAAGGCCTTCGACGACGCCGACCGCCTCAACGACTATGCGGCGCGGCTGTCCGCGGAGACGGTGCAGCTGTATTACCAGATCGCGACGCAGGGGCGCGCCGACCTCGAGGTCGCACCCGACGAAGCGACGGGCGTTGCAATGACGCTCCTGCGCATGCTGGCGTTCTCCCCCGACAAGGTGGGCGTGCCGGAGCGACCGACCCGCGTGGAGCGCGCCGCCGCAGCGCCCGTCGTGTCGCGGCAGAGCGCCACGCCGCCATCGAACGTCGCGTCGATCGCGCCGGTCGCGGCCGCGAAGCCGGCCGTTGCGCTCGCCCCTCGGGAGGTCGTGCCGTTGCCCGGGGACCCCGCGACGTGGCCCGCATTCGTCGGGCAGTTGAAACTCACGGGCATGGCCGCGCAACTTGCGGCGCAAACGGAGCTCAAATCGCTGGCGGGCAATGCGTTGACGCTCGCGCTGCCTGCCGCGTACAAGCACCTCGCCGACAAGGCGTACTCGGACAAGCTGAAGCTCGCGCTCGAGCAGGCGACCGGCCGCAAGGTCCTGCTCGCGTTCGAGGTGGGCGCACCGGCGGAATCGTCGCTCGCGGCCACCGAAAAACGCGAGCGCGCGCAGGCCAGTGCTGCGCGCGAGGCGGCGTTTCGCGAGGAGCCGTTCGTGCGCGACCTCGTGGCGAAGTTCGACGGCCAGGTGCGCACCGACAGCATCAAGCCGTCGAAAGAACATTGAACGACCGAAGGAACCCACGCAATGATGAAGAACCAGCTCGCCGGCCTCATGAAGCAGGCCCAGCAGATGCAGGACAACATGAAGAAGGCGCAGGACGAGCTCGCGCAGACCGAGGTCGAGGGCCAGGCCGGCGCGGGACTCGTGAAGGTCGTCATGACCTGCCGCCACGACGTCAAGCGCGTGTCGATCGACCCGTCCCTGCTGGCCGACGACCGCGACATGCTCGAGGACCTCGTGGCCGCCGCCGTCAACGACGCGGTGCGCCGGGTCGAATCGACCACGCAGGAGAAGATGTCGGGGCTCACGGCCGGCTTGCCGCTGCCGCCGGGATTCAAGCTGCCGTTTTGATGCAGCGGCCCGTTCCGGATCGGGAACCCGTCTCGAGCCTCGACGCGCTCGCGCGCGCGCTTCGCTGCCTGCCGGGCGTCGGGCCGAAGGCCGCGCAGCGCATGGCGCTGCACCTCATGCACCACGACCGCGACGGCGCCCGCACGCTGGGCGCTGCGCTCACCGACGCGGCCGACAGGATCCGCCACTGCGAGCGTTGCAATACCTTCACCGAGGACGCCGTGTGCGCGCTGTGCCGCTCGCCGCGGCGCGACGCGTCGCTGCTGTGCGTGGTCGAGACGCCCGCCGACCTCCTGATGGTCGAGCACGCGCAGGCGTATCAAGGGCTGTACTTCGTGCTCATGGGCCGGCTGTCGCCGCTCGACGGCATCGGTCCCAAGGAAATCCGGCTCGACCGGCTCCTGAAACGCGCGACCGACGGCGCGGTCAAGGAAGTGATCCTCGCGACGAACTTCACCAACGAGGGCGAAGCGACCGCGCACTACATCGGCGAGCTCATGACCGCACGGGGGCTCATCGTGAGCCGCCTCGCCCGCGGGGTGCCGGTCGGCGGCGAGCTCGAATACGTCGATCCCGGCACGCTCGCCCAGGCGCTGCGCGAGAGACGGCCGGTTTCCGCGGAATAGGATTGCGTCGCCGACTGTTCCGCCGCGAGACGACGAAAAGACTTTTCGCGGGCGCCGGCACAGCGCACAATCACGCGGCCCGCGGCGTCGCTATAATCCGGGCGCAGTAACCAAGCATCACGAAACGAACGTTTTTTCAAACACGCGGGCCGAACCGCCTCAAAGAGCAAGTCGGCCCGTTCACGGCGCGATTCAATGGTCGACGCCGATCTTTGGAGGAAGCATGACCCGCAAAGCCAAAACGCCGTCCCCGGCGAAGCCCGCCGCAACCACGTCCCGCCGCAAGTTCCTCACCGCCGCCAGCGGCGCCGCCGCCGGTGCCGCCACCCTCGGCTTCCCGATGATCGCCAAGGGGCAGACCGGCCCCATCTCCATGCGCTGGCAGTCGACGTGGCCGGCGAAGGACATCTTCCACGAGTACGCGCTCGACTACGCCAAGAAGGTCAACGACATGACCGGCGGCGACCTCAAGATCGAGGTCCTGCCCGCAGGCGCCGTGGTGCCGGCGTTCGGTCTGCTCGACGCGGTGTCGAAGGGCACGCTCGACGGCGGCCACGGCGTCCTCGTCTATCACTACGGCAAGCAGACTGCCCTCGCGCTGTGGGGATCGGGTCCCGCGTTCGGCATGGATTCGAACCAGCTGCTCGCATGGCACCGCTACGGCGGCGGCAAGGAGCTCCTGACCAAGCTGTACGCATCGGTCGGCGCCAACGTAGTCTCCTTCCCGTACGGCCCCATGGCGACGCAGCCGCTCGGATGGTTCAAGAAGCCCATCACCAAGGTCGACGACCTGAAGGGCCTCAAGTACCGCACGGTCGGGATCTCAATCGACGTGTTCACGGGCATGGGCGTCGCCGTCAATGCGCTGCCCGGCGGCGAGATCGTGCCGGCGATGGACCGCGGGCTGCTCGACGCCGCGGAATTCAACAACATGACCTCGGACCGCACGCTCGGTTTCCCCGACGTCTCCAAGGTGTGCATGCTGCAAAGCTTCCATCAGAACGCCGAGCAGTTCGAGATCATGTTCAACAAGGCCAAGTTCGACGCGCTGCCGCCCAAGATGCAGGCGACCATCGCCAATGCGGTGGACGCCGCGTCGGCGGACCTCTCGTGGAAGGCGATCGACCGCTACTCGAAGGATTACATCGAGCTGCAGGTCAAGGACAACGTCAAGTTCTACAAGACGCCGGACGCGCTCCTGCAGGCGCAATTGACGATCTACGACCAGGTGGCGGCGAAGAAGTCCGCGGACAACCCGCTGTTCAAGGAAATCGTCGACTCGCAAAGGGCGTTCGCCGAGCGCGTCGTGAAGTGGGACATGGACAACAACGTCAACCGCCGCATGGCGTACAACCACTACTTCGGCGCAAAGGCCGGGTCGGCGCCGCCCAAGAAGGCTTAGTCGCAGCAACGCGCGAGCAAGGCACCATCCGGCGCTCCCGGATGGTGTCTTTTTTCGTGGGCCAGTGAAACATCGAATCGGCAACGCGAGGTCGCATGCAGAAGCTCCTGCTGTCCGTGGACAAGTTCAGCACGTTCGTCGGCCAGGCTTTTTCCTGGCTCATCGTCTCGCTCACGCTGCTGATCTCGTGGGAAGTGTTCTCCCGCTACGTCATGGAGCATCCGCACGCGTGGGCGTTCGACGTGATGATCATGATGTACGGCACGCTGTTCATGATGGCGGGTGCATACACGCTGTCGAAGAACGGCCACGTGCGCGGCGACGTCCTGTACGGATTCTTTCCGCCGAGACTGCAGGCGGCGCTGGACCTCATTCTCTACGTGCTGTTCTTTATCCCGGGCGTGGTTGCGCTCGTGTGGGCGGGCTATCGCTACGCCGGCGAATCGTGGGCGATCAACGAGCACTCCAACATCACCGCCGACGGGCCGCCGATCTATCCTTTCAAGACCATCATCCCGATCGCCGGTGCGGTCCTTCTTCTGCAGGGAATCGTCGAGATCATTCGCTGCGCAATCTGCCTGCGCGAAGGTAACTGGCCGTCACGCGAAGAGGACGTCGAGGAAGTCGACGTCGACAAGCTGAAGAAGATGGTGCACGTGAAAGACGAGGACATCGACAAGCTCGATTCGCTGGTCGTGAAGCAGGAATCGCGCACATGAGGAAGGAAGTGTGGTTCGGCCTGTCCATCATGGCGGCGGTGGTCATCGCCGTGTTCTGGCTCCTGCCGCCGGCGGCGGAGATCACCAACGGCCACCTGGGCCTGCTGATGCTGGCGCTGATCGTCATTGCGATCATGCTGGGCTTTCCCACCGCATTCACGCTGATGGGGATGGGCGTGATCTTCGCCTGGCTCGCGTATCGATCCGCAAGCCACGAAACGGCAATGCAGCAGACGCTCGACCTCATGGTGCAGCGGGCATACTCCGTGATGTCGAACGACGTGCTGATCTCGATCCCGCTGTTCGTGTTCATGGGCTATCTCGTCGAGCGGTCGAACCTGATCGAGAAGCTCTTCCGCAGCCTGCACCTCGCTCTGGCGCGCATCCCGGGCTCGCTCGCCGTCGCCACGCTTGTGACGTGCGCGGTGTTCGCAACCGCGACCGGCATCGTCGGCGCGGTGGTCACGCTGATGGGCCTCCTCGCGCTGCCCGCGATGCTTCGCGCCGGCTACAACATCAAGGTCTCCGCGGGCGTCATCACCGCGGGCGGATGCCTCGGGATTCTCATTCCGCCGTCGGTGATGCTGATCGTCTACGGAGCGACCGCCGGCGTCTCGGTGGTCAAGCTCTACGCCGGCGCCTTCTTCCCGGGCATCATGCTGGCCGGGCTGTACATCGTGTACGTGGTGGTGCTCGCGAAGATCAAGCCCAACTTGATGCCGCCGCTGCCCGAGAGCGAGCGGAAGGTCACCATTCCCGAGTTCGTGGCGCAGATCAGGTCCGCGGCCACGTCGAGAGTCGTTCCCGCGCTCGTAGGCGCACCCGTCGACGGAACGAGCCATGCCGCGCGCACCATCCGGACCGCTCTCGTACATGCGCGTGTTCGACGAGTCGTGCAAGACGGTCGAGTCGGCCGGCTCGCGGCGCG
>Ga0207691_10006534_pt1 | contig 11255 bp, 10 predicted proteins | sample KBSM13metaG_FD_184327 | JGI IMG/M metagenome (GOLD analysis project Ga0207691, IMG submission 184327) | Miscanthus rhizosphere microbial communities from Kellogg Biological Station, Michigan, USA - KBS M1-3 metaG (SPAdes) (version 2) | ecosystem: Host-associated > Plants > Roots > Rhizosphere >...
CGCGTGCGCGATCGCCGACGACTGCAAGAGCGGCTTCTGCTTCGATAACGTTTGCTGCCGGTCGGACTGCTCGGGCCTCTGCCAGTCGTGCGCGCAACCGGGAAGCGTCGGCAACTGCATGAACGTTCCGGTCGGCGCGGACCCGCGCAACGACTGCCCCGACGACGGCATCACGGGCTGCATGCGCAACGGCTTCTGCGACGGCACCGGCCTGTGCGCGGTGTACGGGACGGGAACGATCTGCAAGGCCCAGGCGTGCGCGGCGTCGACCGTCACGCAGGCCTCGCGCTGCGACGGCGAAGGCGAATGCACGCCGGGCAACAGCGATTCGTGCGGTCAGTATCTGTGCGGCGGCGACGGAAAGTGCCGATCCAGCTGCGCGACGGCCGCCGACTGCGTCGCCGGCGCGGCGTGCGTGAACGGAAGCTGCGGGCCGAAGCCCCCGGGAGCCGCGTGCACGGCGGGCGGCGAGTGTGCGTCGTCGATCTGCGCGCAGGGCGTCTGCTGCAAGACCGCGTGCGCGGGAACGTGCAAGTCGTGCGCGATCGCCGGCAGCGAGGGCGAATGCATCAATGTCCCGGCGGGCGGCGATCCGCTGGGGCAATGCTCGGACGACGGCATGATGACGTGCGGCGATGACGGCACGTGCGACGGCTCGGGCGCGTGCCGGAAGTATTCCGGCGCGACGACGTGCGCGGCGGCGACCTGCACCGGATCGACGGCGACGGCGGCGCGCACCTGCAACGGCGGCGGCACCTGCTTGATGGTGCTGCCGGTGTCGTGCGCGCCGTACCTTTGCGGCGCCGCGGGCGCGTGCCGCACCAATTGCAGCGGCGACGCCGACTGCCTGGCGCCGAACGTCTGTACGGGAACGACGTGCGGGCCGCCGGGAACGGGCGGTACGAGCGGCGCCGGCGGCACGACCGGTACCGGCGGCGCCGCGGGCACGACCGGCGTCGCCGGGGCTGGCGGCACGACGGGCGCCGGCGGCACGGCGGGCACGACGGGCGTCGCTGGAGCTGGCGGCACGACCGGAACCGGCGGCGCCGCGGGCACGACGGGCGTCGCTGGAGCTGGCGGCACGACCGGCGCGGGCGGTGCGGCGGGCACGACTGGCACGGGTGGCGCGGCGGGCACGACCGGCGCCGGCGGCGCGGCAGGCACGACCGGCGTCGCCGGACGCGGCGGCACGACCGGCGTCGCCGGACGCGGCGGCACGACCGGCGCCGGCGGCGCAGCGGGCACGACCGGCGCGGGCGGACGCGGCGGCACGGGCGGACCGGCGTGCACCGGCTACGTGTTCTGCGACGACTTCGAGGACGGCGACACGGTGGGCTGGACGCCGAACGGCGGCACCTGGTCCGTCATCACCGACGGCAGCCGCGTCTACCAGGGCGGCAACGGCAACACGTTCTCGCTCGCTGGCCAGTCGACGTGGACCGACCAGACGATCACCGCACGCGTGAAGGTCACGCAGTGGGGCGGCACCAGCACGTCGTACCGCGCGGGCATCGTCGCGCGCACGACGGACTCGTCGAACCTGTACGTGTTCGCGATCGACGCCAGCGGCGCGCTGCGGCTGCTGAAGGGGACCAGCGCGCCCGGAGGAATGCCCGGCGTCAGCGGCACCTGCGGCAAGGTGACGCCGAGTCCGCTCGCCGCCGCGAACACCTGGTACACGATGCAGCTCAAGGTCGCCGGCACCGCCAACAACGTCTCGATCACCACCTTTCTCGACGGCACGCTGATTCACGACTGCACGATCACGATGGCGACGCTGTCGTCGGGTGGCGCGGGCACGTACATCTACGGCCCCAACACGATCGTCGAGTTCGACGACGTAAAGATTTCGACGCCATAGCCCGCGTCAAGAAGACGTCGCGACGGCGACGGGTACGCGGGCTCACAGGTCCTGCGCGCATGCTTAAGCGCGCGCGCGCAGCCTCCGAGTGTCCGCTTCCGCAGCACGATGTCGCGCCGGCTTATTCGCTCTTTCGTCAAATTGATCGCGTTCATGCTTGTGCTGGGCGCGGGCGGTTGCGGGGGCGGCGGCGAGATGCGCAGCGACAACGGAACGGGCAGCGGCGGCAGCGCGGGCGGCGGCGGCAGCGACGGCAGCGGCGGTCAGGCCGGCAGCATCGTCGGTCCGCTCGCGGCGATGGGAGAGGCCGGCGCGGACTGCACGCTCGCCGCCGACTGCAAGAGCGGCTTCTGCTTCGACGGCGTCTGCTGCCGTTCTGACTGCTCGGGATCGTGCCAGTCGTGCGCGGTCGACGGCAGCGTCGGCACCTGCACCAACGTTCCCGTCGGCGCGGATCCGCGCAACGATTGTCCGGACGAAGGCGTCGCCGGCTGTGGCCGCAACGGCTTCTGCGACGGCACGGGCGCCTGCGCGCTGTACGCGGCGGGCGCGATCTGCCGCCCGCAATCGTGCGCCGGATCGACGGTCAGCCACTCCGCGCGCTGCGACGGCGCGGGCGCGTGCGGCAGCACGGCCGCCGATTCGTGCGGCGCTTACATGTGCAACGCGGCCGGCGACGGCTGCCGCGCCGACTGCGCCAGCGACGCCGACTGCTCGGGCGGCGCCGCGTGCGTGAACGGAAGCTGCGGTCCGCGGCCGCCGGGCGCCACGTGCGCCAGGGGGGCCGACTGCGCGTCGGGGTTCTGCGTGACGGGCGTGTGCTGCGCGACCGCGTGCAGCGGTACCTGCCGATCGTGCGCGATCGCCGGCAGCGAGGGCCAGTGCATCGCCGTGCCCGCGGGCACCGATCCGTTGAACCAGTGCGCCGACGAGGGCGCGGCCAGCTGCGGCCACGACGGCGCGTGCGACGGCGCCGGCGCGTGCCGCCGCTACGCGAGCGGAACGGTGTGCGGCGGCGCGAGCTGCAACGGCGCGACGTCGATGCCGGCGCGCACCTGCAACGGGGGCGGCAGCTGCCTCATGGTCGTCGGCGCGTCGTGCGGCGCGTACACGTGCGACGCGGCGGGGGCCGCGTGCCGCACCGCCTGCGCGGCGGACGCCGACTGCACCGCCGGCAACGTCTGCAAGAGCGGCGCGTGCGTGCCTCCACCTTCGGATTCCGACGGCGGCGCGGGTGGGGCAGGGGGAAGCGGCGGCACGGGCGGCGGCGCGGGCGGCGCGGCAGGCAGCGGGACGACGGGAGCCGCGGGCAGCGCAGGCACGACCGGCGCCGGCGGACGCGGCGGCGCCGGTGGGACGGGTGGCGGTGGAGCCGCCGGCACGACCGGCACTTGCCCCGGCTACGCTTTCTGCGACGACTTCGGCGACGGCGATGTCATCGGCTGGGCGCCCGTCGGCGGCACCTGGTCGATCGTCGACGACGGCGGCCCGGTCTATCGGGGCGCGAACGGTTCGGGCAATTCGATCGCCGGCTCGCCCGCGTGGACCGATCAGACCGTCGAGGCGCACGTGAAAGTCGTGCAGTTCGGCAACGACAAGGCCGGCTTCCGCGGCGGCGTGATCGCGCGCTACGCGAACGCGACGACGTTCTACGTCTTCCTCGTCGACGGGACGGGCAGCCTGCGTTTGCTCAAGGACAGCGGCGATCCCCCCTCGCACACCGGAACGTGCGGGAAGATCGCCGCCAACCTGACCCCGGGCACCTGGCACACCCTGAAGCTCGTCGCGTCCGGCTCCACCACCGTCCGGCTACAGACCTTCCTGGATGGCGCGCCGGTTCATGACTGCACGACCGCCTCCGCGACCATCCCGGCGGGCGCCACGGGCGCCTACGTCTATGGTGCGAATACCATTGTCGAATTCGACGACGTGAGGGTCTCGACCCCCTAGCCGCCCGCCGCGACCGCCGACGCTCCGCATCATGAAATTTGCATGGCGGCAATTTTTTGCCGTCGTCCTAGGTGGAGGAACAGCGGTCATGAATTCCACGACACGGCAGGCCTTCGAGCTACACGGCGGCGACCTGATCGGCGCTCCAGGCGAGAGCGCGGAACAGCAGGTGGAGGTCGCGCGCGCGGTGATCGTGGACGACAACCAGCGGCGCGCGGCGACGCTGGCGGCGGCGCTGAGGCTGGGCGGTCAGCTGGCGGTCAGCGTGGTCGCGCCGGATGACCCTGCGCTGCGGGGCGAGCTGCTGCCGGCCGATCTCGTGTTGCTCGCGCTGGGCGGCCGCGACGTCTCCGCGCTGGGCATCGGCGCCGAGGCGGTGCAGCGCAACCCGTTCACCGAGGTGGTCTTCTACTGCGACGACCCCGACGCTCCGGAGGTCGCGGCGGCGTCCGTTCTCGGCATCACGCGCATCGTGCCCGCGCAGCACGTGACGGCGTGGCTGGCGCGCGGCGGAAACTTGCTCGCGCGCGGCGCGTGCCTGCGGCGCGCGGCGGCGGCGTGCGCGGCCGCGGTGCCCCGCCCGCCGACGCTGGCGGCGGTGACCGACGGACCGGCGCGGCTGCCGCTGCCGACCGCCGAGATGCAATTTCGCGAGAGCTACATCCGCTTCCTGCTGGGCGAAAGCGGCAGCCGGCAAGAAGCTGCGAAGCGCGCAGGCGTCCCGTACCGGACGATGTGCGAGATGATCCGCAAGCTCGGAATTTCCTAACCCGTCCTCGTCCCCAACGACGTCCTCGAGAACTCCGCGCTTCGAGGGCGGCGGGCCGGGGACGAGGGCGGGTTACTTATTCGCTGACGGCACGAACGACGTCGCTCAAGGCCACGTCGCGCCATCGTCGGTCGAGCGCAGCACCCGAAGGTACGTTCCGTCGAAAAGGGCGATCACGATGGCGCGTTCCGGCGCCGTTGCCACCGCGATGCTGGCGAACTCTGTCAGGAACTCAGCGACGGACTGACCGTCGTAATGTGCCGTGAACGCCGTGACGACGTCCGCGTCGGGCCAGGACGCGCCGCGATCGTGCGAACGCGCGAACCCCAGCGTCGCCGGGTAGGCGCCGTTCCTGCCCCGCTCGAAGATTGCGTACATCGTCGAGTCCGCGACCGCGAGACGAACGCCTGCATCGGTTCGATTGTTGGAGTCGACGTGGGGACTATGTCCATTGGCACCGCCAATGACCTGGAAATCGTGACGAGTCCACGTCGCGCCGAGATCGGTCGACTCGACGAGGTAGAGGGCGGCCCCCCGATCGACCAGCGGCAAGACCACGGCATCGCCGTCGATGACCATCGATCCGGTCGCGGTCGCGCCCAGGTCCGACTCGACGATCCACGATTCTCCGCGGTCCGATGAGTGCGCCGTTATCTGAGCTTCCGACGGGACGTCGCAAAAGGTCGCCTCCAGGACGTTCGAGACCATTCGCAAGCCGAACGTCTTGTCGAGTGACGCTCTCAAAGAATCGACGGGAATCTGGACCGGCAGCGACCAGGTCGCGCCTCGGTCTTCGGACCTCTGGAAGAACGCTAGGTTGCCTACGCCCGAGGCTTGCACTAAGTACAGCACGTAGACGGTGTCGCCATTCACCAGGATCGCGGGCCCGAGCGTGTTCGCGGCAACTGTCTGAACGGTAAACGTCCGGCCGCCGTCATCGGAACGTGCGAGGCGGGAGGACGTGGGCGCGCTGGAGACAGTCTTGTCGCCGCCGTATGCGACGTAGATCGTGTCGCCCGCGATGGTCACACTCTGCGTTTCAACGCCCTCCGGGTCGACCAAGACGGTCTTGCTCTGGTCGAACGTCGCTCCGCCGTCGTCGGAGCGAGCGAGGTAGACGCCATTGGTCGCAAACGGGCCGTCGTAGGCGACCAGGACCACGTTGCCGCTCGCTGCTATCTGGCAGAATCGTCCAGCCTGCGCGCGAACGTCGATGGCGTGTAGGAGGTTTGGCTCGACGACGCCCGTGTCCACGCGTCCTGGTCCGTCGTTCTTTTCCGAACCACAGCCCGCAACGCCCCACAAACCCAGCGCCACCCCGATGACCAAGCCGCGCGCGCACATCGTCATGCCCGGAGGACGCGTCAACCGGACGGATCCGGCCAGCGGTCGGGATGGCTTTTTTTTGGCCGGATTCGCCGGGCCATCGCGTCTTGATGAAAGCGGGCGACAATTGCCCGGGCGATGGGGTCCCCGACTGAAGACCAGGTTAAGGAAGCCTATCGCCGCTACTTCCCTATCATCGTGCGAAAGAGCGGACGCATGCTGCGTGATGCCAGTGAAGCCCAGGATCTCGCGCAAGAGACGTTCCTGCGTCTGTGGCGGAGCCGGCTGGACCTGAAGGAGGCGGCCGCGACGACGGCGTGGCTGTACAAGACCTGCACGCGGCTGGCGCTGGATCGGTTGCGATCGCCGGTGCGGCCGGCCGAGGGCACGGCGGAGCTGGGCGAGGCGATCGCCAGCCCCGACGCGAGCGCCGAGGACCGCAGCCATCACCGCGCGATGCTCGACGAGATGCTGCGGCGGTTTCCGCCGGAAGAGGTGGAGGCCGCGATCCTGTCGCGCGTCGACGGCTTGAACCACCAGGAGATCGGGGAGGTCCTGGGCATCAGCGAGCGGACGGTGCGCCGGCTGCTGGCGCGCATCGACGCGCGCCTGGCGGGATGGCGCGCCCGGCGCGAGGTGCTCGCGTGAGGCCTTCCGCCGCGTCGTCGCACCCGTCCTTCCTGGAGCTGGATCGCCACGCGCTGGGCGTGGGGAGCGCCGACACGAAGGCGCACGTCGGCGGCTGCGAGACGTGTCGGGCCCGCCTGGGAGCGGTCGAACCGGCGACGGAGGTGCCCGCGTGGGCGCTGCGACTGGAGGCGCGACGCCCGCCGCGCTTCGCGTGGCCGACCGTGCTGCGCCTGCGGACCGTCGCCGTCGGTGTGGCGGCGTTCGCGTGCGCGTTCGCGCTGTGGATCGCGACCGGCCACGACCCGTACGTCGGAACAAAGGGTGGACCCGAGGTGTGGCTGTACGTGAAGCGCGGCGAGCGCGTCGAGATCTGGAACGGAACCGATCCGGTGCGACCCGGCGATCTGCTGCGGCTGAAGGTCCAACCCGATCGGTATACGCACATCAGCGTGTTCGGCCGCGACAAGACGCCGAACGCGTACGCGCGGCTTTACGATGCGCCCGTGCCACCCAACCGCGCGGCGGCGGTGCCGTTCGCGTGGCAGGTGGACGCGCAGCCGGGCGACGAGTCGCTGCTGGTCGTGCTGGGACCAGACGCCGTGTCGGCGGACGAAGCGGCGGCGGTCCTCGCGCACGGCGACGGCGGCCGGCACTGGGCGCGCCGCCTGGTGCTGGCGAAGTCGGTGCCGCGCGACGGGGCGACGCCGTGAGCCGCCGCTGGCCGTGGCTGGCGCTGGCGTGCGCGGCCGTCGCGCTCGCGCCGTCGCGGGCCGTCGCCCAGACGACGACCGCGCCGCATCGCTACGCCGTCGTCATCGGCGCCAACAAAGCATCGCCGGGCCGTCGCGATCTCCGGTATGCGCACAACGACGCGCAGGAGGTCGCGGACACGCTGATCCGCGTCGCGGGATACGCGTACGACAACGTCACGGTGTTGCTGGATCCCGATCCCCAGCAGGTGCTCGCCGCCCTGGACGCGTACCTCGCGCGCGAGCCGTCGGGGACGGACGCGTTGATGCTGTTCTATTACTCGGGCCACGCGGATGCGGAGGCGCTGTACCCCAACGGCCGGCCGCTGTCGCTCGGCGCGCTGAAGAAGCGTCTCGACGACGGGCGGATGAACGTCCGCATCGGCCTGATCGACGCGTGCCGGGGCGGCGGCTGGACGGGCGCCAAGGGGCTGACGGCCGCGCCCGCGTTTCCCGTCGAGTGGCCGGTCGCGCTGGACAACCGAGGTTCGGTGCTGATCGCGTCCAGCTCGGGGTGGGAGGACGCGCACGAATCCGAGGCGTTGCGCGGATCGTTCTTCACGCATCACTGGAACGCGGGCCTGCGCGGCGCGGCCGATCTGAACGGCGACGCCACCATCACCGCGAGCGAGGCGTTCGAGTACGCGCAGACCTTCACGGTGCGCGACACGGCGGTGGTCGCGGCGACGCCGCAACACCCGAGCTTCCGGATCGATCTGTCGGGGCGCCGCGATCTGGCGCTGGTCTCGCTCGCGACAGCGCGGACGACCCTGGCGCTGAAGCAGACGACCGGGCCGCTGCAGCTGGTTCATCTGGACACCGGCCTCCTCATCCTGGAGAGCCCGCGCGGGCCGCGCGATCTGCAGCTGTCGGTGCGGCCGGGTCGCTATCTGATCCGGCGGCACCTGGCGGCGGAGACGCGCGTGAAGGAGATCGATCTTCGCGCGGACGGGGCCACGACGGTGCGCGAGGCGGAGCTGGTCGCGGTGTCGCCGGCGCCGCTCGCGGCGAAGAGCGCGGCCGAGCGCGACGTCTCCGCGTCGATCGTGCCGGCGCGCGCGATCGAGCTGCAGGTGGCGGGCGGCGTACGCCATGCGCCGGTGATCGATCCAGGGCTGCGGCTGGGCGAGGGCGGCCCCGGCGCCGTCGGCATCCTGCGCGCCAGCTACGGCATCGGGCGCGGCTGGCAGTACATGGCGCCGCTCGCGTTCGCGCGCGGCGCGGGCGATCCCTTCGCGTGGAGCTGGGTGACGTGGGCCGGCGCGCCGACGCTGGGCCTGGGACGGACCGACGCCGCGGGCACAATCGTTTCGGGCCTGGTCGGCGCCGGCTTCGACGTGCGGCGCGCGATCGGCGCGCAGACCACCTTCAACGCGAGCGTCGCCGCGCTGGGCGCGTACAGCTGGACGTCGTCGGGCACACCGCCCGGCCGGCGCGCGTTCGAGACCTGGTCGGCGCAGCTGACGACCGGCCTCACCCGGTTCATCTCCGACGCCGTCAGCCTCAGCCTCGGCGTGTCCGCGAGTCACAACGTCGTCGAGTCAGGCGATCTCGCGCCCTGGGGCGACGATCCGCGCGGCGGTCTGGTGCTGGGCGTCGGATCGATCCAGCGCCGCGGCCTGCGTCCGCTGCCGCTCGTGCGCGTCTACCTCGGCGATCGGCTGACGCTGGACGGTCACGTCGCCGTGGCCTACCTGCCCGCGTCCAAGAGCGTCGTCGAGACCTACCTGGCAGGCGTGACGGCGATGTTCTGATGGAGAAACCATGAACAAGCACGGGACCGTGGTGTTCGCGTTGGCCGGCTGTATCGGCTTCGGCACCGCATGCTCGGAACCGCCGGCGCCGCCCGCGAACGGCAGCTTCAAGGACGGCACGCGCCTGAAGGCAGTGTATCAACGCATCGAGGGCGCGCCGTCCGTCTTGCTGAACTGGTACGACACGCTGCTCGCGGTCGACTGCACCTTCGTCGACCTCGGTCGTCCCGACCGCCGGCTCTTCTGCTTCCCGTCGGATCCTGCGGGCGCCGATGTTCGATCGCTGTTCGCCGTCGCGACCAACCTCTTCGAGGACAGCGCCTGCACCCAGCCGATCGTGAACGCGCCGTTCGCGCCGTGCACGACGCGCTTCTTCGCCCGGGAGCCCGAGCTCGGCGAGGGCTGTGGGGCGCCCGTGCACCTGTACAAGCTGGGCCCGGCCTTGCCCTTCGAGCCCAACGGCCTGTACAGCACCGTCAACGACGGTCCCTGCCAGCCCGCCGCCGCGGCCGATCTGGATGCTTATCGAGAACTGCATGCGGTGGGCGAGGAGATCCCGCTCGACACGCTGGTCAGCGGGACGTACCAGCATGACGCGGGCGCGGGCCGCATCGTCCCGCTTCGCTTCGTCGGCAGCGACGGATCGATCCAGGGCGAGGCCTGGAACGGCCTGGGTCCTGCGGCGGGGGGAGAAGCGTGGGACAACCAGCGCGACGAGATGGTCTCGACGCTACGCCCAGACGACCGCTGGCTTCCCACCGCGCATTTCGCGACCGGCCTGTTCGCCGACGCCGCCTGTTCGGTCGCCACCGCGGTCGGACCCGCGTGTCGCGTCGACGCGAAGGAGGCTTTCACGTACGCGTCGGACGCGTGCAACGGACCGACGCCCACGAACGTCTTCGAGCTGGGCGCGCCGGTGGCTGACCAGGCGAGCGTGTACACGGCCTGGCCCGACAACACCTGCCACCTCTACAACTCCGGAGCCGGCTCGCCGATCGTCAATCCGCTGCTTGCGGCGTACGAGATCGGTGCACCCGTGCCCGTCACGGCGTTCGCCGCCGCCCAGGAAGTCCGCACCGGAACGGGTCAGATCAAGATCGTCCAGGTCGGCACGGCCGACGGGCCAGCGGTGATTTCCGTCGGTTTCTTCGACAGCGCCCACGGCACGGCGTGCACCTTCCAGCGCAACCTGCAATCGGCTGACGGCGTCGTCCGATGCCTGCCGGCCGCCAACGATCCAGATTTCTACGCAGACACCGCCTGCTCGGTCCCTCTTGTGCTCGGCGGGTCGCCAGAGTCCTGTTCGGGACCGCAACCGCCCGCGTTCGCTTCGATCACCGAGAACGTGCCGATGAACAGCGCTTGCTACATGCCGGTCTACCGCCAGCACATCTTCGCGGTCGGGGCCGCTTACACGGGCGAGGTCTACTCCAAGCTCGGACCCAACGATTGTCTCGACCTCGGCAGCGCGAACATCGTTGGTCCCCTTTACACCACCGGCCCCGAGATCCCGGCCGCCGAGTTCGCGGCGCTCGACTACGTGCGTCCGAACTGAATCGCCGTATCCGGTGGCCGGATTCGCGACCGTCGCGCGTCTTCGTGAACATGAGAGAACGTCACCTTCGCTTCTTCGCCGCACCCGTAGTGTTTCTCACCCTTGCCTGCGGCAGCTGCGGCCTGCGGCAGGGCGAAGCACAGCAGCGTGAGCGCCAAACGGCCGAGAATCTGGAACGTACGCATCGTCGAGCCCTTTTCTTGTTACTTTTCTAATTACGGTTGAGCACGAGCGCCGACGCGGTGGAACTCGATGCTTTCGAAGGTCGCGCCGACGCCCCTTAGCGTACCGTGCGGATCGACGCGCACCACGCGCGCCTCGCAGCGCGCGGAGACCACTCCGATCTGCAGGCCCGAGAACTCCAGCGTGAACTTGAGCGATTCTCCCGGCTTCAGGTCGACGTCGGTCACGAAGTAGACGCCGCTCGCGCTGACGTTGCGCATGCGGCCATCGCCCCGATCGAGCCTGATCCTGAGGTCGCTGTCGAACCGCTCGTCTCGGCGCGCGCCCATGAACGGGTCATGAAGTCGGCTTCATGGTGGTGCTGCTCAACGTGTTCCGACGCGCGAACCCGCGTCACATGAACGACCGCTTCCGACGGCTCCAGGTGCTGTTGGCCACCTACATGGCATTCAGCCACGGGTTCAACGACGTCTAGAAG
>Ga0207691_10006536_pt1 | contig 11253 bp, 7 predicted proteins | sample KBSM13metaG_FD_184327 | JGI IMG/M metagenome (GOLD analysis project Ga0207691, IMG submission 184327) | Miscanthus rhizosphere microbial communities from Kellogg Biological Station, Michigan, USA - KBS M1-3 metaG (SPAdes) (version 2) | ecosystem: Host-associated > Plants > Roots > Rhizosphere >...
GCATGACCGGCATCGTCTCGCGCGGCGGCTCGATCATGGCCAAGTGGTGTCTTGCGCATCATCGCGAGAGCTTTCTCTACTCGCAGTTCGAGGAGATCTGCGAGATCATGAAGGCCTATGACGTCGCCTTCTCGCTCGGCGACGGCCTGCGTCCGGGATCGATCTACGACGCCAACGACGAGGCGCAGCTCGCCGAGCTCAAGACGCTCGGCGAGCTCACGCAGATCGCGTGGAGGCACGACACGCAGGTGATGATCGAAGGCCCCGGACACGTCCCGATGCATCTGATCAAGGAGAACATGGATCTGCAGCTCGAGTATTGTCACGAAGCGCCGTTCTATACGCTCGGGCCGCTCACCACCGATATCGCGCCCGGCTACGATCACATCACGAGCGCGATCGGCGCGGCGATGATCGGCTGGTACGGCACCGCGATGCTTTGCTATGTGACGCCCAAGGAACATCTCGGGCTGCCCGACAAGGACGACGTCAAGGACGGCATCATCGCCTATAAGATCGCGGCGCATGCGGCGGATCTCGCGAAAGGCCATCCCGGCGCGCAGATGCGCGACAACGCGCTGTCCAAGGCGCGCTTCGAATTTCGCTGGGACGACCAGTTCAATCTCGGGCTCGATCCTGACAAGGCGCGCCAGTTCCACGACGAAACGCTGCCGCAGGAAGGCGCCAAGCTCGCGCATTTCTGTTCGATGTGCGGCCCGCACTTCTGCTCGATGAAGATCACGCAGGACGTGCGCGACTACGCGAAGGAGCACGGCGTCGCCGACGATGCCGCGGCGCTGGAGCAGGGTATGGCGGAGAAGGCCAAGGAGTTTCGCCAGGGCGGAGCAGAGATCTACCGTGCGGAGTAGCCTGCAAGTCGCGAATTGCGAATCGCGAATCGTGCGGCATGGCCACGATTTGCCATTTGCGATTTGCCATTCGCATCGCATGCCCGGGCGCCGCGCGTGAAATTGCAGCATCCTTTCATCCAGCTGCCGGTCTGTTTCGACGCGCCGGCGCTGGCCGCGGAGATTGCGGCGGTCGACGAGGCCGAGTGGATCGCGCATCCGCAGGGGTTTCCCGGCAATTCCGCGCTGCCGCTGATTTCCGTCAACGGCGACGTGCTCGACGACGGCGTCGAGGGGCCGATGCGGCCGACGCCGTTGCTGGAACGGTTGCCGTATACGCGCCAGGTCCTCGGCGCGCTCGGCGCGGTGCTCGGCCGCACGCGGCTGATGCGCCTGAGCGGCGACGCCGAGGTCAAGCCGCACATCGATCAGGGCTACTACTGGACCGAACGCATGCGCGTGCACGTGCCGGTCGTGACGACGCCGACCGTGCGCTTCTACTGCGGCACGGCCGACATCAACATGGCGGCCGGCGAATGCTGGATCTTCGACACGTGGCGCCTGCATCGCGTGCACAACGACGCGCGCCAGGCGCGCATCCACCTCGTCGTCGACACGGTCGGCGGCGACGGACTGTGGGAAATGGTCGCGCGCGGCCGGCCGCACCACGCGGCGATCCCGGGCTGGTCGGCGCAGGCCGTCGCGCCCGATGCCGCGGCGCAGCCGGCGCTCGAATTCGAGTCGGTGAACCTGCCCAAGGTCATGAGCCCGTGGGAACTGCGCTCGCACATCGGCTTCCTGTTCACCGAGTCGCAACCGCATCGCGACCTTCCGCCGCTGCAGCAGTCCGCGCTGCGCTTCCTGCGCCGCTGGCAATCGTTGTGGACGGCGCACGGCGATGCCGACGACGCGCGGCCGCGCTACCAGTCCGTGCTCGACGAATTCGTCGCTGACGTGCGCCGCTTCGGCCGCGGCATCGCGCTGCGCAACGACGTCAGCCTGGCCGACGCGATGCAGGCGATGGTGACCAAGGCGGCATTGTCCGGCGGCCGCTTCGTGCCGAAGCGCAAGGTGGGAGGCGCGGCGGCGCACGACGGCAGCGAATTCGACCGGCCCGTGTTCATCGTGTCCGCGCCGCGCTCCGGATCGACGCTGCTGTTCGAAACGCTCGCGCGCGCGCGCGATGTCTACTCGGTCGGCGGCGAAAGCCACGGCCTGATCGAAGCCATCGAGGCGTTGCGGCCGGCGGCGCGCGACTACGAGTCGAACCGGCTCGACGCGAGCGCCGCGACCGCGGATGTCACGCTCGAATTGCGCGCGCGTTTTCGCGACGCGCTCGTCGATAGCACCGGCAAGCCGCCCGCGCGCTTCCCGGCGCGCATGCTCGAGAAGACGCCGAAGAACGCGTTGCGCATCCCGTTTCTTGCCCGCGTGTTTCCCGACGCGCAGTTCATCTACCTGCAGCGCGATCCGCGCGAGACGATCGCGAGCATGATCGAGGCGTGGGAGTCGGGTAATTTCCGCACCTACCCGCACCTGCCCGGATGGAGCGGGCCGCCGTGGTCGCTGCTGCTCACGCCGGGCTGGCGCGAGCTGGCCGGCAAGCCGCTGCACGAGATTGCCGCGGCGCAGTGGCAGGCGACGACGCGCATCCTGCTCGACGATCTGCAGACGCTGCCGAAGGAGCGCTGGAGCGCGGTTCGCTACGACGCTTTGATTGCCGATCCGCAGGAGCAGATCACGCGCTTGTGCGGTGCTGTCGATTTCGCCTGGGACGGCGTGCTCGATCAGCCGCTGCCGCTGTCGCGCTCGACGATGTCCCGGCCCGACCCGGACAAGTGGCGCGGGCGCGAGCACCTGCTCGCGCAGGTGCTGCCGGGCATCGCCGCGACGGCCGCGGCGGCCGAACTCGCGGCATCCTGACCGCGCTGCGCTGCCGATGAGATTGCCGGTCCCGTTCATCCAGCTGCCGCTGCGCTTCGACGCGGCGGCGCTCGCCGCGGAGATCCGCGCGCTCGGCGAGGCCGCGTGGATGCCGCATCCGGAAGGCTTCGCCGGCAATTCGGCGCTGCCATTGATCTCCGCGAACGGCGATCCGGCCAGCAACGCGATCACGGGTCCGATGCGGCCGACGCCGCTGCTCGAACGCTGTCCGCTGATGCTGCACACGCTCGCGACGATCGGCGCGGTCTGGGGAAGGTCGCGCCTGATGCGCCTGTCCGGCAACGCGGAAGTCACCGCGCACGTCGACACGAACTACTACTGGCGCGAACGCATGCGCGTGCACGTGCCGATCGTGACCCAGCCGACCGTCCGCTTCATCTGCGGCGAGGCCGAGTTGAACATGCGCCCGGGCGAGTGCTGGATCTTCGACACCTGGCGCCGCCACAACGTCATCAATGCGGCGCAGGACGAGCGCATCCATCTCGTCGCGGACACGGTCGGCGGCGAGGCGTTCTGGCAACACGTCGACCGCGGCTGCTCGCCGCAGGCGCCGATCGCGGGCTGGCAGCCGGCCGCGGTCGCGGCGCAGCCCGGCAGTCTCGACGCGGTCGCGTTCGAATCGGTCAACGTGCCGACCGTCATGACGCCGTGGGAACTGCGCGCGCATGTCGACTTCCTGCTCGGCGACGCGGTCGCGCATCCGCAGGTCGCCGGCGCCGGCAAGCTCTGCTCGATCTTCATCCGCGACTGGCATGCGCTGTGGTCGCGCCATGGCGAGGGACGCGAGGGCTGGCCCGCCTATCGCGCGCTGCTCGACCGGTTCACGCGCGACCTCAACGACTACACCGATCGAATCGTGCTGCGCAACGGCGCGGTGTTCCTCAATTCGATGACGCTGATGGTGCTGCGGACCGCGCTGGCCGACCGGCCGATGCCGGTGCGCGGCGACGAGTATCGTGCGCCGCTCGATGCGCCCGCCGCGCCGGCCCGCAGCGAGCCGGCCGACGCGTTCGCGCGCCCGGTATTCATCGTTTCGCCGCCGCGGTCCGGATCGACGATGCTGTTCGAGGCGCTCGCCAGGGCGCCCGGTGTATACACGATCGGCAGCGAGAGTCACGCGATCTTCGAGGGCATGGCGCCGCTGAATATCGCCGCGCACGGCCACGCCTCGAATCGTCTCGACGCCGCGGCGGCGACCGCAGACGTCGTCGCCGAATTGCGCGAACGCTTCCGCCGCCGCCTGATCGATCGCGAGGGCCGTATCCCGGCCTCGGCGCCGGTACGCCTTCTCGAGAAAACCCCGAAGAATGCGCTGCGCGTGCCGTTCCTCGTGCAGGCATTTGCGCAGGCGCAATTCGTCTATTTGTACCGCGACGCGCGCGAGACGCTGGCGAGCATGATCGAGGCGTGGAATTCCGGCCGCTTCGTGACCTATCCGGAACTGCCCGGCTGGAGCGGTCCGCCGTGGTCGTTGTTGCTCGTGCCGGGCTGGCGCGATCTAGCGGGCAAGCCCGTGCACGAGATCGTCGCGGCGCAGTGGCAGGCGACGACGGAGATGCTGCTCGACGATCTCGGCGCGCTACCGGCCGACCGCGTCGTCGTCGCGCGTTACGACGCGCTGCTGGCCGATGCGCAGGCCGAGATCGCACGCCTCTGCGCCGCGCTCGGATTCGCGTGGGACCAACCGCTGCACGGCGCGCTGCCGGCCTCGCAGCACACGCTGTCGGCGCCGGCGCCGGACAAGTGGCGCAGGCACGAGAGCGAAATCGAGTCGGTCCTGCCGCGCCTCGCCGCGACGATCGCGCGCGCCGAGCGTTTCGCGACGCGCTGATCGACAAATCGCCTCTCCCGCTGGCGGGAGAGGCCGGCGCCGAATGGCGCCGGGTGAGGGTGGCGCGACCGAACGTATCGACATTGATAAATGCGCCAACGCGCCAGCGCACCTGATCAGTTTTTCGCGAACTCTTCGAACGCGTAACCGAAACGCTCGATCACGCTGGCGTCGCGCGACGCGACGAGGCCGGCCAGTTCGCGATCGTAGTAATCGCGCCAGTCGCCGTGCACGGACGCGTTGCGCGGCGGCGCCGTCTGCACGAACTCGAGCATCTCGGGCGTCACGTCGACGCCGGTTTTGCGAAAGAACGCGAGCAGGTCGGCGCGCAGCGTTTCGCATCGGCCGATCGTCAAATCGATTTCGGTTGCGCCGTCCGGTTCGGCCGCCAACGTATACATGTGGCGAAACAGGAAACTGTAGAACCCGAGCCCGCTGCCGCGAATCGGCGCGAGCGCGGAGCGCGGCAGGTTCAGGCCGAAGCCGGCTTCGTCGTAGCGATCCGGCAGCACGGACAGCAGCCGGTCCAGTCGCGCGTCATCGTTGCCGAGGTCGAGCAGATTGCGCACGCTGGCGTTGAAGTCGAGCGTGCCGTCATCGCTGACGCTGCGGAACAACGCGTTGGGCCTGGGCCGCTGCGCCTGGAAGGCATACCAGGAAACGTAGTAACTCCATGGGTTGCGCACGAACCCGAGCAGCGGCAACGCGCGCAGTTCCCGCGGCAGCAGTGCCAGCGGCCAGTGATAGCCGAGCTGGCGCGCATCGGCGAAGTAGCGCGTCACGCACTCGTTGACGAAACTGCCGCCGGACTTGTGCAGGTGGATGTAGACGAAGCGACCGGTCGCGATCATGCCGCCGACTGCGCGGCGGCGATCAGCCGATCCTCCACGGCGGGCTCGATCACGCCGAGGTCGCGGTCGGCGCCGGCGAGCAGCACGAGCAGTTCGTGCGACGTGAGGAAATCGCATATCAGGTGCGTCCGCGCCCGCTCCGGGTCGGCGTTCCAGACGCCGTGCGTCGCGCTGTTGTTGAGCGCCCACACTTCGCCCGGCTCCATGTGGTAACTGCGTTCGTCGCAATACATCCAGGCGTTCGCGTGCGTCGTCACGGCCACGTGTATGCGGATCGTCTTGGCGAAATAGTCGGCCTGGTCCTTGTGCGACGCGATCACGGCGCCTCCCGGCAGGCGCGCGAGCAGGCAGCGCATCGGCGGCGCCGGGATAAGGCGCGTGATGATCTGGCGAATATACGGAACCAGCGCGAGCGGTTCGCGGTCGTCGATCGGCAGGTCGCCTTCTGCCGGCGCATGGCCGCGCAGGAAAATCGCCTGTGCGACATTGTGTACTCCGACGCGCCCGCCGCGCGAGAGCCACAGCTCCGCCGGCAGCGCGGCGACTTCGGCCTCCAGCCGCGCCGCGTCGACGCGCAGCGGCAGGCGCGCGCAGCGGCCTATCAGGTCGGTCTTGTCGAGCAGCGGATGGCCGGGAAGCGCAATCATTGATTGGGGCAGTTGGTTGTGGCAGGTCGAACGAGGCGGCATGAATCGAACGGCACAATGGTAGCGCCGGGGCAGGGCCGTGGGAACGCTTCGCGTGCGGCGGTGCGGCGCATGCGGCACAATTGGCACCCCTTGCGGCAGACCGCCGGAGTTCCATCCATGGCCATCATCAGCCGTTTCTCCGATTCGCGCGCGCGCTGGCTCGTTCGCGGCGGCGCCGTCGTGATCGCGGTCTACGTGGTCGCGATGCTCGTTCTGATGTTCTGGTGGAGCTACGAGCCCGAGCAGTTCGACGCGGTCAAGGTCGCGCAGCAGCGCGCCGCGGCCCATCAGCAGTCCGTCGTCACCGGGACCGTCGTCACGAGCGCGCTGATGAGCTGCGCCGAAACGCTGCTGGACAAGCGCGGCGGTTACATGTCCAACGATCTGTTCCCGCCCGGCGTGCTCATGGACAACGTGCCGAACTGGGAATTCGGCGTGCTGACGGCGACGCGCGACCTGTCGCGCGAGTTGCGCAACAAGTTTTCGCGCTCGCAGTCGCAGTCCGAGGAGGATGTCGACCTCAAGGAAGCCGAACCGCTGTTCTCGAGTCCGAACGACCGCTGGTTGCTTCCGAGTTCGGAGGGGCAGTACCGCAAGGCTATCGCGCACGTCGACGGCTACCTCGTGCGCCTCGGCAAGAACGATCCGAACGGCGCGCAGTTCTACGCGCGCGCGGACAGCCTCGCCGACTATCTCGACGTCGTGTCGACGCGGCTCGGCAGCCTGTCGCAGCGCCTGTCCGCGAGCGTCGGCCAGTTGCGCCTCGAAGGCGATGCGCCGGTCGATCCGGCCGCGCCGAAGAATTCGAGCGGCCAGCAGATCGTCAAGACGCCATGGTCGAAGATCGACGACGTGTTCTACGAATCGCGCGGCTACAGCTGGGCGCTGCTCGCACAGCTCAAGGCGATAGAGGTGGACTTCGCGCCGATACTGCGCAGCAAGAACGCGACCGTGAGCCTGAAGCAGGTCATCCGAGAACTCGAGGAAGCGCAGAAGCCGGTGCGCAGCCCGTGGATCTCCAACGGCGGCCCGTTCGGCTTCTTCGCCAACCATTCGCTCGTGATGGCGAACTACGTGTCGCGCGCGAATGCGGCGTTGATCGACCTCAAGTCGCTGCTGGACAGGGGGTGAGGCCGAGCGCTTGCGCGATGCGTTGAATCGCATCGCGCGCGAGGCCGAACGCCCGAGGCAGGAGCCGAGGGCCGGGGTTGCTTGGAGAGCGCAGGACGCGCGAGCCTAGCAACAGCGCGAGCGCAGCGAGCAGGAGCGCAAAGAAGCGGCGTGCCCTGACTCGAGAATTCCAAAGGAAACCACTTGAAACACTTCCTATCCGATTGGCGCTTCTTCTGGCTGCTCCTGCTGCTACCAGTCGCGCTGTTCCTGCCGGCGATGCCGATCGACGAGACACGCTACCTGTCCGTGGCGTGGGAGATGCGCCTGCACGGCGATTTCCTGCTGCTGCATCTGAATGGCGCGCCCTATTCGGACAAGGGTCCGCTGCTGTTCTGGCTGATCAACATCGCCTGGCTGTTCGCGGGTCCGTGCGTCTGGGTCGTGCGCGCTGGCGTGCTCGTCGTGTCGCTCGTTTCCCTGGTGTTGTTCGAGCGTCTCGTGCGCCGGCTCGACGACGAATCGTCCGCCGGCAACCGCGCGCTCGCGCGCAACGCCACGATCATCCTTTCCGGCATCGTGTACTTCGCGCTGTTTTCCAGCGCGATCATGTTCGACGTGCTTCTGACCGCATGCGTCCTGCTCGCGCTGCATGGCGTCCTCGATCTCGACGCGCGACGCTGGCGCCGCGGCATCGCGCTGTTCGCGCTCGGGCTGGGGCTCGGGATCCTGACGAAGGGGCCGGTCGTCCTGCTCGACGCGGGGCTCGTCGCCGCGCTCGCACCGTGGTGGAGCGCAACCGCGCGCGAACACAAGGCGCGCTGGTACGGCTGCGTCGCACTCGGCGTGCTCGGCGGCGCCGTGATCGCGCTGGCCTGGGCGATCCCGGCGGCTCTCCATGGCGGACCCGACTACGCGAACGCGATCTTCGTGCGCCAGACGGTCGGCCGCGTCGCCAAGAGCTTCGCCCACCAGCGGCCGTTCTGGTGGTACTTCATGGTGCTGCCGATCATGCTCCTGCCGTGGACCCTCGCGTTGCGCGCGCCGTGGCCCGCGTGGCGCGACGCGGTGCGTGCGTCCGCGAAGTCCGTGCGCTTCGCGCTGGTCTGGTTCGTGCCGACGTTCGTCGCGTTCTGCCTGGTCAGCGGCAAGCAGCCGCATTACCTGCTTCCTCTGCTGCCGGCACTGGCGCTGGTCCTGGCCCGGGTGCTCGACGCGCCGGAGGCGCGACTGCGTGCGCGCTGGTTCGGCGCGCTGCTCGTCGTGATCGGCGCGGGTCTCGCCGCGTTCCCGTACCTCGCCGCGCACACGGACGACATCGCGCCGCTCGCGCGCATGGTCAAGGCCGGCACGCTGACCGAATCGTCGCTGCGCGTGTTCGCCGGCATCTGGCCGCTGTGGGGGATCCTGATGACGGCGCTCGGCGTCTGGCTGCTGCTGCGCCGCGACGCCAATGCGGTCAAGCTCGCCCTGTCGAGCGCGGTGCTTGCGACGCTGGTCATGCTTGGCCTCGCGCAGGGCATCGGGCCGTATGTCGACGTCACCGGGGCCGCGGCGCGCATCGCGCAGATCCAGGCGAGCGGCCAGCCGATCGCGCATCTGGCCCGCCACCATGGACTGTTCGAATTCGCCGGACGCCTGACCCAGCCGCTCGAGATGATCAGTTATGCGGACCTGCGTGCATGGTGCGAGGCGCACCCGGACGGCGAGATTGTATCTTTTTATACAAAATATCCGATCACGGCGAAACCCGACCTGGATTTGCCGTACCGTTTCGGACACATCCGCTTCTGGCGCGCCGCCGACATCCTGACGATGCCCGCGCCGGGGACGCCGGCGCCGGCCAAGCCCGACGACGAAGACGATACGCCGGACGATTGAAAGACCCGTAGGGTGGCCTCGGCCTACGTAGGGTGGGCCTTGGCCCACCGCAGCCATGTAGGGTGGGCCTTGGCCCACCGCATTCGATTGTGAGCATGGCATCGCGGGCCAGTGCCTGCTGGGCGAAGCCTGTGCGTGTGCGCGAAGCCTGTGGCCAAAGCCGGTGGGCCAAGGCCCACCCTACGACGCGCCGGTGTGTCAACCTCAGAACGCCGGCTTCTCCGGGCACTGCTGATAGCGCGCGACGCTTTCGAGGATTTCCTGTTTCGCGGCGGCGGCATTCGCCCAGCCGTCCACTTTTACCCATTTACCTTTTTCCAGATCCTTGTAGTGCTCGAAGAAGTGGCCGATGCGGTCCTGCCAGTGCTGGGCCACGTCGCCGATGTCGTTGATGTGGTCGTAATGGGCGAAAACCTTGTGCGCCGGGGCCGCGACGATCTTCGTGTCCTGGCCCGCCTCGTCGGTCATGCGCAGCATGCCGACCGGGCGGCAGCGGATGACCGAGCCGGGGATCAGCGGCAACGGGATCAGCACGAGCACGTCGACCGGGTCGCCGTCGCCGCACAGCGTGTGCGGCACATAGCCGTAGTTGCATGGATAGCGCATCGGCGTCGACAGCACGCGATCGACGAAGATCGCTCCGGTCGCCTTGTCGACCTCGTACTTGACCGGCTCGGCGTCCTTCGGGATTTCGATGACGACATTGATTTCGTTCGGCACGTCGCGGCCGGTGGGGACGAGGTTGAGAGCCATGACCGGTTCCATCTGGATTGCGAAGGGGCGCGAAGGATACTCGAAACCTTACGGAGTGTGTGGTCCCGCCGCGCGCTCGGACAGGCTAACTCGAACGTGCTGAAGAACGGACAGGCTCATTCGAACGTGCTGAAGAAAAGGTGGTCGAACAGGGCAGTGGCGTTCACGGCGACCTTTTCGGCATACCAGCGTGGATTCAAGCGGCGCGCACCCGGAACGAATGACAGGCTGCCGGCGGGGACATAATTGCGCTCCACCTCGAACTGAATCGAGCTGCCACCCGCATCGAACTCGAGATAGCCGTCGAGCAGGCCCCGTGAAGTTCCGCATGTTGCGAGCCAGGTGTACTCCTCCAGGCGAAGTGCGACGGACTGCACCATCGGGTCGTTGAACCATGTGACGTAGTCGGACGGCAAGCCCAGCCCCGTCGTGATCGGCGACGGATTCCAGACCAGGCCCTCGCCAAGTTCGATGTCGACACCCAGCGCCGCCGTTGGATAGTAGTTTGCACCGACGTGGCGTATTCCGGCGGCCGGCACGAACAGATCGGCAGCGAGGGCATCGTTCGTGTAAAGGTCCGAGAGCACGCCGTTGACGATGTGGACAACGAGGCTGCCGGCGGGCAGGGCGAGCAACGCTGTCTTCGCCTGCCCAAGCGAGAACGCTGCGAAATGGGAGCCGTCGAATGGCACGTTTATCGTCTGAGCCTGGCGACCCAGTGTCGTTGCCGCATCGATGTACGAATCGCGCACGGATGCGGAAACAGCGTCGTTGTCCTGGTAGACGATCAGGAACTCACCGCCCGCTCCGAGCAGCGGCTCCATATGGCTGGCGGTGTCGAAGGAGGTAGGTACATCGAGGAAGCGGAACACGCTGTCGGCGTGCGAGTCGTCGACCGTGGCCGTACCCAGATTCGTGACGGTAAACACCACGCCCGGATGGCGTGTATCGATGTCAACACCGCCGAGCGAACCTGCGCTGCCGCCAAAGTAGGGTGCGAGCAGGAGCGAGCGCACCGGCAGACTGATCCGATAGAAGCCTCTATTCTTCAGCGCCACGACTTGCGCCTCGAGCTCGTCCACTGCGGCGTCGAGGTTCGACAGATCGGATTCCAGCGACGTCGTCAGATAGTGAAATTCAAGCGCGCTGACCGGATACGTCTCGTCGTCGAGCTGCTGGATAAGCGGCTGCGCATTAGTCAGATCGTAATCCGACGGCAAACCGATGAAGGCGATTTTGCCGCCGCAAACGCTCGTGGAGGCAGACGCGAGAGCCGGGCTGGCGGCAAGCAGCGACAGTAGCGCGATTGTACTCGTGTGCCTCGACGCAAAGTTCGACATGGTCAT
>Ga0207691_10006537_pt1 | contig 11251 bp, 9 predicted proteins | sample KBSM13metaG_FD_184327 | JGI IMG/M metagenome (GOLD analysis project Ga0207691, IMG submission 184327) | Miscanthus rhizosphere microbial communities from Kellogg Biological Station, Michigan, USA - KBS M1-3 metaG (SPAdes) (version 2) | ecosystem: Host-associated > Plants > Roots > Rhizosphere >...
AGACGAATTGGCTAGTGCGGATAAGGTGATCTTTCCCGGCGTCGGCGAAGCTTCGTCGGCAATGCGGAATTTACGCGAGAGCGGCCTCGATGCCGTCATCCCATCGCTTACTCAACCGGTTTTGGCTGTTTGCCTCGGCATGCAGCTCTTATGTGCGAACTCCAATGAAAATGACACGACCTGTCTCGGAATTCTGCCCTATACGGTTCGGTCGTTTCAAAATGATGATCTCAAGGTGCCGCAGATAGGCTGGAATAATATTTCTAAATTGCGATCGCCGTTATTTGCTGGCATTGGTGACGAGTCGTGGGCTTATTTTGTGCATGGATACTTTGTAGAAACGTGCGACGAGACCATCGCGGTTTCAGATTACGGAACGGAGTTTTCTGCCGCAATAGCCGTCGATAATTTCTTCGGCGTACAGTTTCATCCCGAAAAATCGGGTGAGGTCGGTGAGAGGATCTTAAAGAATTTTTTGGAAATGTAAATGAAGATCATCCCGGCCATCGATATCATCGGCGGAAAATGCGTTCGGCTGACCGAAGGCGACTTTGAGCGGCAAACGACATACGACACTTCGCCGCTCGAGACTGCAAAACGTTTCGAGGCCGCGGGATTTGACCGATTGCATATGGTCGATCTAGACGGCGCAAGACAGGGTTCGGTCGTCAACCTGTCGATTTTGATAGAAGTGACGGCCAATACACGCCTGAAAATAGATTTTGGCGGTGGGATCAAAACTGACGATGACATCAAAGCTGTTTTTGACGCCGGAGCACATTTGGTCAATGTAGGAAGTATTGCCCTTCGCGATAGCGAGAAACTAAAGTCCTGGATCGGAAGTTTTGGCGGCGATCGAATATTGCTTGCCGCTGACGTTCGAGAAGGCATGATCGCGACCGCCGGCTGGCAGGAAAACTCGGACGTAAATGTGATCACATTTCTACAAACGTGGCATGAGCTTGGGCTTACTCAGGCATTTATCACCGATATCGGGCGGGACGGCGCACTGAAAGGTCCAAATGTCGATCTTTACAAGCAAGTGATCGGGCAACTTCCCGGCCTAAAACTGATCGCATCGGGCGGAGTGAGTTCACTCGATGATCTGCACGCATTAAAAAGTGCCGGTTGCGACGGTGCGATCGTCGGAAAAGCGATCTATGAAAACAGGCTCAACCTAAGCGAACTGATCGAATTTCAAAATGCTGGCTAAACGAATAATTCCCTGTCTGGATGTTAAAGACGGCCGGACGGTCAAAGGGACAAAGTTTCTCGACCTGAGAGATGCCGGCGACGCTGTCGAGCTCGCTAGAATTTACACTAAGACTGGTGCCGACGAGTTGGTCTTTTTGGATATAGCAGCTACGAACGAAAATCGCTCTACGCTCATCGAGCTGGTGCGTCGCGTTGCAAGCGAGATCAATATTCCATTCACTGTCGGCGGTGGAATTCGAACCATCGAGGATATAGCCGCGCTTCTCGAAGCCGGTGCCGACAAGGTTTCTATCAACTCGGCGGCGTTAAAAGATACCACTCTCCTTTCACGAGCGGCCGAACATTTTGGTTCCCAGTGCATTGTCCTCGCCATCGACGCAAAACGCGATGGAAATCGCTGGACTGCCTATTCTAACGGAGCGAGGCAACCTACGGATGTTGACGCTGTGGCCTGGGCAAAACATGGATCAGAACTCGGTGCCGGCGAAATACTTCTAACCTCGATAGATGCAGACGGAACAAAAGAGGGATTTGACATCGAACTAACATCGGCTGTTTCTAACTCGGTAAGGGTTCCTGTTATCGCATCCGGAGGTGGAGGAAGCGCGCAGGATTTTGCTGACGTTTTTCAGCACGGCGGAGCGGATGCTGCGCTTGCAGCGAGTGTTTTCCATTTCGGAGAGATCGATATACCGCAGCTCAAACAATTTATAAGGGAACAAGGAATCAACGTGCGCATATGAACCTATACACGGATCAGGTAGTTATGGATTTTGAAAAATTTGACTGTGGACTGGTGCCCGCGATAATTCAGGATTCAAAGTCGGAGAAGGTTCTTATGCTCGGCTATATGAACGCCGATGCCCTGGACAAAACGAGGTCCGAGGGTAAAGTGACGTTCTTTTCACGGTCAAAAGAACGCCTCTGGACCAAAGGCGAGAATAGCGGCAATTTTCTAAATGTAGACGAGATATTATTCGATTGTGATCGCGACACCCTTCTGATAAGGGCAACGCCGGCTGGACCGATTTGCCACACGGGAAGCGACACATGTTTTGGTGAAACGAATACCAATGACAATTTCCTGTTTACGCTTGAAGACACTATCAAAGCCAGATATACAGATCCAAAACCGAACTCATACACCTCCAGGCTCTTTGATAAAGGAATAGACAAGATCGCACAGAAAGTGGGCGAGGAAGCTGTCGAACTGGTCATTGAAGCAAAGAACTTTAATGATGAAGCATTTAGAGCCGAGGCCGCGGATCTTGTTTATCATGTGCTCGTTTTATTGGTAAAAAAAGGGGTTGGATTGCGATCGGTGATCTCTGAATTGAAAGAGCGGTCAAGATAGCAGAATCCCGGTCCGGTATAAGCACCGCCGCGGGAAAAGTTCTCTCTTTACGCTAACGGTCAAATTGTGAGACGATATGGCTAGCCCGCGTCCCTTACTCTCCGACGTTCCATTTTCTGAATGGAATTTTTTTGCGTATGGATCGACATAAAGCGGCCGAGCCCCAATCAACCGGCATACGGGGCCTTGATCAAATTCTCGGTGGGGGACTGCCCAAAAACCGACTTTACTTGCTTGAGGGAAGTCCCGGCACGGGCAAGACCACGCTTGGACTTCAGTATCTGCGCGAGGGTGTTAAGAAAGGTGAAACGTGTCTCTACGTTTCACTTTCGGAAAGCGAAGAGGAGCTTAGGACCACCGCGCGTTCGCACGGCTGGGAGCTCGAAGGCGTCGATATTCTGGATCTTACGGATACCGGCGACCATCTGGAGAATGATTCCCGCTACACAGTTTTTCACCCGTCGGAGATCGAACTCGATGAGACGACTCGAGCCATATTGCAGCACATTGAGGCCAAGAAACCCTCGCGGGTAGTATTTGATTCGCTGTCCGAAATGCGGATGATGGCCGCTGATCCGCTGAAGTTTCGTCGTCAGATCCTCGCGCTCAAACATTACTTCCTTAGGTGCTCATGCACCGTTATCCTGCTTGATGACCGCACCTCTGACAGTCCTGACCGTCAGCTTGAGAGTATTGCCCATGGCGTTATAAGTCTCGATTATGGGCCTGCTGATTATGGCCGGCAGCGGCATACACTTCGCATTGTCAAAATGCGCGGGGTGGCGTTCAAGTCCGGTGATCATGATTTTAATATTCAGTACGGGGGCCTCGTAGTGTTTCCGCGGTTAACAACGGAGCGGCGAACGCCGGATGAGGCGCCGGGCGCTTTGGAGTCGGGCGTTGACAATCTGGATAACCTGCTTGGACCGCTTCACTTTGGAACGAGTACGATCATTCTGGGCCCAGCTGGTGTCGGCAAATCCACAATGACCATAATGTATGTCATTGCCGCGGCAAAGCGAGGCATCCGTTCGGCTATTTATATCTTTGATGAAGGCACGCAAACACTCTATACGCGCACCGAGGCTTTGGGCATGGACCTCAAGCGCTATGTTGACGAAGGCTTTGTCACGATCCGGCAGATACAGATCGCCGAACTGACTCCTGGTGAATTTGCTCATATGGTGAGCGAAGAGGTTGAAGTACACGGCGCCCGGCTTGTCATTATTGACAGCGTGAACGGATATTTGATGGCCACGCCGCAGGTGAAATTCCTCACAATGCAGTTTCATGACTTGCTGGATTACCTGAATCGAAATGGTGTAATAGGCATAATGATCGTCGGTCAATATGGGCTTGTCGGTAATATGCAGTCGCCGATCGATATGAGCTATCTGGCCGACACGGTAGTGTTGATGAGATATTTTGAGGCTGGCGGCTCAATACATCAGGCCCTCTCGGTTTTGAAGAAGCGTGCCGGCCTTCATGAGCGTACAATACGCGAATATAAGATCGGCGAAGGCGGGATAAAGCTGGGCGAACCGCTGGTAGATTTTCAAGGGGTGTTAACAGGCGTTCCTATTTTTAAAGGTTCGGAGGAAAGCCTGATGAAAGCGGGTGACTGACGACAAAGGGCTGGAAAAACGGGTTTTGATCTCGATGCCGACCGGGCGAGACGCACTATTGGTCTCAGACATGCTCGGGCGCGTAGGGATATTATGTGAAATAGTTGAGCCAGGCTACCTTTCCGATCAAATACGGATTGGAGCTGGAGCGGTGCTGGTGGCAGAAGAGGCGCTGTACGACGGCGTTTTGGAAAGTCTTGAAACCATCGTTGGTGAACAGCCCATCTGGTCGGACCTGCCAATGGTGGTCTTCTCGGGCAGTAATTCAGATCCGGAAAATTTACTTCAGCGGTTAAGCAGCACCTTCAACGCCACGATAGTTGAACGGCCTATCCGCATCACTATGCTGGTGAGCGCCGTCCGCGGGGCGATAAGAGCGCGCCAGCGTCAATATCAGGCACGAGACATGCTTGTGCAGCTCCGTCAAGCGGACCAGCAAAAAGACCTGTTTCTCGCCACGCTGTCTCATGAGCTGCGCACGCCGCTTAATTCGATTCTAGGCTGGATCCATATTCTCCGGCGTCGTAACATCACCGGTCCGGATGTTGAACATGGCTTGGAAGTGATAGACCGAAACGCTCGTGCGCAATCGGAAATGATCGCGGACATCTTACTTGTTTCCAGGGTCATAACCGGAAAAGTGGAATTAGCGGTTGAACGGGTCGAGATGACCGCAATAGCTTTGGCAAGTATTGACGTTATCCGGCCATCGGCTGAGGCGAAGCACATCCAGGTGAATCTCGATACGAACGATTACACGGCTTCGCCGGTCGAAGGTGATCCTGAACGGCTACAGCAAGTGTTACTCAATCTTCTAACTAATGCAGTAAAGTTTACGCCGGAAAATGGAAAGATCGATATCATCCTGCGTCGAACGAACGATAACGTTGAGATCGAGGTCAAAGATAATGGCTATGGCATCGAGCCCAGGTTTCTGCCGTTTATCTTTGAACGGTTTCGACAGGCGGACAGCAAGCACACGAGGCGCGTCGGCGGACTGGGATTGGGACTAGCTATTGTTTCGCACCTTGTGGAATTGCATGGAGGCACAATATCGGCGCACAGCGACGGCAAGAACAAAGGTGCTCGATTTGTTATCACGCTGCCGCTTGCCGAAGAAGCTCAAAACGAATCGACTGTCCCCGCCGCTGACCATTCACATTCGAATGGGAACAGCTCTCAGACGCTTAGAGGTATGAAGATCCTCATTGTTGAAGACGATGCTGATTCGCGCGAGATGCTCGCAACCATACTTTCGTATAACGGTGCCGAAGTAGTCACGGCTGAGAACGTTGAGCGTGGATTTGAGTCGTTTGCGGCTGAGCGGCCGGACATTTTGATCAGCGACGTCGGTTTACCGGAACAGGACGGTTATGACCTGATCCGCAAGATCCGCGCAATGCCTTCGGCAAAGGGTGGTGACGTCCCGGCAATTGCATTGACCGGCTATGTAAGCGTGCAGGACCAGACTCGAGCCTTGACCGCTGGTTACCACGAACATTTGCCAAAACCGATCGATACCGATAAATTGATCGGCCTGTTATTGAATCTTAAAAGCGCTCCGAGAACATCGAGATGGACCGTCGGAAGTCGTTAGAGAATCAAAATAAAAATGGCGAGCAAAAAGCCCGCCTTTTTTATTTGTGAAAGCTGTTTTGTTTAAAACACTTCGTTGAAAACGACATCCCCTGCAACGGCCACCTGATAGGCTGACACGCGACGCTCGAAGAAATTGGTCAGCTCCTGAACGTCCTGAAGGTCCATGAAAGAAAACGGATTCTTAGCTCCATAGACCTTTGGAATTCCAAGCATCATTAACCGTTGGTCGGCAATGAATTCGAGGTATTGCCGCATGTTGGCCGCAGACAGCCCCGGGACGCCGCCGCTCAAGATGTCCTCTGCAAACTGAACTTCGCACTCGACTGCCTCATCCAACATTTCGACGATCTGGCGTTCCATGTCAGCATCGAAAAGGTCAGGTTCCTCTTTCCTAACCTGCTTTACGACATCGAGCGCAAAGTTCATATGGCATGACTCGTCTCGAAAGACCCAGTTAGTTCCGGATGCAAGCCCATGCAGCAATCCTTTAGACCTTAGAAAATAAACATAGGCGAAGGCTGCGAAAAAGAACAATCCCTCGATGCACGCAGCGAAACAGATCAGGTTGAGCATGAACCGGCGACGATCTTCTTTGGTTTCGAGACGGTCCAGTTCGTTTATCGAATCGATCCATTTGAGGCAAAACTCGGCTTTTTTGCGGATCGACGGAATATTTTCAACGGCTGCAAACGCAGCTTCGCGTTCAGCGTGGTCGGGAATGTAGGTGTCGAGAAGAGTGAGGTAGAACTGTACGTGAAGCGCCTCCTCGAATAGCTGGCGCGAGAGATACATGCGAGCTTCCGGTGCGTTGATGTGCTTGTAAAGATTCAGCACCAGGTTGTTCGACACGATAGAATCGCCCGTCGCAAAGAACGCAACGAGCCGATTGATCAGGTGGCGCTCCGCCGGTGTCATCTTGCTGCGCAGGTCGGTGACGTCCATCGAGAAATCGACTTCCTCGACCGTCCACGTATTCTTGATCGCATTTTTATACATTTCATAAAAATGCGAATAACGCATTGGCCGAAGGGTGAGGTTGAATCCGGGATCTAATAGCATAATCTTTATTGACAGGCCTCACAAGATTCTGGGTTCTCGAGCGAGCAAACGAGAGCTTCTTCGTCGGTATACGCCTTTACATCTGGCGTTGCCGCAGCAGCAGTTTCACCGGCAGAAACCTGATTTATCTTTGTCGCGGGACGCGATCGCAGATAATAAGTTGTCTTCAGGCCTTTTTGCCACGCGTACATATACATCGATGACATCTTGCCGATATTCGGGCTTTCCATGAACAGATTCAGTGACGCGCTCTGGTCGATGAACGCTCCGCGATCGGCGGCCATATCGATCAACGATCGCATCGGTATTTCCCACGCCGTACGATATACTTCGCGGAGCTCGTTAGGAATCTCGGCAATGTTCCGTATCGAGCCTTCGCTAAGTTTGATCTTTTGCCTGATCTCATCGGTCCATAAACCGATCTTTTTCAGCTCCAGAACCAGATATTTATTGATCTGGACGAAATCGCCAGAGAGTGTTTCGCGTTTGAACAGATTCGAAACTTGCGGTTCGATGCACTCATAGCTGCCAGCGATAGCGGCGATGGTTGCGGTCGGGGCAATGGCGATCATGAGGCTGTTTCGCAAGCCAAATTCTTTGATCCTTTCGCGAAGCGGTTGCCATCTTTCGGTATTCTCCGAAACGACCCCCCAAAGATCAAATTGCAGTAAGCCTTGTGCTGCACGCGTCTCTGGAAACGCCGGATGAGCACCTTTTGCTTTTGCGAGCTCGCACGATGCATCGAGGGCGGCGAAATAGATCTCTTCCTGAATTTTCGCTGAGAGTTTTCGGGCCTCGTCAGAATCGAAAGCCAGACGAAGCTGAAAGAAAACATCTTGAAGGCCCATTACACCAAGGCCAATGTTTCGCCAGCGTTGATTGGAATCTGCTGTGCTCTTTATCGCGTAATAATTTAGATCAATGACGCGGTCCAGTTGTTTGACCGCAAGGCGAACGTTGCGATGAAGCTTTTCAAAATCGAAAGCACCGTCGTTTATATATCTGCCGACGTTTATCGAACCGAGATTGCAGACGGCTGTTTCGCCATCTGAGGTGACCTCGATGATCTCTGTGCAGAGATTTGAAAGGTGCACGACATTTTCGGGCCGGCCGGTTTGGTTTGATTTCTTGTTGCTGGCGTCTTTGAATGTCATCCAGCCGTTGCCGGTCTGGGCGAGCGTGCGCATCATGCGTGCATACATATCGCGCGCCTTTACCTGTTTGACAAACAGGCCTTGCTGCTCTGCTTCGACATAGGCTTTTTCAAAATCCTCGCCGTACAGATCGGGAAAATGCGGAACGACCTTGGGATCAAAGAGCGACCACATTTCGTCATCTTGAACGCGCCTCATAAATAGATCAGAGATCCAGTTGGCGATATTCAGGTTATGTGTTCGGCGGGCATCGTCGCCGGTGTTATCGCGCAGCTCGAGAAAATCCTCGATATCCGCGTGCCATGTCTCAAGATAGACACAGCACGCGCCTTTGCGCTTTCCGCCCTGGTTCACCGCCGCGACTGACGAATCTAGAGTTTTCAGCCATGGCACAATGCCGTTAGAGTGGCCGTTCGTGCCCTGGATCAAAGAACCCTGGGCACGAACGCGGTGATAAGCGATCCCGATTCCGCCGGAAAACTTTGAAAGCATGGCGACATCGGAATACTTGCGGTAAATGCTTTCGAGGCTGTCTGCAGGGGAATCCAGTAGGAAGCACGATGACAGTTGCTCGTGCTGGGTTCCTGAGTTGAATAGAGTCGGGGTACTAGGCACGTACTCCAACGAGGAAAAAAGCTGGTATAGTTCGATCGCCTCGATCGGCGATTCGGCCAAGCCGCACGCGACACGCATCCAGAAAAACTGGGGCGTTTCAATAACGTCGCGAGATGTCCGGCTTTTGAGTAGATATCGGTCGTATAGCGTTCGAAGTCCGAAGAACTCGAACAGGTCGTTGCGAGTTTGGTCGACAGCGTCGTTCAGCTTTCTGCTGTTCGCTGTCACAAACTGTGCGACCCGCTCATTTATCAATCCTTCTTTAACGCCAAATGCGATCGACTGAGAGAATGAATGAATTTCCTGGTTGCGGACTTCCTTTTCAACGTATTGGTTGAGGAGTCGCGCAGCAAGACGTGAGTATTCGGGTTCTTCAAAAATGAGGCTGGCCGCCGTTTGTATCGAAAGCTTGTCGAGTTCTTTTGTCGTAGCGCCGTCATATAGGCCGCTAATGGTCTTGGTCGCGATGCGCAGTGTGTCAACGCTCGGTAAGTTGTAGCAACATCGAGCGACGGCCTTGACGATCTTGTTGATGTCGACAGGCTCAAATGCACCATTGCGCTTACGGACACGCATCGTTGTTTGGGTACTTTCTTCTTGCGGGCGGGCAGCGGTATTGGACGTGAATGCAGTGAAGGTATCCATTCTTAAAAATTCCTTAGTGGGACTAATTATTTGTTCGGCGACAACAAGCCTCAGGAGAAGGCTTCACCGGAAAATGAGACAAGACATCTCAATACCTGCCATCCCCGAAGCTTCTCAGGTCAACCCGCTTGATGAATATGGATTATTAATCGGGCCTAACTTCTCAGGCTAGCCTACTGACCACTCGAGCGCGGATGAATGGTCTTCGTTCCCCATTAAAGCTGCGGGGCAGGTGCGGTCAAAACGCCGCTTTTCATCAGAATATTTTCAAAACAACAAAAACTATCCTTTAGTGGATATAGAATATATTGTGTCGGTAACACTTTGTCAACACAAAATCTTGTGGTTATTAACATCGCTTGTAAATGCATTAAAAACAGCAATTAACAAAAAATGAATGACGTAAACCTTTAATACACTTGGTTGGCGGGCAGACATTTCCGAATTGTGGAAAACCCGCTGTGGAAGCCTGTGGAACGTGGTGGAAAAGCACAGCGAAAGTGTGGAAAACGGGAAATTGGCACAAACACAACGTCTACAGAGCGGATAACGAACGCGAAATGAAAACAGATAATCGTACGGTGGGTGAACGTTTTCTATTTGAAGTTATTTCAGAGTCAGTTTCATGCCGACATGGCTTTTTGCAAAACCTAACTTTTCGTAGAAACGATGTGCATCTTCGCGGTCTTTGTGTGACGTCAGGTGCATTGAAGTACAGCCTTTTTCCTTTGCCCGTTCGATGGCCCACAACATCATTTCACGACCGATTCCCCGGCCCCGAAATGCGGAATCGACGCGGACTGATTCTACGATGCTCCGCTTACTTCCTTTATAGCTCAGCGACGGAGTCACAACCAGCTGCAGCGTTCCGATGATCTTGCCGTCCAGCTCGGCGATGATGAGTTCGTTGTTAGGATCGGCCTCGATCTCGCGAAATGCTTTTAGGTAATTTTCATTTAGCGGCTGAGAAAGGTCTTCACGCTGCTGGCCGAGAAAATCATCGCCTAGCATCTTAACGATGGATGGCAGATCGTCGATCGTCGCTATGCGAAACAGTGTATCCATCAGAGGGTTTTCGAATCTGTGAGAACCAGCCCGTCAAATGAAAACTCGACATTTTCCGGCAACAGTTTCGAATCACGCTGGTGCATGATGTCGTGATTGAGATGCGTCAGGTACGCGCGTTTCGGTTTTATGCGTTCCACGTAGGCTAGAGATTCGTTGAGGCCAAGATGCGTCGGATGAGGTTTGAACCGCACGCAATCCAGGACCAGTACATCGAGCCCCTGAAGCAAGTCGATCGATTCGTCCGAAATAAAGTTCAGGTCCGTCGCGTATGCAAAATCGTTGAAGCGGTACGCCATTACGGGCAGCTTTCCGTGAATTACCTCGATCGGTGTGACCTCGATATCGCCGACACTGAACGGCGAATTGTGCTGAACTGTGTGCGGAATGAGCTGAGGCAATCCGCCGCCGAAATGGTCCGGCTCAAAGATGTATTTGAAAATCCGGCGAAGGTCTTTCCAAGCCGGCTCGTTCGCGTATACCGGCATCGCTCCGTATTTGAAATTCAGCGGGCGAATGTCGTCCAGACCAAATACATGATCGACGTGGCAATGAGTGATCAAAACAGCGTCAATGAATTTTATGTTTGTTCGCAGGGCTTGCTGTCGAAAATCCGAGGATGTGTCGACCAAAATTGTCTTCCCAGCATGTTCGATGAGTATCGAGACTCTCAAACGCTTATCGCGGGGGTCGGTCGACAGACATGTGTCACACTCGCAAGCGATCGTGGGAACGCCAGTCGATGTACCTGTGCCAAGAAAGGTGAGTTGCATGAGTTAAGAAGTGTGGCGAGTTTGCCGAGTTTAAGTTTCGCAATTTTAAAACCTACCGTTCGACTCGAACAGTAGCTCAACGCGTCAGTCTCGAAGATATTTCGCTAATGAAATCGTCATTCTAGAAAGCTCTTCGAGTAGAGAATA
>Ga0207691_10006542_pt1 | contig 11248 bp, 10 predicted proteins | sample KBSM13metaG_FD_184327 | JGI IMG/M metagenome (GOLD analysis project Ga0207691, IMG submission 184327) | Miscanthus rhizosphere microbial communities from Kellogg Biological Station, Michigan, USA - KBS M1-3 metaG (SPAdes) (version 2) | ecosystem: Host-associated > Plants > Roots > Rhizosphere >...
CGTCGTCGTGCATGGCGACGCAGTCGGCGTGGAAACCCTGCGCCGATCGCTCACGGATTGGCTGCACGACATGCACCTGGTGCAGGCGGGCTACGCGGCGACGATCGATCGCTACATCGGCTATTACGAGCCGTACGCCAACAGCCACCTGGCGCTCGACCAGGATACGGCGCTGCAGCAGGAGGTGCGCAACGCCGCCAGGGCATTGATCGCCGCGGTCAGGCAGTATCGCTCGGGCAGGGCGCGTGAACCCGACATCCGCGATCCCCGGCCGAAATAGACGAACAATCGGCCACCAGTCGCTGCAAGCTGAACCATTCGCGCGGATCGGTCCAGACCTGCCCGACGTGCCAGCCGGCCGCGGCAGCCATGGCCGCGAACGTTTGCGGCGTGTACTTGTGGCTGTACTCCGAGACCAGCGCCTCGCCCGCCGCGAAGCACACGAAGTCATCGCCGATCCGGACGAGTTGTCGCTGCCGGCTGACCAGATGCATCTCGATGCGCGAGGCAACCGCGTTCCATACGGCGCGATGATGGAAACCGGCGGGATCAAAATCAGAGCCCAGTCGCCGGTTCAGGTGCTCGAGAGCGTTGAGATTGAACGCGGCCGTCACACCCGCCGCGTCGTCGTAGGCGGCCACCATCACGCGCCGGTCCTTGACCATGTCGACACCTATCAGCATCGAGCCGCCCCTGGCCACCCGACGCAGGTGCGACAGCAGCCGCACCGCCTCGGAGCGATCGAAGTTGCCGATGGTCGAGCCCGGGAAGTAAACGAGGCGGTTGCGGAACGGGGCGCCTTCCGGGATGGAGAATGGCGCGGTGAAATCGGCGCAGATGGCGTGAACCTTCAGGCGATGGTGCTCCCGGCGCAGTCGTTCCGCCGCGGCCTCGAGGTGCTCGCATGCGACGTCTACGGGAACGTACGCTGCGGGCCGCTCCAGCGCATCGAGCAGCATGCGCGTTTTCGTGCTGGTGCCGCTGCCGGGCTCGATCACGCAGAGATCGGGTCCCACGCTCGCCGCGATCTCCGACAGCCGACCTCGCAGGATGGAGAGTTCCACGCGCGTCAGGTAGTACTCCGGCAGCTCGCAGATTTCGTCGAACAGGCACGACCCGCGCTCATCGTAGAACCATACGGGGGAAATACGCTTCGGCCGCCGTCGGAGGCCTTCGAGCACGGAGGCGAGCAGCGCCTGCTCGTCCGGGTGACGGCGACCGGCGTCGGCCAGTCGCCCAAGCGCACGTTCGACCGCTGCCATATCAGGCGTCCTTTGCCAGGCGTATGCCGGCGAACTGCCAGCGCTGGTGAGGATAGAAGAAGTTGCGATAGCTGCGTCGTATGTGAGCGGCCGGCGTGGCGCAGGAGCCGCCTCGCAGCACATATTGATTCGCCATGAACTTGCCGTTGTATTCGCCAAGCGCGCCGGCGCTGACACGAAACCCGGGATACGGCGAATACGCCGAAGCGGTCCATTCCCACGCGGCTCCCAGCATCTGCTGGAGCTCCGTCCCGGCGGTGGCGGCAGACGGCGCAAGTTGCCCGCCCTCGACAAAGTTCCCGGACGCCCCCTGAGTGCGCGACGCGACCTCCCACTCGGCTTCGGTCGGCAAGCGCGCTCCGGCCCATCGCGCGTACGCATCCGCCTCGTAATAGCTCAGGTGACAGACAGGTTCCGCTGCAACGATCGGCCGACGCCCTGCCAGCGTGAACTGCGACTCGAGCGAGTCCGACCAGTAGAGCGGGCGGCGCCAGGCTTGTGCCTGCCGCAGCGCCCATCCGTCGGCCAGCCAGTGACCTGGGCGGTCGTATCCGCCATCGCGTATGAACTCCAGGAACTCGCCGTTGGTGACGAGCCGGTGCGCGAGTGCGAACGAATGGACATGGACGCGATGCCGCGGCGTTTCATTGTCGAAGCAGAAAGCTCCCGGCGCGGCGCCGATCTCGTGCAAGCCCTCGCCGAACCGATGCCAGGCAAGCGGCGCCACGGAGGCGACGCAATGTGGAGTCGCCCTGGCATACGCGGGCTCCAGCGGGTTCAGTGAGAACGCGTGCTTGATGTCCGTGAGCAGCAGCTCCTGGTGCTGTTGCTCGTGGTGCACGCCAAGCTCGATCCGGGTGAGCAGCACCGCATCGACGGCGGCTGAGTCCAGCAGGCCGCACATCCTCTCGTCGACGCAGCGGCGATAGCCGAGGATTTCGTCGACTGTCGGGCGGGTCAGCAGCCCACGCTCGGCACGTGCATGACGCGCGCCCACTGAGTCGTAATACGAGTTGAAAATGTAGTCGTAGCGCTCGTCGTAGGGCGCCAGCTCCGGGAACGCTTCGCGCAGCACGAAACGCTCGAAGAACCACGTCGTGTGCGCCAGATGCCATTTCGCAGGGCTGGCATCCGGCATGCTCTGGACCACGAAGTCCTCGCGCTCAAGCGGAGCACAGAGGGCTACGGTCTGCTCCCGGACCGCCCTGTAGGCATCGTGCGGCCGCGGGGCGTCCTGGGCCTCGGAGGTGGAGTCGGTTGTGGCGTACATGGGTTGTTGCTTGGTGGTGGATATCAGCAGCGGAAGTCTAGTGCTATCAAAGAGTCATGTTTGGGGCGCCACCATCGGCCACGAGGCCGAACTGACGTCGGATAAACCGACGACAAACTGCAACGAAGTCCTACAGCAACCACGGAATTGTTCCTACGGCCCGCAGATCCGCTGCGGGGCTCGATTTCATTTTCTAGCCCTGCGAGTCAAAGATCCGGCGCACCGACGCCATCGTGTCGGCGTCCTGCGCACGCTTGTCGTCGCGATAACGCTTGACGCGCGCCAGTCTCAAGGCGAGGCCGCCGGGATACCGAGGACTCGCCTGAAGGTCGCTGAACGCGATTTCGACGACCAGCTCCGGCCGGACGAAGACGGTACCCGCGTCGCGCTCAACCTCGCGAGCGAGGAGCTCACGCGTCTGCCACTCCAGCATCGAGTCGGTGAGACCCTTGAAGGTCTTGCCCAGCATTACGTACTCAGCGGTCGCCGGATCGAGCGCACCGAGATGCAGGTTCGACAGCTTGCCGGCACGACGGCCGTGGCCCCATTCGGCTGCCAGCACCACCAGGTCGAGAGTGTGAGCGCGCTTGATCTTGAGCCAGCCGGCGCCGCGATTGCCGGCCTCGTAGGGGGCATCGAGCGACTTCGCCATCACTCCCTCGTGGCCGGCCGCAAGGGCGGCTTCATAGAAGGCCTGTGCTTCGCCCACGTCGCGCGTGACGAGCCGGGGAATGTGAAGTGACTCCGGCAGCGCCGAGGCCATCGCCGCAAAGCGTTCGCGCGCCGGGCGATCGACGAGCGAACGCCCGTCGGATCTGAGGCAATCGAAGAAGAAGGCCTGCAGTGGGAGACTGGCGCGCGATTCTTCCACCGCGAGCTTGCGGCCGAAACGCCGCATCGTGACCTGGAAAGGATGCGGCCGCCCCTTGGCGTTGTACGCGATCGCCTCTCCGTCGAGAATCAGGTCGCGCACCGGCAGCGCGCGAATAGTCTCGACGATCTCCGGCACCGCGGTGGTGATCTCGTTCAGGTTACGCGTATATACGCGGATCGCGTCCTCGGAACGGTGTACCTGGATTCGGGCGCCGTCCATCTTCCAGTCGAAGGCCACGTCGCCCTCGAGCTGTTGCAGCGCGTCTGCGACGTCGGCGGCGGTCTGCGCCAGCATTGGTGCGATCGGCGACAGGATGGCGAGCTGAAACTGCTCGAGCGGCGCGCTTCCCTCGAGCAGCGCCACCCGCGCAACGGCGCCGAGGTTTCCGGCATACATGACCGCGCGGCGCACGTCCGGGAGTGCAACACCGCTCGCGAAGGCGATCGCGTCGACCATTACTCCGGCGAGCGCTCCCTGCCGCAGGTCCCCGAGGAGCAGCCGTATCAGGAACTCGCGTTCCAAGGCGGTCGACCGCGCAAACAACCCGCGCAGCAAGGTGGTGCGTGTCGCCTGCGAGCCCGGGCCGCGAACCTTCGCCACTTCGTCGAGCAGTCGGTCGGTCTCGAGAATCTGCAAAGTCGGCTGGTTGGCCGCCGGACCCGAGCTTGCCGGCTGCAGCAATGCGGGACCAATGCCCGAGCGCACCTGCGGCGTCTCACCCGCCAGGTACAGGACAGCGGTTTCCACCTCGTCAGGATCGAGAGTACGCAGAAGGGCAGCGAGCGCACGCACCTTGGCGAGCCGAGACGCATTCGCGCCGAGCTCGCGAGAGGTTGCAACGAGGGCTGCCAGCAGGGTCACGAAACAAATGCCGAAGCGTCAATCCGAGCTTCAAATATACCCGCAGGAATGCGGCCAGCTGTAAGACGGTCGGAGGGCGAGATTCAGAAACAGCCCGACACCCCCAATTCGGTCTCTCCTGTAGAAGAGTGTCATGGCGGTCATGGAGAGGCTGAAATGCTCAGGCTCATCGCATTGACTCTGCTGGCAGCGATAGCGGCCCCCGCCACCTTTGCGGACGAACAAGGGCCACGCAATCGGGGACAGTCGGTTTCGGATTGCAACCATCGAGCAGACGAACGGAACCTGAAGGGGCAGGACCGAAAGGAGTTTGTCGGTGGATGCACCAGTCGCTACCAGGTAATGGATGACGAACGGCGCGACCGCTATCGCGACTGTCATACGCGTGCGGCCGATCGCGGGCTGCACGATGCAAGCCGCCGCCAGTACATCGAGGACTGCGTGACTGGCCGCCTCGATCGACGCACGCTCACGATGCTGGGAGGCTGAAAATGGTCAGGTATCTCACAATGGCGCTGCTGCTGGCACTTGCCGCCCCGGGCAGCTACGCCGACAACGACAAGAATCACGGCCAGGTGGTGTCTGACTGCAATCAGCGCGCCAACGCGCGCAACGTCAAGGGTCAGGATCGCAAGGACTTCGTCGACTGGTGCGTCGCGCGCAGCGATCCATTCGACGACTCGCAGGGCAACAGGTATTCGGAGTGCAGCTCGCGCGCCAACGAGCGCGGCCTTCGTAACGAGGAGCGTCGGGATTTCATCGACTGGTGTGTCGATCGCGACGACAGGACCAGCGATGACTACTGGGGCCGCTATCGCGACTGTTACGCGCGGGCGACGGATCGCGGGTTCCACGACCGGGATCGCCGTCAATACATAGAGGCTTGCCTGGAGCGCGGCGCGGCCAGCAACCAGCTCTTCGAGGGCTACCAGAGCTGCTTCGCCCGTGCCGACGAACGCCGTCTCGTCGGCGACGAGCGCCATGAATTCGTCAACTGGTGCGTAGACCGTGGCGCGAGTTACACGGCGAGCTACTGGGACCGCTACCGCGACTGCGATCAGCGGGCGCGCAACCGGCGGCTGAGCGGCGAGACGCGGCGGGATTTCCTCGATTGGTGCGCCGATGCACCGCAGGCGTACCAGGACAACTTCGACTCGCACTGGGACCGCGACCAGGCGTGCTACGCGCGCGCGAACGACCGGAGACTCTCGGGCGACGCGCGGCGCAGCTTTCTCCGCAACTGCCTCTCGGACTTCAGGGCGGCCCGGGACTGAGCGCCGCCGTCCAGCTACGCCCGGCGCATTTCAGAACCGCCACACCAGCCCAAGCGACGGCAGGGCAGGGAGAGTGTGGACGGGCTCGACCTCCAGGATCGGCTCCCCGTCCTCATCGTCGTCGGTGATCTCGTATTCGACGCAGCATTCGTTGTTCTCGTTAAAGAGGTTCGTGACCTCGAGGAAGATCGTAAGCTCGCTCGCGTCGTTGAAGGTGAACGTCCTGGCGATCCGTGCATCGAAGCTTCGATAGTCGCCGAGCCGGTCGGTGTTGCGCGGCCCCGTCGCCACGATCGGTATCGGATCCGTCGCGGCCAGCGTGAGCGCCGTCGTTGGCCACCCGGAGTGATAACGCCCTGCCAGGCTCAGTTCCCACTGCGCCGTGCGCCACGCCAGGCCGGCGCCGAAGGCGTGCGCCTGGTCCCAGCTCCGGTCGCTCTCTATCTCCGCAAACTCATCACGAGCCGACGCCCATGAGTACATGAGCCACCAGCGGAGCGGCGCCTCCGTCTCGCGGCTCACGCTCAACTCGACTCCATGCGCTTCCGCAGACTCGGGTGCAATCCGGACGCGGTCCGGCTTCAGCTCCGGGAGCAGCACCGCGGCGTTCAGCAGGTTCTCGTAGCGGGGTCGCAGCCGCGTGTACTCCTTCCTGTAGACCTCCAGACGCAGATCGATCTCGGCCGGATGCTGGTACTCGATCCCTGCGACCCAGTGGTCGGCACGCTGTGGGGGGAGGAATTCGTCCACGCCGTCGGGTACCTGGAGCTCGTTGATGGTTTGCGCCTGGAAGTAGCGTCCCCACGCCGCACGCACACTGGTGCGGTCGCCAAGCAGCCAGAGCACGCTCGCCCTGGGACTGAGCGCGTCCACGCCGTCGTCGCTCAGCGTCTGATGATCCCAGCGGAGACCGAGGTCCAGCACCACGCTCTCCTCGGGCTGGGCTCGAACGCTTGCATAGGCGCCGAACTGATCGCCGGACGGCGCCACGGAGATGATCCGATCGCGGGAGGCGTCCTGCGGTGCGCCCGGGGTCGCGAACAGCACGTCGTAGTCTGCGTGGTCGCGATAGTCATAGCGGCCATCCATGTGGCGCCATTCGGCGCCAAAGGCGAACGCGAGCGAGTTGCTCCGGGCAAGCGACCAGTCGGTCTGCACGGATTCGATCGAGAAGTTACGCTGATCGGTGAGCTCGCCGCTCGCGATGCCGGGCTGATCGACGCTCCCGCTGCGGTCGCTGTCGAGCTCGCTGCGCGCCAGCAGCACGCTGCCATGGAGATCGGGGCCGGTCTCGTAGTCGAGGCGCAACCAGTAGTAGGCGTCGTGATAGGTTGCGACCGCGGTCTCCTCGAAATCCGTATCGTTGAGCTCGAGGTCGTCATCGAAGCGCAGCGCGCTGCCTGTAAGTGCCAGCGAGTCGGTGATCTGGTACCCGAGCCGGCCGTACATGTCGGTGTAGCCGGGCTCGCCACGATCCTCGTTGGCGAGATCGAGCACCGTATCGAGATTGCTGCGGCGCGCGGACAGGAGCCACTCGCCGCGTCCCTCGTCGAAGGATCGGGCAAAGCGCGCCGATGTGTTGTAGAGGCTCAAGGCGAGCTCGCCCTGTGGCGCGTTCGCAGCCGACAGGCTGTCGATACTGATCACGCCGCTCATCCGGTCGCCGTAACTCGCCGGGAACGCGCCGGTGTAAACCTCGATACCGCGCACGATCGCGGGATCGATGGTGCTGAAGATGCTCTGGAAATCCTTGAAGTGAAAAGGGTTGAAGAGTCGCAAGCCGTCGAAACGCACGAGCGTCTCGTCGACTTCGCCACCGCGCAGATTCGACTTGGCGCTGAGGTCGCCGGCTGCCGCACCCGGTAGTCGCGCCGTTGCTCGCAGCGGATCGTCGCCGAGGTCAGGGAGCAGTCCGAGGTCGGCCGACTCGAGCAGGATCGGCATCACCGGGAGTGAGTCGAGCCGGTAACGGCTCGTAGTGACGACGACCTCCTCCAGCGACGCCGCGGTTTCCGCGGGGCCGCTGCCCGGTCGCACCGGCCTCGCTTGCGCGACTCGCGGCTGCCGCACGACCAGCAGCAAGCCGCCCGGTCCGGGCCGCGCCGCAAGTCCGTGCGGACGCAGGATCTCCACGAGGACACTGGCCGGGTCGCTCGCGGTCGGCTCGGCGGCCACCTTCATCCACGGGCGGACCAGGTCGCTGCTGTACAGGACTGCGAGCCCGCGCCGCTCGAGATCGGCGACGGCGCTCGAGAGTGGCATGCCGGCCAGGGCGGCAGATATCGCCGGGGCAACCGGGAGTGACGCCGCAAGTGCCACCATGCGAGCGACACCGCGCTGCCATTTGCGGCAGGGCAGGGACGCACCTTCGAGCCGAAGCTGCACGGTCGTGTTCAGCGGGCAGGTCTGGACTGGATCAGCAGTGTACCGTCGGAGAGCTCGACGTAGTCGAGATCGGTGGTCGCGAGCATGACGTTCAGCGCATCGAGCGGAGCGAGATGCCGGATGCTCCCATGGAGGATCGTCGCCGCTGCGCGGCGTTTGACCTCGGCGTCCTGGAACCGGATTGATCGCCCGGTTTCCCGCGCGACCCAGTTCAGCAGCTCGGTCACGGGCCGGTCGTTCACGTCCGGCGCCGTGGCAATCGCCTCGACCCAGCGCCAATCTTCGTCCGTCGGCGCGATCCAGGTCCGCGCAATGGAGCCGTCCTCCCCGATGGTGAGCTCATCGCCTGCCAAGCCGTCGATGCGGGCCATTCCGTGGCGAAGATGAACCCGACCCTCGCGCACGCGCAGCCGGTATTGCCTACCGGTGAGGTTGATCTCGAACTGCGTGCCGACGTCGGTAACGCTCGCGATCGAAGTGACGATCTCAACGCGTGCGTCGCCCTGACGGCCGTCGTTGTCGATATAGACGCGTCCCGCTGCGAGCTCGAGCAGTGGCGGTTTCGCAAATACGACCTCGGTGTTCTCTGCGAGACGCAGCGAGATGCCGCTCGCGAGCCGCACCGCCGCTCGGCCACCGGAGGCCGTCCGAATGCTCGCTCCGCCGACGAGGGGCGCATGATCGTCGAGCAGTCGCCAGTCGCCCGCGCCCGCCAACCGGGTCTCGACCGTCCCGACACCGCGCTCGAGCCTGGCGACCGGGACGGTGGGGACATCGACCGGCGCTCGCCACGGCCAGTCATTCAGAACGAGGACCATGATGCCCGCGGCGATGGCCGAGCCGGCGGCCAGCCAGCCTGCGCTGCGCCTGCGCCGGACAGTCGCCGACTTCTCGCGCCACGCTTCGAAGGCGACCGCGAAAGCCTGCTGGCGTGCTGTTTCGGGGGGGTCGATGCGACGCCCGGCGCTACGGAGCAGACCGGCGAGCGCTTCGAATTCGCGCTGCGCCTGGTCGGTGATGGTCGGATCATCGCTGCTCATCTGGGCTCTTGCCTCCTACATCTATTGTGGCGGCTGCAATCCGTCGGGGGCGGCCGCCAGCTCCAGCATCGCACCGCGAAACGCGACTCGTGCCCTGGTCAGGAGCGACTCGGCGGCTTTCGGGCCGATCTCGAGGCGGCGCGCGATCTCTGCAACCGGCATGCCGTCGATGTACTTCCACTCCAGCACGTCCCCGTACCGGGGCGGCAACGCGTCCAGCGTGGCCTGGATGAGACGGTGAATATCCGCCTGCCACGCCGCCACATCGGGCCGCTCTATCGAGGACGAACTGATCGTTTCCAGAACGGCACGCAGATCCGGACGATCCTCCAGCGTCACGAAGTAGCGGTTGTCCACCTTCCGGCGCCGACAGTGATCCAGGATGGTGTTGCGGCAGATCTGACAGAACCAGGTATAGAGGGCCGCTTCCCCGCGGTAGCTGTCGAGTCGCTCTATCGCCTTGCAGAAGGTCTGCTGCACCACCTCGCTCGCGGCATCGTGGTCGCCGCGTAACCGGACCAGCGCGAAGCGGTACAGCCGCGGAAAGTAGGCGTCGAACAGCCCGCGAAAGGCGCGCTCGTCGCCAGCCAGAATCCGTCGGGCAAGGGCCCGATCGACATGCACCGGTTCGTTCATGCTGCGTGACCGTACCTATTAGACGCCTGAGGGTCGCGAAACATTCGCTACCCGGGCGGTTGGGTGCGGGCACGCACCTGGCCGAAGGATGGACCCCGTCTCGCTCGTCCAAACGACATCACACCCGACCGCCGGGCGTGCCCAAGGAGAATCAAGATGAAGCACACACTTGCCAGGCGCGGAGCCGCAGGGGCGCTGGCTGCAGTCTCAATCGCCGCTTCGGTCGGCGCTGCCGCCGCACCGCGGTTCACCAACGTGTTTCCGATCGATAAATGCGACTTCCGATCGAGCGGGGCCAACCCATACTTCCGCCTGACGCCCGGGCGACAGGCCTACTTCAGCAATCAGCGCTGCGTCGCCGCCGGCGACTGCGATGAGCTCGAGGAGCTCTGGATCACCGTGACAAACCGGACTCGGGATATCCAGCTGCGGGACGATGGTGTGACCCGCACGATTCCGACGCGTGTCGTCCAGGAATTCGAGACGGCAGATGGCGAGGTGGTGGAAATCTCACGCAACTTCTTTGCCATCTGCCAGCCGAATCGCGACGTCTACTACTTTGGCGAGGAGGTCGACATCTACGAGGACGGCCGCATCGTCAGCCATGACGGGGCATGGCTCGCAGGCCGACAGGGCGCCGAGCCCGGCATCATCATGCCGGACGCAGCATTCCTGCTCGGGTCGCGCTATTTCCAGGAACGGGCGGCCGGAGTCGCACTCGACCGGGCGGAGCACGTCGCGAACGATCTCGAGATCGACGTGCCGGCGGGCTTCATGGAGGACTGCGTGCAGGTCAACGAGACCACACCGCTCGAGCCGGGCTCGATCTCGACCAAGGTGTATTGCCCGGGCAAGGGCCTGGTACGCGACGGAGAGCTCGAGCTGATCGCGATATTCAACAGCGCGAGTCCGCCGACCGTCGAATAGCCTCCCGCTACGTCGCCAGGACATCCACGGCAGACGTTAACGCACGTTCCACGTCGCCCGGCGCGATGTAGCCGCGCTCGACGAGCGCCTGGAACATGGCCGTCGCGCCGGCCTGCCAGACCTCCGCGAACGTCACCGCCCGGCGCGCGCTCTCCGGAAGCGAGAGCGACCATGCCTGGTATGTGAGTCGGCCGATGCCGTTCCCGCTCTGAGCGTCGCTTGCCTCGAGCAGGCTCGTTTCGGTTGCGAGCTGCTTAAGGAAGTCTTCGAAGGTGTCGGTGGTCGCGGAGTTCATCACTGTCTCTTCCGGTCGATCTCGAAGTGCGCCTGCTGGCCATTGGGGCCTCGTATTGACTGCTTGTCGCGGCGATTGTCGACAGACGACGTGCGCAGCACCAGTCGTCCGTCAAGGCAGCAGTCGTGAGGTTTTTCTTACAGTGGCACGCCGTCCGCCCCAGCAGGCGCGGTCTGCCGGACACGAGGGCGGCGGCCACACCCAGCGGTTGCGACCAGGTCGTCGGAGATCGCCGACGGGCGTTCGCGCCGGGCTCCTATGCCTCGCGATCGGGGTGTGCGGAATCGTATCCGCCGCGCGCCGAGTGTGTGAAGTTCGATACCGACGTCGTCGGCGATCTTGACCTCAGTACCCTTGGCGCAACCTATTCATTCGGCGGGTCCGCCTACTGATCCGCCCACAGGAGACGACTGGAGGTCACATG
>Ga0207691_10006545_pt1 | contig 11247 bp, 9 predicted proteins | sample KBSM13metaG_FD_184327 | JGI IMG/M metagenome (GOLD analysis project Ga0207691, IMG submission 184327) | Miscanthus rhizosphere microbial communities from Kellogg Biological Station, Michigan, USA - KBS M1-3 metaG (SPAdes) (version 2) | ecosystem: Host-associated > Plants > Roots > Rhizosphere >...
GGGTCGCGCACGGGCGGCAGCCCCGAGAAGTCGCCGCGCCGCTGCTCGGGTGAGAGGACGGCGAGCGTGGTCGTGGTGCCGCTCACGTTCCGGTACCCTTCGTAGTACCCGAAGGCGAAGAGCTTGTTGGTGGCGAGGGGCCCGCCCAGCGACGCCCCGAACTGGTTCTGCTTGAGCTTCGGCTTGGGCTGCGTGGTGGGCGCGAAGAAGTTCCGCGCCTGGAGGGCGTCGTCGCGATTGAACTCCCAGGCCGCGCCGCGCCACCGGTTCGTGCCCGACTTGGTGACTACGTTGACGACGGAGCCCGCGTTGCGTCCGTACTCCGCGCTGTAGGAGTGGGTGAGGATCTTGAACTCCTGGATGGCGTCCGGCGGCGGCCGCAGCACGAAGCCCGTGTTGAAGGTGTCGTTGTTGGACGCCCCGTCGAGGAGGAAGTTGTTCGACTGGTTCCGCATCCCGTTGACGTTGAAGCTGCCCGTCACGTTCCCGAAGCCGCCGGGAGTGGCATCGCCGCTGAGCCCGCCCAGACCGGCCGGAGGCGCCACCACGCCGGGGATCAGCGTGCCGAGCTGGGCGAAGTTGCGGCCGTTGAGGGGAAGGTCGACGACCTTTTTTTCGTCGATGACGATGCCCAGCGTGGCGTTCGCCGTCTCGACCAGCGGGGCCTCGCCGACGATGGTGACGTTCTCCGTCACCGCCCCCACCTGCATGGCCAGATTGACGCGCGCGGTCTCCGAGACGCTCACGCGGACGTTCGAGCGGGTGATCGTGTTGAACCCGGCGAGGGTGGCCTTCACCTCGTATTGCCCGGGCGGGAGCAGGGGCAGGGTGTAGAAGCCTTCGCTCGACGTCGTGGCCGCACGGAGCTGGCCCGTGCCCTCGTTCTTCGCGGCCACGGTGACGCCGGGCAGTACCGCCCCCGTGGAATCGGTGACCACCCCCGAGATCGTCCCCGCGGACTGGGCGCGCGCCCGCGCCGGCAGCGCGAGGAGCAGGGCCACGGCAGCCAGGGCCTTCCATCCATTCGATGCGGTCCGCATGTACTCCCTCCTGTGTCGCACACGTACCCCCAGGGCTTTGGCAGTGACGTCGATGGGAATGAGGAAGAGCGGCCGGAGCGCGGCGCGTTTGCGAGAGGGGACGCCCATAGGAAAGGGTGACTCGCCCTGGTCTGGAACGTTCTAAAGGGCTGAATCCCGGGGGAGCATGGTCCACCGGCCCCGCGTTGTCAACGGGCGGAGCGCGGTCAGAGCGCGTCCCGGATCGCTCGCGCGACCTCTTCCGTCGTCGCGCGGCCGCCGAGGTCCGGCGTCCGCGGCCCCCCTTCGGCGAGGACGTGCGTGATCGCGGCGACGATGCGGTCGTGGGCGGCGCTCTCGCCGAGGTGGTCCAGCAGGAGCGCGCCCGCCCAGATGGCGGCGATGGGGTTCGCGATGCCGCGCCCCGCGATGTCGGGCGCGGACCCGTGGATCGGCTCGAACATCGAGGGAGCTCGGCGCTCCGGATCGAGGTTGGCGCCGGGAGCGAGGCCGAGGCTGCCCGTGAGCGCGGCCCCGAGGTCGGTCAGGATGTCGCCGAACAGGTTCGAGCCCACGATGACGTCGAGGGTCTGCGGGTGGGTCACCATGCGCGCGGCCAGCGCGTCCACGTGGTACTTCCGCACCGTGACCTCGGGATGTTCGCGCGCCACCTCCGCGACGATCTCGTCCCAGAGCACCATCGAGTGCCGCAGCGCGTTGGACTTGGTGGCGCTGGCCAGGAGCCGGCGCGGCCGCCGCGCGGCCAGCGCGAACGCGTAGCGGACGACGCGCTCGATGCCGCGGCGCGTGAAGACAGACGTCTCTTCCGCGCGCTCGTCGGGCGTGCCCTGTCCGTCACGGCGGCCCCGGCCGGAATATTCGCCCTCCGAGTTCTCGCGCACGCAGACCATGTCGAGGTCCGCGAGGCCCCGTCCGGCCAGAGGGCATTCGACGCCGGGGAGGAGCCGCATCGGCCGCAGGTTCACGTATTGATCGAAGTGCTTCCGGATGGGGAGGATCAGCTCCCAGACCGCCACGTCATCCGGGACCGCCGGATCGCCCACCGCGCCGAAGTAGATCGCGTCGAACCCGCGGAGCCGCTCCAGCCCGTCCGCGTCCATCATGCGGCCGGTGCGCGCGTAGTGCGCGCAACCCCAGGGGAAGGTCTCCGTCTCGAGCGTGAAGCCGCCCTGGAGGGCGGCGCGCTCGAGCACGAGCAGGCCCGCCGGAATCACCTCCTGGCCGATCCCGTCGCCCGGGACCACCGCGATCCGGTGCCGCCGAGCGGCGGTCACATCCCGGGAGGCTGGAAACGGCCGTCGGCGGCCGTCCAGCCGCCGTCGACGAAGAGGACGGTACCGGTGACGTAGGCGGCGGCGTCGGAGGCGAGGAACACGGTGGGGTACGCGATCTCGTCCGGTTGGGCCCAGCGTTTGAGGACGGACTTGGCCGCGTAGGCGTCGAACCACTCCTTGTTGGCCTTGATGGGCGCGGTCAGCGGCGTCTCGACGACCCCCGGCGCCACCGCGTTCACGCGGACGTTGTCGGGTCCGAACTCCGCCGCCGCCGTGCGCACGAGCTGCACGATGGCGGCCTTGGTCGCAGCGTAGACGGACTGGCCGGGCTCGACGACCAGGGAGCGGATGGACGAGAACAGGACGATGCTGCCCGCGCGCTGCTTGGTCATGATTCGCCCGGCCGCGCGGAGCACGTTGAAGTTGCCCTTGATGTTGATGGTGACGACGCGATCGACCTCGTCGTCGGTGTAGTTGAGGATCGTCTTGCGGACATTGATGCTGGGCGTGGCCACCACGACGTCCAGGTGTCCGTGCCGCTCCTGGATGTCCTCCAGCGCCTCCTGCACCGCCGCGCTCTTGACGAAATCGATAGCGGTGGGCGCGGCCTCCGCCTGCAGTCCTTCACGCCGCAGCCGGGCCGCCACCGCCTCCGCCTTGCCGCCTTCGAGGTCCAGACAGCTCACGTGCGCGCCCGCGCGGGCACAGGCGACGGCCACGGCCTCCCCGATGCCGGAGCTCGCGCCGATCACCGCCGCAATCTTCCCGTCGAGGCGAAACGGACTCTGCGTCGTCATGTGTTTACCTCTCGGACCGCGCGCATCATAGCGCCGCCTCGCGCCGCCGCAGGGCCAAAACGATGGTGCAAGCGAGGACGGAGGCGATCAGGCCGACGAGCGCGGGTGAGGCAATTCCGAAGCCCCGGCCGCCCGTGGCCAGGTGCACGGCGAGCATCACGGCCACGCCTCCGAAGATGGCGGCCATGGCCTCGGGCGTGCCCGCGCGGCGCACGTAGAGGCCGGCCATCATGGGGACGAACAGGCACACGCCGAGCACGGTATAGAAGATGCTCAGGGCCCCGATCACGCTGGGGGACACGATGGCCAGGAGCACGCCCAGCGTGCCTCCGGCCACCGCGGCCAGGCGGGCGACGCGCAGCACCTCGTCGTCGGTCGCCTTCGGCTTCAGGTAGCCACGGTAGAGATCCTGGGACAGGGACGTCGAGAGCATGAACAAAATGGCGTCGGCGGTATTCACCTCCGTCGAGAACACCGCGGCCAGTCCGAGAGCGCCGACGATCGGAGGCAGGTCTCGCACGAGCAGGGTGGGCAGGGCCAGCTCGTGGTTGGCCAGATCGGGGTGCAGTACGCGCGCGACCATGCCCAGGGTGACAGGCACGAAGGCGAAGAGGAGCAGCAGGGCCGCGTTGGCGGCGACGCCGATGCGGACGGTGCGATCGTCGCGGGCGCCGTAGACCTTCTGCAGAAGGCCGGGCGAGATCACGAAGGCGGGCGCGAGGAGGGCGAGATAGGCGATACCGGAGGCCCCGCCCTTCCAGAAGCTCCAGTACTCCGGGTTCGGAGGCGCGGCCGCGGCCAGCCCGGCCCAGCCGCCCGCGCGCGAGAGGGCCACCGGCACCAGCAGCGCGTAGACCGACAGCTCGAGCACGAGCTGGAGCGCGTTCACCCAGGCCGAGGTCAGGAGCCCGCCCGCGGTGAAGTACACCGTCATGACGATCCCGCCCAGCAGGCAGCCGACGTATTTGGGCAGGCCGAGCACGGCGTTGAGGACGAGCCCCATGGCGATGATCTGTCCGGCCAGGATGGCCAGCGTCCCCACCCATAGCAGCGACGAGACGATGCCGCGCACGTTGCGGCCGTAGCGGTATTCGAGGAAGTCGCCCACGGTGTGGAGCCCGCGGTCGGCGGCGATGCGCCTCATCTTCGGGCCGACGAGGAAGGCCTGCACGAGCGAGCCCAGGGCGGCGGAGCCGACCCACCACCAGGCGCTGAGGCCGTCGCGGTATCCGAGGCCGGACGCGCCGACGGTGGAGCCGGCCCCGATGTTCGCGGCTACGAGGGTCGCGAAGAGGAGGCCCGGCCCCAGCGAGCGGCCGGCCACGAAGAAGTCGCCCTTGGTCTTCGTCTGGCGGCCGACGAACAGGCCCATCCCCATGATGACGACGCAGTAGGCGATGAGGAGCGCGAGGTGGAGGGTCATCGGCGCGCGGAGAGTAATCCAGCCCGCTCCGGCGGACAACGCCGGCCCCTGCAAATCCCTTGGAAAGAGCTTGAAAGCCCCTTGAGCCGGTCGTGCGAGCGGCCGTCCAGACTCTGCGATCGATGGTTCAAGGAGGAGCGATATGCGCGCTGTTCACCCGCACACCCTCACGGCCGTTGTCCTCGGGACCGTCATGGCCGTCGGCACCCCGCGGGCCGGAGCGGATCCCGTCCGCAAGGGCGTCATCGCCGGCGATCGGGTGCGCTACAAGACATCGGACCGCGGCCACTGGACGAAGGGCAGGCTGCTCGAAGTCCGGGGCGATGTCTGGCTCGTCCGGCCCGAATTCGGAGATCCGTGGTGGGTGTCCACGAGCGCACTGCGCCGGGCGGAAGTGTTCCGGGAGACGGGACCGCTGGTGAAGTACGGGTTCCTCTTCGGGCTGGTCCCCGGCGCGCTCCTCGGCGCGCACTTCGTCGCATTCGCGTGCCTGGACTACGAAGGCCCCGGTACCTGTCCGGATGTCACCGCGCGGCTCACGGCCGGCCTCGTCGTCGGGGGGACCCTGGGCGGAATCGGGGCGGCGATCGCCAAGCTGGCCAAGCCCGAGCAATGGGACCCGATCGTCGTCCCACGCGCCCGCGTGACGGTGGCGCCCACGTTCGGTCCGAGGGGCCGCGGCCTCGGCGCCTCCGTGTCGATCCGGTTCTGACCGTGCCCTCGCCCTGCGCTACCATGCAGCAGTGACGAGCGCGCGCGATCGAGTGCTGGCGGAGGTGGACGCGCTGGCGGAGGAGACGGCGGCCTTCACGTCGGAGATGGTGCGCATCCCCACCGTCAACCCGCCGGGTGATGTCTATGAAGACTGCGCGCGGCTGATCGGCGGGCGGCTGCGCGACTTCGGCTTCGAGATCCAGTACATCGCGGCCGAAGGCCGGCCCGAGCACACGGCGGCGCACCCCCGCGTCAACGTGATGGGCGTGCGCACGGGCGAGGGCCGCGGGCCCGTCGTGCACCTGAACGGCCACTTCGACGTGGTGCCCGCCGGCCAGGGATGGACGGAGGACCCGTTCGGCGGCGCCATCAAGGGCAGCCGCCTGTACGGGCGGGGCACGGGCGACATGAAGGCGGGCCTCGCGTCCGCGATGTACGCCGCGGAGGCCATTCGCCGGGCGGGCGTGCGCCTGCCGGGCGCGGTCGAGGTCAGCGGCACCGTGGACGAGGAGAGCGGGGGATTCGCGGGCGTCGCCTACCTCGCGGAGAAGAAGCACATCGCGAAGGGCCGCACCGACTACGTGATCATCCCGGAGCCGCACAGCCCCGACCGCATCTGCGTCGGGCATCGCGGCGTCTACTGGTTCGAGGTCACGACCGAAGGACGGATCGCGCACGGCAGCATGCCGTTCCTCGGCGTCAGCGCGATCGAGCACATGGGGCAAGTGCTGGAGGCCGTGCGGACGGAGCTCAAGCCCGCGCTGGCCGAGCGCATCACGGAGATGCCGGTGGATCCACCGGGCGCGCGCCACGCGACCATCAACGTCAACACCGTCGAGGGAGGGCAGTCGCGCCAGGACGTGCAGACGCCGTGCGTGGCCGACCGCTGCCGCGCCGTCTTCGATCGCCGCTTCCTGCTGGAGGAGGGATTCGACCGCGCGCGTTCCGAGGTGGTCGACCTGCTCGAGCGCACGGCCGCGCGCCACCCGGGCCTCCGCTACGAGCTCAAGGACCTGATGGTCGTCCACCCGACGCGCGCCCCCCAGGATTCGCCGCTGATCGCGGCGCTCGATCGCTCCATCCAGGCCGTGCTGGGGAAGCCGGCCACCATCATGGCCAGCCCCGGAACCTACGACCAGAAACACGTGGCCCGCATCGCGGGCATCCCGCACTGCGTGTCCTACGGTCCCGGCATCCTGGAGCTGGCCCACCAGCCCGACGAATACGTCGAGCTGGCCGAGCTGAACCAATCCACCCGCGTCCTCGCCCTCACGCTGCTCGACCTGGGCGGAGTGGCGTAGTACGGAGCCTTCCTCAGTGCTCCTCTCGGCGGCGACGATCGCGCTGGCGATGACGGCCGGGGGCGATCTCACGGGTCTCGGCCCCGACCTGGACCGGATCGCCCGTGAGACGGACGGGACGCTGGGCGCGGCCGTACGACTCGTCGAGACCGGCGAGACGGTGGTCCTGAACGGCGACGGCCGTTTCCCCATGCAGAGCGTGTACAAGGCCCCGATCGGCATGGCCGTGCTGCACGAGGTGGACGCGGGACGGCTCTCGCTGGACGCGCCGATCCGGGTGGAGGCCACTGATCTCGTGCCTTCGGGGATGCACAGCCCCTTGCGGGATGCGCATCCAAAAGGGGGAGTGGACGTGCCTCTGCGCGAGCTGCTCCGCCTCTCCGTCGAGGAGAGCGACGGCACGGCCTCGGACGTGCTGCTGCGGATCCTGGGCGGCAAGGCCAAGGCCCAGGCGTATCTGTCGGGCCTCGGCGTCGAAGGGATCCGGATCGAGACCACGGAAGGCGAGATGGGGCGCGACTACCAGGCGCAATACCGGAGCTGGGCCATGCCGGGGGCCGCGATCGACTGGCTGACGGCGCTGCAGCAGGGCAAGTCCCTGAGCCCGGCCAGCCGCGCGCTGCTGCTGGGCTGGATGACCACGACGAAGACGTTTCCGACGCGGCTGAAGGGGCGGCTTCCAGCGGGCACGGAAGTCGCGCACAAGACGGGTTCGTCGGGCTCGCGCGATGGAGTCTCCGCCGCGACGAATGACATCGGGCTCATCACGCTTCCGGATGGGCGGCATCTGGCCGTGGCGGTGTTCCTGCGCGACTCGAAGGCGAAGGACGAGGCGCGGGATGCCGCGATCGCGCAAGTTGCGCGGGCGGCCTGGGACAAAGCGACAACGAAAAGATAGAGGTTGGGGCCAGGTCGGCTGCCATCTTTTGCGTCAACGGCCACCGGCTACGGGGTCTCCCAGTGCCCGTTGCGCGCCGACCTCACCAGCGCGTCGATGACGCGCATGTTCGCCACACTATCCTCGAGCGGAAACGGCGCCCGGCTTCCGTCCCGAATCCGCCGCGCCATCTCGTCCGCCTGCAGCGTGTACTGGTCGCAGACCGCGAACGACCGCGACTCGACGCCCGTGCCGATCGCGTCACGTCCGTCGTCGAAGAAGACCCGGCACGGCCGGTCGGGGGGCGCGTTCACCGGGATCTCGACCTCGATGCGGCCGCGGGTGCCCAGCACCTGCGTCCGCTGGTAGGGCACGAGCTGGGTCGAGCACGTGAACACGCACTGACCCTGCGCGAACTCGAGGATCGCGGAGGTGAGCCGGTCCGTGCCGAACTCGGGATCGCGGTCGATCGAAGCGATCACCCGGAGGGGCTCGGCCTCGAACAGGAACCGTGACAGCACGATCGGGTAGCACCCGATGTCCATGAGGGCGCCGCCGCCGATCCCGGCCTGGTTGCGCACGTTCTGGGGATCACGATTGAAGTACGAGAACGCCATCTGGATGGCGCGCAGCTCGCCCAGCCGGCCCGCCCGCACCTCGTCGCGCACGGCCACCCATTGGGGGTGGCTGCGCACCATGAAGGCCTCCTCGACGATCACGCCGGTGCGGTCGCGGGCGGCGACGAGCAGACGCGCTTCCTCCGCGCTCAGCGCGATCGGCTTTTCGCAGAGCACGTGCTTGCCCGCCTCCGCCGCCTTGATCGACCACGGTACGTGCAGATGGTTCGGAAGGGGGTTGTAGACGGCGTCCACGTCGGGGTCGGCCAGCAGCTCCTCGTAGGAGCCGTAGGCCTTCGGGATGCCGAGGGCGGCCGCGGCCGCGCGCGCCGTCTCCAGCGAGCGCGAGGCCAGCGCCGTGACCTCGCCTTCCTGGGCGCGCTGCATGGCCGGGATGACCTTCGTGCGCGCGATCTTGGCCGCGCCCAGGACGCCCCATCGGATCTTCTTCATCTTTGTCTCTCCCGCGCTCGCCCGCCCTTATCATCCACGACGGGAGGAGCACCGCGATGATCGTCCGCAGCGAGTTCCGTGATCTCGACACGCCTACGGGTCCGATGCGGACCTACGTGTACACGCCCGTCCACCCGACCATCGCCCGGAAATACCCGGGCCTTCTGTTGTACTCCGAGATCTTCCAGCAGACGGCGCCCATCGCGCGGCTGTGCGTCCAGCTCGCCAGCCACGGGTACGTCGTCATGTCGCCGGAGATCTATCACGAGCACGAGCCGCCGGGTACCGTGCTCGGCTACGACGACGCCGGCAAGGACAAGGGCAACCGCTACAAGCACGCGACGAAGCTGTCCACGTTCGACGCCGACGCGAAGGTGGTCGTGGCCGCGTTGCGCGCGCATCCCGCCTGCAGCGGGCGGATCGGCACGGTGGGATTCTGCATCGGCGGGCACCTCGCCGTCCGCGCCGCCCTGCTGCCCGAGATCCTCGCCTGTGCCTCGTTCTTTCCGACCGACCTCCATACGGGCACGCTGGGCGAGGGGAAGAACGCGGACACGCTGGCGCGGATCGCCGAGACGAAGGCGGAGCTGGTGATGATCTGGGGCCGCCAGGACCCGCACATTCCCGGCGAGGGGCGGGCCACCGTCTATCAGGGGCTGACGGCGGCCCGCCTCCTCTTCAGCTGGCACGAGTTCAACGCGGAGCACGCCTTCATGCGCGACGAAGGCGCGCGCTACGACCCCGAGGTGGCGCGCACGGCCCTGGGCCTCGCCCTCAACCTGTTCGGCCGCACGCTCTGAGGTTCACCGCGCGGCGCGGGCGCGGCCTTCGAACTCGAGCTTGGACGTCGCGACGTCGAGCAGCGGTGCGAGCTCGTACACCTCGCGGTACCCGTAGTCGTAGAGGGCGATGAAGGTGGACAGGTTCAGGGCCGAGGTGATGGCCTTCGCCTGGAAGGCGGGAACCTCGCGGAAGTTGTTGTTGCAGTAGATCAGGATCCGTGTCCTCTTGTCCGGAAGCAGGGTGCGCAGGCTCACGTACGTGAAGTCCGGAAAGCTCAGGTTGATCGCCCCCTTCACGTGGAGCTCGTCGTATTTCTCCCGGCTGCGCGCGTCCAGGACCACGGTGCCGGGCTGCCGGCTCATGCGGATGAACTCGGCCTCCGAGACGCGGTGGGTCTGCCGATGCCGGGCCGCCTCGTCGGACACGCGCAAGTGTCCGGCCATGTCGATGGACGGATTCGCCATCTGGGGCCGTTCCGCGGCCTCCGCCGCCAGGGCCAGGCCCGAGACCAGGGACGCCGCGAGAAGCAATCGATTCTTCATGGATCCTCCTTGATGTCCCTGTTGTAGACGGAGGACCCACGCCCTTTTGTCAACGGAACGTAACGTCGAGGTCCGACTTGTCGCTCGCCCTGACGACGTTGGCGGCGCCAGCTCTCGCCATGGAAGAGAAGGGCGGCCCCGATCACCGCCCGCGGCGGCCATCGTGGTCGTGGTCGCGATCGTGGTCGCGATCCCGGTCGTCATCGTCCCGATCCTCTCGGCGCCGGTCATGGGGAACGACCACCTGGAGCGCGCGCTTCGTCAAGTTGCCGGATGCGTCCGTGCACCCGAGGGTCACGGTATAGACGCGTCCCTCGCCGCGTGCGTTGCGCTGGGCGCGCAGGCGCAGCCCCAGGTCGCCCGTGACGATCCAGTCCGGGTCGCCGTGATGGTCGTGCCCGCGGTCGTCGCATTCGTCGTCGTCGTCGCGTCCGCGGTGGCGGGCGACGGGCTCGTTCGAGGTCACGGAAAGGATGCGGCACTGGACTCCGGGGTCGCACAGATCCGATGCCGCGACCGTCACCTTGACCGGCACGAGGCGGTGGTTCGCGGGCCAGAGGACGTTCGGTGACACCGCTGCGGACGAGATCACGGGCGCGATGGAGTCGCGAATGTCCACGACCCGGGAGGTCGACGCCGTGTTGCCGGCCCCGTCGGCCACGAAATAGCGGGTCACATAGCGTCCGGGCAGGGCCGTGTTCACTCCGCCATTGACGACGATGGCCGCGGAGAGATCGCCCGCGCAGGCGTCGAACGCCGTGGCGCCGGGATCGGCGTAAGGGGCGCGGCATTCGCCCTGCGCCGCCACCGGGCCGAGGAGCGCCAGCAGGGGAGGCGTGGTGTCGCTGACCGTCACCGCCTGGGTGGCGGTGGCGGCGTTGCCCGCGCCGTCGGTCGCCGTGTAGGTCACGCTGGTCGTCCCGACCGCGAAGACGTTTCCCGCGGGAATGCCGGCGGTCGTGAGCGTCGGCTCCGAGCAGGCGTCGGTGGCGGTCGGCGTCCCGAGAACGGCGACAACGGCGGAACAGGTGGTCGCTCCGGGTCCGGTGACTCCGTGCACCGCGGGCGGGGGGATCAGGAGCGGCGGCGTCGTGTCGGCGACGGTCACGATGAACGAGCCGGTAGCGATGTTGCCCGACGCGTCGGCGGCGCTGTAGGCCACGGTGCTCGGGCCAAATGGGAACGCGCTGCCGGAGGGCGGGTCGAACACGACGGGCCGCAGACCGTCGCGCGAGTCGGAGGCGACGGCGTCGTAGGTCGCGATGGCGCCCGCTGCGCTCGTCGCTTCCACCGCGAGGTCGGTCGGTGTGGAGGTGAACGAGGGCGGCGTCGTGTCCGGGTACGGATAGAGGGCCGCGGCCGTGAGCGTGGCGCGGGCGCGACCTCCGTTGGCGCTCACCGGTATCACCGCGTCGTATTGGGCGAA